>ERZ761602.5255-NODE-5255-length-15507-cov-9.589956_pt1 | contig 15507 bp, 13 predicted proteins | sample MGYA00512165_ERZ761602 | MGnify/ENA primary metagenome ERZ761602 (study PRJEB28899, sample SAMN02445085) | bioreactor sludge metagenome | biome: EBPR sludge; isolation source: Thorneside wastewater treatment plant | place: Australia: Brisbane, Thorneside...
CCCGATGCGGGTCGCGGAAGAAATACGCCATAAAGGCCGCGACCGCCGCAAATGCGAAAGCCACCGGCCAAAGCTGCAGATAACCGGCGATCAGTGCAAACAGTGCCGGAACAATTACGAATGGAAATCCTTCTTTTGCCACAGGAAGATCAAATGCGGGCCGCGGCTTTCCACGTCCCGCCTTACGCATCAAGCGAAAGTAAGTAAAGAGTTTAGCCGATAAGAATCGGTTTTGCGAACACGAAAAAGCCCGCCGTCATCGGACAAGCGGGCGAAAGGAGGATCAAATGAAGAACGGTCAACGAACGGGATTGTCCTTTGCGTAGCTGTAAGCACACCAAGCAGCGATAAAATGAACTACCCAACCGAGCGTACCTGCGGAACCTATCCACGAAACACCGGTCAGAAGAAGCCAGATGATACCAACGATCACGCGGCCGTTATATATCTGCCCGACACCCGGAATAAGGAAACTCAAAATACCAGCTATGAACGGATCTCTCATCGTGAATCTCGCCTCCATGACCTTATACGCCCACAGAGGTTGGGAGGTTCCGTAAATTTGTTAATGCGAATGAGAGAAAAAGCTAAGTAGAAATCGGATCAGGAAAAAGAGCCCGACACCGCCAAATACTGAGAGAGAAACGAAAGGGCGCTTGCCGCCGTGGTGATTTACTTCCGGAATAAGGTCGCTAGCCGCGACGTAGAGCGTCACCCCGGCGGCGATCGGCAGGGCATACATCACTGCATTCTCAAAACGTGCTCCAACAAGATAAAACCCGATAACACCAAGCAATGTTGCCGAACCGATCAGCCCGGTCGCGATCAAAACCTCGCGAAATCCACGTCCCGAGGCAAGGACCATTGAACCGATGGTGAACCCTTCCGGAAGCTTGTGCATAAATACCGCAAGGAATACCAGGAAACCGACGTGCGGGTCTATTTGTGCAGCGGCCGCAATAGAAACACCGTCAAAAAACGTGTGGATCAATAATCCCGCGATCCCGGCATACGCCGAACGTACGGAAAGGACCGTATCGGTATGAACTTCCTCGCCGAGATGAAAGTGCGGTGCAACGGTGTGCTCGAAGAACTGTGTCGCCAGATAACCGACCGTGACAAGAAGAAACGGTATTGTGTAGCGTTCCGGCCCCGCCGAACTATCTTTGCTCCACAATTCGAGAGCCCGCGGAAAGATCTCGAGGAGCGTGACCGCGAACATAAAGCCAGCCCCGACCGCCAAGAGATAATTAAGGTAACGCTTGTAGGTCGTATGGAGCCGCGAGGGAAAAAGAAGTAGTCCTCCGACCACGTTGCCGAAACCGGCAAGTGCCCCGAAGACTAGCAGTTGGAAAAAGAGATACGACATACGCCCGAAAGCCGAATAGGAGACTCTACCGCAAAAATCGAGTTATGTGAATTGAAGGAATCAACCGCTAAAGCCGTTTCAGAGAAATCTTAAGCAGATGATTAAAATTTATGCAAAAATCTCTTGACATTGCATAAGGGTTCGGACTAATATAACTGAGTCTTAAGGGGCAATTGACAAGCTAAAGCGTAGAAATGACCAAAAGCGTGTCTCCCGATGGTTTAAGCAGTTGGCGCATTTTCGATAAACGATCTAGTGAGTTTCCCTTCAGGCACGGTGAAAGGCAGAATGCAGGCTGCCGGAAACCAATTCAACAAAAGCTTTTCCTTTAGAAGTAAATATTCCAGTTCGGGACTGCCGCATCGGGCGGCAGCGGGATAGATGTGTCTTCGGGCAGCAGCCTCGGTAATGCCACAGCTTGATGCAGCTTCCAGACACCGCTCGGTGTTGCTTGAAGAATCACTTGGGTTCTTTGACTTTGCGACCGCAGAAATAATCGTCGATGCGACGCTCGGAATGGGCGGCCATAGCGAGGCGATGCTTGAACGTTCCGAAAAGGTCCGCGTAATCGGGCTCGACCAGGACGCGGCGGCCCTCGATCTTGCGCGGCAACGCCTTTCGAGATTCGGCGACCGGTTCACAGCGATCCATACGAATTTCGCCGATATTCGCTCGGCACTTTCCGAGCTTGGCATCGGGTCGGTTGACGGCATTCTCGCAGATCTTGGCATCTCATCGTTTCAGATCGATTCGCCGGAGAGGGGGTTCAGTTTTCGGTTCGATGCACCGCTCGATATGCGAATGGATCCGGACTCCGGCGATGCGACGGCGGCCGAACTCCTTGAGGAACTAAGCGAGGAAGGGATCGCCAACCTGATCTATGGCTTTGGTGAGGAGCGGGCATCGCGGCGGATCGCGCGGAGGATCGTTAAGCGACGCGAGGAAGGTAGGCCGGTCCGGACAACGACCGAACTCGCCGATCTTGTGGCCTCCGTGCTTGGCAGAAAGCACGGCGAGCGAATACATCCCGCGACGAGAACCTTTCAGGCGTTAAGGATCGCGGTCAACCGGGAAACCGAGATCCTCGCCGGTTTTATAGATGATACGGCGGAACTGCTAAAGCCTTCAGGTGTGATCGCGATCATCACCTTCCATTCGCTGGAAGACAGGATCGTCAAGAACGAATTCAGGCGGCTTTCGGGTAAATGCAGCTGCCCGCCGCGACTTCCGGTTTGCGAGTGCGGGGCCGTGAAGAAACTTGAAATACTGACAAAGAAGCCGATAGAGCCGAAGCCGGACGAGTCAGACGCAAACCCGCGGGCACGAAGCGCAAAACTTAGAGCGGCAAGAAAGCTCCCATTGAAAGAGGCAGGTTAAAGATGACGAAGCGAAATCCAACGATCAAAAGAAAAGCAAAGAAAAGCGGCCGAGGCGGCTCATTCAAGTATTTGCTCATTACTGTGCTCTGCGCGGTACTTGTTATGGCCGGCTTCTTTCTCGTCGCCGTTCAGCACTTTGCGACCGTTGAGCTTGGGATAAAGAACTCGGAGCTTCGTTCTAAGGTCGAGGAACTCGAAGCAGAAAAGCGTCGGCTGCTTCTTGCCCGCGAGACCGCCCTCTCGCCCGCCGAACTTGCACGGACCGCTAAGCGGCTCGGTTTTGTCGAAAGGGAGGTCACGACCGATGAAGTTCCGATGCTTGCAGTTGCCGCCAAGCCCGAGACCGGAGCGACACGAAATTCGGCCGAACCCGCGGTCGAGAGGATCGTTTACTCTAAGCCCGTTGTGGACACGGCACGTGCCGCTGAGCGAGATCGAAAAGCGGCTGATACAGCGAAACCCGAGCAAAAGCCAAAGGCAACAATCGCGACTATCGAAAAGAAGCTGCCCGCCGCTGAGCCCTCGCGTTCCGAAGGCCGGCCGCGTCGGGTCGCGGAATCTGCACCGAAAACTACTTTGACCGCAGCAGCAAGACTTAAATAGAGCGTGCGTATGGCCAAGAAAAACCTGAACGCAAAGAAAAAGAAAACGGCCGCTGAATTACGACAGACCGCATTCATCCGATTTATGATCGTGATCGCGGTCTTCGTCGTCTGGTTTGGCGGAGTTGGGGCTCGACTGGTATACCTACAGATCACCCAGCACGAGCCCCTCAAAGAAAAGGCTGCCAGCCAGCGGCGAGATGTTCGAAAAAGCCGCCTGCCCCGAGGTACGATCTACGACCGCAATGGCAGGGCACTCGCGATCAGTGTTTCGGTGAAAACGCTCTATGCTGACGCGACCGCGATCGACGACATCGCAAAGGCATCTGAGGATATTGCAAAGGCGTTGAAGACAAAGCCCGCCGAGTTGCGGAAAGTGCTCGAAGAGGCTAAAGAACTCGGACGCAAGGCCGTGCCGATCGCGAAGGGGCTTGACGCAACCGAGGTCGAAGCGATCGATCGGGCGCTTGACACACCAAATGTTCGAAAGGCCGGCACACCCAAATATGAAGGCCTATTCTGGCGTGATTCGCAAAAGCGGAGTTATCCGCATGGCCCGCTTGCGGCGCATGTGATCGGGTTCAGCGATGCAGAAGGCGTCGGGCAAGCGGGTATCGAACAATCTCAAAACGACGTACTTTACGGGGCCGTGATCCGCCGAGAGCAGGAACGCGACAGGCTTGGCCGTGTTTACGACGAGGTGGTAACCGAAAAGGCTCCGCCTGGTGATGTGGTTTTGACCATTGATAATTCGGCACAATATTTTGCCGAGACCGCCCTTGCTGCCGCCGTTAAGAATGCGAATGCAAAGGCCGGAATGGCGGTCATTATCGCAAACAAGACGGGCGAGGTGCTTGCCCTAGCCAACTATCCGACCTTCGACCCATCGAAGCTCGAGTCGATCGATGACAACAACCTTCGCAACGCAGCGATCCAGAATATGTACTCGCCCGGCTCGGTCTTCAAGCTAATAACCTATAGTGCCGCTCGAGAACGCGATCTGATAAGGCCGCAGAACCATATTGACCTTGGTGCCGGTACGATCGAGATTGGTTCAAGGCGTTTTCGCGACTCGGGCCGTTATGGTTCGGTCTCTTATTCAAAGGCGATGGCCGTATCAAGCAACGTCGGAGCTATCCGGACTGCTATGCGAGTTGGGAAGAAGGATTTCCATCAGAGCATTCTGGATTTTGGCTTTGGGACTGCCACCGGCATCGAATTGCCCGCGGAAACCGCCGGTGTTGTTCGCTCACCTGAGCGTTGGTACGGCGATTCACTCGCATCAATGGCGATCGGGTATGAAATTGGCGTGTCTGCTTTGCAAATGGCCACGGCTTTTGCGACGATATCAAACGACGGCGTCAGAATTCAGCCACATATAATAAAGGAAATCCGTGACCATGAGGAAACGATCGTTTCAGCGGCGAATCCGGCGAAAAACCGGGTCGTGTCAGCCGAAACTGCGCGTGACGTTAGGGAAATGCTGAGAGAGGTCGTGGTTTCGGGGACCGGAAAAAGGGCGGCTCCGAGCGGTTATTCGGCTGCAGGGAAAACCGGAACTGCGTGGAAATTCGACGAGAAACTCAAGCGGGTGAACTCTGCCAAGTACGTTTCCTCGTTCATTGGAATGGCGCCGGCAGAGAATCCGGAAGTCACGATCGCGGTCGTCATCGATGAGCCTCGGAACGGCGGCCGCGACGGCGGGTCGGTTGCGGCACCGGTTTTCAAAGAGATCGCGGATAAGTTGCTCCCGACACTAAAGATCTCGCCGAGCGATGTGCCGCAGATCGCGGAAGAGGACGGCGAACTCTTGGCCGAGACCGTCGGAAATGGGGAATCGTTAACGGGCGAAGATGCAGAACCGGCCGAAACCGATCGATCAGAACAAGAGGCGGCCGAGGAGCGAAAGCTGCGGCCCGGCAGGAATAGAGGAGAGCGAATAGCGGCAGCAGTGCCGAGCGGAAAGAAACCGGATGTGAAACAAAAGCAACCGGCGAGCTCCGCGAAATCAAAGAATGAAGCTTCGCGAAGCAATTGAGAAAATGGCGGGCAGGTCGCCCCACCTTGACCCCGCACTGGCCGAGAGCGATGTCACACGATTTGTGATCGATTCGCGCGAAGCCGATGCGGGGAGTGTCTTTTTTGCACTCTCGCAACCGGAGTACAAAAACAACGGGTTCAATGGTGATTTTGCCGATTCGACCGAATATGTGCCGGCCTCCCTCGCAGCCGGAGCGGCGGCGGCGGTTGTTCGCGATGACCGTTTTACTGAGCATTTTGGGGCTCTTGATGGCGAGAAACAGCGACTGATCTTCTCGGATGACGTAATTGCTTCGCTTCAGGCCCTTGCGCATCAGGTCTATCTGGAATGGGATCGGCCCGTTGTCGCTATTACTGGGAGTGCCGGCAAGACCACTGCAAAAGAGCTGACTGCTCACGTTCTTTCATCAGCGGGGCTCCGTGTTCTCCGCAACAAAAAGAACTACAACAACGGCCTGGGGCATCCGTTGACGGTGCTTGAACTTGCGGCCGACGCCTCGTACCAGATGGCGGTTCTTGAGATGGGGATGTCCACGCCGCTTAACGAGATCCAGAGGCTTTGCCGAATAACCCCGCCCGATGTTTCGGTGGTCTTGAACGTCTTGCCGGTGCACATCGAACATCTGGGAACGATTGAGCGAATACGCCAGGCGAAGGCCGAGATTGTTGAAGGAATGAAGGACGGCGGAACCGCAGTACTAAATGCGGACGATCATCGCGTCGCTTCGATGGCCGACCTATCGAAAGGGCACGTTCTCACTTTTGGGATCGAGAACGAAGCCGACGTCCGGGCGAAGGATATCGAGTTCACGGGATTTGGCAATACGAGATTCAGATTGGTCACGCCGGCCGGAGAGGCGGAGGTCGCATTTCCGCTGAACGGTAAGCATAACGTAATGAACGCGCTGGCCGCTGCTGCGGTTGGCCATATCTATGGAATGGGGCCAGCAGATATTGCAGGTGCCTTTGCAACGGTAACAGCTCCGGGGCAGCGTGGTGAGATAGTTGAGTACGAGGCCGGATTTCGTGTAATAAATGATTCCTATAACTCTAATCCGGATGCACTTGTATCAATGGCCGAAACACTTGTTGCGGGAAGCCGGCCGGAAGAACGGAAGATCGTCGTCGCCGGCGAAATGCTAGAGCTTGGTGAGGCGGCGGTCGAGATGCATCAAGAAGCCGGCCGGAGGATCGGAAATCTTGGGGTCGATCTTTTGCTCGGCGTCCGCGGGCTCGCCGAGCACATCGTTGCCGGAGCAAAGGCCGAGGGCATCAGTGAAGCCGTGTTCGCAGCAGATTCCGACGCCGCCGGCGAAATGCTTGCCGGCTTGGTCAGATCAGGCGACGTCATCCTGGTAAAAGGGTCGCGTGGGGTCAAGACGGAGCGTGTGCTTGAGAAGTTGGACGAGAAGTTCGAGCGAAGTTAGCCGGACAACGGCAGAAGAGGCCGGCGGGCGGTTCGAAGCCGGAACGGAGAGATAGATGCTCTATCATCTTTTATATCAGTGGATATTCCGCGACTACGGGGCGGCAAGCGAATCGTATCTCTTCAAGGCGCTCAATGTTTTTCAGTATGTGACCTTTCGAACCGCTTGGGCAACCATCACCGCACTTTTGATTTCGCTTTTCCTCGGCAAATGGGTGATCCGCAAACTTGAGGCACTCAAGGTTGGTCAGGAGATTCGCGAGGAACTATCTGCAGAGCATCAGGCCAAAAAGGGAACCCCGACAATGGGCGGAGTGCTGATCATTGGAACGGTAATTCTCTCAACCGTCCTTTGGGCTCGACTCGACAATCTTTTTCTTTGGTTGGCTCTCGGCGCCACGACGCTTTTCGCCGCGGTCGGCTTTGCGGACGACTATATAAAGATCGTAAAGAAGCGGAGCCTTGGGCTCACCGGTCGGCAAAAACTTGCCGGGCAACTGTTTACCGCACTGGGCGTTTGGGCGGTTCTTTACTTCCTTACGAACTACACCTGGAAGCTTAGCATTCCGTTCTTTCGGGCGACGGTCGAAACCGATATTACAAATATCGGTCCGTGGCTTTATCTGGTTTTCATTATCTTCGTCTTACTTGGGTCATCGAACGCGGTAAACCTTACGGACGGCCTTGATGGACTCGCGACGAGCGTTACCTTCATCGCGATGGCAGCATTGACCGCGTTGACTTACGTTTCGAGCGACCGGCGTTGGGCTGAATACCTCGACCTTGCTCATATACCGGCTGCAGGCGAACTAACTGTATTCTGCGGAGCGATGGTTGGGGCAAGCCTCGGGTTTCTCTGGTATAACGCTCCTCCGGCGGAAGTCTTTATGGGCGACGTCGGTTCGCTGGCGATCGGCGGAGCTCTTGGAACCGTCGCGATCCTGACGAAGCAGGAGTTTCTTTTGCCGTTCATTGGGGGCATCTTCATCATCGAGGCTCTTTCGGTGATGATCCAGGTTTCGTTCTTCAAATTCACGAAGAAGACCGGCGGAGTCGGCAAGCGGATATTTCTCCAGGCACCGCTTCACCACCACTTTCAGATGGCAGGCTGGAAGGAGCCGAAGATAGTTTTTCGCTTCGTGATCGTAGCGATCCTGTTTGCGTTGTTAAGCTTATCGACGCTGAAGTTAAGGTAAAGCAAAGCTGTTAGCTATTAGCTAGTAACTGTAAGCTGGTCTCGAAATAAAGATGAAGGTCGATGGTCGCAAAGCATTGGTACTTGGAGCCGGTAGGTCCGGAATAGCCTCCGCGAAGTTTCTTTCCGAGCGCGGGGCGACCGTTGCTTTGCATGACCGAAAGCCGATCGCCGAGTGGAGCGAAGCGGCGAGATCTTTGAAAGAAGCAAATGGCGTTGGGCTTATCGACGGGCAGATCCCGTCGTGGCTGCTCGACCAGATCGATCTGGTTGTGATCTCGCCCGGCGTGCCGACCGGTTCGATCCCGGCTCGATATGTGGACCGAAAAAATGGCGAGGTGATCGGTGAGGTCGAACTTGCGTATCGTTTCCTCAAAGGCAGAATGGTCGGCATTACCGGCTCGAACGGCAAAACGACCACTACGACCCTCGTCGGCGAGATCTTAAGGGACGCCGGCCTTAAGACGCTAGTCGGCGGCAACATCGGCCGGCCGCTCATCGACCTCGTCGCCGAGGCTGACGACGATACCTGGACGGTCGCCGAGCTTTCGAGCTTTCAGCTTGAGACCATCGTAGATCTCCATCCGCGAGTGGCGCTCTGCTTGAACGTAACGCCGAATCACCTGGATCGCTACGATCTTTTCTCGGACTACGCGGCGGCCAAGCATCGGATCTTTATGAACCAGACGCCCGAGGATCTTGCCGTGCTCAACGCCGATAATGCGGTTACGGCCGGATGGGCATCGGGACTTCGCGCCCATGTTGTGATGTTCAGCGTTGTGAAGGAACTCGACGAGGGGCTATTTCTCCGCGGCCGCGAGCTTGTTTCGCGGAGCGGCGGCAAAGAAAGGGTACTTACCACACGCGATGAGATCGCGATCCGTGGGCTGCACAACGTTGAGAACGTGCTTGCCGCGATGGCCGTGGGACTCGTCTGCGGTGCCTCGCCGGAATCGATGCGGGAAACGATCGCACGATTCCGTGGGGTCGAGCACAGGATCGAATTTGTAGATGAGGTCGAAGGCGTTCGCTTCTACAACGACTCAAAGGCGACCTCTGTCGATGCGACGCTGAAAGCTCTCGAAGCTCTTGGCGAAGACGCCGGAAAGATCGTTCTGCTGATCGGCGGCCGCGGTAAGAACGCTCCTTACTCGCCGCTCGTTCCGCTTATCGAAAAGAGTGTCCGGGCTCTCGTCGTTTATGGCGAGGATGGCGATAACATAGCCTCTCAACTCGCCGGACATGCCCCGATCGAGCGGGCGGGCTCAATGGCCGATGCGGTCCGTCTTGCATCGGAGGCGGCCGAGGCCGGCGATTCAGTTCTGCTCGCACCGGCGTGCGCTAGTTTCGATATGTTCGGCAGTTTTGAGGAACGCGGCCGGGCGTTCAAAGCGGAGGTGGCGAAGCTTGCTCTTGGCGAGCAGGCGGCGGCAGGCGATGCTTAGCTATGAAGTTAGATCGAATAGATTGGATCATGTTTCTGTTGGCCGCTGGGCTCGCTGTCTTCGGAACGATGATGGTCTATTCGGCATCGGCGATGATCGCCCAACGCGAAACTGCCGGAGCCTCGCAGTTCACGTATTTTTACAAGCAAGCGGGCTTTACAATCGCCGGCATCGTGATAATGTTCGTCGCCAGCCGCGTCGATTATCGCCGGCTGAACAGCTTCCCGATCGTTTTGCTTGGGCTTTTGGTTACGGTCGCGTTTCTCATAGCGGTTTTTGGCTTTCCGGCCATCAATGGAGCACAGCGGTGGATCCGCTTTGGCGGCCTTTCGCTGCAGCCCTCGGAGATCGCGAAAATCACGGTTCCCGTCTTCCTTGCTTGGTTCCTCGTGCGAAACGCCGACCGGGTCGGTGAGTTGAAGGCGACGCTTTTACCGATGCTTCTTGTCGTCGGCCTTGTTTCTGGATTGATCTTTGTAGAGCCGGATCTCGGTACGACCTTGGTGATCTGTGCCATCTTTGCTGCCGTCTATTTCGCGGCGGGGGCGAAGTTGATCCACGTAGCTGGGGTCGGCGGGGTTTTTGTTACCGGTGTCGCGGCTGCTCTGTATTTTGCGCCATGGCGGATGCGGCGGCTCGGAGCATTTCTCGATCCCTGCGACCCGGAAAATGCTGCCGGTGCCGGCTATCAGGTTTGCCAGTCGCTTTACGCGATCGGCTCGGGTGGTGTGCTCGGCGAGGGCTTTGCCCGCGGCCAGCAGAAGCTATTTTACTTGCCGTACCCGCACTCCGACTTCATATTTTCGGTGGTCGGGGAGGAATTCGGGCTCGTCGGCACGCTGGCGATCGTCGCGGCCTTCGCGGTGCTTCTCTGGCGGGGCACAAGGGCGGCATTGAATGCCCCGGATCGCTTCGGGACGCTGCTTGGCATCGGTTTGATAACGGGCATCACGGTCCAGGCCCTTTTTAACATAAGTGTTGTTATTTCAATACTTCCGGCAAAGGGCATTCCGCTTCCGTTCATCTCGTACGGTGGTTCATCGGTGCTCGTAACGCTTGCCGCGGTCGGCGTTTTGCTCAGCATTGCGGCTGTAGACGAAGAAGATCCGGCCGAAAGGCCCGCCGCGAGCGGCGTAAGGCGTAAGAAGGCCCGCTCAGGATTGAAATGACGCGCTTTGGAATTCACGCAACGTGTAACAGATGAAGGTACTCTTCGCAGCCGGAGGCACCGGCGGACATATTTTCCCGGCGATCGCCGTCGCAAACGAGGTCTTGCGGCGTGATGAAACGTCTGAGGTCTTGTTCGTCGGCACAGCCCGCGGGCTTGAAACGCGTATCGTCCCCGAGGCGGGCTTTCAGCTTTCGCTGATAAACAGTGCTGGGCTTAAGAATGTCGGGTTCGTCGGCAAGATCAAAGGGCTTTCTGTTCTTCCCAAGAGCTTCATCGAAGCACGTCAGATCATCAGGCAGTTTCGGCCGCACGTCGTCGTCGGAGCGGGCGGATATGTTTCAGGGCCGGTGCTCTTGATGGCGGCGATAATGGGCGTGCCGACCCTTGTGATGGACTCGAACGCACTGCCGGGCTTTACGAATCGCCAACTCGCGAGGTTCGTCGATAAAGCTGCGTTGACCTTCGAAGCTTCTTTGCCTTACTTCGGGACGAAGGGCGTCGTGACGGGCAATCCGGTCAGAAAAGAGTTCTTTGAGGTCCCGCCGAAGCAGAGAAGCGAGGTCGCTCACTTGCTCATCTTCGGGGGTTCTCAAGGAGCTCGCGCCATCAACAATGCGATGGCCGATGCCTTGCCGCATCTTGCGGAACTGAAAGACCGGCTGACGATAACGCACCAGACCGGCGAGGCAGATTTTGAGAAGATCCGCGAACTTTATAGTAGATCTGACTTCCCAATGGCGGATGTGCGGCCGTTCATCGCAAATATGTGCGAAGAGTTTGCTCGATCCGACCTCGTGATCTGCCGTGCAGGGGCGACGACCTGTGCTGAACTCGCCGCAGCGGGCAAGGCATCTATAATGATCCCGCTGCCGACTGCCGCGGATGACCACCAGCGGAAGAATGCCAAAGCACTCGAAGAAGGCGGGGCGGCTAAGATGCTCTTGCAGGCAGATCTCAATGGCGAAAAGCTCGCCGAGCTTATACGGACGACAATTGGCGACGCCGAGAAACTCTCGGCAATGGAGGCTGCAGCAAAGGCAATGGGCCGAGCCGATGCGGCAGAGCGTACGGCAGACCTGATCGAAGAACTGAGGAACAGCATTTGAGAGCCAGGTCGTTAACGCAAAGACGCAAAGTTCTGATGGAAGAAGATCTTGACCACAGAATTTGATCACAGGCAAGTTTTTAATGTTTAGACACGTAAAGAAAATACATTTTATCGGCATTGGCGGTATCGGCATGAGCGGAATCGCCGAGGTGCTCGCAAGCCTCGGATTTGAGGTCTCGGGCTCGGACATCAAACGTTCGAAAAACACTGATCGGCTCGAGCAGAATTTCAACGTTAGGATCTTTGAGGGCCACGCCGCCGAGAACGTCGGTGATGCACAAGTGGTCGTCTATTCGTCCGCAGTACGGCCCGATAATCCCGAGATCGTGCGAGCAAAGGAGAACGGCATTCCCGTAATTCCGCGAGCCGAGATGCTTGCGGAGTTGATGGTTTTGAAGCCTTACGCTGTCGCAATTTCCGGAACACACGGAAAGACCTCTACGACATCGATGGTTGCAACGATCTTGAAGCATGCCGGGGTCGATCCGACAACAGTGGTCGGCGGTGTTGTTGAAACGCTTGGCTCGAATGCACAGGTCGGTTCGTCCGAGTGGTTCGTCACCGAAGCTGACGAGAGCGACCGGTCCTTCTTGATGCTCTATCCGACGATCGCTGTTGTTACCAACATCGACAAGGAGCACATGGAAAGCTACAAGGGGATGGACGACGTGGTACAGTGCTTCACGGACTTTGTCAACAAAGTGCCGTTCTTCGGAGCCGCGATCATCTGCCTTGACGATCCGAATGTTCAACTCATTATCCCGAATATCAAGCGTCGGCGGGTCACTTACGGTATGACCGCACAAGCCGACATCTCGGCTCACAAGATCAAGTATACCGACGGCTTCGGGTCAACGTTCGAGGTATGGAAGGGAACGGAGACCCTCGGTCGGATCGACCTGCCGGTACCGGGCAAACACAATGTTTACAACGCGCTCGCGGCAACCGCAGTAGCGATGGAACTCGACGTGCCTTTCGACAAGATCGCCGAGGCATTCAAGGGGTTCAAGAACGCTAATCGCCGGTTTCAGTTTAAGGGCGACGTCGGCGGCATAACGGTCGTGGACGACTACGGCCATCACCCGACCGAGATCCTAGCAACGCTTGCTGCGGCCAAGAATGCAGCCGCCGGGCGCCGGACGGTTGTTGCCTTTCAGCCTCATCGATATACGCGGACGCAGGAATTGATGGACGAATTTGCGTTGGCGTTCAACAACGCGGACGTTCTCTTCGTGCTCGATATTTACCCCGCAAGCGAGCCACCGATCGAGGGGATCACGGCCGAGGTGCTTGTTGAGAACATCAAGAAATACGGCCACAAGAATGTGACTTACCTCGGCGATATTGAAGCGGCCGCCGAAAAGATCGTACCGTCGCTTACCGACGGCGATCTGGTGATAACCCTCGGAGCCGGCACCGTCACTCGGCTGTCGGATGAATTGTTGGAAGCGCTGAAGATGCGTAGTTGATCATTAAGAGCAAATGGCGAAACGACCGAACGCAGTCAAAACCCAAAGGTCAGGCAAAGAGCGTAAACGGAAGCCTGTCCGCAATCGAGTGGCCGCCAATAATGGCGGCGGGTCGGCTCGCGTGCTTCCGCTCGTTCTTTCAACGGCGATGCTAGTTTGCATCGGCGTCATCGGCTACTTTGGAGTTAGGACGATCGTCAATTCGAATTTCTTCAGCGTGACCCGGGTCGAGATCTCGGGTATCGAGCGGGCACCTCGCGAGACGATCGAACGGATCGTTAATGCCGAGGCCGCAGAGAACAGCGCGTGGACCGCAGACCTTGCGTCGGTCAAGGAGCGTATCGAGAAGCTCACGTTCGTACGCTCGGCCTCGGTCTCACGATGGCTCCCAAATTCGATCATCGTAAGCATTGAAGAACATAAACCTGCGGCGGTCGTGAGGATGAAGAAGGGCGAGTTTCTTGTGACCAAAGATGGTGTTGTGCTCACGGAAGCGGCCGGGGCGGAGCCGGGGCTGCCGGTTGCAATGATCGGTTGGGATGAAGAAAAGTCACAAACGGCAGACAAGGAGAACCTCGAGCGCATCAAGCTGTATTCGAAGATGATCGAGGACTGGAAGATCCATGGCGTGCTTGACCGCGTTTCGATAGTCGATCTCTCGAACGTACGAGTGCCGCGGGCGATCGCTGATGAGGGTGGGATGACCGTTTCGCTTGAGGTCGGCAGAGAGAGCTTTGGTGAGAATCTTGAACGCGGCCTTAAGGCGATAGCAGGGAAATCCGCTGATTTCGAAGGCGTCGAGTTGGTCGGCTCTACGCTCAACCTCAAGCCGCGCAAGGCCGCAGTTAAGTGAATGTTATGAAGAATGAGATCCACGCGATAGGACTTGATATCGGAACGAGCCGCGTTCGGTGCGTGGTCGGCGAAGCTTCCGACGACGGCTTGCTTAAGGTCGTCGGCATTGGCCGGAGCGAGTCGCGCGGCCTTCGCCGTGGGATCGTTACGGGTGCTGAGGCGGTTGCCGAGAGCATCCGAAAGGCCCTCGATGAAGCCGAGCGGGTCAGCGGCCTTGAGATCAAGGCAGCTACGGTAAATCTTTCCGGTGAGCATTTCCGCGGCGAAAATAAAAATGGCGTGGTCGCCGTTGCGGGAGCCGGCCGCGAGATAAGCAGCGAGGATGTTGAGCGCGCTGTAGAGTCGGCTTGCGCTGTGCAGTTGCCCTCGGGGTGGGAGGTCTTTGACCGCGTTGCACAGGAATTCATTATCGATGGCCAGGACGGCATCACCGAGCCGATCGGGATGAGCGGATCGCGGCTTGAGGCACTGGTACATGTTGTCACCGGTCCGAGTGCGGGTCGGCAAAATCTTGAGAAGGCCGTGCGGCGAGCGGGCATCGACGTTGAGCGGATGATGATCGAGCCGATCGCGGCGGCTGAAAGCACTTTGACCGATGACGACCGCGAATATGGGTGTGCTGTTGTGAACATCGGTTCCGAGATCACGAGTTTGAATATCTTTGGCCGGGGAGCGGTACAGCACACCGCCGTGTTTCCTTTCGGAGGCCTGCACTTCACGAAAGACCTCGCCGTCGGGCTTCGCGTTTCTATGCAGGAGGCAGCGGACATCAAACACCGTTACGGATGCGTCGCAACATTTTTGATGGACGACAATGAACGAGCAGAGATGATCGAGATTACCCCGGTCGGACGGAGCGAGACCCGCGGGCTTTCAAAGGAGATACTCTGCGACATTATGCAGCCGCGGGCGATAGAGCTGCTTCAGCATCTCGCGGGCGAGGTTGCAGCGGCAGGAGCCCAGATACCGAGCGGCGTCGTGTTAACAGGCGGCGGCTCGATGCCACGCGGAATGGTTGAGATAGCAGAGCAGGTGTTTGATGCTCCGACAAGGCTCGGACTGCCTTCCCGGCGAATCTTTGGCGGCTTGGTCGAGCAGATCGAATCGCCGGAATGGGCGGTCGCGTGCGGGCTCGCTCTTCGCTCTTTCCGCGAGCAAATGCGCGAAGGCGTCGGCAATCGCGGCGGAACAGGCAAACTCGGAGCTTGGTTTGAAAATTTTCGCGAAAAATTTCGATAGGTGGTATCTGTTGACTAGATTTTTTACACAAATGGTTGTATGCTCTTCTCCCGTCAACACAATATATAGTTGATATTGCACTCGTCAGCATTTCACCGAAAACATCGATTTGTTGGTTTCCTGTGTGTGCAGGAATTGATTGGATTTTGCAAAGTAAGGACACGAAATGAACACTAGTGGTATCAAGATGTTTATCGACGAACCGCCCA
>ERZ761602.5257-NODE-5257-length-15502-cov-4.381239_pt1 | contig 15502 bp, 15 predicted proteins | sample MGYA00512165_ERZ761602 | MGnify/ENA primary metagenome ERZ761602 (study PRJEB28899, sample SAMN02445085) | bioreactor sludge metagenome | biome: EBPR sludge; isolation source: Thorneside wastewater treatment plant | place: Australia: Brisbane, Thorneside...
TGCCCAAGGGGCATTGCCTGGGCCCCTCCTCTCCCGCTGCGCGGGAGAGGGAAAGAATTCGCCATGCGCGCTAATCCCGACCGCGCCTGGGCGTTGTTCGGCCTCGTGCTTGCGGGCGCCGTCGCGCTGCCGCTGGCCGCCGTGGTCTGGAAGGCGTTCGCGGCCGAGGGCGGCTTTCTCGGCCATCTCGCCGAAACCGTGCTGCCGCGCTATGTCGGCAACACGCTGTGGATCGTGCTCGGCGTCGGGGCGGGAACGATCGCCGGCGGCGTCGGCGCGGCCTGGCTCGTGAGCCTCTGCCGGTTTCCCGGCCGGCGCATCTTCGAATGGGCGCTGCTGCTGCCGCTGGCCGTGCCGGCCTATGTCGTCGCCTACGCCTATGCGGGCCTGTTCGACGCCGCGGGCCCGGTGCACGCGGCGCTGCGCGAGTGGCTCGGCACCGACGGCGCCGTCTCGTGGTATCCGAACATCCGCTCGCTGTGGGGCGCCGTCGTCGTCCTCACCGTCGTGCTCTATCCCTACGTCTACATGCTCGCGCGCGCGGCCTTCCTCGAGCAGTCGGTGTGCGTGCTCGAGGTGAGCCGCACGCTCGGCCTCACGCCCTGGGGCAGTGCGTGGCGGGTGGGGCTGCCGCTCGCGCGGCCTTCGATCGCGGTCGGCGCCGCGCTGGCGCTGATGGAGGCGCTCAACGATTTCGGCGCCGTGCAGCATTTCGGCGTCGACACGTTCGTCACCGCCATCTACCGCGTCTGGCAGGCGCGCGGCGACGCCACCGGCGCCGCGCTGCTGGCGCTGCTGCTGATCCTGTTCGTGGTGCTGCTCGTCTGGATCGAGCGCGCCTCGCGCGGGCGCGCCGCGTTCATGCACCTGTCGCGCCGCTACCGGCCGCTGCCGGCCTACGAATTGAAGGGCTGGCGCGCGGCCGGCGCGATCTGGTTCTGCTGCGTGCCGATCTTCCTCGGCTTCCTGCTGCCGGCCGCGGCGCTCGGCGTCTGGACGCTCGATCGCCCCGAGGCGTTCGACGCGCGCTTCTGGCGCCTGGCCGCCAACAGCTTCATCCTGGCGAGCGGCGCCGCGGTGTTGTGCGTGATCTTCGGCGGCGCCATCGCCTACGCGCTGCGGCGCAGCCGGCGCAACCGCGCGCTGCGCGCGGGGTCGGCGATCGTCGGCCTCGGCTATGCGGTGCCCGGCGCGGTGATCGCGGTGGGCGTGGCGCTGATCCTCGGCGGCTTCGACCGCCTCGCCAACGCGCTCACCGGCGGCGCGTCGCTGTGGCTCTCGGGCGGCCTGTTCGCGCTCTATTTCGCCTATGCCGTGCGCTTCCTGCCGATCGCTTTGGGCGCGGTGGAATCCGGCTTCACGCGCGTGACGCCGCACATGGACGATGCCGGGCGCATGCTCGGCTACGGCCCCGGCGGCATCTTCCGCCGCATCCACGCGCCGATGCTGAAGGGCAGCATCCTCACCGCGGCGCTGCTGGTGTTCGTCGACGTGATGAAGGAGCTGCCGGCGACGCTGATGCTGCGCCCGTTCAATTTCGACACGTTGGCGATCCGCACCTACGAGTTCGCCAGCGACGAGCAGTTGAAGCTCGCCGCGCCCGGCGCGCTGGCCATCGTCGCCGTCGGCATCGTGCCCGTGATCCTGCTCTCCCGCGCGATCGCCAAAGCCCGGCCGGGCACGGTCAACGAGTCGAGCGCGGCCATCCAGGCCCTCCGTGCGGCGTGAACAAGCGAAGTGAACAGGAGCCGGGGAGAAGGAAAAAAGAATTGAACCACAGAGGACACAGGGAGCACGCAGAGGTATGGATTGCGCGCCAAGGGCGCGCGAAGTTCTTTCTCTGTGTCCTCCGTGGTTCATCTCATTCAACTTCTTCTCCCCGGCTCCTGTGAGTCTTCGTCTGTCCTGACATGACCGCGCTCGTTATCGACGAGGTGAGCCACCGGTTCGGCGCGACGGTCGCGCTGAACGCGGTGTCGCTCGCCGTGGCCAAGGGCGAGATTCTGTGCCTCGTCGGCCCGTCGGGCTGCGGGAAGTCCACGCTGCTGCGCGTGGCGGCCGGGCTCGAGCCGCTGCAGGTGGGGCGCATCGCGCTCGAGGGCCGCGTCGTGGCCGAGGCGGGCAAGGCGGAACTGCCGCCCGAGGCGCGCAATGTCGGATTCCTGTTCCAGGACTTCGCGCTGTTTCCGCACCTCTCGGTGCTGGAAAACGCGGCGTTCGGCCTGCACCGGCTGGCGCCCGCCGAGCGCCTGCCGCGGGCGCGCGCGGCGCTGTCGCGCGTCGGCATGGAGGAAATGGCCCAGGCCTATCCGCACACGCTGTCGGGCGGGCAGCAGCAGCGCGTGGCGCTCGCGCGCGCGATGGCGCCGGGCCCCGGCCTGTTCTTCCTCGACGAGCCGTTCTCGGGCATCGACGCGCGGCTGCGCCGCCGCCTGCTCGAGGACACCTGGCGCCTGCTCAAGGACAGCGGCTCGGCCTCGGTGGTCGTCACGCACGATCCCGAGGAGGCCATGCTGCTCGGCGACCGCGTCGCCGTGATGCGCGCCGGGCGCGTGCTCCAGATCGGCACGCCCGACGCCGTGTACCGCCGGCCCGAATCGCCGTTCGTCGCCGAGTTCCTGGGCGAGGTGAACAAGTTCCGCGGCACGGTCGGCGCCGACGGCACGGTCGAGACGCCGCTCGGCACGGTGCCGGCGCCGGGCTTCGCCGCAGGCGCTCCCGCGGCCGTGATCATCCGGCAGCACGGCGTGACCGTATCAATGGCCGAGACAGCGCCGGGGAGCAGCGTTCCGGTCGTCGTCTCCTGGGTGCGTCCGATGGGCGCAGCCAGCCTGATCCTGTTGCGCCGGCGCGATGTGGGCGCGGGCGATCCGCCGATCTATGCGCGCGTTCCCGGCCGGCTCCGGCTGGCCGAGGGGGCGCAGGCCTATGCCGGCATCGACCGCGACGAGGTCTTTGTTTTTCCCGCAGAAACCCCTAAATCTGCCTAGTCACGGCGCGGTCGAGGGGCGGGCGCTCCGTCGTGGTTGCGGCAGGAAGGCCTATCGCTAATATCCGCCCCCGTTTCGCCATCCAGGCCGAGCACAAGGCCGCCAGGCGCCAAGGAGTCAGATCGTATGGGCATCAGTTTTTGGCACATCGTCATCGTCGTGCTGGTCGTCGTGCTCCTGTTCGGCGCCGGGAAGATCCCGCGCCTGATGAAGGACCTCGGCAGCGGCATCACGGCGTTCAAGAAGGGCTTGAAGCAGGACGAGCCGGCGGGCGAGCAGCCCGCAGGCACGGATCCGGCCAAGCCGCAGATCCCGTCGCCGGCGCCGTCCGCCGAGAAGAAGACCGAGGAAGCGGTCCGGCGCACGTAAACATGCCGTTCGCCAGGGCGGCGGTCTTTCCGCCGCACGCGAACTTCTGCGCCCGCAAAAGCGCGGGCGCGCGCGCCATGTAGAGGCAACGGACTGCGCACATGCTCGACTTCGGTTGGTCGCAGATGCTGCTGATCGCCGGCGTCGCCCTGGTGGTGTTGGGACCCAAGGAGCTTCCGAAGGTCATCAAGACGGTCACCGAATGGGCGGGCAAGGCGCGCAGCCTCGCGCGCGAGTTCCGCTCGAGCGTCGACGAGATGATGCGCGAGACCGAGCTCAAGAACCTCAAGGAAGAGTTCGAGAGCGGCGTCCGCAAGGCCGAGTCCGAGTTCCAGAACCAGATCCAGTCCGAAACCGCGGCGTTCGACGCGCTCTCGCCGAAACCGGCCGACACCTCCGCCACCCCGGCGATGCCCGAATACTATGCGGCGGCCAATTGGGGCGACGAAGGCACGAAGCTGCGCCCGCTGATGGACCACCAGCGCAAGAAGAAGCCGGCGCGCAAGGCCGAAAAGCCGATCTACAAGGCGCGCCTCACGCGCCCGCCGGCGCCCAAGGACGGGCCGCCCGACGTGCGCCGCAGGGTGCGCGCATGAGCGACAAGACCGCCGCGCAGCCGCCGAACACCGGCAATCCCGACGACTACAAGATGCCGCTGATGGATCACCTCATCGAGCTGCGCAAGCGGCTGATGTGGTCGTTCCTCGCGTTCATCGTCATCACCGCCGTGGCGCTCACCTTCGCGAGCGACATCTTCAACTTCCTCGCCAAGCCGCTGCTCGACGTCTTCAAGGACAAGCCCGAGCTGCGCACGATGATCTACACGAGCCTGATCGAGAAGTTCTTCACGAACATCAAGGTCGGCATCTGGACGGGCTTCTTCTTCTCGTTCCCGATCTTCGCGATCCAGATCTGGAAGTTCGTTGCTCCCGGCCTCTACAAGAACGAGCAGAAGGCGTTCCGCCCGTTCCTCGTCGCCACGCCGCTGCTGTTCTTCGCGGGCGGCGCGTTCGTCTATTTCCTCGTCATGCCGATGGCGTGGCAGTTCTTCGCCCAGTTCGAGCAGACCGGCGCCACCACCGACGCGATCCGCATCCAGCTGATGCCGAAGGTGAGCGAGTATTTCTCGCTCGTGCTCCAGCTCATCTTCGCGTTCGGCATCTGCTTCGAGACGCCGGTGCTGCTCGGCTTGCTGGCGCGCGCGGGGCTGGCCAGCGCGAAGGGCCTCGCGCAGAAGCGGCGCTACGCGATCGTCATCATGTTCATCATCGCGGCGATCATCACGCCGCCCGACGTGATCTCGCAATTGGCGCTCGCGATCCCGATGTGCATCCTGTACGAGATCGGCATCATCGTCGCCCGGCGCATCGAAAAGCAGAAGGCCGCCCACGAAGCCGCCTTCGAAGCCGAGCTGCGCGGCGAAGCGCCGGCCGACGCCGAGAAGAAGCCGACGGCATAGGCGCAGGGCGCTGGTGAGAGATCCTTCGCTTCGCTCAGGATGACGGCAAGGCGCGCGCGCCGACCCGCCACGTCATGCCGAGCGAAGCGAAGCATCTCTCGGCCGCCGCGCGAGGCGTCGGAACCTCACTGCATTTTCTCACCGCTTAGGTCCGCCGTGCCGCATCGCGTTTCGCAATCGACACTCGCCCACTACGACCGCAACGCGCGCTCGTTCTGGGAGGGGACGAAGGATCACGACGTCGCGCAGAACACCGCGGCGCTGCTCGGCGCGATCGAGGGCGCGCCGCCTTTCGCGATCCTCGATTTCGGCTGCGGGCCGGGGCGCGATCTCGCCCATTTCCGTTCGCTCGGCCACGCGGCGATCGGCCTCGACGGCGCGGCGGCCTTCGTCGTGATGGCGCGCGAACATTCGGGCTGCGAGGTGTGGCACCAGGACTTCCTGGCGCTCGACCTGCCGCCGTCGCGCTTCGACGGCGTCTTCGCGAACGCCTCGCTGTTCCACGTGCCCGGCGCCGAACTGCCGCGCGTGCTCAGCGAATTGCACGCGGCGCTGAAGCCGCGCGGCGTCTTGTTCGCCTCCAATCCGCGCGGCGACGACCGGGAAGGCTTCAACGGCGAACGCTACGGCGCCTATTGGAGCCTCGAGACGTGGCGCGGACTCGTCGCCGGCGCCGGCTTCGCCGAGATCGCGCACTACTACCGACCGCCCGGCCTGCCGCGCGAGCAGCAGCCCTGGCTCGCGACGGTGTGGCGGAAGACTCAGAGGGGGTGAATCAGGCAAACTTGCTTGTCGTCCCCGCGAAAGCGGGGACCCATGCCGCCGCGAACAACCCTGCGCAGCGTTGTGCACCCATCCTGAGCAACTTGAGCCAGCACCGCGCTTCCTTGCGTGGGAGCCGTGGCCGGAGAGATGGGTCCCCGCTTTCGCGGGGACGACAGATTTCTCCGCATCGTCGCCGCTTCTTTACCCCCCAACGCTGGCGCCCTATAACGCGCGCTCAACTCGCACAAGACAATCCCATGCTCGACGTCAAATGGATCCGGGAAAACCCGGGCGCCCTCGACGAGGCGTTGCGGCGGCGCGGCCTGCCGCCGCTCGGCGCCGAGGTGCAGCAGCTCGATGCCAAGCGCCGCGCGGCGCAGACCGAGGCGCAGCGCGTCCAGGCCGAGCACAACGCGCTCTCGAAGGAGATCGGCATCGCCAAGGCCAAGGGCCAGGACGCGGCGCCGATCCTCGCCAAGGTCGGCGCGCTCAAGGCGCGGCAGGCCGAGCTCGAAGAGGTGATGAAGGCCAGCGACGCCGAACTCGAACGGTTCCTCGCCGTGGTGCCGAACGCGCCGGCGGCGGATGTGCCCGAGGGCAAGACCGCCGACGACAATCCGGTCGTGCGCCGCTCGGGGCCGATCGCGAAGCCGGATTTCGCGCCGAAGCAGCATTTCGAACTCGGCGAGGCGCTCGGCCTGATGGATTTCGAGCAGGCGGGCGTGATCTCGGGCGCGCGCTTCACGATCCTCAAAGGCGCGCTCGCGCGCCTGGAACGCGCGCTCGCGCAGTTCATGCTCGACCTGCACACGACCACGAACGGCTACACCGAGGTGAGCCCGCCGCTGCTGGTGCGCGACCGCGCGCTCTACGGCACGGCGAACCTGCCGAAATTCGCCGAGGACCTGTTCCGCACCACGAACGACTACTGGATGATCCCGACGGCCGAGGTGCCGCTGACCAACCTCGCCGCCGGCAAGCTGCTCGACGAGAAGCAGCTGCCGCTGCGCTTCACGGCGTGGACGCCGTGCTTCCGCTCCGAGGCGGGTGCGGCGGGCAAGGACACGCGCGGCATGCTGCGCCAGCACCAGTTCTACAAGGTGGAATTGGTCTCGATCGCGCATCCCGACAAGTCCGAGGAAGAGCACGAGCGCATGACGGCCTGCGCCGAGGAGGTGCTGAAGCGCCTCGGCATTCCGTTCCGCACCGTGATGCTGTGCACCGGCGACATGGGCTTCGCGTCGCGGAAGACCTACGACATCGAGGCGTGGCTGCCGGGGCAGGGGATGTATCGCGAGATCTCCTCGTGCTCGAACTGCGGCGATTTCCAGGCCCGGCGCATGGACGCGCGCTTCCGCCCGGCCGGGCAGAAGGGCACGCGCTTCGTGCACACGCTGAACGGCTCGGGCATCGCGGTCGGCCGCGCGCTGATCGCGGTGATGGAGAACTATCAGCGCGCGGACGGCAGCATCGAAATTCCCGAGGCGCTGCGCCCCTACATGGGCGGCATGACGCAGATCGGCGGCAATGGCTAACGCGATCACCGACCTCTCCAAGGCCCGCATCCTGATCTGCAACGACGACGGGATCCAGGCCAAGGGCATCCGCCTGCTGTTCGAGATGGCCAAGACGCTGACCGACGACGTCTGGGTCGTGGCGCCCGAGGCCGAGCAGTCGGGCGCCAGCCATTCGCTCACGCTGCGCCGCCCGTTGCGCAAGCGCCGCTTCGCGCAGAACTGGATCGCCGTCGACGGCACGCCCACCGATTGCGTGCTGATGGCGGTGACGCAGATTCTCGCCGACCGGAAGCCCGATCTCGTGATGTCGGGCGTCAACCGCGGCGCCAATCTCGGCGAAGACGTCACCTATTCCGGCACCGTGGCCGGCGCGCGCGAGGCGGTGATGCTCGGCATCCCGGCGATCGCCCACAGCCTGATCGTGGCGCTCAACAAGCCCGCGAAATGGGACACGCCGCGCGAGCACGGCGCGGAACTCGTGCGCCGGCTCACCGCCACCGGCTGGGCGCCGAACACGATCATCAACGTGAACTACCCCGACGTGACGCCCGACCAGGTGAAGGGCGTCGAAGTGTGCGGCCTCGCGCGGCGCAAGCTCGGCACGCAGTGGGTGGAAGGCGTCGATCCGCGTGGCGCGCCCTATTACTGGCTCGGCACGCAGCGCGAGGAGGAAGTGCTCGACGGCACCGACCTGCACGCCGTCATCCACGGCCGCATCGCGGTGACGCCGGTCCAGCTCGAGTTGGTGCATCGCCCGAGCCTCGACGCGCTCAAGAGCGCGCTGGGCTGAACCGCACGGCGCTTTTTTCCCGCGCCCAGTCGTGCCATAACGCGGCCGATGTCCTCCGCGCCGCTTCCATGAAGTCCGACACCCGCCGCGCGCGTCTCGTCATGGAGCTGCGCCAGGGCGGCGTGACCGACCGGGACGTGCTCGCGGCGATGGAGCGGGTGCCGCGCGACGCGTTCGTGCCCGACTTCTTCAAGGACCGCGCCTGGGAGAACACGGCGCTGCCGATCGGCGCCGCGCAGACGATCAGCCAGCCGCTGATCGTCGGCCTGATGACGCAGGCGCTCGAGGTCGAGAAGCTCCACAAGGTCCTCGAGATCGGCACCGGCTCGGGCTACCAGACCGCGGTGCTCGCCAAGCTCTGCCGCCGCGTCTACACGGTGGAGCGCATCAAGGAACTGCTCGCCGGGGCCGAGGCGATGTTCGAGAGGCTCCACATCCGCAACGTCACCGCCAAGCTCGACGACGGCAGCCGCGGCTGGCCGGAGCAGGCGCCGTTCGACCGCATCATCGTCACGGCGGCGGCGCCCAGGGTGCCCGAGACGCTGCTCAATCAGTTGGTGCCCGGCGGCGTGATGATCGTTCCGGTCGGAGCCGCGGCCGAAGACCAGGTGCTCGTCCGCATCCGCCGCGACGAGGCGGGCGGCTTCCGCCACGAGTTCCTCACCGGCGTCCGCTTCGTGCCGCTGGTCGAAGGGGAGACGGCCTGAGGCCCATGCCCGGCCACTTGTCATCCCGGAATCGCGTCACTACGGTGATCGCGGCGGCGCCGACGCGAGATGCGCCGTCTGCGGAGGGGGAACCATGATCGCGCCACGTCTACTCGGCCTCGCGCTGACGGCCTCGGTCTGGGCCGGAACGGCCGCGGCGGAGAAATTTCCGTCCCGGCCCATCCAGCTGATCGTTCCGTTCACGGCCGGCAACGTCGTCGACATCAACGCGCGCGCGTTCGCCGAGGTGTTCCGCAGCGAGATCGGCGGCACCGTCGTCGTCGTCAACCGCGACGGCGCCGCGGGCATGATCGCGATGGGCGCGGTCGCCAACGCGGCGCCGGACGGCCACACGCTGTTCTTCGGGCCCAACGGGCAGCTCACGCTACAGCCGCATCTGCGCAAGAGCCTGCCCTACAAGGTGGACCAGATCGCGCCGGTCTGCCTGACCTTCGAATCGCCGTTCGCGATCGCCGTGCGCCCGGACTCGCCGCACAAGACCTTCGCCGATCTCGTCGAAGCGGGGCGCAAGAACCCGGGCAAGGTGTCCTACGGCCTGTCGGGCATCGGCTCGGTGCCGCATCTCCTGTTCCACATGGTCGCGGTCCGCGCCAAGACCGAGTTCAACGCGGTCACGTACAAGAACTATTCGCTGCTGGCGCCCGACATCCTCGAGGGGCGCATCGATTTCGGCGTGATGGCGTTCGGCTCGTTCCAGAGCCCGCCGATGAAGCTGCTCGCCGTGCTGCGCGAGAAGCGCCATCCGCGCTACAGGGACGTGCCGACCTCGACCGAGCTCGGCTTCCCGGCGGAGTCGGGGGCGTTCGGCGGACTCTACGCGCCGGCGGCGACGCCGAAGCCGATCCTCGCGCAGATCGAAGCGGCGTGCGAGCGGACGTTCAAGGCGGCGTCGGTCCAGAAGATGCTCGACGACACCGGCGCCGGCACCGAGTACGAAGGAAGCGCCGGTTTCGCCAAGCGGCTGGCCGCCGATTCGGCGAACAAGGCCGAGGCCGTCCGGCTGCTCGACCTCAAGGTCCAGTAATCCGCGCCGCGTGCGGCGGCGCTACGCGGGAAAGAACGATCGCATGGCCGAAGCGTCGGCGCGCGCGCGCCCCAACTTCCTGTTCATCATCACCGACCAGCACAAGGCGGAGCATCTCGGTTGCTACGGCAATCCGCAGGTGCGCACGCCGAACATCGACGCGCTGGCGGCGCGCGGGTGGTGCGCCGACCGCATGTTCGTCGCCACGCCGATCTGCATGCCGAACCGCGCGACGCTGATGACCGGGCGGCTGCCGTCGGTCCACGGCGTGCGGCACAACGGCATTCCGCTGTCGCTCGACGCGGTCACGTTCGTCGACCTGATGCGCGCGGCCGGATACCGCACGGCGCTGATCGGCAAGTCGCACCTGCAGAACTTCACCGGCACGCCGTCGATCGTTCCGAAGCCGAAATACCCCGGCGACCCGCCCGCGCCGCCGCTGGCCGAGGCGTGGCGCGACGGCAACGACCGCGCCGCCTACGAGCAGGAATGGCCGCCGCGCTGGGCCGATCCGGATTTCGAGATGCGGATGCCGTTCTACGGGTTCGAGCGCGTGCGCCTCTGCATCGAGCATGGCGACGAGGTCGGCGGGCACTACGAGCGCTGGCTGCGCGCGCGCCATCCCGAGGCCGACCGGCTGCGCGGCGCCGCCAACGCCGAGCCCACGCCCGGCATCGCCTGCCCGCAGGCGTGGAAGACGCGCGTTCCCGAAGAGCTCTACACCACGTCGTTCGTCGCCGAGGAGACGATCCGGGCCTTGCGCGACTACGCCGCGGCCGGCGAGCGCCCGTTCTTCCTGCAATGCTCGTTCCCCGATCCGCACCATCCGTTCACGCCGCCCGGGCGCTATTGGTCGATGTTCGACCCGGCCGACATGCGGCTGCCGCCGTCGTTCCGCCCGGCCGACAACCGCACGCCGCCGCACGTGCGCTGGCTGCACGCGCAGCGCGACGCCGGCAAGGCCGTCAAGCACACGCCCGCCGTCTTCGCGTGCACCGAGCGCGAGGCGCGCGAGGCGATGGCGCTCTCGTTCGGCAGCATCGCGATGATCGACGACGCGATCGGCCGCGTGCTGGCCGAGCTCGCGCGGCTCGGGCTCGCGGAGAACACCGTGGTCGTGTTCACGACCGATCACGGCGATTTCCTCGGCGAGCATCAGCTCATGTTCAAGGGGCCGCTGCACTACGACGGCATCGTCCGCAATCCGTTCGTCTGGATGGATCCGCAGGCGCCGGCGGGCGGCGGGCGGAGCGCTTCGTTCTGCCAGGCGCAGGACATTCCCGTCACGATCCTGGAGCGCGCCGGGCTGGCGCCGTTCAACGGCGTGCAAGGCCGCTCGCTGCTGCCGCTGATGGGCGGCGCGGAGGCGGCGGGCCGCGATGGCGTGCTGATCGAGGAGGAGGGGCAGCGCACCTATCTCGGCTTCGACCGCCGCGTGCGCGTGCGGACGCTGATCGACGCGCGCTGGCGCCTCAGCGTGTACGACGGCGCGGGGTGGGGCGAGCTCTACGACCGGCGGGAAGACCCCCACGAGATGGCCAATCTCTGGGACGATTCCGGCTACGCCGCGGCGCGCGCCGAGATGGCCGAGAAGATGGCGCGTGCGATGCTCGCGGCGTCGGACACCAGCCCGCATCCGATCGCGATCGCCTGAGAGTTCGGGCGGTGGCGCGCAACCGGACGGATCTGTTCGGCGGCCTGCTTCTCCTCGCCATCGCGGCTGTGGGCTTCCTGTTCCTCGCGCCGCTGCCGTTCGGGAGCGCCGCGCGCCCGGGCGCCGCCTTTCTTCCCACCATCGTCTGCGCCCTGCTCGGCGCGCTCGGGCTGCTCGTCACGCTGCGGGGCGTGCTCGGGCTGCCGGACGCGATCGAGCGCATCCACCTCCGTCCGGCCGCGTGCATCCTCGGCGCGATCGCGGTGTTCGCGCTGCTGCTCGAGCGTGCGGGGCTGCCCGCCGCCGTCGCCGGCGCGGTGATGACGGCCGCCGGGGCGCGGCCGGGCCTGCTCGACTGGCGCTCGGCGGCCTTCGCGGCGCTGCTCGCGGCCGGCTGCACCGCGGCGTTCCGCTACGGGCTGAACATCCCGTTCCGCGTGCTGCCCTGATGGAACAGGTGTTCGACGGGCTCCTGCTCGGCGCCGGCGTCGCGCTCCAGCCGACGAACCTGCTGTACTGCTTTCTGGGCGTGCTGCTCGGCACGCTGGTCGGCGTCCTGCCCGGCATCGGCCCGGTGCCGACCATCGCACTGCTGCTCCCGGTCACCTACGGGCTGCCGCCCAGCACCGCGCTGATCACCGCGGCCGGGATCTACTACGGCGCGCAATATGGGGGCTCGACGACGTCGATCCTCTGCAACCTGCCGGGCGAGGCGTCGTCGCTGATCACCTGCATCGACGGCCACGGCATGGCGCGCAAGGGCGAGGCGGGCGCCGCGCTGGCCATCGCCGCAGTCGGCTCGTTCGTGGCCGGAACGGCCGCGACGGTGGCGATCGCGTTCGTCGGCCCGCCGCTGGCGAAGGTGGCCTCGGCGTTCTCGGCGGCCGACTATTTTTCGCTGATCCTGCTCGGCCTGATCGGCTCGGTGGTTCTGGCGCGCGGCTCCGTCGTCAAGGCGATCGCGATGATCGTGCTCGGCGCGCTGTTCGGCATGGTGGGCGCGGACCCGACCTCGGTCCAGGAGCGGCTCACCTTCGGCATTCCGGCGCTGCAGGACGGGATCGGCTTCGTGCCGATCGCGATGGGTCTGTTCGGCATCGCCGAGATCATGGTCAACATCGAGCGCGCCACCGGGCGAACCATGCTCGGCGCCACGATCGGCCGCCTGTGGCCGTCGCGCGAGCACTGGCGCCGGTCGTGGCGCGCGATCCTGCGCGGCTCGGGGATCGGCACCGTGCTCGGCGTGCTGCCGGGCGGCGGCGCCGTTCTCGCCTCTTTCGCGGCCTACCTGGCCGAGAAGCGCGTGTCGCGCACGCCCGAGCGGTTCGGCACCGGCGCGGTCGAGGGCGTCGCGGCGCCCGAATCGGCCAACAACGCGGCCGCGCAATCCTCGTTCATTCCGCTGCTCACGCTCGGCATTCCGGCCAACCCGGTGATGGCGCTGATGCTGGCCATCCTGCTGATCCAGAACATCGTGCCGGGGCCGGCGCTGGTGACGACGCGGCCCGACGTGTTCTGGGGCGTGATCGCGAGCATGTGGGTCGGCAATCTGATGCTGCTGGTGCTCAACCTGCCGCTGATCGGGCTGTGGGTGCGGCTGCTCGGCGTGCCGTACCGCTATCTGTTTCCGGCGATCCTCGTCTTCTGCTGCATCGGCGCCTACAGCACCGGCGGCAACGTCGCGGAGATCTGGATCATGCTGGCCTTCGCGGCGTTCGGCTACGCGCTGCTGAAGCTCAAATTCGAGCCGGCGCCGATGCTGCTCGGCTACGTGCTCGCGCCGCTCATGGAGGAGCATTTCCGCCGCGCGCTCGGGCTGAGCCACGGAGACTTCTCGGTCTTCGTGACCAGCCCGATCAGCGCGGTGTTCCTGGCGCTGTGCGCGGCGCTGATCGCGGCGCTGGCCTGGCCGGCCTGGCGCCGCCGGCGCGAAACGGCGTTTCGCGAATAGCGCGCGGCGCTACTTCTTCTTTGCCAGCGCCACGAGGTTGGCGAGCAGCGTGCCGATCAGCTTCTTCGCGGCGTCGTCGGTGAGGTTGCCCGCTGCGTCGAACTTGTTCGCGCATTCGCGGATCAGCACCTCGGGCTGCTGCACCGGCTGCATGTTGAGGAACACGAAGCACTGGCGCAGGTGATACTGCGCGCGCGACGTGCCGAGCACGCCGACCGAGGCGCCCATCACCGCCGCCGGCTTGCCGGCCCAGGCGCTGTCGCCATAGGGGCGCGAGGCGACGTCGATGGCGTTCTTGAGCACGCCGGCGATCGAGTAATTGTATTCCGGCACCGCGAACAGGATCGCGTCGGCGGCGCGGATGCTGGCCTTGAAGTCCTTCACCTTCGGCGTCGGGTTCTGCTCCTCGTCCTGGTTGAAGAGCGGCAGGCCGGCGATGTCGTAGATGTCGAGCGTCGCGTCGGCCGGCACGAGCTGCCGCGCCGCCTTGAGCGCGCTGAGATTGTAGGACTGTTTGCGCAGGCTGCCGCTGATGCCGAGAATCTTGATGGCCATTCGATGTCTCCCCTGACATTCGGGTTTGCCCGGGGGACGGGTGCCCCGCCGGCGAGGGCTGACATACGTCGCCGCCGGCGCCGAGGCGAGACGTTACCGCCGGGTGACTTGGCGACGGCGGGTGTAAGCGGCCGGGGCCGCATTGCCGGGCCTCATGCTTTCGTATGATCGCGGCCGGCGGCCGTAAACGCTATTTCAACCAGGTTCGTTAACCCCAACGCCGGGCAAAGCGCCTTGAAACACGCTCTTAACACCGTCCTGGTGATCGACGACCGGCCCGAATTCTCGGCGCTGCTCGCGGCGCTGCTCGCCGGCGCAGGCTGCTGCCCGGTGTTGGCGAGCAACGGCAAGGACGGGCTCAAGCTCCTGCACACGCAGGAGTTCGATCTTGTCGTGACCGACATTTCCATGCCCGAGGAGGACGGTTTCGGCGTGCTGCGCGGGCTGTGGCGGGCCGGAAGCCGCATTCCGGCGATCGTCGTGACCGGCGACGCGAAGCGCTGGCCGTTCGATCTCGCCCGCTTCGCCGGCATGCTGGGCGCCGCTGCCTGTCTCGAGAAGCCGTTCCCGCCCGAGGCGTTCCTGGCGACGGTGAAGCGCCTGCTGCCCGTAAGCGCGGTGAGCGCGGCTCACGCGGCGCGGCGCCCGGCCTCGATCATGCCGATGCGCACGGCGTCGCTGCGGTTCTTGGCGCCGAGCTTCCGATAGACGCTCTGCAGGTGGATTTTCACCGTCACTTCGCTGATGCCGAGCAGGCTCGCGATCTCGGCGTTGCTGCGACCGCCGACCAGGGCCTCGAACACTTCGCGCTCGCGCTGCGTCAATTGATTGCGGCCGGCGGCCTCGGGCCCGGCGAGCACGGTTTCCCCGGCCAGCGCCGGCGGCTCGTAGATGCCGCCCTCGAGGATCTTGCCGAGCGCGGCGCGGAACTCGTCGCCGCCCAAGGTCTTGGGCAGCACGCCGCGCGCGCCCGCCCTGAGCGCGCCGCGCATGTCGCTCTGGCGCATCGTGCCGGAGACGACCGCCACCGGCGTTCCCGGGCAGCGCCGTACCATCTGCTCGACGCCGCTCAGCCCGAGCATGCCGGGCATGGCGAGGTCGAGCAGGATCAGGTCGTAGCCGGAATTCGCCTCCACCGCCGCCCGGGCGCTCGGGAAACTCGGAACGAAGTCGATCTTCGCGCCGGTGTCGATGGTCGAGAGCAGCGCCGACAGCAGTTCGCCGAAAAGCCGGTGATCGTCGGCAATGAGCACGTGCAAGGCCATCCCGTATCCCTCGTGCCGGCAAGCCGCGCGGCGGCGCATCGCGCGGGCAGGCCATTCACGCATGTTGGCGGTAAACACATTGTTAAGACAAACGGATTTGATTGGGGATAGCGCCCCCCCACAGCCCCATCGACTAGCGGCCGTTCCTTGAAATCGCCCTTTCTCATACGCTCCGGCGCCACCTGGATCGCGGTTCTGGTCACGGCGGTGGTGTGGACGGCGATCGTCGCGCTGCTCGCGAGCATCGAGCGCCAGGCCGTCCAGGGAACCCGCCACGACCTCGCCAACCTCGCACGGCTGTTCGACGAGCACGTGTCGCGCCTCGTCCGCTCGACCGACGTGGCCATGGTCGCGATGCGCCGCACGCTCGAAGGCGATGCCGCCGGGTTCCGGCTCGAGGCATGGCTCGCGCAGAACGCGGGGCTGATCGAGGAC
>ERZ761602.5258-NODE-5258-length-15498-cov-24.785987_pt1 | contig 15498 bp, 8 predicted proteins | sample MGYA00512165_ERZ761602 | MGnify/ENA primary metagenome ERZ761602 (study PRJEB28899, sample SAMN02445085) | bioreactor sludge metagenome | biome: EBPR sludge; isolation source: Thorneside wastewater treatment plant | place: Australia: Brisbane, Thorneside...
GCAGGTCAGGTCGCTGGCCGACAAGGTCGGCGCCTTGGGCGTTACCGGCGTGCCCTTCTTCATCATCCAGCGCCGCTTGACCGTCTCCGGTGCGCAAAGCGGCGAGGTGCTGGCGGCGGCGATCATCCAGGCGATGCGCTAGCCGCGCTGCCGCAAGCACCTGCCCGCGCGCGGTGCTCTCGCCACGCGAACGCCAGCGTCCTACTCGACGGTCACCGACTTCGCCAGGTTGCGCGGCTTGTCCACGTCGGTGCCGCGGACCAGCGCGACGTGGTAGGCGAGCAGTTGCAGTGGCACCACGTGCAGCAGCGCCGACAAGGCGCCGTAGTGCTCGGGCAGATGCAGGACGTGAATGCCGTCCGACTCCTGCATTTCGCTGTCGGCGTCGGCGAAAACGTAGAGCTCGCCGCCGCGGGCGCGTACTTCCTGCAGATTGGACTTGAGCTTTTCGATCAGCGCGTCATTGGGCGCGACGGCGATCACCGGCATGTCGCGGTCGACCAGCGCCAGCGGGCCATGCTTGAGTTCGCCGGCCGGGTAGGCTTCAGCGTGGATGTACGAGATTTCCTTGAGCTTCAGCGCGCCTTCCATGGCAATCGGGTAATGACGGCCGCGCCCGAGAAACAGCGCGTGCTGTTTCATCGAGAAGCGCTCGGACCAGTCACGGATCTCGGGCTCGAGTTCGAGGATCTTGCTGACCGCAACCGGCAGGTGCCGCAGGGCGTGCAGCTCGGCGACCTCGGCCTGCTCACTCAGACGACTACGCAGCTTGGCCAGGACCAGGGTCAGCAGATAGAGTGCGGCGAGCTGGGTGGTGAACGCCTTGGTCGATGCGACGCCGATTTCCGGTCCGGCGCGGGTGATGAAGCGCAGCGTGTTCTCGCGCACCAGCGACGATTCGGGGACGTTGCAGATACACAGCGTGCGCGCCATGCCGAGCGACTTGGCATGCTGCAGGGCAGCCAGGGTGTCGGCGGTTTCACCCGATTGCGAGATGGTCACCACCAGGGTCTGCGGATCGGGCACCGAGTCGCGGTAGCGGTATTCGCTGGCGACTTCGACCGAACACGGAATGCCGGCGATCGATTCAAGCCAGTAACGAGCCACCAAACCGGCGTGATAGCTCGTTCCACAGGCAATGATCAGCACCTGTTTGACGTCCCGCAAGACCTCTTCGCTGGCGGCGCCAAACAGGCCGGGCTGGATGCTGTGCGCCGTGCCGAGCATCTCCAGGGTGTTGGCCAGCGCCACCGGCTGCTCGAAAATCTCCTTCTGCATGTAGTGGCGGTACTGGCCGAGTTCGACCGCGTCGGCCGAGAGTTGCGATTCGCTCTCGGCGCGCGCGACCGGCGTGCCGTCGACGCGGGCGATGCGGTAGCTGTCGCGCATCAGTTCGGCGCAGTCGCCGTTCTCCAGATAGACGATCCGGCGCGTCACCTGCAGCAAGGCCGAAGCGTCCGAAGCGGCATAGCAACCGTCGTCGGTCAGACCCAGCAGCAGCGGCGACCCTTCGCGCGCCACGACCACCCGGCTCGGGTCGGCCTCGCGCAGAACGGCCAGCGCGTAGGCACCCTGCAATTGGGCCAGCGCCTGCCGAACGGCGGTCAGGAAGTCGGGCGCGGCCTTCAGTTCGTGGGCGATCAGGTGAGCGACGACTTCGGTGTCGGTATCCGAGGTGAATTCGTAACCGGCGGCTTTCAGGCGCGTGCGCAGCGCCTCGTGGTTCTCGATGATGCCGTTATGGACGACCGCCAGACCCGCCGAAATGTGCGGATGGGCATTGCGTTCGCTGGGCACGCCGTGCGTTGCCCAACGGGTATGGGCGATTCCGGTGAGGCCAGCAACCTGCGAACTGTCGGCCTGCGCGGTCAGCTCGGCAACCCGGCCGACCGAGCGCAGGCGCTGCAGACCGTCGCCATTGATCAGCGCCAGACCGGCCGAGTCGTAGCCGCGGTATTCGAGCTTGCGCAGACCTTCGAGGAGAACCGGGACGATATTGCGGCCGGCGACCGCAGCAACGATGCCACACATGGTCAGCTCACTTCTTCGCTTTTTGTGGCCGTTTCCAGCCGGAAATGGAAACCTGCCGGGCACGCGAGATGGTCAGCGTGTCTGGTGGTGCGTTCTTGGTCAGCGTCGTTCCGGCACCGAGGGTTGCGCCGCGACCGACGGTGACCGGGGCGACCAGCTGGGTATCGGAACCGATGAAGACATCGTCCTCGATGATCGTCCTGAACTTGTTGGCGCCGTCGTAGTTGCAGGTGATCGTGCCAGCACCGATATTCACCCGGCTGCCGATGATCGCGTCGCCGACATAGGCCAGATGATTGGCTTTCGACTGCGCGGCGACCTTGGCATTCTTGAGTTCGACGAAGTTGCCGACGTGGACGCCGGCGGCGAGCTCGGTGCCGGGCCGCAGTCGCGCAAACGGACCGATCACGCCATCGGGGCCGACCACCGCGCCGTCGATGTGGCTGAAAGCGGCGAGGCGCGATCCGGCGCCGATCGTGGCGTTCCTCAGCACGCAGCAGGGGCCGACTTCGACCGCTTCTTCAAGCACCACCCGGCCCTCGAAAACGCAGTTCACGTCGATGAACACGTCGCGTCCGCAAGAGAGCTCGCCGCGTACGTCGAGCCGCGCCGGATCGGCCAGGCGAACGCCCTGTTCCAGCAGGCGATCGGCGGTACGGCGCTGCGCGACGCGTTCGAGTTCGGCCAGCTGCGCCTTGCTGTTGACCCCCAGCACTTCCCATTGACCCTGCGCCGACACCGTGCGGATCGGCACGCCGGCAGCGACCGCCAGACCGACAATGTCGGTCAGGTAGTATTCCTGCTGCGCGTTGTCGTTCGACAGGCCGCTCAACCACTCGGCGAGGCGACCGGTCGGCAGCGCGACGATGCCGCTATTGACTTCGCGGATCGCTCGTTCCTCGGCCGAGGCGTCTTTCTGCTCGACGATGCGCACCACCTGATTGGTGGCGTCGCGGACGATTCGCCCATAGCCGCCCGGGTCGGCCAGTTCGACGGTGAGAATCGCCAGCGCGTCGCGGGCGGCGTGCACCAGCGCCTGCAGCGTCGCCGGCTGGATCAGCGGCACGTCGCCATAGAGAACCAGCGTCGTCGGCGCGTTGGACAACTGCGGCATCGCCTGCTGCACCGCGTGGCCGGTTCCCAGTTGCGGCTCCTGCAGTGCCCAGCGCAGGTCGGGTGCGTCGATGGTGGTCCGCACCGCGTCTCCGCCGTGTCCATAAACCAGGCAGATGGTCCGTGGCGCCAGGCTGCGGGCGGCGTCAATGACATGCGAGACCAGCGCCTTGCCGGCCAGCGGATGAAGAACCTTGGGCAGGTTCGAATGCATGCGCTTGCCCTGGCCAGCAGCGAGAATGACGATATTCATTGGCTAACACCCAGTCATACGGTAGGGGCCTGGCGCTGTCGTACAGCCCCGGGGCAAGACAGTACCACCGGCAGCCCTTGCGGGGCCAGCCCGGCGGGCGGCGTCCGGCCGCCTGTCGTGCGGCGCGGCAGCGGGCCGCACTGCGCCGTATTATTTCAGGATCGGCGCCGAGGAAGCGACAACAATGTCACGGCGCAGCACCCTTTTCGGCAGGCACCGCACGCTCAGCGCGGTAGCTCGGAACTACCCATCAGGAAGGCATCGACTTCACGCGCACATTGCCGGCCTTCGCGGATCGCCCAGACGACCAGCGACTGCCCACGCCGCATGTCACCGGCAGCGAACACTTTGGCGACGCTGGTCGCGTAACAGCCGTCGCCATCGGTGGTCGCCCGGACGTTGCCACGGGTGTCGAGTTCGACCTCCAGTTGCTCCAGCAGTCCCTGTCGCACCGGCGCCACGAAACCCATGGCCAGCAGCACGAGGTCGGCGGCGATCTCGACCTCGCTGCCCGGGACTTCGCTCATCCGGCCGTCTGCCCAGTTCACCCGGACCAGTTGCAAGCCCTTCAGCTTGCCGTTTTCGCCGATGAATGCCTTGGTCGAAACGGCGAAATCGCGCACGCAACCCTCTTCGTGCGAAGACGAAGTGCGCATTTTCAGCGGCCAGTAGGGCCAGGTCAGACTCTTGTTCTCGCGTTCCGGCGGCTGCGGCATCAACTCGAACTGGGTCACCGACAGCGCTCCGTGGCGGTTGCTGGTGCCGACGCAGTCCGACCCGGTGTCGCCACCGCCGATCACCACCACCCGTTTACCGGTGGCCAGGATCTGCCCGGGGACGGCGTCGCCGGCGTTGACCCGGTTCTGTTGCGGCAGGAAGTCCATCGCGAAATGGACGCCATCGAGTTCTCGACCCGGTACGCTCAGATCGCGAGGCGCTTCGGCACCGCCGGCGAGAATCACCGCGTCGAACTCGGCCAGCAAGCGCTCGGCCGGGAGCGCGTTGGCGCCGGTACCGCCGACGTCCTGGTTGACGCGAAACTCGACGCCCTCGACTTCCATCTGCGCCATGCGGCGGTCGATATGCGATTTTTCGAACTTGAAGTCAGGAATGCCGTAGCGCAACAGGCCGCCAATCCGATCGTTCTTTTCGAGCACCACGATCCGGTGACCGACCCGCGCCAGTTGCTGCGCGGCAGCCAGCCCAGCCGGGCCCGAACCGACGACGGCGACATTCTTGCCGGTCTTCACTTTCGGCGGTTGCGGGACGATCCAGCCTTTTTCCCACCCCTTGTCGACAATTGCGTGCTCGATCGACTTGATCCCCACCGGGTCGGTGTTGATGTTCAGCGTGCACGCCGCTTCGCACGGCGCCGGACAGATCCGGCCGGTGAAATCGGGGAAGTTGTTGGTCGAATGCAGGACCGCCAGCGCCTGCTGCCAGTGGCCCCGGTACACCAGGTCGTTCCAGTCGGGAATGATGTTATTCACCGGGCAGCCGGTATTACAGAACGGGATGCCGCAATCCATGCAGCGCGCACCCTGGACGCTGGCCTGTTCGTCGTTGAGGGTGACGATGAACTCGCGGTAATGCTTCAGACGCGCCTCGGCGGGCTCGCAGACCTCCGCCAGACGCTGATACTCGATGAAACCAGTCGGCTTACCCATGCTTATGCTGCCTCCAGTTGCTTTTGCGCCGCCATCTCGGTGAGCGCCCGACGGTACTCGTGCGGCATGATCTTGACGAAGTGTGCGCGATGTTTCGTCCAGTCGTCGAGCAGGCGCCGCGCCTGCAGGCTGCCGGTCCAGCGGTGGTGCTTTTCGATCAGCCCCTTGAGCAGGACTTCGTCGATCACCCCGAGATGCCGGACGTCCACCTGGCCGTGACCTTCGAGGTCGTCGCCGGCGTCGCTGCCCAGGCGCGCCGCGAACTCCTCCTCGACGGGTTCGAGCGACACCTGCGCCATGTTGCAACGCGACTCGAAGCTGCCATCCTCGTCGAAGACGTAGGCCACCCCGCCAGACATGCCGGCGGCAAAGTTGCGGCCGGTCTTCCCGAGCACCACCACCGTGCCGCCGGTCATGTACTCGCAGCCATGGTCGCCGACCCCCTCGACAACCGCCGTGGCGCCCGAGTTGCGGACGGCGAAACGCTCGCCGGCAACGCCCGCGAAGTAGGCTTCACCCTCGGTCGCGCCGTAGAGGACGGTATTGCCGACGATGATGTTGTTCAGCGCCTCGCCGCGAAAGCCGGCGTTCGGACGAACGACGATTCGCCCACCCGACAGGCCCTTGCCGACGTAATCGTTGGCCTCGCCGATCAGGTCGAGGCTCACGCCGCGCGCGAGGAAAGCGCCAAAACTCTGCCCGGCAGTCCCGGTAAGGCGGATGTCGATGGTCCCGTCCGGCAATCCCGCATGGCCGTAGCACTCGGCCAGCCGACCCGAAAGCATCGCTCCGACGGTACGGTTGATATTCCGTACCGGCAGCTCGATATGCACCTTCTCGCCGCTCTCGAGCGCCGGTCTGGCGAGTTCGATGAGTTGCTGGTCGAGCGCCTTGTCCAGGCCATGATCCTGCGTCTGGCATTGAAACACCGGCGTCTCTGCCCGGTTCTCCGGACGAGCGAAGATGCGGCTGTAGTCGAGCCCCTTGGCCTTCCAGTGGGTGATCCCCTTCTGCATGTCGAGCAGGTCACAACGGCCGATCAGCTCATTGAAGCTGCGGATGCCGATCTGCGCCATCAGCTCGCGCAGTTCCTCGGCGACGAAGAAGAAGAAATTGACCACGTGTTCGGGCTGGCCCGAGAAACGGCGGCGCAGCACCGGATCCTGCGTGGCGACACCCACCGGGCAGGTGTTCAGGTGGCACTTGCGCATCATGATGCAGCCTTCGACGACCAGCGGCGCGGTCGCAAAGCCGAACTCGTCGGCGCCGAGCAGCGCGCCGATCAGCACGTCGCGGCCGGTCTTCATCTGCCCGTCGACCTGCACCCGAACGCGACCGCGCAAGCGGTTGAGGACCAGCGTCTGCTGGGTCTCGGCGAGACCGAGTTCCCATGGCGAGCCGGCGTGCTTGATCGACGACTGGGGGCTGGCGCCCGTGCCGCCGTCGTGACCGGCGATCACCAGGTGATCGGCCTTGGCCTTGGTGACCCCGGCAGCGACCGTTCCGACACCGACTTCGGAGACCAGTTTGACGCTGACCGACGCTTTCGGATTGGTGTTCTTCAGATCGTGAATCAGTTGCGCCAGGTCTTCGATCGAATAGATGTCGTGGTGCGGCGGCGGCGAAATGAGCCCCACGCCCGGCACCGAGTGGCGCAGGAAACCGATGTACTCGGAGACCTTGTGACCGGGCAGCTGACCGCCTTCGCCGGGCTTGGCGCCCTGCGCCATCTTGATCTGCAGCTGGTCGGCGTTGACCAGGTACTCGGTGGTCACCCCGAAGCGCCCGGAAGCGACCTGCTTGATCGCCGAGCGCAGGCTGTCGCCGGTCTGCAACTGGTAGTCACGTTCAACGCGCGTCTTGCCGATCACGTCGGACAACTTCTCGCTGCCACTCAGGACCTTGAAACGCGCCGGGTCCTCGCCACCCTCGCCGGTATTCGACTTGCCGCCGAGACGGTTCATGGCGATCGCCAGGGTGCTGTGCGCCTCGGTCGAAATCGACCCCAGCGACATCGCGCCGGTGGCAAAGCGCTTCACCAGCTCCTTCGCCGGCTCGACTTCGTCGAGCGGCACAGCCGGCCCCGCGGGCCGAATCTCGAACAGCCCGCGCAAGGTCATGTGTCGCCGCGTCTGATCGTTGATGATGGCCGCGTATTCCTTGTAGGTCTCGTACTTGCCGGTGCGCGTCGAATGCTGCAGCTTGGCGATCACGTCCGGCGTCCACATATGCTCTTCGCCACGCACCCGGTAGGCGTACTCGCCGCCTGCGTCGAGCATCGTCGCCAACACCGGGTCGTCGCTGAAAGCCTGGCGGTGCAGGCGAATCGCCTCTTCCATGACCTCGAAGACACTGATCCCTTCGACCTGCGTCGAAGAGCCGGTGAAGTACTTGTCGACCATCTTCTTCTGCAAACCGACGGCTTCGAAAATCTGCGCCCCGGTGTAGGACATATAGGTCGAGATGCCCATCTTGGACATCACTTTCAGCAGTCCCTTGCCGACGCCCTTGATGAAATGCTTGATCGCCTTGTCGCCCTTCTCGGCGTCGCCTCCGACCAGTTGTTGCAGGGTTTCCAGCGCCAGATACGGGTGCACGGCTTCGGCACCGTATCCGGCGAGAACCGCAAAATGATGCGTTTCTCGCGCCGCGCCGGTTTCGACGACCAGCCCGACACGGGTGCGCAGCCCTTTGGTGACCAGGTGCTGATGAACCGCCGAGGTCGCCAGCAAGGCCGGGATGGCGACGTGTTCGGCATCGAACTTGCGGTCCGAGACGATCAGGATGCTCGAACCGCGGTGCACGTGGTCCTCGGCTTCCGCGCACAGCGACGCCAGCCGGGCTTCGACGCCTTCGTTGCCCCAGGCCAGCGGATAGCAGATATCGAGCTCGGCCGAGTGGAACTTGTTGCCGGTGTAGCTCGCGATCCGGCGCAGCTTCGCCATGCTGTCGAAGTCGAGCACCGGCTGCGCCACCTCCAGGCGGTACGGCGGATTGATCTCGTTGATCCCGAGCAGATTCGGTTTGGGGCCGATGAACGACACCAGCGACATCACCAGCTGCTCGCGGATCGGGTCGATCGGCGGATTGGTGACCTGTGCGAAAAGCTGCCGGAAGTAGTTGAACAGCGGCTTGCTGCGGTTCGACAGGACGGCCAATGGCGAATCGTTGCCCATCGACCCCGTCGCTTCCTCGCCGGAGTGAGCCATCGGTTCGAGAATGAACTTAATGTCTTCCTGGCTGTAGCCGAAAGCCTGTTGCCGATCGAGCAGCGACGCCGAGTAGCTGCTCGCTGGAACGTTGGCCGGCAACGCCAAGTCGTCGAGCTTGATGTTGATCCGGCTCAGCCAGTCCTGATACGGCTTGAGGCGCGCCAGCGTGTCCTTGAGCTCGCGATCTTCGATGATCCGCCCCTGGTCGAGGTCGATCAGGAACATCTTGCCCGGCTGCAGACGCCACTTCTTGACAATCCGCTCTTCGGGAATCGGCAGCACGCCCGCTTCCGAAGCCATCACCACCAGGTCGTCGTCGGTCACCAGATAGCGCGCCGGGCGCAGGCCGTTGCGGTCGAGCGTTGCGCCGATCTGCCGCCCATCGGTGAACGCCACGGCCGCCGGACCGTCCCACGGCTCGATCATCGCCGCGTGGTACTTGTAGAAAGCGCTGCGCTTGGGATCCATCAGGGTGTGCGACTCCCAGGCTTCGGGAATCATCATCATCATCGCGTGCGCCAGCGAATAGCCACCCATCACCAGCAACTCGAGCGAGTTGTCGAATGCGGCCGAATCGGACTGCCCTGGATAGATCAGCGGCCAGATCTTCTCCAGATCGGCACCGAGCATCGGCGACCAGGTGCCTTTCTCGCGTGCGCGCATCCAGTTGTAGTTGCCGCGGACGGTGTTGATCTCGCCGTTATGCGCAATCATCCGGTACGGATGGGCGAGCTGCCAGGTCGGGAAGGTGTTGGTCGAAAACCGCTGGTGGACCAGCGCCATGGCCGAAATGCAGCGCGGATCCTGGAGGTCGGTGTAGTAGTCACCGACCTGCGTAGCCAGCAGCAGGCCCTTGTAGACCACCGTCCGCGCCGACATCGACGGCTGGTAGAACTCCTTGCTGTGCTTCAGCCCGAGCGCCAGAATGGCGTTGGCCGCACTGCGGCGAATCGCATAGAGCTTGCGCTCGAGAGCGTCGGTGACCATGATGTCCGCGCCGCGACCGATGAAGATCTGGCGAATCACCGGCTCTCGGGCGCGCACCACCGGCGACATCGGCAAGCCGTGGTCGACCGGCACATCGCGCCAACCGAGAACCACCTGCCCTTCCCGGCGCACAGCGCGCTCGATCTCTTCCTGGCAGGCCAGGCGCGACGCCGACTCCTTCGGCAGGAAGACCATGCCGACGCCATAGTCGCCGGCGGGCGGCAGTTGCACGCCCTGCTTGGCCATCTCGGTACGGAAGTAGTCGTCCGGAATCTGGATCAGGATGCCGGCGCCGTCGCCCATCAGCGGGTCGGCGCCGACCGCGCCGCGGTGATCCAGGTTCTTCAGGATCAGCAGGCCCTGCTCGATGATCGAGTGACTCTTCTTGCCCCGAATGTGGGCGACAAAACCGACGCCACAGGCGTCGTGCTCGTTGGCTGGGTCATAAAGCCCCTGCGCTTCAGGTATGGCCGAATCGATCACTCGCGAATCCTCACAAATCTAACATGCATGGCACCCGGACGACCGCCACCGGAAACGTCGCGGCATCCGGGCCGAAGCCGGTCGACGGGCCACTCTGGGGGGCCTGCGACTATACCCCGAAACCCCCGGCTATTCAAGATGCTGCATTGCACCAAGGGAGTGCGCCAAGGCGCCGCCGAGCACTGAAAGGGAGCGTCCAATGCTCGTCCGCGGCCCCCTCTCGCTCGCGCTCCCCGGGCAAGACAGTTGGCAAGCAAAACGCGTGCCGTCTCGCTCGCCGCTTGGCGAACCGCCGCCCGCCCGGATCGACCGCCGACCCTGGTCCGGTGCGCGCTGTGTTCTGCCACTCGAACGCCTGCAGCACGCTGCGCGTGCTGAAGTCCGCTTTGCGCTTGTGGTAAGCTGCGGGCGCGAGGCCCTTGGCGGCGAAGCTCACCGGCAAGGCCGAAGCCAGGGCAGTTGATCTGCGCAGTACAGCAACGAGGAATTCCAGTGCGGAATTCCTCGACCGTTTTCGGGATCGACACTGGCGTTGGTGTGTGGTTTTGGGAGGCGGGTTCCGCTACTTGCGGACCGGTTTTTTGAATATTGGTACGAACGATACAAGTAATGGAGGACTGAATGCCGCTAACAATCGGAGTTCCAAAAGAGACTGCTGACGGGGAAAAGCGCGTCGCCACCGTACCGGAGGTCGTCGAGAAGCTGAAAAAGCTGGGGTTTGCGGTTCTCGTCGAATCCGGCGCGGGTGACGCTGCCACCACTTCCGACGACGCCTACCGCGCGGCCGGCGCCGAAATTGTCGAAGGAGCGGCCGCCCTGTGGTCGGGTTCGGACATCATCTTCAAGGTCCGCGGGCCGTCGGAACACGAGGTCGGCCTGCTGCGCGAGGGCGCCACCCTGATCAGTTTCATCTGGCCGGCGCAGAACCCCGATCTGCTGCAGCAACTGGCCGACCGCAAGGTCACCGTGCTGGCCATCGACGCGCTGCCGCGCACGCTGAGCCGCGCGCAGAAGATGGACGCGCTGACCTCCCAGGCTGGCGTCGCCGGCTACCGCGCCGTGATCGAGGCCGCCAACGCCTTCGGCCGCTTCTTTAACGGACAGATCACTGCTGCCGGCAAGGTGCAGCCGGCCAAGGTCTTCATCGCCGGTGCCGGCGTCGCCGGTTTGGCCGCGATTGGCACTGCCGCCAGTCTGGGCGCCATAGTCCGCGCCAATGACACCCGTGCCGAAGTGGCCGACCAGGTGGTGTCGCTGGGCGGCGAATTCGTCAAGGTCGATTACGAGGAAGAGGGCTCCGGTGGGGGCGGCTATGCCAAAGTGATGAGTGAAGGCTTCCAGAAAGCCCAGCGCGAGATGTACGCCAAGCAGGCCCGTGATGCGGACATCATCATCACCACCGCGCTGATCCCTGGCAAACCCGCGCCGAAGCTGATCACCGCCGAGATGGTGCAGTCGATGAAAGCCGGCAGCGTCATCGTCGACATGGCGGCCGAGCAGGGCGGCAACTGCGAGCTTACCGAACCGGGGCGGGTCGTCGTCAAGCACGGCGTCACCATCATCGGCTACACCGACCTGGTCAGCCGTCTGGCGAAGCAGTCGTCGACGCTGTACGCGACCAACCTGTTTCGCCTGACCGAAGAGCTGTGCAAGACCAAGGATGGCATCATCGACGTCAATATGGACGACGAAGCCATTCGCGGACTGACCGTAGTCAAGGAGGGAGCCATCACCTGGCCGCCACCGGCGCCCAAGCTGTCCGCCGCGCCGGCCAAACCCGCAGCCGCCAAGGCTGCCCCCCCTGCGGCAGCCAAGTCGCATGGCCACGGAGCGGCTAGCGCGCCGTCGCCCGCCAAGAAGGCGGCCGTCGTCTTTGGCGTCGCCGCACTGTTCTTCTGGTTCATCGGTGCCGGCGCTCCGGCGGCCTTCCTCAACCACTTCACGGTCTTCGTGCTGGCCTGCTTCGTCGGCTACATGGTGGTCTGGAACGTCAAGCCAGCGCTGCACACCCCGCTGATGAGCGTCACCAATGCGATCAGCAGCATTATTGCCATTGGTGCGCTGGTGCAGATCGCACCGCCGATGGAAGCGATAAGCCTCGACCGGCCGGACGGCTGGATTCGAGTCCTGGCGATCATTGCCATGATCCTGGCGACGATCAACATGTTCGGTGGTTTCGCCGTCACCCAGCGCATGCTGGCAATGTTCCGCAAATAGGAGTTGATCAACATGTCTCAAAGCTTGGCAACCGCCTCCTATATTGGAGCGACAATCCTTTTCATCCTCTGCCTTGGCGGGCTCAGCAACCAGGAGACGGCGCGACGCGGCAATCTCTACGGCATGATCGGCATGACCATCGCCGTTCTGGCGACGGTCTTTGGCCCGAACGTAAGCGCTAGCGCCTACGCGTGGATCATCACCGCGATGGTCATCGGCGCCAATGTTGGCCTGTATGCCGCGCGCACCGTCCAGATGACCCAGATGCCCGAACTGGTCGCACTGATGCACAGCATGGTCGGCCTGGCCGCGATGTTTGTCGGCTTCGCCAACTACATCGACCCGGTGGCAGCCTCGCACCTGACCGGTACCGAAAAATCGATCCACGAGATCGAGATCTACGTCGGCATCCTGATTGGCGCAGTGACCTTTTCTGGCTCGGTGGTCGCTTTCGGCAAGCTGTCCGGCAAGATCTCGGGCAATCCGCTGTTGTTGCCCGGACGCCACTGGATCAACCTCGCCGGACTGCTGGTGGTCATTTTCTTCGGGCGGATGTTCCTGCACGCCGATTCGGTCGGCGAAGGAATGCTGTCACTGCTGGTGATGACCGTCATTGCGCTGGCCTTCGGGGTGCATATGGTGATGGCCATCGGCGGCGCCGACATGCCGGTGGTGGTCTCGATGCTCAACAGCTACTCGGGCTGGGCTGCCGCGGCAACCGGCTTCATGCTCTCCAACGACCTGTTGATCGTCACCGGGGCGCTGGTCGGATCGAGCGGTGCAATCCTCTCGTACATCATGTGCGCGGCGATGAATCGCCACTTCATCAGCGTCATCGCTGGCGGCTTCGGAACGACCGGCGGAACCCCGGCAGCAGCTGGCGACGGCCAACCGGCTGGCGAAGTGCAACCGATCCTGGCGCAGGAAACCGCCGAACTGCTCCTCGACGCCAAGAACGTGATCATCATTCCGGGCTATGGGATGGCGGTCGCGCAGGCCCAGCACACGGTCTACGAGATCACCCGCTTTCTCCGCGACAAGGGGGTCAACGTCCGTTTCGGCATCCACCCGGTCGCCGGCCGCATGCCAGGCCACATGAACGTGCTGCTCGCCGAGGCCAAGGTCCCCTACGACATCGTTCTCGAAATGGACGAGCTCAACGAGGACTTCCCGAAAACCGATGTGGCAATGGTCATTGGCGCCAACGACATCGTCAATCCGGGGGCGCAAGACGATCCGAGCAGCCCGATTGCCGGCATGCCGGTACTCGAAGCATGGAAGGCAAAGACCTCGATCGTGATGAAGCGCAGCATGGCCTCAGGTTACGCCGGGGTGGACAATCCACTCTTCTACAAGGAAAACAACCGCATGCTCTTTGGCGACGCGAAGAAGATGCTTGACGAAGTGCTGGTGGCGATGAAAGCCTGATCTCGGAGGGGGCGACCCCGCCTGACGCAACGCCCGCAGCTGCGGGCGTTGTCTTTTCTGCCGAGCCACGCTTCGACCCAGGTTGGTCGCGGCGAAAGCACACGACTCGGGAGTGAAGCCGCGCGGCATGGTCGGTGGCGGATGGTCGGCCAGCCCTATTCCCGGGCGACCGGGAATGTGCCTTGTCGGTTGTGGTAGCAATCCGTCACCGTTTCGGTCTGGGTTGCCACCGATCACGCGTCCTCGCCACGACAACACCCTGTGCCACCTTGGCCGCGCCAAACAGGCGATGCGCCCCGCTGGCTGCGGGCGGCATTGCCAGCAGGGCAAGCCCCGAATAGAATCCGGAGCTTCGGCGCCAGCACGAAAGTCGTTTGCCGCAGTTGCTGCTGCAACTGCTCGCTGCGCTCGATCGCAAGCTATAACAACCCTCAAGGAGAACATCAATGGAACATCAGCTGCCGCAGCTCCCCTTTGCTCTTGACGCCCTGGCGCCGCACATGTCCAGGGAGACCCTGGAATACCACTATGGCAAGCACCACCAGGCTTATGTCACCAACCTGAACAACCTGATCAAGGGTACCGACTACGAAGCGCTTGACCTCGAATCAATCATCAGGAAAGCGCCGGCGGGCGGGGTGTACAACAACTCGGCCCAGGTGTGGAACCACAGCTTCTTCTGGAACTGCCTTAAGCCCAACGGGGGCGGCGCGCCCACCGGAGCGCTGGCCGCGGCCATCGACGCCAGGTGGGGTTCCTGCGCCGAGTTCGGCAAGGCGTTCCAGGCCTCGGCGGTAGGCAACTTCGGATCCGGCTGGACCTGGCTGGTGAAAAAAGCAGACGGCTCGGTGGATATCGTCAATATGGGTGCTGCCGGCACACCGCTGACCACCGACGACAAAGCATTGCTGTGCATCGACGTCTGGGAACACGCCTACTACATCGACTACCGCAACATGCGTCCCAAGTTCGTCGAGACCTTCCTCAGCCAACTCGCCAACTGGAGCTTCGCCGAGCAAAACTTCGCCGACTAGTCGGGGTTGGGGGGCAGATTGCCCCCCTGCTTCTTGGCGTTCGCCGCAGAACAATGAGGGAAAAAGGGTCGAGTAGAGGACAGGCTTTCACCTTCCCTCCCTCATCAAACCGTGCATGCGACTTTCCCGCACACGGCTTTCCGATGTTCTTCGCATCGAGGCGTGCGCAGAGCGCCAGCCCGCCACTGCAGGAACCTTGTACCTATTTTCCTCAGTTGCCCCCTTTGCCAATTGGTGCAAACTCAGTCGTGACAAGGGCTTGCGGCCGATTGGGAGGATCACTCAATGGGTGAGACGAGTTTTGAGGGAAACGGAATCGTCAAGGCGGTGGCTAGCGCCTTGCATGAGGTGTCACAAGCGACGGTGGCGATGCGTCTGACGACACCTGGTGGCCGGTTTCACGTCCGCTGGGACGAAGGCGGCAGCGCCACCGCGCTGGGACAGTTGGCATCTTTGCCGAATTCCTCGAAGTCTCCGGACTGTTCGCCCGCCGGAAGCAAGGCTGTCCGACGAACTACAGCAGCCCCAACGTACCGACGGTGGTGAACATTCTGGGCACCTGGCGACTCTCGATACTGGATAGTACATAGACACATAGGGGTCAGTTCTAACATCACTACATGTTGTTATGGTGTCCCGTTTCCAGAGGTCAACGAAGTCCGGTTTGACCGGTCTGGAAGACAGCGCTTTTCCGGGTGAAAGACTTGCGGACCGGGGAGCGCTGACGGTCAGCTCCCTCCTCACACCAATTCCAAATCAAAGGGTCTTCAGATACTCCACCAGCGCCTCCTTGTCGTCCGCCGATAGACTGGTCCCGAACTCGTGCCCCTGATTGCTGCCGCCCTTGCTGCTGGTATCGAGCTTTGTCCCAACGCGCTGGGCTGCCGGCGTATCGGTGACGAAACCGCCCCGCGTCTGGTCGTAGACGTCATAGCCGCGCCAGAACACCGCCGGGCGCTGCGCAACCGGCTCGAGCAGGTCGCGCAGCGTGGGCACCGAGCCGTTGTGGAGGTACGGCGCTTTCAGCCAGATGCCGTCGAGGAAGGGCGCGATGTAGCCGATCAGGTCGGCCT
>ERZ761602.5259-NODE-5259-length-15497-cov-6.865950_pt1 | contig 15497 bp, 14 predicted proteins | sample MGYA00512165_ERZ761602 | MGnify/ENA primary metagenome ERZ761602 (study PRJEB28899, sample SAMN02445085) | bioreactor sludge metagenome | biome: EBPR sludge; isolation source: Thorneside wastewater treatment plant | place: Australia: Brisbane, Thorneside...
CATCACGACGTCGATATCGGCGCCATGTGCACCGAGCGCCAGATCGCCACCATCCGGCGGCAGGTGGCCGACGCCTTGGCCAAGGGCGCGACCGTGCTCGCTCAAGTCAAAATCGACCCGGCGCACACCCGAGCCAATTTCTATCCGGTCACGGTGTTGACCGACGTGGATCACACGATGGACTTGATGCGCGAGGAAACATTCGGGCCGGTGCTGGGCGTCATGAAGGTGGACGACATGGAGCGGGCCATCGCCCTCGCCAACGATTCCAGCCTCGGTCTGACCGGATCGGTGTGGTCCGGCGACACCCGCCGAGCGGTGGCTTTGGGCCGGCGCATTCACGCCGGGGTGATCACCATCAACGATCATCTGCTGACTCACGGCATGGCCGAAACACCCTGGGGCGGCGTCAAAGAATCCGGGATCGGCCGCAGCCACGGCGAACTCGGCTTCGACGAGATGACCCAGCCGCAGGTGGTCACCACCGAATTGCTGCACTTCGCCAAGCGCAACCTGTTCTGGCACCCCTACGACGCCGCGCTCTACGATGGTCTGAAGGGAGCACTGCACCTGCTGCACGGCCGAGGTCTCGGCCAGCGCTGTCGAGGGCTGTTCCGCTTTGTGAAACTGTTGCCCCGAATGTTCAAAGACTGAAAACGCCCGGCGCGCCAGAGGCGGGCGGCCTGTGGGGGTCAATCGTGTCGGGGTCCGCTTTCAGATAAAATATAATCAATGATTTCATATGCCTGGATTCATCCCTAAGCGGACTCGCCACAGTTGCGACAAAAAGGACTTTTTACCCGGACTTGTCTCAACCTATAATCGGCCCCGCTCCGGCAAAGCGTCAATAACGAAACCCTATCGCAGTGGAGGTTTTAACGTGAAAGTCAGGATTTTAAATCCATTTATTGCTGCCTGTATGATGATGGCCACTCTTTGGATGGCTCCACAATTCGCCTCGGCCGCAGATGACACCGTTTTGCTGGTGGAGGAACCACAAAGCAACAGCACGTACTCGGGCGTAACGAACTTGCGGGGTTGGGCTGTTTCAGTCAATGGGATCGATAGAATCGAATTGCTGGTAGATGGCACCTTTTTCACCAATATTCCATCCGGTGCCTTGCGGCCGGATGTCGGCAATGCGTTCCCCACTTATCCCAAATCCGGCAATTCCGGCTTTTCGATGGCGTTCAACTACTCCAACCTTTCGCCCGGCCAGCATACCCTCACTATCCGAGCCGTCGATACCCTCGGTAACGCTAAAGTTCAGACGGTTACCTTGTTCACCGTGCGGTTCGATGTGCCGAATAACTTTCTCGACGATGCGACGAAAGTCAGCTTAATCGGCACTACCCTAGGGATCGGGCCAAACGGCAGATCGATCTCCATCAAAAACATGCAGGTCGATGGCAAATCGTATAATGTCCTCCTTGACTGGAGCACCCCCATGCAAGGATTTGCCATCACCCAGCTCGCCGCGCCTTGATTGCCGCACCGATCCATTCAGCGCGGTCGCGGGCGCGCCCATGATTCAAATTTATCTTGGGCGTGCCTGAGCTGAACCGAACCCCGGGTTCGTGAATTTGTTTGGCCTCTTTCCCCGCGTTAAAACCGCAACCAAAGCCGCGCTCGAATGCGGATAACTCAACAATTATGAGCGCCGCTTCCGATCCGTTGCCTCGCTCTTTCACCATCGTCAGCCTGACCGATCCCGGTCGAGCGTTGGCCGAGCGTTTGCTGGGTTTCTCGCCAAACGCCGAACACCTGGATCGACCGCAACCGTTTCAAGAGATGGTCCGCGAGCGTTTTCTAAAAGGCAATCGGTTGATCCTGTTGTGCGCGGTCGGAATCGCGGTGCGAACTCTGGCGCCAGCCTTGCGGGATAAATACCGGGATCCGGCAGTTCTGGTGATCGACGAGCACGGCCGTTTCGTGGTGCCGATCCTCTCCGGCCACGAGGGCGGCGCCAACGAATGGGCGCGGCAAGTGGCCGAATTCCTTGGCGCGCAACCGGTCATCACCGGCGCCCAACGCTACACCCAGCCCAAGCTGGTCGCCGGCCTCGGCTGCAATCGCGGCTGTCCGCTGGAATCGCTCGCGGCCTTGCTCGATCAAACCCTGAGCGAGCACGGCTTGCGACGCAACGATCTCAGCGCCTTGGCCAGCATCGAACTCAAAAAGGACGAGCCAGGATTGCACCGACTAGCCGAGATGTTGGAGCTTCCGATCTATTTCTATCCGGCGGGCGTGTTACGCGAATACGGCGACCGGCTCAGCCGAAAATCCGAGATCGTCTTTCGGGAAACCGGCTGCCATGGCGTGGCGGAAGCTGCGGCGCTGGCCCACGCCGAGCGGCTGATCGACCATCAATTTCCGGCTGAGCTGCTGATTCCCAAGCAGAAAAACGCCGACGCCACGCTGGCCATCGCGCGCATCTACGGCAATCGCGACGCCTGAAAGAAGCGATCAGCGATCCTTTACTCGATCCCGCGTACGCAATTCTTACCGCTACCCTTGGCGCGATAAAGCGCTTTATCGACTTTTTCCATCAGGGTTTCGACGGTTTCGTTTTCCCCGTAAGTGGCTATCACCCCAAAACTGGCGGTGACTCCGAGCGACTGCTCGCCGTCAATACGGATCACCTCAGATGCGAGCTGTTCACGGGCGCGTTCCGCCCAGACAATGCCGGTTGCGAGATTTGTTTCGGGCAGCACCACCACGAACTCTTCTCCGCCCCAACGGCAAAAGGTATCGATTTCACGGATATTTTTTGCGAGGATCGCCGCAGTCACCTTCAGCACGTTGTCGCCGCAAGAATGGCCGTAAGTGTCGTTGATCTTTTTGAAGTTATCCAAATCGATCATGGCGATTCCCAAAACGCGCTTGAATCGCCGGCATCGCTCCAGTTCCTTGCTCAGAATTCCGGTGGTAAACCGTCGGTTGAACAGCCCGGTCAAGGAATCTTGAGTCGCGGCTCTCGATAGCTCGTCGATCAGTCTCGACCGTTCCGAGATATCGCGAACCACGGCTGTCATTTCCATTTCCGCACCGACTCTGATCTTGGCGATCGCGACCTCCAGCGGAACCTCGGTGCCATCGGCGCGCAGCCCGGTAACCGACGCCCGAGTATGCATGGGCCGCGCATCTACCACCGAATGCCGGAAAGAAGATACGTAGTCCGAATGCTTGGCCCTGTAGCGTAATGGAATAAAGCGGGTAAGGCTGGAACCGCAAACTTCGCTTTCGCTGATGCCAAATATATCCCGCGCGGCTTCATTCATCAGCTTGATCGTCTGTTTTTCATCGATCGTGATGATGCCGTCATAGGCGTTTTCGATGACCGCCTGGAAGCGCTGCCTCGATATATTGAGCTGCTGCTCCAGAATCTTTTTATCGGTGATTTCGATGCAGGTGTTGATCACGCGAGCATAGCCCTGGCTGACCGGCAAGACCGGCGAAGTAACCACGCGCCACCACCTGGTAAAACCGTCTCGCTCGATCACCATTTCGATCTCGTGCGAGGTTTGCTCGTTCAAACAATTCTGAAGACAGCCCCGCAGTTGCTTTTCCACATACCGGGGCAAAATTTCAATCACGGTTTTACCGATGCAATCGCTGATCGGTTTTTCGGTGATATCCTCATAGAGCGTGTTGGCACTAATGAGCCTGAAATTGGTCATTCCCGATTGCAGTTCAAAAATCGCAAAACTCGCGCCGATAGTCTCCAGCGACTTGTATAATTCTGAGTGCGTACCTTGTCTAAACATGTTTTTAACCTGAATGGACCCGTCATTTTTAGCCACGCTTTATCGATGCCAATTCTCGACGCCCAAAAGAAACGTCAAGGGAAGAGAAATTCGCGCCCGCCACGCTCGCTCGGAGTGCTCCGCGCCATCGAACTTGCGGGTTAACCAATCCCGGCCAGCCTCGTAGCCCGCAACTTGCATGGATTCATCCATCAACCGCTGATAAGGTTCATATTCCTGATCCAATGTCTCTGTGCCATGATCAAAGTATAGCTTATGTTTTCCCGCGTTCGGCAACAATTTGCCTAATATTGTTACCATCATCTCGTCCATGATCGGCCAATGCGTCGATAAACAGCCCGCCCTGCCGAAGATTTCAGGATATTCGATCAGCGCGTAGAGCGAGATCAACCCCCCCATGCTGGAGCCCATGACCAGGGTGTGCGCCGGTTCGGGCAGGGTCGGATAGTGTTGGTCGATAAAGGGTTTGAGTTCCCCGACGATAAACCGAAGATACTCCGACGACAGAGGCTCGCCGCCCGCCTGCTCGACGAATCGGGTCAGCCATCGCTCTCCCCCGCGAGCGGCAAAAGGCTTGCAGGGCATGTATTCCCGCCAGCGGAGCGGGCTGTTCCAGATTCCGACGACAATAGCGCCGGGGTGGCCGGTGTCGCGGATCAGGCGGTCGATGGCCTCGTCCATCCCCCAATCGACGCCGATGAACGACTGGGCGGGATCGAACAGGTTTTGCCCGTCGTGCATGTAGATGACCGGGTAGCGAATCGGGGAGGTGGTGGCGACGCCAGCCGGACACCAGACATCGACGTGTCGGGGCGCGATGTGGCGCGAGGGAAAAGCGGCGTGCCGGTTGACGAAGCCCGTGCCATCGGAGAACGGGACGGCAATCGTGCGAGAAGACCCCCAAGCTTCGAGCAAGGCTTTCCCTCATGCGGCGCCGGAGGACGCCGATACGCCATTTCATCACATCGGGCGACTTTTCGGCTACGCTTTTTGCCACTGAGTCCCTCTCACGCTGCCACCACCGAGCCTCCATGAACCGCCTCTATATCATCGGCACCGGCCCCGGCGGGCTGGAACACCTCAGCCCCGCCGCCCGCGCGGCGCTGGAATCCTGCACCGATTTGGCCGGCCACGGCCTGTATCTCAACCTGCTCGGCCCGCTGACCGAGGGCAAAACCCGTCACAAAACGCCGATGGGCGAGGAGTTGGCGCGGGCTTCGCTGGCGTTGGACCTCGCCGCCAACGGGCGAACCACGGCTCTGATTTCCAGCGGCGACGCCGGCATCTACGGCATGGCGACAGTGGTGTTCGAGCTGCTGGCGCGCAAGCCGAAACCGGAATGGGCGGCGATCGACATCGAGGTTATCCCCGGCATCTCGGCGATGCAAGCCACTGCGGCGCGGGTCGGTGCTCCGCTGGCGCACGATTTCTGCGTGATTTCCCTCTCCGACCTGCTGACGCCGTGGGAGCTGATCGCCAAACGCATCGACTTGGCCGGTCAGGGCGATTTCGCCATCGCTTTTTACAACGCGGTGTCCAACAAGCGCTCCTGGCAACTGCTGGAAGCCCGGCAAATCCTGCTGCGCCACCGCCGGCCGGAAACGCCGGTCGTCGTCGCCTTCAACGTCACCCGCAAGGGCGAGCAGATCACCGTCACCACCCTGGGCGAGCTGGACCCGGAACCGCTCAACATGCTGTCGCTGGTCATGGTCGGCAACAGCGAAACCCGGCGGGCGGGAAAGTGGGTCTACACCCCGCGCGGCTATCACACCAAGCCGGAGTTGGCTGAACGAGAAGCCAACCGCTGATCGCAATCAAGCTGGCTTTATCGCTTTTCGAGTCCTGAATTCCGCCAAACGGCTGCATTCGACCAATCTGTCGAGGTTCTCCAAAGTGAATACCTTGCCACGGGTAGATAGCAGCAGTTTTTTCATGTCTTCGCGGCGAACTTTGAAGCCTCGACCGGCAACTCATGCGATGACTTCAAAGCGCGGCAGTTCGTGCGGCTGCCGGCCCTGCATGCCAAGCGTACCGAGATGCTGGACGCGCGTCACTTTGTCGCGCGCGGTGCCATCATCTTCCGTAATCTTGGCCTCGATGACAATCTGCGGATTGAATTCGTCGGGCACAATGAAATCGGGAGCCTGATCGAAACCGTTGATGCGCTCGGCGCGTTTCGTTTTCCGAAAGCTGATACCTGTGTCTGATAGCACGGCTTCGATTGCGGTTTCCAGCACGTCCCCGACCAGCTCGGAGATACTGTCGCGATGGCCGGCGAATGGTCGGCCCAGAAATCGCTCGTAGAGCACCATGGCATACGGCACACCCAGATCGACCATCGGTTGAAGACTTGCGAGCCCTTGGCGGGTATCCGCCTTGTCCTATCTATGCAACACGCCAGATATCTCCGGCGTACATTCAGCCAGCAGTTGACAGGCGGTCATTACCAAAGCCTGTATACGTTGATCGGTGACGCCCCCACGCTTGGGCAGAGGCTTGGTCGGATTTAGCCGCACGGTGCGATCAAGGGTGCGCGAGGCACCTTGCGGAATTTCGATATCAAGGCGTTGGGTCGTGACATAAGCCCACTCCGGCGGGGTAAAACCGAGCATCGAGCGCAGGACGACCGGCGCGATGGGCATTCGGTACACCGCCTCGATGACCGGTTCCGGAGATAGATCGCGGAAGCCGCCAGTAGCGCGTTTCAGCATTTCGTAGCCCTGCTCGAATACCGGGTACTCGATAAAGCCATCACCCTTGGGCAAGGTCAAAAATTCGGAACGGAGCGACCCGAAAACCGCATCCACATAGGCATCCAGATCCGATTGCACCTGCTCGAAAGACACTTCAAAAGGAAACGGCATCGCGGTCCTCCTGTTTGTAGAGAGGGTTTAACTCAGCCACACAGGTAGCCGTTAGCCGTGGTGCTCGCGCAAGGGTATCGATAATCACCCGAGGATCGCCGAAGGCCACAAGGGTATCCGCGAAACGCGCCAGTCGCTCCCGAGTGGGCGCGTCGGCCGTCCAAGACGCACGGAGCTTCCAAACGCCCATGCGGGCGAGATGGCCGTAGACGATGCAACGCATATCGCCAGCAGTCGGCTTCATACCGGCCATGCGAAGCTTATCCAAGTCGCTGTTGACCAACTCGATCAGCTCGGCGGCACTATCGAAAATCAGCTTGCGCGTGACACGACCTTGCGAACGGCAAACAAAAACAGTATCGACGATGGAAGAACCCGTGCCGTGGATGTGTATGGAACCACCCATTTCGGCCGGACAGGGAAAACTGGCCGAGCATACAAGGCCCGCATCGAGAATCGCCACCCCAACCGCATGGTAAGCATCCAACCGATTGTGATGGAAGGTAAAGGCGAGTGGCGCTCCCGGCTTGAGGGCACGAGCCGCAATCCGATAGGCAGCCGACAAACCATCGGTAAATTGATGGAGCCCGCGTGCCTGAGCTTGATTGCCGGTCAACTCACCCGGAGAGCGCGTGTTCTCCCGGTCGAAACCTTCCGATACCGCGCCGACCAAACGCCGAAGCCAGACGTAGCAGAAATCCATCAATTCGCCGTACTGCACGTTTCCGAAATAGGGCGGGTCGGTGAAAACTGCGTCCAGACTGCTCGCCTCTATCTGCACTCGCGTCGAATCGGCGCATCGGATGATCACCGACCGGCAAAGCTTGCCATTCAAGCGCTCGCCGATCCATTCGCCCTTGATGGGCACCGCAATATTTCGGCCACCTTGATGCCGAGTCTCGAAAGGATCGTCGCAATAATATTTAGCCTTGACATACTTCTCCACGATGTTATGCCAACCACCCGACCCTACTGTCGTGCCCGAACTGTTGACCAGTCCGAGCAAATTGGATTCACATTGCACCAATCCGACAGGGAATCCATGGATGGAAAAGATATCCAGCGACTTCAGCGCCATAGTATCGTAGCGGCATAGCATGTTCTGGTAGCGCAGCAGGTCTGAGAAACTGGTTGCCAAGGCGTGCCGCGTGCGCCGATCACTCACATCAACGATTAGCCGGCAACCCAATTCCAAGCCGAGAAGTTGGCGTTCGTTGAATAGATCTCGATAGCGGCGATAGCCCCAACGATGCAGCCGGTCCGTTTCGTCACCTGACGGAATATCCTGAAATGGGACAAAACGCGGCTCCATGGTCCGCCAAAGCGCCTCGGCAGTGGCAATCCGCTCCAAATCTCGCGCATCTGGCCTTTTGAAGAACCGGCCGGTGTGGTCTTTTTTACGGTGCGGGTTGAAATACTCGATAGCAAAAAGATGGTGTCGTGGAGGGCCTGCGACTGGTCGAGGGTATATATTGACATAGCCGCAGTCCCGACATGCGCAGCGATTGCGTTTGGCTGGTCCCGTCGCGGCGAGATCGCCACTGCAATAACGGCATTTACCCGGTTTATGCGTATCGGTGACCTCGTTCAACTCACCACAGTCAGGACAAACCAAGACGTTCTTGGGATGTCGGCTATCGTCAGCCAGCAGGTAGCCAGGGAACAGTTTCACTTCCCGACCGCATCGCTCGCAATCGAGCACCTTGACCCACAGATAGTATTTGACCGGCACATCGAGATCACCGTAGATAGGGCAATCGGTGCGGTATAGCCTGCCAACCTCTTTTTCTAGTTTGACGATTAACTCACGTGCGGCCTGACGATAGGCATTAAGATCTAAATGCTCAATTTCTTCCCGGACGATCCACGCAGCCATCGGGTTGATGTCGAAGCCAAGCACGTCGCAACCGACGCGATTGGCTTCGATAAGCGGAGTGCCGCCACCCATGAAGGGGTCAGCGACAACGCGACCAGGGAAGTCGTTGGCGCAAAAAAACGTCTCGATCAGCGGACGATTCGCGAACTCGGCCAGGATCAATCCACGAAACAGAGTGCCGGGTCTTCTTGCGAACCATTTATGAACAGCGATGATGGGCCTGTAATTCTGCTGAATCTGCTTTTCCTTGAGCGCCATCGAGGCGACCAGGGAAACGTCGAAATGGTTTTCGATAGTCACGAAATTAGAAAACTCCTAACGAACTTGCCGATTAAGTCACTCAAGTAGCAGCGGAATTGTATGACCTTTCCTGGGAAAAGCCCTATCAAGCAAACTAATAAATGGCTTGCGCCTTTCTGGCGCGAGAAAGAGCGGTACGATAGCTCCTGCTTCGGAATGTGCTTTTTTCAGGCGTTTCGACGCTCCGCTGCGGGAGCCCAGCAAAGCGTGGCGAATACCGTGCTCTGTTAGCACGCGACGACCGTCTTCCAGTACCGCGCACGGAATACGAATCTCTCCGATCATGAGTTCTCCTCGATGGGTGGCCTTTGGAATCCCCCAACGCGCAGCGGCAGCATTCCGCGCGATCTCGGCGCGATGTTCAGGGGATAGTTGGCGGATACCGATCAGTAGAGCAACGCTTCGCGGCGAATTTCCGCGAATGCCGCCCGCTCCTGCGCCCACTGGCTGGCAAGCTCGGCCAGATCGGCACCCGTCTCCAGCGCCAGCCGCAGCGTGTCATCTCCCGCCAGCAGGTCGATGGCGGGAATATCAGCCACGAACTCGTAGGGCTTCGCCCGCCAGGCGAACGCATCCGGGGCGACGCGCTTGATGCTTTGCAGAAAAGCGACGCCGACCGCATGCGAATCGAAACAGCGGCGGTCGGTGACGTGGATTTGCACGCCCCCGCAAGTGCCGCCGGCGTGCTTCTGAAACTTCGGCCGAAAATAGAGCGGGCGAAACAGGCAGCCGGTCAGATTTTTTCGGGGCAAGTCGGCGGCGAGCGCTTCGGGGTCGATGCCGGGCGCACCGGCCACCTCGAACGGCCGGCAGGTGCCGCGCCCTTCCGACAGCTCGGTCGCTTCCACCAGGCACATGCCGGGATAAACCAGCGCGGTATCGACCGTCGGCATGTTCGGCGAGGGATAGACCCAGGGCAATCCGGTGTCCTCGAAATACATCTCGCGCCGCCAACCGCGCATGGGCAACACGTCCAGCTCGCACCGGACACCTCGCCGCAGTTGGACGTGGCGGGCGATCTCGCCGGGCGTCAACCCGTGCCGGTTGGGCAGCGAATACAAACCGACGAAGGACTCGAAGCCCGGTTTGATCAAATTGCCTTCGGTGGTCAGGCCATCGATGGGGTTGGGGCGGTCGCAAATCAATACCCGCACCCCGGCTTTGCCCGCCGCTTCCATGCACAGCGCCATGGTCCAGACGAAGGTGTAATAGCGTGCGCCCACATCTTGCAGGTCGATCACCAGCGCGTCCAAGCTCTCAAGCTGCTCCCGGCGCGGGGTCAAACTCTCGAACGTCGCGCCGTACAGACTGTACACCGGCACCCCGAGCCGGGGATCGAGCGGCACGTCTTCGACATCTTCCATGTCCTGCGCCTCGCCCCGCGCACCGTGTTCTGGACCGAAGATGGCGACGATCCGGGCGCCGGCCGCTTGCAGCAGATCGAGCGCGTGGCGCAGCTCCGCATCGACGCTGGCGGGATGGCATACCACCCCGATTCGGGCGCCGCGAATTTTTTGGGGAAACTCGTCGATGAGGGTTTCGAGGCCGGTCTGAACGCGGGACATGGGCGATATCGCTCTTCTCGTTGCGAGGATCGCGAGGATTTTAGCCGATGCGGGATCGAGTCAGGGTCAGATAAATCGTCTCATACGCCCAGATAGCGGCTCCACAGCCCCCGATTCGCGTCCAGCTCGGCGGAGCCGCCGCTCCAGGCGACACGACCGCGTTCGAGGATGACATGGCGGTCGGCGAGTTTGATCAACCGTTCGACGTACTTATCCACCACCAGCGCGGTTTGGCCGGCCGCTTTCAGCCGATCGAGACAGCGCCAGATTTCCTCGCGGATCACCGGCGCCAAACCTTCGGTCGCTTCGTCGAGGATCAGCAGACGGGGATTGGTGGACAAAGCCCGGGCGATGGCGAGCATCTGCTGTTCCCCGCCGGAAAGCTGGCCGCCCAAATGATTGGATCGTGCCTTCAGGCCCGGAAACAGGGCATAAAGCCTTTCCGGCGTCCACGGCTCCGCCAAACCGCCGCGATTGGCGGCGAAGGCGATCAGGTGCTCGCGAACGGTCAGGTTGGTAAAGCATTGCCGACCTTCCGGCACGACGGCCATGCCCAGCCGGGCGATGACGTCGGGTCGCGCGTCATGGATGGCGTGTCCGGCGAAGCGGATTTTGCCGCGACGGGCGCGAAGCCCGCCGATCAACGCTCTGATCGTGGTGCTCTTGCCCATCCCGTTGCGGCCCAGCAGGGTCACCACCTCGCCGGCCCAAATGTCTAAATCGAGCCCGAACAACACCTGGCTGACGCCATAACCCGCTTCCAGTCCGCGACAGGTCAGCAGCGGTTCCGGCCTCACGCGCGGGTCTCCACGCCCAGATACGCCGCCCGCACGTCCGGATGATCCCGAATCCAGGCGGCGTCACCGGAGGTCAACAGCCGACCATAGTCCAGCACCGAGATGCGGTCGGCGAGCCGAAACACCGCATCCATGTCATGCTCGACCAGCAGGATCGCGGTCTCGGCGCGCAACCGTCGGATCAAGGTCACCATTTGCGGCGAGTCTTCCGGCCCCATGCCGGCCAGCGGCTCGTCGAGCAGCAGCAGCTTGGGCCGCGCCGCCAGCGCGAGGGCGACATCGAGCTTGCGCTGCGCGCCGTGCGGCAAGGCGCCGGCAAGCCGGTCGAGCACATCGGCGAGGCCGACCGCATCCGCCAGCGCCAGCGCGCGCGAGCGCAACGCCACCTCGTCCGCGCGGCGGCGCAGGCAGTGAAAGCTGGAGCCGGTCCCCGCCTGCGCGGCCAGCAGCAAGTTATCCAGCACGCTGTCGCCCCCGAACACGCTGGTGATCTGAAAGCAGCGCGACAGGCCGTGCCGCACGCGCCGGTGGGGCGGCAGCTCGGTCAGATCGACACCATCCAGCAGCAGGCGGCCGCCATCCAGCGGCAACAGGCCGGAAATCAGATTCAACAGCGTGGTCTTGCCCGCGCCATTCGGGCCGATCAGCGCGTGAATCTCCCCGGCTTCGACCGCGAGATTGACATGATCGACGGCGATCAGGCCGTCGAAATGCTTGAACGCATTCTCGGCCACGAACAGGCTCACGCGGACCTCCGGCGACCCTCGAACAGCGCGGCCATTCCCTCGGGCGCCAGGAACACGATCAGGATCAACAGCAGGCCCAGCGGCCAATGCCAGTAGTCGGTGTGCAGCTTCAAGATCTCGGTCAAGGTCAGCCAGAGCGCCGCTCCCAGCGGCGCGCCCCAGCGCCGGCCCAGACCGCCGATCACCACGATCACCAGCAGGGTGGCCGATTCGGTCCAGTGCATCAGCGAGGGGCTGACGAACTTGTGGTGACAGGCCAGCAGCGCGCCCGCCAGCCCGGCCATCGCACCGGCTCCGACGAAGGCGGCCAGCTTGATCCGATAAACCGGGTAGCCGAGCGCCGCCATGCGGGTCTCGTTGTCCCGAATCCCGCGCAGAGCGTAGCCGAAGCGCGAGACGGCGAGCCGGTTGAGGAAGGCGAACAGCAGTGCGGCGATGCCGAGCACCGCCCAGTACAGGCCCCGCCCTTGCGCGCCGCCGAGCCCGATACCCAGCTCCAGCGGCGCGTGCAGCCCGTAACCGTCGTCGCCGCCCCAGATCCGCAGCGAGACCGCCAAATGGTGCAGCATCTGGGAAAAAGCCAGCGTGATCATGAGAAAGTACACGCCACGGGTGCGCAGCGAGACCGCGCCGATCGCCGCCGCGACCGCCGCCGCGACCGCGACCGCCGCCGCCCAAGCGCCCCAGGCCGAGGTGAACCCGGCGTCCACCAGCGCCACGACCGTGTAGGCGCCGACCCCGATGAAACCCGCTTGGCCGAGCGCGGCCATGCCGCCGTAGCCGAGGATGAAATTGAGGCTGGTGGCGGCGATCATGACGATCAGCGCGTGGCGCACGAAACCGACGTAGTAGCCGAGGCCGAAACCCGGCGCGATCAGCGGGAACGACGCGAGCGCGAGCAGCAGCGCCCACGGCAGCACGCGCGCCGCCCGGCTCGGGGTCGAATGCGACGCCATCCTCAAGCGCGGGCCGGAAACAGGCCGGCCGGCTTGAAAATCAGCACGGCCGCCATCAGCGCATACACGGCGATGCCAGCCAGCGCCGGACCGAGGTCGGCGGCCAACGCCGGGGGCAACACCGCGCGTAGCACGGGCGGCAGGAAAGCGCGACCGGCGGTATCCACCAGGCCGACCAGCAGGGCCGCGACGAACGCCCCGCGCACCGAACCGATGCCACCGATCACGATCACCACCAGCGCCGGAATCAGGATCGCCTCGCCCATGCCGATCTGCACCGCGCTGATCGGCCCCATCAGCGCCCCGGCCAGCGCCGCCAGCGCCGCGCCGAGGGCGAACACGAACGAGAACACCCGATCCACCCGGACGCCCATGAACTCGGCCATCGCCCGGTTCGAGGCACCGGCGCGCACCAACATGCCGACCCGGGTATGGTTGACCAGCAGGTAAAGGCCGACCGCCACCAGCAACCCGACCCCGAGCAACACGAGGCGATAGGCGGGATAAGGCAATTCCACCAACAACTGGACCGGCCCGGCCAGCGCGGCGGGCGTCGGAGCCAGGATCGGCGACGGCCCCCAGATGGCTTTCACCGCGTCGTCGGCGATCAGAATGAGGCCGAAGGTGGCGATGACCTGGGCGAGATGATCGCGGCGATAAAGCCGGCGCACGACGAGCAGCTCGACGATGAAAGCGACCAACGCCGTCGCCGCCATCGCGAGCAGCACCGCGCCGACGAAATTGCCGCCAACCTGGTGCGCGCGGGCGGCGATGTAAGCGCCGGCCATGTACAGCGAGCCGTGAGCGAGATTCATGGTGTCCATGATGCCGAACACCAAGGTCAAACCGGCGGCGAGCAGGAACAGCATCAGCCCTTGGCCCAGACCGTTGAGAAGCTGCTCGACGACGAAAATGACATCCATCGGGTGGGTTCGGGCCTGCTCGGAAGACTGCTCCGGCAACGGGTCGGTCGGACCGTGCGCCCCTTCGCCCGCGAGCGGTTGCGAGGGCCGGCGCAAAGGGGTTGGCTTGGCCGAGAAGGCTGGCCGCTCACATCTTGCATTCGCCCACGTAAGCGTCCTGATGGTTTTTCATCACCGCGCCGACCAGCTTGTTGGCCGGTTGGCCGCCGGCGTCCTTTTCCACCACGCGCAGGTAATAGTTTTGCACCGGGAACTGGTTGGGGCCGTAGCGAAAATCGCCTCGCACCGACTTGAAATTGGCCTTTTTCAGGGCCGCGATGACCGCCTCGCGATCTTCGACCTTGCCGCCGACCTCGCGCACCGCCGCGTCCATCGCCATGAGCGCGTCGTAAGCCTGCGAAGCGTACACGGTGGGATAGCGACCGCCGTATTTCTTGCGGAAGGCGGCGACGAATTCGACGTTGGCGGGCACATCCAGATCGTGCGCCCAGTGGGCGGTGTTGAGGATGCCCAGCATCGGCTCGCCCACCGCCGCGATCACGTCCTGGTCGGCGGAAAAGCCGGGCGCGATCAGCGGGATACCCTTGAGGCCTCCACCGACGTACTGCTTGACGAAGTTGATGCCCATCGCGGCGGGCAGGAAGAAAAACACCGCATCCGGCTTGGCGGCCCGGATCTGGGCGATTTCGGCGGCGTAGTCGATCTGGCCGACCTTGGTGTAAATCTCCTCTTTCACCGCCCCTTGGTAGAAGCGCTTGAAGCCGTTGAGGTGGTCCTTGCCTGCCGGATAGTTGGGGGCGATCAGCACCATGCTCCGGTAGCCTTTCTCGTTGGCGACCTTGCCGGCGGCCTCGTCGTAGGTGTCGTTCTGGTAGGAAACCCCGAAGAAATAGCGATTGCACTGCTTGCCGGCGTACTGGCTCGGCCCCGGATTGCTGGACAGGTACGGCACTTTGGCGGCGAACAGCGCCGGGCCGACGGCGAGCGCCGCATTGGAGGCGACCGGGCCGGTGAAAAAGTCGATCTTGTCGCGCTCCAGATAGCGGTTCACCAACTGGTTGGCCTGCTCCGGATTGCCGGCGAAATCGGTTTGCAGGAACTCCGCCGGCACGCCGCCGAGCTTGCCGTCGAGCCGCTCGATGGCGAGGTTGAAGCCATCGCGGATTTCCGCGCCGATGGTGGCGAAAGGCCCGGAGATATCGAGCGCGATACCGACCTTGACGGTTTCGGCGGCGCGAACGCCCGGCGCGACGCACAAAGCCAGGACCAGCGCGGCATGGGTGAACTTGAACATCGATGCTCCTGAAATCGTTCTGGAAACGGAAGTATGGTGGCGAGACTCGCGCGGCGCGCGACCGGAAAAACCGTGGCGATAAACCGCCGGAACGGTTTCGATGTTAGCGCAAACCGCCGCGCATTTCCCGAAACCGCCACAAAGCCGCCATCAAATCGATGTTCGTGCAGGCTCTCAAGCCCGCGCGATCAGTTGTCGTAGCTCCGGCACGCACGAACCGCAATTGGTTCCGGCTTTGAGCGTCGCGCCGATGGCTTCGGGCGTCGTCAATCCCCGTTCGCGAATGGCGGTGGTCAAGGTGTTGAGCCCCACCCCGAAGCAGGCGCAAACGATCCGCCCGCAGTCGCGCTGCCCCCCTCCCGGACGCCCGACCAACAGGCTGGCGCGCTCGGCGGCACCGAGTTCCTGG
>ERZ761602.5260-NODE-5260-length-15492-cov-5.215132_pt1 | contig 15492 bp, 14 predicted proteins | sample MGYA00512165_ERZ761602 | MGnify/ENA primary metagenome ERZ761602 (study PRJEB28899, sample SAMN02445085) | bioreactor sludge metagenome | biome: EBPR sludge; isolation source: Thorneside wastewater treatment plant | place: Australia: Brisbane, Thorneside...
TGCCGGGGCCGGCGCAGCCGCTGTACTTCCGCGGTGCCGAGCTGGTGTCGATCTTCCCGGCGTCCATCGTCACCCACGGCCAGGCGCTGAACATCACCTGCGAGAGCTATGCCGGGCAGATGAATTTCGGCTTCACCGGCTGCCACGCGTCGCTGCCCAGCCTGCAGCGGCTGGCGGTGTATGCGGCCGATGCGCTGCAGGAGCTGGAGGCCGCGGTGCTGCCGCGTGCCGGCCGCGCGGCGGCTGGCGCGCGCCAGGCCGCCACTCGCCAGACCGGCGCCCAGGTCGCCGCGAAGGCGGGCGGCCGGACGGCCCGCCCTTCGACGGGCCGGGCGACGGTCAAGACGGCGGGCAAGACCGCCGGCAAGACCACGGGCAAGGCCAAAGGCAAGGCCAAGGGCAAGGCCGCCGGCCCGACGAGCACGCGCCCGCCGGATCAGGCGCCGCGCACGCCGCGCAGCGGCAGGCGCCGGCCCACGGCCTGAGCAGCTCGGCGCGCCGGGCCGGCCTCAGGCCGGGGCGACCGCGCGCAGCGTCCAGACGCCGGCCGGCGGGATGTTGGCGACCACCGTGCGTCGCCGCCGCCACACGAAGCCGGGCTCGCCGTCGAAAGGCGCCCGCGGCTGGTAGGTGTACTGCACCAGCCAGCTGCCGGGATGGCGGCGCAGGAATTGCAGGATGCTGTTGCGCGTCTGCACGCGGGCCAGCGTCGGCATCGAGCGGAACGGCAGGCTGGAGACCAGGACCACCGGCCCGTCCTCGTCCGGCATGCGGTCGAGCACGTCGGCCGCCGGCGCGACATGAACGTCGCTGCGCGGGAAGCTGCGCGCCAGCTGGCGCGCCAGCGCGGGCTGCAGCTCGACCAGCGTCAACGGCACCCCAGGGTGCCGGCGTGCCAGCGCGCGCGTGACGGCGCCGGTGCCGGCGCCGAGCTCGACGATGCGGGCCGCGCCCTGGGCCGCGTCGGCCATCGCGCGGGCCAGGAACTGCGACGACGGCACGACGGCGCCGGTCAGTGCCGGGGCCTTGAGCAGGTGCGAGAACAGGATCACGGCAGGATCACGGGCGCAGGCGGAGTACCGGGCAGCGGGCGCCGATCGGGCGCCCGCCGCGGACGGCGGGACGGGAAGGCAGGCCGCAGCGTAGCGCATGAACCCCCGGCCTGCCCACCGGCGCGCCTGCGGGCCCTCGTGAAGGTGGGTGTGACGGCAGGCAGGCCGGCGGGCGCCGCGCCGGGCCGGGGCCGGCTCGGCTAGAGTGTGGCCGTCCGCTGCAGCGTCTTGCCCCGCGTGTCGGCGGCGCCGGAGCCGTTTGCCGCCGCCATGTCCGCCGAGCCCCACGCGAACCCGCCATCCGCCACCGCGCCCGACGCCGGGACGGCAGGCCGTGTCGACGCGGCGCTGCTGGCCGAGCGTGTGCGCCTGTACGGTGCCAGCGTGTGGTCGGCGGCGGCCGGGCAGGCGGTGGTCGCCGTGCTCGTCGTCGCGGTGCTGTGGCAGCAGGCCGCGCCGGGCGCGCTGCTGGCCTGGGGTCTGGTGCTGCTGCTGTCGCTGGTGCTGCGCTTCGTGGTCGTGCGGCCGTTGCAGCGCACGCCTGCGGCGCCGCCGACGACCGCACTGTTCACGCGCTTGCGCGTGGCCGTCGTGCTGTCCGGCGCCGCCTGGGGGCTGGCCGGGCTGCTGCTGTTCCCGGCCGACGACCTGCAGGCGCAGACCTTCCTGGTCTTCGTGCTCGCCGGGCTGGCGGCCGGTTCGCTGACGCTGACCGCCTTCGACCTGCGCGTCGCGATCTGGTTCGCGGCGCTGGCGCTGGTGCCGGTCGGCCTGCGCCTGCTGGCCACCGGCGAGCGCGCGTCGGTCGCGATGGCGGCGATGGCGCTGCTGTTCATCGGCTTCCTGGCGCTGACCGGCTGGCGTGCGCAGCGCAACGTGCGCGACGCGGTCGCCGCGCGCGAGGCCGAGGCGCGGCGCGCCGAACTGCTGCTGCTCAACCAGCAGCACCTGCAGCAGATCTCCGACGAGCTCGCGCGCCAGAGCGAGGCGCTGCAGGTCACGCTGGACAACATGGACCAGGGCATCCTGAGCCTGGACGCGCAGATGCGCGTCAACTTCTACAACCGCCGCGTCTGCGAACTGGCCGAGCTGCCGGAGTCGCTGCTGGCCACGAAGCCGGCGATGACCGAGATCGCGGCCTACCAGTCCGCGCAGGGACACTACGGGGCGGACCTGAGCCTGGTCGACGGGCCCGGGCGCGAGGCGCTCGAGCGCTGGTTTGCCGGCGAGGCAGTGCAGTTTCCGCCCAGCTACTTCCGGCGCACGCCGGCGGGCCGCATGCTGGAGGTCAAGTCCCATTACCTCCCCGGCGGCGGCCTGGTGCGCACCTTCTCCGACGTCACCGCGTTCTTCGACGCCCAGCAGCGGCTGCGCGACAGCCAGGAGCAGGCGCACAAGCTGGCGCTCGTCGCCTCGCGCACGCAGGACTCGGTGACCATCCTCGATGCCGGGCGCCGCATCGAGTGGGTCAACGAGGGCTTCACGAGGCTCACCGGCTGGATGCCGGCCGAGGTCATCGGCCGCGGCACGCGCGAGCTGCGCCTGGTCGCCGAGGAGGACTTCGCCGTCGCCGCCGACCTGGAGGCGCAGATGCGCGGGCGGCGCCAGGGCAGCGCCGAGCTGCGCTACCGCACGCGCGACGGCGAGCAGCGCTGGTGCGCGATCGAGGTGCAGGCGATCGCCGGCGACGACGGCGAGGTGCAGCGCTATGTCTCGATCGCGCGCGACATCAGCGCGCGCCGCGCCGCCGAGCAGGCGCTGCGCGCCGCGCGCGACGAGGCCGAGCGCGCGAGCCGCGCCAAGTCGGAATTCCTGTCGGCGATGAGCCACGAGCTGCGCACGCCGATGAACGCCATCCTGGGCTTCGCGCAGCTGCTGGACACCGACCGCGTGCAGCCGCTCACCGGCCGCCAGCACGAGCAGGTGCAGCAGATCCTGCGCGCCGGCAGCCACCTGCTGCACCTGATCAACGACGTGCTGGACCTCGCGCGCGTGGAGGCCGGCAAGCAGGCGATCAGCCTGGAGCCGGTGGCGCTGGCGCCGCTGCTGGACGAATGCCTGGACCTGGTGCGGCCGCTGGCGCAGGCCCGCCGCGTCGTGCTGCACGCCCGCGCGCCGGGACAGGGCGAGGGCTTCGTGCGCACCGACCGCACGCGGCTCAAGCAGGTGCTGCTGAACCTGCTGTCGAATGCCATCAAGTACAACCGCGAGGGCGGCGAGGTGCGGCTGCACTTCGACGGCGACGCCGCGACGCAACGCGTGGGCATCGGCGACACCGGCCCCGGGCTCAGCGGCGAGCAGCGCGAGCGCCTGTTCACGCCCTTCGAGCGCCTGGGCGCGGAGAGCGGCGCCGTCGAGGGTGCCGGCATCGGGCTCGCACTGAGCCGGCGCATGGTCGAGCTGATGCACGGACGCATCGACATCGACAGCGAGCCCGGGCGCGGCAGCACGTTCTGGGTCGGCCTGGCGCGCGCCGAGGTGCCGGCGGTCGCCGGCGCGGCCGCGCCCGGCACCGTGGCCGACAAACCGGCCGACAGCGCGGCCGACAGCGCGACCGCAGCCGCCGCGCCGGTGCCGCGCCACGTGCTGTACGTGGAGGACAACCCGGTCAACGTGATGCTGATGGAGGCGATGCTGGAGCGTGAACCCGGCGTGCGCCTGACCAGCGCCCCGCTGCCCGAGCTGGGGCTGGACCTGGCGCGCGCCGACCGGCCGGACCTGATCCTGCTGGACATCCAGCTGCCCGGCATGGACGGCTTCGAGGTGCTGCGCCGGCTGCGTGCCGATGCGGCGACGCGCACGATCCGCGTCGTCGCGGTGAGCGCGAATGCGATGCACGGCGACGTGGAGGCGGCGCTCGCCGCCGGCTTCGACGGCTACCTGACCAAGCCGCTGGACATCGGCGAGCTGCTGGCCGTGGTGCGCGGGACCGCGGTCCCGCGCTGATCCGCCGTGACCGGTCGCGGCCACGCCCTTGGCGGCCGCGCCCCCCGGGCGTTCAGTCGTTCGGCCGGAACGTGATGATCAGCACCGGCGGCACGCGGCCGTCGGTGTCGCGCGGCAGCGTGCCGGTGCGGTCGATCGCGCGCAGCACCGCTTCGTCCCACTCCGGGTGCCCGCTGCTGCGGAGCAGGCGGCGCGCGATGATGCTGCCGCCCGGCGCGGCGCGCACCTCGACCTCGGCCGCCGGGTTGCCGGCGACCTGGCCGGGAAACACGATGTTGCGGCGGATCAGCGCCACCAGCCGGCCGCTGTAGGCGGCCGACGGCGCGGCGTCCTGGGCCGCGGTGCCCGTGCTGGTGGCCGCGCCGGTGGCGCTGCCGGCCTGGCCCATGATGCGGCGCAGGTTCTCCTCGCGCAGCTGGGCCAGCTTCTGTTCCTCGGCGGCGCGCTCGCGCGCGAGCTGCTCCTGGCGGCGGCGTTCGGCCTCGGCACGGCGCCGTTCCGCCTGCTCGCGTTCGGCACGCTGGCGTTCGGCCTCGGCCTGGCGCCGGCGCTCCGCCTCGGCGCGTTCGGCGCGCTGGCGTTCGAGCTCGCGCTGGCGTTCGGCCGCGCGCTCGCGCTCCTGCTGGCGCTGGCGTTCGCGCTCGCGTTCGATCGCGATGTCGGGCTCCGGCGGTCGCGCGGTCTCGGCGGCCGGCGGCGGCGCAGGGGCCGGCGCAGGTGCGGGCGCGGGCGTCGACGGCGGTGCCGGCTGCGGCACCGGCTCGGCGCGTGGCGCGGCGACCTGCGGCACCGCGGCCCACAGCTCGGCGGCGATCACCTCCGGCGGCTGCGCGCGCCAGTCCACCGACAGCGTCAGCGCCGCGATCAGCCCGCCGTGCACCAGCAGCGCCAGCGCGGCGCCGGCGCCCAGCCCGCCTGGCGGGCGCGGCATCAGCGCGTCGTGGGTCAGCGTCGCCGCGCTCATCGCCGCCGCTCAGGCGCCACCCTGGCGCACCGACAGCCCGACACGGCGCACGCCGGCGCGCTGCAGCGTGTCCATCACGCGCACCACGTGCTCGTAGCGCACGCTGCGGTCGGCGCTGATGACTACCGGCACGTCGGCGTTGCCGGCCTGCAGCGCCAGCACGCGCGACGCCAGCTGCGCCAGCGCCACGCCCTGCGGTTCCTGCTGGTCGACGCGCAGGCGCAGCTTCTCGTCGGCGCCGACGACGACCTCCACCACCTTGGCCGGCCGCTGCTGGCTGCGCCCGACCGAGGGCAGGTCGACGACGCCGGTGGTGATCAGCGGCGCGGTGACCATGAAGATGATCAGCAGCACCAGCATCACGTCGATGAACGGGACCATGTTGATCTCGTTCATCGAGCGGCGGCGGCGGCCGCCGCCGCGGCCGGCGACGGCGGGCATCAGCGCGCTCCCTGGCCGCCGAGCACCGTCGACGTGGTCGGGCCGACGCCCGCGTTGCGCTGCAGGATGTTGGTGAACTCCTCGATGAAGGTCTCGAACTGGATCGCGATGCGGTCGATGTCGCGTGCGAAGCGGTTGTAGGCCACGACCGCCGGGATCGCGGCGAACAGGCCGATCGCGGTCGCGACCAGCGCCTCGGCGATGCCCGGGGCCACGCTGGCCAGCGTGACCTGCTGCAGGTTGGACAGGCCGACGAAGGCATGCATGATCCCCCACACGGTGCCGAACAGGCCGACGTAGGGGCTGACCGAGCCGACGCTGGCCAGGAAGCTGAGGTTGCTCTCGATGACGTCGAGCTCGCGCTGGAAGCTCGCGCGCATCGCGCGGCGCGCGCCGTCGAGCTGCGCGCCGGCGTCCAGCCGCTTCTCGCGCAGCTTGAGGAACTCGCGCATGCCGCTGGCGAAGATGCGCTCCATCGCGCCCGAGTCCTTCTTCTGCGCCACCGCCTGGTTCAGCTCGGTCAGGCTGCGGCCGGACCAGAACTCGCGCTCGAACTCCTCGTTGCTGCCGCGCACGCGGCGCAGGCCGAAGAGCTTGCCGAAGATCACCGTCCAGCTGGCCAGCGAGGTCAGCACCAGGCCGGCCATCACGATCTGCACGACCAGGCTGGCCTGCAGGACGAGGGCGGTGATCGAGAGGTCTTGGTTCATGCTCGTTCTTGTGTCGGGGGCCCGTCGGCGGGCAGGCCGATCGCCGCGGCCAGTTCGCTCGGAATGCGGCGCGGGCGCAAGGTTCCGTCGTCGACGCAGCCGATGCGGATCTCGCCGTCGGCCAGCAGCGTGTCGCCGCGCCAGGCCTGCTGCGCGATCGTCAGCGCGGCCTTGCCGGCGTGACGCACCTGCACCGTCACGTGCAGCAGGTCGTCCAGCCGCGCCGGCGCGCGGTAGCGCACACGCGTGTCGATGACGACGAACATCGCGCCGGTGCGCTCGCGCAGCGCCTGCTGGCCCACGCCCTGGGCACGCAGCCATTCGGTGCGCGCACGCTCGAAATACTTGAGGTAGTTGGCGTAGAACACGATGCCGCCGGCGTCGGTGTCCTCCCAGTACACGCGCAGCGGCAGGCGGAACGGGGTCGTCGGGTCGGCGGCAGCGGTCATCGGCGCGGGATCATAGCGGCGCGGTCCGCGCGCGCCGCATCGCGGTCAGGGCAGCACGCGGCGGTAGACCGGCCCCCACAGCGGGTGGCCGGCCTCCGAGCGGCTGAGCACGAAGCCGGGGTCGGCGGCACGTGCGGCGCGGAAGGCGGCCTCGCACTCGGACACGCGTTCGCTGGTGCAGGTGATGAAGGCCAGCAGCTTGTGGGCGCTGGCCTGGTCGCGCCCGCTCTGCAGCCCGGTGGCCAGCGCACGCTGCAGCGCCGTCTCGGCGACCGCGTACTGCGCATCGTCGTAGGCACGCATGCCTTCGAAGAGCGCGCGTTCGGCCGGGCGCTCGAGCAGGTCGGTCAGGCCGGGCGGCGGCGGTGGCGGCGCGGCCGGCGGCGGCGCAGCGCAGCCGGCGATCAAGGCGGCGCCCGCCAGCAGGCACGCCGCGGCGCGGCGTGCCGCCGCGGCGGGGCCCGCAGGGGCAGGCGAGGCGGGGACGAAAGGACGGGTCACGGTCGGTGCGTCGGGGACGGCGCGGTCGCGGCGCCGCCGGAAGCCGCAACCGTATCACGGGCCGAATCGGTGGCGGACGGTGACCGGCTTGTCGGCCTGCACCTGCACGGTGACGGTGTAGGGCGGGAAGTCCTCGTTGCGCACGGTCACGGTATGGCGGCCCTCGCGCAGCGTCAGCCGTGTCAGCGGCGGCGTGGTGCCGGAGGCGCGCCCGTTGACGTCGACATGGCCCCAGGGGCTGATCGCCAGCTGCAGCACGCCGGTGGCCGGCTCGGCCGCGGGGCGCGTCTCGCGCCGCGGCACGGCCGCGCTGGCGACCGGCGTCGGGCGTGGGCGTGTCGCAGGCGCCGGGCGCGTCGCACCGGGACGGCGCGCGCCCTCGGTCGTGGCGGGTCCGGCAGCGCCGGCATTGCGCGCCGGGTCGCCGTCGTCGGCCGCGCCGCCATGGCCGGCACCCGCGACGGCCGCTTCCGCAGCGGAGGCGGCCGTGCCGGTCGCCGCGGCGGGGGCCGATCCTGCGTCGGCGTCGTCGTCGGTGGCGGCTGCCGGCTGCGTCGTGGTGGGCGCCGCTGCCGTGGCCATCGGCCGCGCCGCCGCCGACGGCGCCGCCGGGTCGAGCGAGCGCATGGCCAGCGCGACGGCACCCGCGGCGGCGAGCAGCGCGACGCCGACGAGCAGTGCATGGGCACGGCCCCGGGTCCGGCGCCGGGCGGGCTTCGCCGGCGCGGCGGTCGCCTCCGGCGCAGCGGGCGCCGCCGCATGACGTTCGGCCCAGCGGCGCAGTTCGCCGGCCATCTCGCTGGCCTGCTGGTAGCGGGCGGCGGGGTCGCGCGCCATCGCCTTGGCCGCGATCGCCGACAGCGTAGGCGACACGCCCGGGCGCAGCTCGTGCGCCGGCGCCGGGTGGTTGTTCAGCACCGCGCTCGTGATCTGCTCCAGCGAGTCGCCGGCAAAGGCCTTGCGGCCGGCCAGCAGCTCGTAGAAGACGACGCCCAGCGAATAGATGTCGGTGCGGGCGTCGACCTCGCCGCCGCCGAGCTGCTCCGGCGCCAGGTAGTGCGGCGAGCCGGCGATGTAGCCCTCCAGCGCCGGCCGCGCATTGCCGTGCGCGACACGCGCGATGCCGAAGTCCAGCACCTTGGGCTTGTCGCGCTTGCTCAGGAAGATGTTGGCCGGCTTGATGTCGCAGTGCACGACGCCGCGGGCATGGGCATAGGCCAGCGCGTCGGCCACACGGCGCACCAGCTGCGCCGCGGCCGCGGGCGAGGGCCGCCAGCCCTCGGCCAACGCCTGGCGCAGGTCGCGCCCGCGCAGCCGCTCCATCGCGATGTAGACGCCATGCGCCGACAGCCCGGCGTCGTGGATGGTCACGATGTGCGGGTGGCTGAGGCCGGCGGCGGCGCGCGCCTCGTTGAGGATCATGCCGTCCAGCGACACGCGCGACGGCGTGTCGACGTCGAACTGCAGCGTCTTGACCGCCACCGAACGCGACAGCAGCGGGTCCCAGGCCTCGTGCACGGTGCCCAGGCCGCCCTGGCCGAGCGGGCCCTTGATCGCATAGCGGCCGATCTGCTGCAGCGTCGGCCGGCGCTCGACGGCGGCCTCGGCCGGCGCGGCCTGGCTGTCCGTGCCGAGATCGGTCAGCACGTCGGGCAGGCCGGAGTCGCCGGCCGGCGGCCGCGAGTCGGGCGGCTGGGTGCCCGCGAAGCCCGACGGTGGGTCGCCCAGCACGCCGGGCCGCGAGTCGCCGGGCAGCCCGGGCAGCGAGTCCGGCGTCGTGTCGCGAGCAGGCACCGCCTCGTCGTCGAAGGACGGCGGCGGCGCGGCCACGGTGGCGGCAAATTCGGTCGGCGCTTCGTCGGGCACGCCGCGACGCGCGAAGAGGTTGAAACCCACGAGGCCAGCTTAGCCGCGGCCGCTGCCGGGGGAGGAGTCGAAAAGCCGCGGAAACCCGGCGCAAAGGCCGCCGTTAACCGCCGCTTTCGGCCGTTGCGCCGCGAACGGCGTCACAGTTCACGGCCGTGCGGCGGCCGCTGCGGCGCCAGCGGGCTGCCCGGTCCGCGGTGTGCGGCGCGGTTCAGCGCGCGAGTTCGCGCGCGAGCCGCGCCAGCGCCTGCTCCAGCAGTGGCCGCGCGCTCGCGAAGGACAGGCGCAGGAAGCGCTCGGCATGCGCCGGCCCGAAGTCGCGTCCCGGCGTCAGCGCGATGTGCGCGCGCCGCATCAGCTCGCGGCAGAAGTCCCAGCTGCTCGCGGCATGGGCGCTGCAGTCGGCCCAGGCATAGAAGGCACCGTCCGGGCGCACCGGCACCGGCAGCCCGAGGCGCTCGAGCCCGGCCACGACGAGGTCGCGGCGCTCGTGCAGCTCGGCGCGCCGGCGCTCGAATTCGGCCAGCGACTCCGGCGTGAAGCAGGCCAGCGCCGCATGCTGGGCCAGCGTGCTGGCGCAGATGTACAGGTTCTGCGACAGCCGCTCCAGCGCCGGCACCAGCGCCGGCGGCACGACCATCCAGCCCAGCCGCCAGCCGGTCATGCCGAAATACTTGCTGAAGCTGTTGATGCTGATGACGTCGTCGCCCAGCGCCAGCGCGCTGCCGGCGAAGGCGTCCTCGAAGCTGAGCCCGAGGTAGATCTCGTCGACGATCGTCACGCCGCCGCGCGCGCGCACGGTCTCGACGATGGCCGCCATCTCGGCCGCGGCGATCGAGGTGCCGGTGGGGTTGCTGGGGCTGGCCAGCAGCACGCCCCGCGTGGCCGGGCTCCAGTGCGCGGCCACCGAAGCGGCGTCGAGCTGGAAGCGCGCCTCGGCCGTGGTCGGCAGCAGCCGCGCCTGCGCACCCGCCGCGGCGACGAAGTGCCGGTTGCACGGGTAGCTGGGGTCGGGCATCAGCACCTCGTCGCCGTCCTCGAACAGCGCCAGGCAGGCCAGTTGCAGCGCGCCCGACGCGCCGGCGGTGATGACGATACGGCCGGGGTCGACGGCCAGCCCGAAGCGCGCCGCATACCAGCCGGCGATGGCCTCGCGCAGCGCGGGCAGGCCGGTGGCGGCGGTGTAGGCGGTGCGGCCCTCGTGCAGGCACTGCTCGGCCGCGGCGACGACGGCCGGCGCGGCGCCGAAGTCGGGCTCGCCGATATTCAGGAAGATCATCGGCTCGCCACCGCGTGCCGGGTCGCATTCGGGGCTGCGTGCGACGGCCTCGGCGGCCTTCGCGAGCTCCATCACGTAGAAGGGCTGGATATGCTCCAGCCGGCGCGCGGTGCGCATCAGCGCGGGCCGGCCGGGCGCGGCGGGCGCGGGGCGCGCGGGGCGCGCGGGGTCCTGGGTGCGGCGGCCTCGGCCGGCCGCAGCTCGGCCGCCGCCTTGTCGAGCACGCCGTTGACGTACTTGTGGCCGTCGGTGCCGCCGAAGGACTTGGCCAGCTCGACCGCCTCGTTGATGGCCACGCGGTAGGGTACCTCGACGCAGTGCATCAGCTCCCAGGTGCCGATCATCAGCACCGCGTGCTCGACCGGCGAGAGCTGCGTCGTGCGGCGGTCGGCGTGGCGCGCGATCACCGCGTCCAGCGCCGCGGCTTCCTCCACCGCGCCGCGCAGCAGCGCGTCGAAGTGCTCGCGGTCGCACTTGTCGAAGTGCTCGAGCTCGTGCACCGTGGCCTCGATCGCCGCGACGTCGCTGCCGGCGACCAGCCACTGGTACAGGCTCTGCAGCGCGAATTCGCGCGCGCGGCGGCGCGCCGACTTCGGCGCGCTGCGCTTCTTCGCCGGCGCGGCCGGTGCCGTGGCCGCGCCGCTCACGACAGGTCTTCCAGCAGGTTGGCCATCTCGACCGCCACCCGCGCCGCGTCGCGGCCCTTGTCGTCGGCGCGCGCCCAGGCCTGCGCCTCGTTCTCGACGGTCAGAATGGCATTGGCGACCGGCACGCGGTGGTCGAGCGCGACACGCGTGACGCCGGCCGCGCTCTCGTTGCAGACGAGCTCGAAGTGGTAGGTCTCGCCGCGGATCACGCAGCCCAGCGCGACCAGCGCGTCGAACTCGCCGCTCTCGGCCAGCGCCTTCAGCGCCAGCGGCACCTCCAGCGCGCCCGGCACGCTGACATGGCGCACGTCGGCGGGGTCGACGTCCAGCCGCGCCAGCTCGGCCAGGCAGGCCTCGGCCAGGCGCTGCGTGACGGCATCGTTGAAGCGGGCGCGAACGAGGCCGATGCGCAGGCCCTCGCCGATGAGTTCGCCGGCACTGCCCTGGTCGGCCTGTTGCATGAGTCGGCGCTCCCTCAGTTCGCCGCCGCGGCGGCGGCGACGAATCCGGTGATCTCCAGCCCGTAGCCCGTCATGCTGGGCATGCGCCGCGGGCTGCCGAGCAGCCGCATGCGCGCCACGCCCAGGTCGCGCAGGATCTGCGCGCCGATGCCGTAGGTGCGCAGGTCCATCTGCGCGCGCGGCGGCGCGTCGGCGGCACGGCCCAGCGCCTGACCGAGCAGGACATCGGCGTCGCCGCCGCAGTTGAGCAGCACCGCGACGCCGCAGGGCCCGCGCTGCAGCGCGGCCAGCGCGGTGGGCAACGGCCACGAGTGCCCGCCGCCGCCGGCGTCCAGCAGGTCGAAGGCGGTGAAGGGCTCGTGCACGCGCACCGGCACCTCGTCGTCGGCCGCCCAGCGGCCGTGCGTCAGCGCCAGGTGCACGCCACCGCTGCGGTCGCGGTAGGCCACGCACTGAAAGCGGCCCTGCGGCGTGGCCAGCTCGCGCAGGCCGGCGCGCTCGATCAGCGTCTCGTTGCGGCTGCGGTAGCCGATCAGGTCGGCGATGGTGCCGATCTTCAGGCCGTGCTGGCGCGCGAAGACCTCCAGGTCGGGCAGCCGCGCCATCGTGCCGTCGTCCTTCATGATCTCGCAGATGACCGCGGCCGGCTCCAGGCCGGCCATGCGCGCGAGGTCGCAGCCGGCCTCGGTGTGGCCGGCGCGCATCAGCACGCCGCCGTCCTGTGCCTGCAGCGGGAAGATGTGGCCGGGCTGCACGAGGTCGGCGGCCTTCGCCTCGCGCGCCACCGCCACCTGCACGGTGCGTGCGCGGTCGGCGGCGCTGATGCCGGTGGTGACGCCGCTGGCGGCCTCGATCGAGACCGTGAACGCGGTGCCGTGGCGCGTGCCGTTGCGCGTGGCCATCGGCGGCAGCTGCAGGCGTTCGCAGCGTTCGCGCGTCAGCGTCAGGCAGATCAGGCCGCGGGCATGGCGGGCCATGAAATTGATCGCCTCGGGCGTGACATGCTCGGCGGCGAGCACGAGGTCGCCTTCGTTCTCGCGGTCCTCCTCGTCGACGAGGATCACCATGCGGCCGGCGGCGAGCTCGGCCACCAGTTCGGGAACGGGGGCGATGGACATGCGCGGATTGTAGGCGGGGGCGGGGATTACCCGATGTCGCCGGCGCGTCGTCACGAGCCCGCACGGCCGGGCCGGCCCGGCCCGCCACCGGTGGAGCACTATGCCGGTGGCAGCGCCCCATCGGCTCGAGCGGCCGGGCGCAGGCGCAGGCGCAGGTCGTCGCCGACCGGTGCGACGTCGACGAAGCGCCAGGCCATCGCGTCGTCCAGCTGCGCCAGCGCCGGCAGCACCGCGAATTCGCGCCCGGGGCCGATCAGCTTGGGCGCCAGGTAGACCAGCAACTCGTCGACCAGACCTTCGCGCAGCAGCGAGCCGCCGAGCTTGTGCCCGGCCTCGACATGCAGCTCGTTGACGCCGCGCGGCGCCAACGTGCCCAGCATCGCCGCCAGGTCGACCTTGCCGCCAGGGCCGGGTTGCTGCAGCACCTCGGCGCCGGCGGCCTCGAGTGCCGCGCGGCGGGCCGCGTCGTCGGCGGCCGCGAAGATCCACACGCCGCGGCCGGGCGGCGCGAGCAGCTTCGCGGCCGGCGGTGTCTGCAGCCGCGAGTCGACGACGACGCGGACCGGCTGCAGCCGTGTCGGCACCGCGCGCACGTCCAGCCGCGGGTCGTCCTCCAGCACGGTGCCGATGCCGGTGAGCACGGCCGAGGCGCGGCGCCGCCAGGCATGGCCGTCGGCGCGTGCGGCCTCGCCGGTGATCCACTGGCTGCGCCCGTCGGCGAGCGCGGTGCGGCCGTCCAGCGACGCCGCGACCTTCAGCCGCACCCAGGGCCGGCCGCGCGTGAAGCGCGAGAAGAAGCCGATGTTGACCTCGCGCGCCGCCTCGGCGAGATCCGGCGCGCAGGCCTCGGCGGCCAGCACGACCTCGACGCCCGCCGCGCGCAACCGCGCCAGGCCCTGGCCGGCGACCTGCGGAAACGGGTCGTCGACCGCGACGACGACGCGGCCGATGCGCGCCGCGATCAGCGCGTCGCAGCAGGGCGGCGTGCGGCCGAAGTGGGCGCAGGGCTCCAGCGTGACCCAGGCCGTGGCGCCGGCGACGTCGTGGCCGGCGGCCTGCGCCTCGCGCAGGGCCACGACCTCGGCGTGCGGGCCGCCGGCCACCTGCGTGGCACCGCGGCCGAGCACGCGGCCGTCGGCGTGGCCGATCACGCAGCCGACGCGCGGGTTGGGTTCGGTGACGCCGAACCCGGTCTCGGCCAGGGCCAGGGCTTCGGCGAGGCGGCTGCGGTCGAGCGGCGACAGGGACGGCGGCGACATGGCCGCAGTGTAGGCAGGACGAGCGGCGGCACGCGTGCGCCGGACGCGTCAGCTCGTCGGCTGATGCGCGAGCGTCGGGCTCGGGCAGGTGAAGGCCGTCGCGAGGCCGTCACCGGCGCGGATGACCAGGTAGTTCTGGTTCGCGCGCGGGCTGGACACGCCGGTGTAGGTGGCGTTCGCGAAGTAGCGGCAGGCCTTGACGCGCAGGAAGCTGAAGTCGGCCAGCGTGGTCGCCATCGGCGGCGAGGGTCGGAACTCGACGCGTCCCGACCAGGCCGGCGGCGGGTTGTTGGGGATCACCGTCACCGGCACCGCGCAGAAGTAGGCGGTGTAGTAGCTCGGCGTGGCGACGTCTTCGGTGTAGCAGCGCAGGTCCGGCACCGGCGTGCCGCGCACCACCCAGACCTGCAGCGGCGACGGCATCGCGCTCGGCGGGGATGGCGGGTTGTCGGCATCGGCCGTCGTCGGCGGCGTCGCGCCCAGCGCATAGCGCAGGAAGCCGCTGAGCAGCACCGCGTTGTCGGTGCCGCAGACGATGTTGGTGTCCAGCAGCAGCGCGGTCGAGCTGGCCGTCGTGGTGCAGATCGTGATCAGGCCGCTGACGTTGTCGAAGACCCAGGCCACGCCGCTGGCGCCGGGCGGGATGAAGCCGCTCTTGCCGGCGAGCTGGCCGCCGAGCAGCTTCGCCCCCGGCGGGATCGCGCGGTGCCGGCCCTGCGGTGCACTGCCGGTGGCCTCGCCGGTGGCCGGGACGCTGAGCGTGGCCGCCAGCTCCGGCGCGATGCCCGCGATGACCGTCGTCAGCTGCACCGACTGCGTCTCGCCGGCGCGGTCCTGCCAGGTCACGTCCACGCGCAGCGACTTGCCGGCGCGTGGTGCCGGCATCGTGGTGACGGTGCGCGAGCGCGTGAAGGTGGCGTTGCTGCCGTTGATCACCGGGTCGGTGGTCGTGCCGGCCGCGATGTCCTGGTAGTCGGTGACGCCGGCGGTGGACTGCAGCACGGCGAAGGCGCGCCACTCCTCGATCGCCTCCTGCGCCAGGCGCACGGCCTCGGAGCGCTGCTTGGCGGCGTCGGAGTTGGCGCGCAGCGACGACTGCACGCCCACGAGCCCGAGCATGCCGATGGCCATCACGGCGAGCGCGACCAGGGCCTCGACCAGCGAGACGCCCCGGGTGCGGTGGCGGCGGCGGCTGTCCATCAGGGACTCCTGAAGTCGCGCCAGCTGCCGCCCACGCGCACCCAGCTGCCGTAGCGCGTGCGCAGCACGTTCAGCGCAACGGCGTCGTAGTTCACCGCCAGCTCGTCGGCCGACGAGGTGGTGCTGGTCTGCAGCGTGCCTTCGGCGACGAGGGCGCCGCGTATCGACGCCGCGCCGCCGTTCAGCGCCACGGTCGCGGTCGCCGCCACGGTGGTGTCGCCGACCAGGTAGACGAAGCCATAGAGCTCGACGCCGGGGTCCAGCGCCAGCGTGTCGCCGTCGACGATCAGCAGCACCGGCGTCGTGGTCGTGGGGTCGCCCACCGAGGCATCGAGCGTCAGGTTGCCCTCGACCCAGATCACGCGGTCCGGGTTGTTCGCCAGCAGGGCATTGATCGCCGCCGCGCTGCAGGGCGAGGCGCAGACCCGCAGCCCGGGCTGTTCGCGGTAGGTCTCGCGCTTGACGCCGAAGGTGGCGACGAACATGCGGTCACCGGCGCTCAGCGCGGGCGGCGCCGGCGGCGTGGTGGCCGGCGCCGTCGTCGCCAGCGCCGCCAGGCGGGCGTCGCCGGCGACGATGCTGAATTCGCCCGGCGTGCC
>ERZ761602.5261-NODE-5261-length-15490-cov-9.917590_pt1 | contig 15490 bp, 8 predicted proteins | sample MGYA00512165_ERZ761602 | MGnify/ENA primary metagenome ERZ761602 (study PRJEB28899, sample SAMN02445085) | bioreactor sludge metagenome | biome: EBPR sludge; isolation source: Thorneside wastewater treatment plant | place: Australia: Brisbane, Thorneside...
CGAGATTTCTGCCTGTCTCGTGGGCTCGGAGATGTGTATAAGAGACAGCACCCGGACACCCCATGTTCCTCGAATTCTTCCGCTTCGAACTGCGTTACCAACTGAAGCAGCCGCTGCTCTGGTTGATCGCCGTGGTCTTCGGGCTGATGGCCTTCACCGCGACCAGCAGCGATGCGGTGACCGTCGGCAGCGCGATCGGCAATGTCTGGCGCAATGCGCCGTCGACGATCATCAACCTGACCGCCGCATTCTCCCTGCTCGGCATGTTCGTGATCGCGATCTTCATTGCCAGCGCCATGCTGCGCGACTACGAACTGGGTACCGCCGACCTGTTTTTCGCCAGTCCGGCGAAAGCGCGCGACTACCTGTTGGGCCGGTTCAGCGCCGGCGCCGTGGCTTGCCTGCTGATCTCCTTGTGCATTTCGCTCGGCTTGATGCTGGGCCAGTTCATGCCGTGGATCGACCCCCGGCGCCTGGGTCCGTTTTCGCTGACGCCGTACCTGTGGTCGTTTGCGGTGATCGTGCTGCCCAATCTGCTGTTCGCCGGAGCGCTGCTGGCGCTGCTGGCGGCGCTCACGCGCAGCCTGTTGATGGTGTACCTGGGGATCCTCGCCTTTTTCGTGCTGTGGCTGATCGCCGGTGCGATGACTCGCGATCTCGACAATGTCTGGCTCGCGGTACTGGTCGACCCCTTCGGCATTCGCGCCATGGGTCGCACCATGCGTTACTGGGCGGTCGAGGAGCGCAATACCCAGTTGCCGCAACTGGCGGGTTACATCATCGCCAACCGCGCGCTGTGGGGGGTGGTCGCGCTGGCGATGATCGGTGCCATGCTGCACTTCTTCTCGCCAACGCGCGCGGGAACCGGCAAGGCGCGCAAGCGCACCCCCGTGCTCGCCACGGCCAGCACTCCCGGCGTCGACGCGGTGGCCACGCCGCCGGTCGCCGCCATGCGCCACGCGCCGCGCTTCGATCGCGCCAGCGCCTGGGCGATGTTCCAGCGTCAGCTGCGGTTCGACCTCATGGGTGTGCTGAAGAGCGTGCCGTTCATCGTCATGCTGATCTTCAGCGTGCTCAATTTCACCGGCAGCGTGCGTTTCATCGATGATCTGTTCGACACCAAGGTCTATCCGGTCACCTACCTGATGTTGCAGGCGCTGGCCGACAGCTCCGGACTGTTTCTGTTCCTGATCGTGGTCTTCTACGCTGGCGAGCTGATCTTCAAGGAACGCCAGGCCAGGCTCTCCGAAGTGGTCGATGCGCTGCCGGTGCCCAACTGGGTGCCGCTGGCGGCCAAGTGCGCCGCGCTGATCGGCGTGGTGGTGATCTTCGGACTGGTTGGCGTGCTCAGCGGCATCGGTTTCCAGATCTGGCGCGGTTACACCAACTTCGAACTCGACGTGTACCTGTCCTCGCTGGCGATCGGATTGGTGCCCTTCGTGCTGATGGGTTTGCTGTCGATCGCGGTGATGGTTTACACGCAGAACAAGTTTGTCGGTTTCCTCGTCGTGATCCTGGTGTTCGTCGGCCAGACCATGCTCGGCATCCTGCGTTACGAGCACAACCTGTACAACTTTGCCGGCGCGCCGATCGCCCCGTATTCGGACATGAACGGCTTCGGCCATTACCTGACCGGCTGGGCCTGGTTCAGCGGTTACTGGGCGCTGTTCACGCTGTTGCTGCTGCTGGCGGCATCGGCGCTGTGGGCGCGCGGCAATGTCGGCACGCTGCGCGAGCGCGGCCGGCTCGCGCTGCAAAAACTGCGCGGGCCGCTCGGTGTGGCGATGGCTGTCGTCGCGATCACCTGGATCGGCCTCGGCAGCTTCATCTACTACAACACCAATGTCATCAACGACTATCTGCCTGGCGACGAAGCGCTCGACCTGCAGGCGCGCTATGAACGCGAGTACGCGCAGTACAAGAACCTCAAGCAGCCGCGCATACGCGCAGTGCGCGCGACAGTCGACCTGCGGCCGGAGCAGCGCAGCGCGCGCATCGTCGGCGAATACACGCTGGCCAATCCGCACGCGCAAGCGATCAGCGAGTTGCACATCCTGATGCTGCGCCAGGCTGAACTGGAGTCGATCGACCTGCCGGGCGCGGAACTGCTCAGCTACGACGAGCCGCTCGGCTACCGCATCTACCGGCTGGCCGAGCCGCTGCAGCCGGGCGCGGTGGTCAAGATGGGCTTCGTGATCAGCGGCGGCGAGCGCGGTTTCAGCAACAGCATTGCGCAGACACAACTGGTCGAGAACGGCAGCTTCCTCGATTCGCGCGCGTTTCCGCAGTTCGGCTTCGAAAAGCGCGGCCAGATCGTCGATCGCAACGAGCGTCGCAAGCGCGGTCTCGGCGAGGTGCAGCGCATGGCCAGGCTCGAAGACGAGTCCGCGCGGGCCAACACCTACATCACCGACGATGCCGACTGGATCGATTTTGCCACCACCGTGTGCACCGCGCCGGACCAGATCGCGCTGGCGCCGGGGTACCTCACGCGCGAATACGAGAAGGACGGGCGGCGCTGCTTCGACTACGCGATGGATCAGCCGATGTTGCCGTTCTGGGCTTACCTGTCGGCGCGCTGGCAGGTCAAGCGCGGCGACTGGAATGGCTTGCCGGTCGAGGTCTATTACGATGCGGCGCACCCGTACAACGTCGATCGCATGATCGAGGGCGTCAAGGATTCACTCGACTACTTCACCACCGCGTTCACGCCGTATCAGCACAAACAGGTGCGCATCATCGAGTTTCCGCGCTACGCACGTTTCGCGCAGAGCTTCGCCAACACCATTCCGTTCTCCGAGTCGATCGGCTTCATCGCCGACCTCACCGCGCCCGATGCGATCGACTACGTCTACTACGTGACCGCCCACGAGGTCGCGCACCAGTGGTGGGCGCACCAGGTGATCGGCGCCGACGTGCAGGGCTCCACAGTGCTCAGCGAATCGTTGTCGCAGTACTCGGCGCTGATGGTGATGGAGAAGAAATACGGGCGCGACAAGATCGGCAAGTTCCTGCGTTACGAGCTGGACAACTACCTGTCCAGCCGCGGCGGCGAACTGGTCGAGGAATTGCCGCTGTATCGCGTCGAGAACCAGGCCTACATCCACTACCGCAAGGGCTCGCTGGTGTTCTACCGCTTGCGCGAAGAGATTGGCGAAGACACGCTCAACCGTGCCCTGAAAAAATTCCTGACCGACAAGGGTTACCAGCAACCGCCCTACACCACGTCGAAGGAACTGCTCGACTACATCCGCGCCGAGGCCGGGCCCGAGCACGAGCAGTTGATCGTCGACCTGTTCGAGAAGATCAGCTTCTACGACAACCGTGTGGTCGCGGCCAAGGCCGTCAAGCGCGACGACGGCAAGTACGAGGTCGCGCTGGAGCTGAAAGCGGCCAAGCGTTATTCGGATGGTCTGGGCAAGGAGACCGACGGGTCGATGGACGACTGGATCGAGGTCGGAGTCTTCGCCGCTCCCGGCGACGATGGCGATGGCAAGGTGCTGCACCTGGAGCGCAGGCGCATCACCGAAGGCGAACCGAAGTTGACGGTCGTGGTCGATGAAGAGCCGTTCGAGGCGGGCTTCGATCCGTACCACAAGCTGATCGACCGGGTGCCGGCAGACAACCGCAAGCGGGTGGAGCTGCTGTAAGCGTCCCGGTCGCCCCTGTCGGTGCGTTTGTTCGCGCATCAAACTGGCGGCGACCATGCGGACTGCCATTTTTGTCCGCAAAGGACGCAAAGGACGCAAAGGACGCAAAGAGAGCCAAGAACCAAAGTGCTGATGTTCTGCTGGATTTGGCTTCCTTTGCTTTCCTTTGCGTCCTTTGCGGAAAAGCTCTTCTTTCAGCTGGTCGAAAGGACCGCCTGAAAAATGTTCATTTATCACATACTTGCGTGATGTTTGGTGAGAGCGACGTACACGTCGCTCCTACGGTGCTTCCCAATCCTTGAGGTTGTAGCGACCGAGAATCTCGGCCAGCTTGCCGCTGGCTCGCAGTTGCGCGGTACCGTTGCCAAACATGTCGGCGTACCGCTGTCCGCGCGGATCGGCCGGCGTGCATGCGATATAGACGCTCTCGGGCTCGCCAGTCTCGCCCAGCGAAATCACCCGGCTGGGGTCCATCTTGGATTGTTCCAGCGCGTAGGCGAGCACATTGCGATCCTCGATGATGGCATCGACACGCTTGCCGATCAGTCGCGCAAGCAAGCGCACGATGCCGCGGCCGATGGCCGGCACCACTTCGAGGCGCGCGGCATCGGCGGCGTGTTGCTCGATGTAGGCATCGAGTTCATCGCCGTAGCTGTAGTCCTCGAGCACACCGATCTTCACGCCATCCAGGCTGGCGAGTCCGTCGTATCGCCACTTCTGCTCTGCCAGGCCCCAGAACACATTGCCGGATGGGCCCCAACCGACCGCGGGAAAGGCGAAACCTTCGGCATCGGACAAATAGGCGCCGACCACGCAATCGGCCTTGCCTTCACGCACCACGTCGAGTGCGTTGGTCCACGGCATCGTGCGGTACTCGATAGTGTGGCCGTTGGCTTCGGCGATGGCCTTGGCCATCTCGACCATGTAGCCGGCGGGTTTCATCTCGCCGCCGCCGCTGTAGGGCAGCCAGGGATCGGCGCGAATCTTGATGTCGTCGGCGAGAGCCGGCATGGGCAGCGCCGCAGCACCGCAGAGAAACACAACCGCCCAGCTTGAAACGCATCGCCCCAGCATGGCTCAACCCCCGATTCGCAGCGTCCTCAGGATGCCCGTCGACCTGGTCGCTGCCGCAGGCGGTCGCCTTCAGGATAACCCGATTGTGGACGGGTGCGTGGCGCCGACGGGCAATTGGTCGATCCCGTTCGCCCTGAGCATCGCGCAGGCCTGCTGCCTGCGCTGGGCGCGAGACCGGTCGCTCAAACCGAACATTCGGTAACACATTGATTGTATTGGGTTCTGAATCCTCCTCCCGCGCGCAGGGACGGCGTCACCGGAGGTGACGGCTGAGGGGGCCCACCTGACGGAGCGCACGCTTCGTCAGCGACCCCTCATCCGGTTCCTGCGGACCCACCTTTTCGTCGTGAGCGGAGAGTTCAGCCGGCCATGACTCCACGATGCGCGGGCCTGTGCATCGGCAGCGGCGGACAGGGACCGCGCAACCATCCATGACTTACGACCGACTTGCATTCGCAGTCGCCACTGGCAGAGTATTTCCATACAGAACGTTTTGTACAGAAATTACTCATGCCGCGCCCACCCAAAGCCCGACTCCGTGTCCTCGATGCCGCTGAACGCATCGTCAAGGCGCGCGGCGCTGCAAACCTGACCTACGATGAGCTGGTGCAGGAGAGCGGTGTCTCGCGTGGAGGCATCACCTATCACTTCCCGACCAAGGACGATTTGCTGCGCGCGTTGATCGCGCGCGACCTGGAACAGGGCAAGCGCCAGGAAGCACGCCAGCATGCCGGCCTGTCGGACGAACCGGGCGCCGAGTTGATCGCGTTGATCCGCACCTGGGGCACCCCCGACAGCGATCGCAAGCGCTTTGTCGCCGGCATGCTGAGCGCGGTCGCACACGATCCCAGCCTGCTCGACCCGGTGCGTTGCCATCACCAAGCCGAGTGCGCAATGCGCACCTGGGACGACGCCGAAATCCAGCGAAGTGTGCTGCGCCTTGCCGCCGAAGGCCTGTTCTGGAGCGAGTTCTTCGGCTGCAGCGAAGTACCCGCCGAGCAACGCGAACGCGTGCTGCTGCGCATGGAACAACTGGCGCGCGAGTGGTCGCGGCCGGTGTAGCGACGAGATGAGACGTAGTAGGTCACGTTGGCCGGCTCCATCGGCCTACGTGACAGCGCGGAATGGCAAATGCAGGTCACGTTGGCCGGCGGCATCGGCCTACGTGACAGGCGGTACACCCATGTCACGTAGCTCGCTGCGCGAGCAACATGACCTACTTCTGAATCAGCGTCCTTTGCGGACAAATGCTCTCAAAACCCGAACTGACTTCCCCGAGCCCCATGAACAATTCAAAGAATGCTCAACGAGTGGTCCTGATCCTGCTGTCGTCCCTGCTCCTCGCCGCATGCGGTGGCGAGGGCGGCGACCCCCCGGCGGACATGCAGATGCCGCCAACCGAGGTGAACGTCGCCACCGTGATCAGCAAGGAAGTCACCGAATGGGATGAGTTCAACGGTCGCTTCGTCGCCGTTGAATCGGTGCAGATCCGTCCCCGTGTGTCCGGGTACATCACGCGCATCGCCTTCAAGGAGGGCGCCGAGGTCAAGAAAGGCGATCTGTTGATCGAGATCGACGACCGTGAGTATCGCGCAGCATTGGTGCGCGCGCAGGCCGAGGTCAATCGTGCGCAGACCCGCGTGACCAAAGCCGAGCGCGATATCGAGCGCGGCAAGCGGCTGGTTGCGGCCAAGGCCATGTCGGTCGAAGAGTGGGACAGCAAGCAGTCCGAGCTGGATCAGGCCAGGGCAGATGTCGCGGCGATGCAGGCGGCCGCCGACCAGGCGCGCCTGAACGTCGATTTCAGCAAGGTCACCGCGCCGATCGACGGCCGCGTGGGTGCCGCCGAGATCACCGTCGGCAACCTGGTCGACCCGACCTCGGTGCTCACCAACATGGTTTCGCTGGACCCGATCTACGTGGTCTTCGAGGGCGACGAACGCACCTTTCTGCGCTACCAGGAACTGATCCGCGACGGCGCGCGCCCGAGCGCGCGCGGCGGCGGCAACCCGGTGCGGGTCGGATTGACCAACGAAGTCGGTTTCCCGCATCAAGGAACGCTTGATTTCGTCAACAACCAGCTCAATCCGGGCACCGGCACCATTGCCGTGCGTGCGGTGCTGGACAACGCCGAGCGCCGCTTCACGCCTGGGCTGTTCGCACGCGTGCAACTGGTCGGCAGCGCGGTGCATCCGGCGCTGTTGATCCACGACCAGGCGGTGCAGACCGACCAGGACCGCAAGTACGTGTACGTGGTCGGTGAGGGCGACACTGCGCAACGCAAGGATGTGCTGCTCGGTTCGGCCGTCGACGGCCTGCGCATTGTCGAATCCGGCCTTGTCGCCGGCGACAAGGTGGTGGTCAACGGGATGAAGAAGATCTTTTTCCCCGGCGCACCTTTGAAACCGGTCGAGGTGCCGATGACCGAGCCGAACAAGGTGGTGGAGGCGCCGGCGGGTCCCGCCGCGGGTGCGGAGAGTGGGCAGGGGGGTGGACTGTGAGGGCAGCTTTTGAGGGCACGAGGGCACGAGGGCACGAGGGCACGCAGAAGCACGCGCGCCTCGGCTTGTACGGCACGAACCGACCTCGCCTGATTCAAGTGCCAGGCGGACCGCCTTTACGTGCCCTCGTGCCCTCGTGCCCTCGTGCCCTCGAATCGATCCTCCGCGCGCTCCCGCGCGGGCCGCGTGTCCCTCGCATCCCCGCCGGACCCTGACCCATGGCCCACGCCGACTTTTCCAAGGTCTTCGTCGACCGGCCGATCCTTGCCGCGGTGCTGTCGCTGCTGGTGCTGATCTCCGGCGCCATCGCCATCCCCAACCTGCCGATCAGCGAGTACCCGGACGTGGTGCCGCCCTCGGTGATGGTCACCGCGGTGTACCCCGGCGCCAATCCGAAGACCATCGCCGAAACCGTGGCCGCGCCTATCGAGGAGGCAGTCAACGGCGTCGAAGGCATGATCTACATGAAGTCGACCGCCGGTTCCGATGGCACCATGCAACTGGCGGTGACCTTCAAGGGCGGCGTCGACATCGACCTCGCCACGGTGCAGGTGCAGAACCGCGTCGCCCAGGCACTGCCGCGCCTTCCGGCGAGCGTGCGCCAGCTCGGCGTGACCACGGTCAAGAGTTCGCCGAACCTGACCATGGTGGTGCACGTCAGTTCGCCCGACAACCGTTACGACGGTCTCTACCTGTCCAACTTCGCCAACCTGCGCGTGCGCGACGAACTGGCGCGCCTCGATGGCGTCGGCCAGGCGATCGCCTTCGGCGCCGGCAACTATTCGATGCGCATCTGGATCGATCCGGACAAGGCGTCGGCGCGCGATCTGACCGCCGCCGACATCATCCGCGCGATTCAGGAACAGAACCTTGAGGTCTCCGCCGGAACCATCGGCGGACCGCCGCATCCGGACAGCGCGCTGCAGTACTCGATCAACGCGCAGGGACGTCTGACCACGCCCGAGGAATTCGGCGACATCGTGCTCAAGGCCGGTGCCGAGGGCCAGTTGACGCGCCTCAAGGATGTCGCGCGCGTCGAACTGGGCGCCTCCAGTTATTCGCTCAACTCGCAGCTCAACAACAAGGATGCGGCGGCGATCGTGATCTTCGAGGCGCCGGGTGCCAACACCATTGCGCTGTCGGATGCGGTGCGCGCGAAGATGGCGGAGTTGCAGAAAGGCTTCCCGGAGGGCGTCGAGTGGAGCGTGATGTACGACCCCACGGTGTTCGTGCGTCAGTCGATCCGCTCGGTGGTGACCACGCTGCTGGAAGCGGTCGCGTTGGTCGTGCTGGTGGTGGTGGTGTTCCTGCAGACCTGGCGCGCGTCGATCATCCCGCTGCTGGCGGTGCCGGTGTCGGTGATCGGCACCTTTGCCGTGCTGTGGGCGCTCGGTTATTCGATCAACGTGCTGACCCTGTTCGGGCTGGTGCTGGCGATCGGCATCGTCGTCGACGATGCGATCGTCGTCGTCGAGAACGTCGAACGGCATATCGAAGAGGGCATGGCGCCGCGCGACGCCGCGCACAAGGCGATGGAGGAGGTCTCCGGGCCGATCATCGCGATCTCGCTGGTGCTCGCCAGCGTGTTCGTGCCGCTGGCGTTCATCGGCGGCGTATCCGGGCAGTTCTACAGCCAGTTCGCGGTGACCATTGCGGCCTCGGTGCTGATTTCGGCGTTCAATTCGCTGACGCTTTCGCCGGCGCTGGCGGCGGTGCTGCTGCAACCGCACGGCGCGCCGAAAGATCGCCTCGGGCGCTTGATCGAATCCGTCTTCGGACGCTTCTTCGGCTGGTTCAACCGGCGCTTCAAGCGCGCCAGCACGCGCTATTCCGGCCGAATCGGCAGCACCATCGGTCGCGCGCCGCGACTGCTGGTGGTTTACGCGGTGCTGATCGGCGTGACCATCTTCGGCTTCACCCAGGTGCCATCGGGTTTCATCCCGACGCAGGACAAGCAGTACCTGTTTTCGATCCTGCAGTTGCCCGAGGGTGCCACGCTCAAGCGCACCGAAGCGGCGATGACGCGCATGGGCGAGATGGCGATGGCCACGCCGGGCGTCGAGAGCGTGGTGCAGTTCCCGGGCCTGAACGCGGTGCACTTCGTCAACACCAGCAACGCCGGGCTGATGTTCATCGGCATCACCCCGCAGAACGAGCGCGACATCAGCGCGGCCGAGATTGCCGGTGAACTGAACGCCAAGTTCGGCACGATCCAGGATGGTCTGGCGTTTGCGCTGTTGCCGCCGCCGGTGCTGGGTCTCGGCAATTCAGCGGGCGTCGAAACCTATGTGCAGGATCGCAGCTCCGCTGGCTACGGCGAGCTCAACAACCAGGTCCAGGCGCTTTCCAACGCGCTGCGCGGCACGCCGGGCTTCGATCCCTACGCGGTGTTCTCTTCCTTCCAGGCGAACGTGCCGCAACTGGACGCCAGCGTCGACCGCACCAAGGCCAAGGAACAGGGCCTGGCGCTGACCGACATCTACACGGCCCTGCAGGTTTACCTCGGATCTGCCTACGTCAACGATTTCAACCTGTTCGGACGCACCTACAGCGTCTACGCGCAGGCCGATGCCGCTTTCCGCGACGAAGTCGCCGACATTGCGCGTATCAAGGTGCGCAATGCCGCCGGGCAGATGGTGCCGATCGGCAGCGTGGTCGAGGTGTCGCCGAGTTTCGGGCCCGATCCGGTGGTGCGCTACAACGGCTACCCGGCGGCCGACCTGCAGGCCGGCATCAACCCGGCACAACTGTCGAGTCAGCAGGCGATCGCGCAGATCAAGGCGATCGCGGCCGGCCTGTTGCCGCAAGGCATGCAGATCGAGTGGACCGGCCTGACCTATCAGGAAGTGACCCAGGGTTCGATGGCCCTGCTGGTGTTCCCGTTGTGCGTGCTGCTGGTCTACATGGTGCTGGCCGCGCTCTACGAGAGCTGGACACTGCCACTGGCCGTGATCCTGATCGTGCCGATGTGCCTGCTCAGCGCAATCGGCGGCATCTGGCTGCTGAACTTCATCAGCGGCAGCTGGTTTGGCCTGTCGATCGGCATGGGCTGGATTCCGCCGCCACCCATGAGCGTGCCACCGACCTTCATCGACAACAACATCTTCACCCAGATCGGCCTCGTCGTGCTGATGGGCCTGGCCTGCAAGAACGCGATCCTGATCGTCGAATTCGCCCGCGACCTCGAAGAAGAAGGCATGGGCATCGTCGACGCTGCCATCGAGGCCTGCCACTTGCGCCTGCGCCCGATCCTGATGACCAGTTTCGCTTTCATCATGGGCGTGCTGCCACTGGTGTTCGCCAGCGGCGCCGGCGCCGAAGTGCGCCACGTGATGGGCGTCACCGTGTTCGCCGGCATGCTCGGCGTGACCTTCTTCGGCCTCTTCTTCACCCCGGTGTTTTACGTGGTGCTGAGAAAGTGGGCGGAGCGCGGCAACCCCTCACGCGCGACCGCGGAGGTGAGTCATGGCTGAACTCAACGCTGCGGCGGGTCGGGGCCTGTATTTGGGGACGCAAAGGACGCAAAGTGCGCAAAGGACGCAAAGGAAGGCAAAACAAACTTGGGATTGGTTGAAGGAGATGATTGAAATGACGGAAGTTTCAAAGGACGTGTCGACGAAGCGCGTCGACCAGAGCGCTCTTTTTGCGTCCTTTGCGAACTTTGCGTCCTTTGCGTCCCCCATCAAGCGTCCAGGCAACGCGGGACGAGCGGTACTCGCGGCGACCTTGGCGCTCACCCTCTCCGCCTGCACTGTCGGCCCGGAATACGTGCGGCCCGAGGCGCAGCTGGCGCCGGGGTTTGATCAGGCGCAGGGCGCGGCGTATCCGGCCACGGCGGTGGCCAGCAGTGTCTGGGCCTCGTTCGAGGAGCCGGAGCTGGATGCATTGATTGCGCGGGCGCTGGCGGCGAATACCTCGATCGCGCAGGCCCTGGCGCGGCTGGACGAGACGCGCGCGTTGGCGGGGTTGAGTTTCTACAGCCTGTTTCCGACCACCCGCTCGCGGGCCGATGCCGAGCGCAGCGATCCCAGCGGCGAGGACCCATTCACGTTCGAAGGCCAGGGGCGCACCGATACCTATCGTGCCGGTTTCGACCTCACCTGGGAAATCGATCTGTTCGGTTCGCTCAGGCGGCAGAAGGAGGCGATCGATCGTGAGGTCGAAGCCAACGAGGCGGCGTTCCACGCGGTGCGGCTTTCGGTGGTGGCGGAAACGGCGCAGGCGTACTTCGCCTGGCGTGGTGCCCAGGCGCGACTCGCGGTGCAGCAACGCAACCTCGCCAATCTTGAAGAAAACATCGACATCCTGCGCAAGCAGCTCGACGCCGGGCGCGGTACCGAGCTCGACGTCACCCGCGCCAATGCGCTGGGACTGCAGGTGGCCGCGCGTCTGCCGCAGACAGGTGCCGAAGTGGTGCGCCAGGAACAGCGGCTGGCGTTGCTGACCGCGCAGCCGGTGAGCGCGCTGCGCGAACAACTGGCGCCGAGCCGCGAATTGCCGGTGCTGCCGGCGATGGTGACTGTGGGTACGCCGGAACAATGGCTGGCGCGGCGCCCCGACGTGCGCGAGGCGGATCGCCGGCTGGCGGCCGCAGTGTCGCGCATCGGTGTAGAGACCGCCGAGTTCTATCCCAAGCTGAACCTGCTGGGCGATTTCGGCGCCACCGCGCAGTCCTTCGGTGGCCTTGGCGACAGCGCTGCCCAACGCTGGAGCTTCGGACCCTCGCTGAGCTGGAGCTTCCTCGATTTCGGCCGCGTCAAACAACGCGTGTTGGCGCAGCAAGCACGCGCCGACGGCGCCATCGCGGCCTACCAGGAGACCTGGCTGAAGGCGCTGGAAGAAACCGAGAACGCACTGGCCGGTTATCGCGCAGCCAACGAATCGGCGGCAGCGCTGGAAACCGCCGTCAGCGAGAGCCGCAAGGCCAGCGAGCTGGCGCGCATGCGCTTCGAGGCCGGCGCCAGCGACTACCTCACGGTGCTGGATGCCGAACGCACCCTGCTCGACACCGAGGACCAGTACGCCGACGCCAGCACCCGCCGCGCGACCACGTTGGCGGCGTTGTACAAGGCGCTGGCGGGGGATTTTGCGAGGTAGGACATGTTGCCCGCGCAGCGGGATTTCGACCAAAGGACGTAACCTGGTCTGGCTTGCGTCCTGATGCCCGGCTGGGCAGGGTCGCGGTATGGTTGCAAGCCGGGTCAGTGTGACGGATAGTAACGCCTTGATGCGTGCAGCGCGCACGGCACAATTTCGAGGTTTTCAATGCTTTCGACAGCCCCTTTCCGTCTGCTGCTGGCTGGGATCGGATTGGCTTGCGTGTCGGCGCAAGCACGCGATGGACTGCCGGCATATGACTATGGTGTCGGCGGGCGAACCGAGATTCCGCTTCCGACGGGAGTCTCTGTCGCTGTCCATGCTGCCGCCGTGGATCCGCAAGGACGAATGCTGGTCGTCGGGCGCCGCGGTGTCCGGGGTTTCGCGCTGCGCGTAAACAGCGACGGCGTGCTGGATAGCAGTTTTGGCACCGACGGCTGGTTCGTGATGCCTGATTTGGCGCTGCTGGGATTCCCGGCGGGGACGGTCACGCAGTTCATCGCCGTGTCAGACTCTGCGTTGGGGGTCTATATGGCTGGCTACCCCGTTGGCGCCGATCGGACCTGTGCGTTGGTGGTGGCTCTCAACGAATCCGGAGAGTTGCGCGCCGGGTTTGGAACTTCAGGTTCGGGTGCCTTGTGTGGTCCGTCAGGGCTGCCCCCCAGCATCTCGCAACCACTTTCACGCTTCGCGCGACTGGGCTTGACGGTCAATCCGAATCGGATCGCGGTTTTGGTGGTCCGTACCGAACATACAACGCCGAACCCGGCGGCCGAGTGGGTCTACGGATTAACCTTGACCGGCGCGCCTTTGACCAGTTTCGGCGAACAGGGATTGTTGACGCTTCCTGGAGATTTCCGTGCAACGGGCTTGACCGAGGACACCCAGGGACGCCTGCTCATATCTGGATACAGTGGTTCGGGCTTTGCATTCATGCGACTGCTGCCAACGAATCTGGTCGATCCCGCATTCGGAACCGGCGGAATTGCCACCATCCCGTACCCGACATTTGGTGTATCGCCTGAATCCATGCGCGCGTGGGTCATGCTGGATGATCGTCCCACCGTTGGCTTCCGCAACTACACGGACTTCACCTACACCCTCCCAAACAATTATGGATTCATGCGGGCGACCGCGTCGGGCATTGCGGACGCATCCGTGGCGGCGATTCCCGCGGCTGCCAACGCCGGCTACGTTGCGCATCAGACTCTGGGCCCGGAAGTGGTGGGCAGGGGCGACACCGATCAGGCGAGTGATCGATTTGACCGCGTCGTCGTCGCCGGTCCGGAACTGGTTCGCATGCTCAGCGACGGCCAGTTGGACCTTGCATTTGGCAGCAACGGGTATGTGGACTTGCCGCAGCCGCCGTCCAGCGAAACTGGGCCACGCTTCAGCCAAGCGGTTGCCGTTGATGATGCCGGCAACATCCATGTCGTAACCTCTGAACAGGACGCCTCCTCCGGCACCCCGGTACAGGGATCTCTGCATGTGCTCAAGTACGGCGGCGATACGTTGTTCGACGATGGACTTGAGCAATTGCATTGAGCTCAAGGCCTTGGCGGTAGATTTCTTGGGATGAATCGCCGGGCTCTGGCAGGCCGGTGGTTCGCGCAGCGATTCACGGGCGGAGAACTTGCCGTGAGCTGGTGAACGCGCCGACACGCGTATGCCAGGCTACGGCAGGATTCACCTCGTTGCTGGCACAATGGCCGACTCCCATCGCGAATTCCCTGCCCGCCCATGTTGCGATTCCCGTTCGCTCTCGCGGCGCTGCTGCTGTCGATTACCGCCCACGCCGAACGCTACGACCTGACTTGGCGCCTGAGCTTCGATCCGAAGTCCAGGACCGCACTCGGATCGCTGGAACTGGGCAAAGGCAGCGACCAGCTGCGCACGCTCGATTTCGAGTTTCCCGAGGCCTATTCGGACATCAGCGCCAACGGTCAACTCGAGCGCAAAGGCAAGCGCGCGCTGTGGACACCACCGGCGAAGGGCGGCACGCTGCGCTGGCGCGTGCGCATCGACGAAACTCGCGATAACGGCAGCTACCGCAGTTACTTTCCCGGCGACTGGGCGATCTTCCGCGGCGATCGGGTGTTCCCCAAAGCCAGGGTCCGCGCCCTCAAGGGGGCCGAATCCCGGGCACGACTGGTCCTCGATGTGCCCAAGTCCTGGCACCTCGATACGCCTTATCTGACCGAAGCGGATGGCACCACCTTCATCGTCGACGATCCCGACCGCGGCTTCGATCGTCCGGTCGGCTGGATGCTGGTCGGCGCCATCGGCACCCGTCGCGAGATCATTGCCGGCACCGAGGTCTCGCTGGCGGCGCCCAAGGATGAGGGCATGCGGCGGATGGACATGCTCGCTTTCCTGAACTACACGCTACCGGGCATGAAGGACGCATTCGGCGAGCTGCCGCCGAAAATCCTCATCGTGTCGGCGCCCGATCCAATGTGGCGTGGCGGTCTGTCGGCGCCGCGATCGCTGTACCTGCATCTCGATCGTCCGATGATCAGCGAGAACGCAACGAGCACGCTGCTGCACGAACTGACCCACGTGATCACGCGTATCCGCGGAGAGAACGACGACGACGACTGGCTGGCCGAAGGCCTCGCCGAGTACTACGCGGTGGAATTGCTCTACCGCACCGGCGGCATGACCGAAGCGCGCCACCAGCGCAGCCTGGAGTGGTTGGCCGACTGGGGCAAGAGCGTCAAATCGCTGCGCACCGAGCGCTCCAGCGCCGAGACCACGGCGCGCGCCGTGCTGCTGCTGGTGGACGTCGACAAGGAGATCCAGAAGGCCACCGGCGGCAAGAAAAACCTCGACGACGTCACCCGCAGGCTGATGCGCGAGCGCAAGGTCAGCACCGCAGAGTTCATCGAGATCAGCGAGAAAGTCGCCGGGCGCAAGTTGAAGACGCTGGATACCGGGCTGCTGAAGTGAGCCGTCAGTGACCGCAGAAGTCCAGATGCGCAGGTGCGCTGGTTCGCGCATCGAAACTGTGGGAGCGGGTTCATCCCGCGAAAGCGCTCGCGGAGTGAATCCGCTCCCACATGAAAATCAAGGCCTTACGGCTTGTTCGGTGAAAGTCACGGTCGCCCCCGATGGGTGCGCTTGTTCGCGCATCAAACTGGCGGCGACCATGCGGACTGCCTTTTTTGT
>ERZ761602.5263-NODE-5263-length-15489-cov-4.358235_pt1 | contig 15489 bp, 5 predicted proteins | sample MGYA00512165_ERZ761602 | MGnify/ENA primary metagenome ERZ761602 (study PRJEB28899, sample SAMN02445085) | bioreactor sludge metagenome | biome: EBPR sludge; isolation source: Thorneside wastewater treatment plant | place: Australia: Brisbane, Thorneside...
CAGGAAGGTGCCGGTGCCCGTGGCGGGGTCCAGCACCTGCACGCGGTGCACGGTCTTCTTCATGCGGCGCTTGCCCGTGCTGGTGCGCTTGTCGGTGTTGTCGGTATCCACCTCGATCTGCACGGTGCTGCTATCGGCCAGGCCCATGGGCAGGCCGAACTCGCTCTTCAGGATGTCGTCCACCGCGCGCACGATGAAGCGCACCACGGCATCGGGGGTGTACCACACGCCGCGGCTCTTGCGGAGCTTGGGGTCGTACTGCGCGAGGAAGTCCTCGTAGAAGTGCATGAAGGCATCCTCGCGGCCGCTGCCCTTGCCGAAGCCGCTGAGCAGTTTGGCGATGTCGGTGGCGCGGAAGATGTCCGCCAGCGCATCCACGATCCACACGATGCGGTCGTCCAGGTCGGGCCCGCTGATGCTGTGGAAGAGCTTGCGCAGGAAGGGGTTGCTCTTGGGGATGAGCACGGCAGCCTCCATCCGGTTGAAGCTGTCCAAACTGGGGTCGTGCAGTCGCGCGGCGAACATGCCATAGGCGATGGTCTGCGCGTAGAGGTCGGCGAAGGCCTTGGGCGTGATGTCGTGAATGAGGATGTGCTTGAAGGCCTCCAGCTGGTCCTTCAGGTCGGTGTTGGCGCGGCTCTCCTCATCGCTGGTCACGGCCTTCTCGATCACATCGGCCAGCAGGCGGGCCTTGCCGGCCATCATGCTCGCGAGTTTCTTGGGGCTGGTGATGGTCTGCCCCTGCCACGCCACGAGGTCGGCGATAAGCGTGGTGAACTGCTCGAAGGCCGCAGGCAAGGGTTTCACTTTGCCGCCGCTTACCTCCCCGATGCGCACGGTGGTGGTGGGCTCGCCGTTGCGGAAAAAGCGGAACTCGAGGTAGTCGGTGATGATGAGGTTGTCCAATGAGCCCCGGTAACGGTCGAACTGCTCCTTCAGGCTCTTGCTGTCCATGTCCACCCCAATGTCCTTGGCCTCGATGTAGCCCACGGGGATGTCCTTCTTGGTAAGGATGTAGTCCGGCGCGCCGCAGGCGATGCGCTGCGGCTCGTTGGTCACCGTGATGCCCGGGCAGAGGGCCGACAGCAGCTGTTGCAGGTCGCCCCGGTAGCTGTGCTCGGTGGCGCGGCCGCTGGCGTGGAGCTTGGCGAGGGCGGAGAGGTATTCGGGGAGGGTCACGGGTTGAATGTATTGCAGGTGGATGATTCAAGGGTAGCGGCGTGGGCTGTGCCGGTGCGGTGCGCGGCCGGTTCCCTGGCATGGGCGGCTGCGCGATGGCCCACGGCCGCTGGCGGGGTGACGATCGCGGCTGCGCGGGTGTCACGGGTCGCTGCGCGGGTGTCAAAGGCCGCTGCGCGGGTGTCAGAGGCCGCTGCGCGGGTGTCATGGGTCGCTGCGTAGGTGTCATGGGTCGCTGCGCGGGTGTCAGAGGCCGCTGTGCAGGTGTCAAAGGCCGCTGTGCAGGTGTCATGGGTCGCTGCGCAGGTGTCAGAGGCCGCTGCGCGGGTGTCATGGGTCGCTGCGCAGGTGTCAAAGGCCGCTGCGCAGGTGTCAACGGGCGTTGCGTGGCTGTCAGAGCCGGCTGCGCGCCTGTCAACGGCGTCTGCGCCGGTGCCGAAGGCCGCTGGCCGGGTGGTGTGATTCGCCTTGCGCGCCGCTCATGGTCGGCTGCGCTTGCGGCGTTGCGCGGCGTTGGGGCTGATGGCTGCATACGGATTTCGGGAATTGACGATCGATCGTTGATAAACAGCGCCAACCCTGGCGGGCAATGCTCCGTTGCACCGGTCAGAAACGCCGCAACACACCCACCCTTAAAACCGTAGCGCCATGGGACCCTGAACGCCGCCACTGCACAAGCCGCCGCACCGCCCGCGGTGCCGGACCGACCGAACGAATGGACACCCCCTTTTCACTCCCCCAACGGAAAATGCAAGCAAACAACCCCAACCGTTCAACGCCATGAACAAGCAGCAAGAATCCCGGACGAACATGTTCAATGCCGTACTCCAAGTGCTCGATGAGCACCATGCCATCTTCGACACCGTGCCTGCGCTGAGCACGGCGGCCAGCGACCTGCGCGCGAACCTGCTGGCGATCTCGGCCTGCGTGGAGAAGCAGGTGGTGGACCTGCGCGGCTTTGCCCGCGACAAGCTGGGCGCCGAGCAGGCCATGATGCAGGCCGCGGTGGTGGTGGCCAAGGGCACCCTGGCCTATGCGACGGTGAGCGGCAACGTGGTGCTCGCCGGCAAGATGTCGGTGACGCGCCGTCTGCTGGAGCGCCACGCCGATGGTGTGGTGGCCCGGCACTGCCAGGTGGTGCTGGCCGAGGCCACGGCGGTGGGCGCAGCGCTGGCGGACTATGGCGTGGATGCCGCCCGGCTGGAGGCCCTGGAGCAGGCCATCCGGCGCTACGAGGCCGCGCTGGCGGCGCCGCGCCTGGCCATCACGGCCCGCAAGGGCGCCACGACGGAGCTGGTGCTGGTGATCCGCGATATGGAGCGCTTCGCCACGGAGGATCCCGCGCTGCACCGGGCCTACTGGAACGCGCGGATCATCGTTGACCGCGGCCGCCGCGCCAAGGAGGCCCCGGAGCAGAAGGCCGCCTGAGGCCCCTGACCACCCGTTGATGGAAGGCCCGCGCATTGCGCGGGCCTTCGTCATTCATGCCTTGGCGCGCCTGCCCGGCGCTGCCCCGAAAGCCGGGCTCACCGCACCACCGCCACGCGCGTGCGGGCGGTGCCTTGGGCGGTGCGGGCGAGCACGGTGTAGCAGCCCGGCACAGAGAGCTCGAGGTCGGCGACGGGGGCCATGGGTGCGGTGCGCACCACGGTGCGGCCCCCGGCATCGATCACCCGCAGCTCGTGCATGGCGGCGGCGCTGGTGATGCGGACGGCGCCGCTGCCGATGCCCGGGTAGGCGCGCAGCGTGCCGTTGGCCGCCGCATCGGGCAGCCCGGCGGCGATGCCGAGCAGGGCCAGCCAGAGGTCGGCATCGCCGTTGTTCATCACCTGGTGGCTGCCGAAGGCGAGGGGCTCGCTGGTGGAATAGCCCGTGAGGGCCACGGTGCCATTGGTGCCGCAGGCCACGCTCTGGGTGCGGTCGCCATTGCCGCCGCCGGCGCTGCGCGCCCAGCTGGCGTTGCCGGAGGGGTCGAACTGCACCACGAAGGCGTCGTAATCCTCCACGTTGGTGAGGGTGAGGCCGCCGAAGGCGGCTTGCGGGCCGTCGAAGTCGCCGGCCAGCACGGTGTTGCCGGCGGCGTCCACGTCCACGGCGGTGACGAACTCATCGTAGATGCCGCCGCCGCTGACGGCCCACAGCAGCACGCCGTCGCCATTGAAGCGGGCTACGAAGGCATCGTACCACGACTGGTCGCTGTTGGTGTTGGTGAGCTCGGTGCCATCGATCACCAGGGTGGCGTCGATGAAGCCGCCGGCCACGGCGATGTCGCCGTTGGCATGGCAGGCCACGGCCCAGATACGCTCGTGGCGGGGGCCGCCCGCGCGCTTGGCCCAGAGCACGGCGCCATCGGCATCGTACTTCACCAGCAGCAGGTCGTTGTAGTTGTCGTTGGCGTTGGTGAGGGTGAAGCCGCCGAATTGGATCGCCGCGGTCGCGAAGAAGCCGCCCATGATCACGTTGCCCCCGGCATCGATGCACACGGAGGCGGCCGTGTCGTCGAAAGCGCCCCCGGCGGCATCGGCCCACAGGACGTTGCCGGTGCCATCGAGCATCACCACGTAGAGGTCCTCGTCGCCGGGGTCGGCGTTGACCAGGGTGATGCCGCCGGCGGTGAAGCCTGCTCCGGCGAAGGTGCCCGCCACGGCCACGCGCCCGTCGGGCCCCACGGCCAGGTCGCTCACGTCATCGGAGGCCGCGCCGCCCATGGAGACGGCCCAGAGCGCGGTGCCGTCGGCATCGAATTTGGCCACGAAGACATCGGCGCCGCCGGCGCTGGTGAGCGTGGTGGTGCCGATGGTGATGGTGTTCTCGTAGGTGCCCGTGAGCACCACGCGGCCTTGGGCATCGCTGGCCACGCTCACGCCGGCCTGGCTGCCCGTGCCGCCGATCCGCGCGGTCCAGAGGAAGCTGCCATCCGCCGCTACCCTGGAGAGGAAGAGGTCGGCGGAGTTGTTGCTCTGGGTGTTGGTGAGCGCGGTGCCGCCGATGGTGATGCCGGTGCCGGTGAAGTAGCCGGTGAGGTAGAAGCCGCCGTTGCCGTCGGCGCAGATGGCGCGGCTGCGGTCCTGCCCCGCGCTGCCATAGCCCTGCGCCCACAGCCAGGAGGGGCCCTGGGCCTTCAGCTGGGGGTGGAACAGAGCGACCAGGAGGAGCGCGCAGCAGATTCGCATGGCAGGTAGGCTTGGCGCGGAAGGTAGTGACCGCGCCCGCATGCGCTAAGGCATCTGCTCCGTGCGGGTCTCCGTGGGCACCACGCCGCCGATGTTGACCAGGATGGGGTCGCGGTCATTGTCGGCGCCGATGTAGCGCACCGTGCCGTCCATGTTCACGTCCTCCTGGTGATAGCCCGATACGGTGTTGGTGGGCACGGCACCGCCGATGGCCTGCAGCATCGGGTCGCGGTCATTCTCCTGGCCCGTGTAGCGCAGCGTGCCATCGAAGGTGACATCGCCCGCCCAGAGCACCGCTGCGGGGTAGGCGCCGCCCAGCAGCTTGCGCGCGTCGGTGCCGAAGGTGGCGGTGGAGGCCAGCGTGAGGTCGATTGCCGCTGGCATGGCGCCCAGCACCACGGGAGCGGCCGTCATGCAGGCCAGGTGGTTGCGATGGAGCACGGCCACCAGGTAGCTGCCCGCGCCGGTGGGGAAGAGCAGGGGCGAAACGCCATCCATGTCCACAACATCGCCATCGCGCTGCAGCAGCGCGCTGCGGCTGTGCAGCACCTGCACGGGCAGGTCCTTGTCGCGCAGTTCGAGCACCACCCAGTCCACGATCGCATCGTTCCCAGTGGTGGCGAGCACGCTTGGTGAAATGCTCTCGCCACCACCGCTCACGTAGCCATAGCCCAAGGCGGTGTAAGGCTCCACGGTGGGCACAAGGCCAAGTGCGCGCAGGTCATCGCGCATCAGGCCGCTGGCCTCATCGTAGCCGCCTTCGAGGAACACCCGGGCGGCGACCAGCACGCCCGATGGGGTGCCTGCGCACACGCAATCGCTGCCGATCACATCATTCGTGGTGATGGGGTTGCCATCGTCGCAAGGGTCGCCGATGTCGGCACCCAGCAGCGGGCAGTCGAAGTCGCTGGTGCAGGCCGTGAGCAGGTCGTTGCCGCCCACGTTGGTATAGGTGGCCAGGTAGCCCGGCAGGCAGCCGCAGGTGGGCGCATCGAAGTTGGCGATGTTGTTGAGGGCGAGGGGGCATGTGTCGATGCAATCGGGAAGGCCATCCCCATCGCCGTCAGGGACGTTGCTGTTGCTGGCGCCAGGGGTGGCGCACCACACCCGCCAGTCCGCACTGTTGTCGTCGGTGTCGCTGCCATTGGGGATGCGGGCGATGACCTTGCCCACGGTCGAGTTGTCATCACCGCCGACAAAGCCCGTTCCCTCTACATACGGTGCGGCGAGGCTCCCTTCGTAGCTGATGGCGTCGATCAGGGCCAGGTCCCATATCCTGACCAAGGCGATGGCATCGGGCGCTCCGTTCTGGAGCAGGTCGGTGGAGGTGAGCGCCACATGGTCCACGGCCGGATTGGCGGCGTTGTTCCCGATGACGAAGTAGCCGCCCGGAGGCACTTCCGTGGGAGGCAGATTTGTAATGATCCGGTAGACTGTGCCATTCAAGCCATTCACGAGGTGAAGTTGGAAGTCCGACATGATCGCCGGATCGGGACCGGGATTGTAGAGTTCTATCCACTCGTTGTTGTCGGTGCCCGGGTTGTCGTAGTCCACCTCGTTGATCAACAATGTACCGAGCGGCGGATCACAGGCCGGCGCGGGGCCGCTGATCGTGTAGCTCGCGCAGGGAGAGGTGAAGGTGATGCTGTAGTCGTCCTGTTCGCTGATGCCATTGATCTGGATCGTTCCGTTGGTGACCACTGCCGGGTCGTTCCCCTGCACCAGGCCCGACCCACTGTTGTTCACTACGGCAACACCCGGCTGGACACCCGTGTAGGGTATGATGACCCGGTAGGTGTCCACCTGACCGATGGTCAAGCCTTCACACTGCACGATGGGCGTGCCCGGCACGATGCCGCAAGGCGGCACTTCGCAAGCGACGATCACCTGGTTGCCGTTCATGTCGACGGTTCTGGTCGCGTAGCCCGGTTCACAGGCACAGCTGCCCATGTCGAAGTTGGGGATGCCGTTCACGGCTAGGGGACAGTCGTCCGTATCGTCGCAGAAGCCGTCGCCATCGCTATCGTTCGGCGAGCTGCCCGTGCAGGTGCAACTGCCCGCGTAGATCACCATGAGGTCGAATCCGGGACCGGCAATCATCTCGTCGGAGGTGAACCGCACGGTGAGCGTCTGACCGGGTGCGCCGGTGAAGTTCACCGTGCCTGTTCCCGTGTAGGATTGCAGGAGCGCGCCCCCGGTTCCCGCGCCGCTGTATATGCGGATGAAATCCCAGTCGGATTCGATGTCGTAGCCGCCGCTGATGGTGATCGTGGCGGGAGCCGTGGCCTCCAGGACCACGTAGCCGTTCGCGCCGAGCCCGTAATCCCCTTCATCCATGTGATCGCGCAGGAAGGTGCTCGTGCCGCAGGGAATGGTGAGGCTGCCGAGGTAGGGGACCAGGATCGGGGTGCATCCATCGCCTGTGCTGGTGACCGGGCCCATGACCAGGCTGCACTCCTCGTCATCACCATTGACCATGGTGAGGCTCTCGGGGATGCCGAAGACATTGGGAAGGCTCGCATAGCTGCCCAGGCCCACTCCGGATGCGATGGTGCCATGGATGCTGCTGATGATATCCACGCCTGTGGCGGTGCCCAGGCTGCTCACCTCCACCGTGGCCGTATACGTCATGCTGCCGCACGCATCGGTCACGCTTGCGGTGGCGGTGGCCGGTGAGCATACGCATGCCCCCGTGTAGATCACAAGAAAGTCGAATCCGAAGTTGACCGACCCGCCATCGGAGGTGAAACCCACGGTGAGGGTCTGGCCGGGCGCCCCGGTGAATTGGACCGTGCCATTGCCGCTATAGGATTGCAGGATCGCGCCGGATGTACCTGCCCCGTCGTAGATGCGGATGTGGTCCAATCCGGCCTCGGTGCCATAGCTGCCGCTGATGGTGATGATGGCTGTGATATTCGCTTCGAGCACCGTGTAGCCATTGGCATTGCTGCTGTACTGGCTGCCGTTGGCATGGTCGCGGAGGATCGTGCTGCTGCCGCAGGCAACGCTGTTGCTCCCGCTGAAGGGAACCAGGACCGGTGGGCATGCGGACCCATTGCTGACCGGGCCGAGGGACAGGTTGCAGGCCTCGTGGCCGCCATGCAGCACCGTGAAGCTCTCAGAGACCCCGAATCCATTGGGCAGGCTGGGATAGGTGCCTGCGCCCACGCCGCTGGCGATGGTGCCATGTATGCTGCTGATGATGACCATGCTTACAGCATCCCCAGGGTCGGTCACTTCCACTGCGGCCGTGAAGCTCAGGTTGCTGCAATCATCAATGGCACTGGTGGTGGCCATGGGGCTCGCACATGCGCATGTTCCCGCGTAGCGGACCACGAGATCGAATCCGGAGCTGACCCCGACCTCGTCGGAGGTGAAGCGGACGGTGAGGGTCTGACCTGGCGCTCCGGTGAAATTGATGAATCCCGAGCCCGTGTAGGTCTGTAGCAGCGCCCCGCTTGTGCCGGCACCGGCGTAGATGCGCAATTTGTCCCATGAATATTCCGTGTAGTAGGTCCCGGTGACAGTGATCATCGCCGTGCCGTTCGCCTCCAGGATGGTATGGCCGTCAGCGTAAACGGCATATTCGGCGGCGTCGGCATGGTCGCGCAGGATCGTATCGTTGCCGCATTTCAACCTGTTGCTGCCCGAATGGGGGACCAGCCATGCAGCGCAGGCACTTCCGAGGCTGTTGACCGGTTGCACGTTCATGGAGCACCCCTCGGCGTCGTTGCCGAGCACGGTGAAGCTCTCTTCGGTGCCGAAGCCGGTGAGCAGGCTTGGATGGTCGCCAACACCCACGCCACTGGCAATGGTGCCATGGATGCTGCTGATGATATCCACTCCAGCGAGGTCACCGATGCTGCTGACGTGGATCGTGGCGAGGTAGCTCATGCTTTCGCAGGCATCGGCAGTGCTGACGGTAGCCTCCAGGATGGAGCATCCGCATGCGTTCGGCCATGCGGGATCCGCATCATCGCAGTCATCGCTGTTCGTCACATGCCCTGAGGGTTGCGCGCAGGCGGGCAGTGGGCTGTCCGGGTCACCATAGCCGTCCCCATCTGCATCGGCATACCAAATGGCGGCCTCCACCACGGTGAGGTCCGTGTCGTTCTCGTTGCCGGTCAATGCGGGGTTGCTGCTCACCACCCGGATGCGGTAGCCGCTGCCAGCGGGCGTGCCCAACGGAATGGCGGCGCTGATGCTGCCGCTGCCGGTACCGGCCAGGGTGCCGATGACCATGGGGTTGGTGAAACTGCCGCTAGCATCGCTCAGTTGGGCGGTGAAGATGTTGCCTGCATTGAAAGGGCCGGTGGTGGTGAAAGGCACGCTCAAGCTGGAACCGGAGCACCAGGTCACTTCGGCTATCGCATCGGTCTGCAGAGACCCGCCCAGCAAGCGCGCGATGCGGTTGCGGCCAGTGCCATTGTAGCCAGTGAACTCACCGCCGATCAGGATCAAGCCATCGGCCTGGGTGGCGAATGACCGGATCCAGCCGTTCGCCCCCGAGCCTGGATCGAAGCTCATGTCCAGGCTGCCATCCGCATTCAGCCGCGCAATGCGGTTGCGGCTGACCATGGCGTATGCGTTGAACCACCCCGAGATCAAGATCTTGCCATCGCGCTGGATGGCCATGGATAGGATGCTGCCGTCCGATCCATAGCCAGGGTTGAAGCTGGTATCCAGGCTGCCATCCGCGTTCAGCCGTGCCAGGCGTCTTGCGTCGGTGCCATTGACCTGGAAGAAGACCCCTGCGATGAGGATCGACCCTTCCGGCAGGTAGGCAATGGAGTAGACCGAGTCGTCCGGCCCGGCACCCGCATCGAAGCCCGTGTGCAATGCGCCGTTCGCATTCAGGCGTGCGATGCGGATGCGGGCCGTGCCGTTGTAACTGGTGAAGTCCCCGCCGATCAGGACCCTGCCATCGGGTTGGATGGCAATGGACCGCACCTGGTCGTTCGCCCCGGCACCCGGGTTGAAGCCTGTGTCCAGCGTGCCGTTCGCGTTCAAGCGTGCGATCCGGTTGCGGCCTGTGCCGTTGTAGCTGGTGAAATCCCCTCCGATCAGGATCTTGCCATCGGGCTGGAGGGCTATGGCGGAAACGCCACCGTTCGCACCTGCGCCCGGATTGAAGCCGGTATCGAGGCTGCCATCCGCATTCAGTCGTGCGATGCGGTTGCGGACCGTGCCATTGTAGCTGGTGAAGAATCCCGCGATGAGGATCTTGCCGTCAGCCTGGACAGACATGGCTCGGACTTCTTCGTTCGCCCCCGTCCCCGAGTTGAAGGCGATGTCCTGGCTACCGTCCGCATGCAGCCGTGCGATGTGGCCGCAGATCTTGTTGTTGTAGCCGGTGAAGACTCCCCCGATCAGGATCTTGCCATCGGCCATGACCGAAATGGCATTGATCGCGTGGTTCGCCCCGTGGACTTTGTTGAAGCCCGCGTCCAGGCCACCGTTCGCGTTCAACCGTACGATGCGGTTGCGCGGCGTACCATTGAAACTGGTGAAGTGTCCCCCTGCCAGGATCCTGCCATCGGATTGGATGGCAATGGACCGAAGTGTGCCGCCCGCCGCTCCCGTGCCCGGGTTGAAGCTCGTGTCCAGCGCGCCGTTCGTATTCAGCCGTGCGATGCCGTTGCGGCTTGTACCGTTGTAGGTGGCGAAGGCTCCGCCGATAATGATCCTGCCATCGGGTTGGATGACAATGGACCGAACATGGCTGTTCGCGCCTGTGGTCAGGTTGAGGCCGGTATCGAGCGTTCCGTTCGCGTTCAAGCGAGCGATGCGGTTAATGGCCATGCCGTTGTAGCTCATGAACGCCCCGCCGACCATGATCTTGCCATCGGTTTGGGGGGTGATGGCGAATACGCCATCGTCCGCGCCGGTGCCGGGGTCGAAGCCCGTGTCCAGCGCTCCGTTCGCATGCAGCCGTGCGATGCGGCCACGGTCCGCGCCGTTGAAAATGGTGAAGTAACCTCCGACCAGGACCCTGCCATCGGCTTGGACGGCTATGGCGTGAACGGCGTTGTTCGCCCCGGTGCCTGGATCGAAGCTCGTGTCCAAGCTGCCATCCGTATTCAGTCGCGCGAGGCACTTACGGATCGCGTCGTGGCAGAAGTAGAAATCCCCGCCGATCAGGATCTTGCCATCGGCTTGGATGGCGACGGAATTGATCGTTCCATCCGTCCCGGAGCCAGGGTCGAAGCCAGTGTCCAGGCTGCCATCCGCATTCAGCCGTACAATGCGACGTCGCCATACGAGGTGGAAAGAATCGAACTCCCCCACGACCAGGATCTTGCCATCGGCTTGCACCGCAACGGCGTTGATGATGGCGGAGTACAAGGTCAGGCCGGAATCGAATCCCGTGTCTACGCTGCCGTCAGAGTGCAACCGTATGAGGCGGTTGCAGGTGGTGCCGTTGTAGGTGGTGAAGTCCCCTCCGATGAGGATCTTGCCATCCGGTTGCACGACGGTGGTGTGCACATCTCCGGCAGGTCCATCTCCGGCAGAGAAACCGACGTCGCTGGGGTTGAAGGTGGGGTCGATGGCGCCGTGCTGGGCCGCCGAAGAATTCGGCAGGGCGGCGTGCAACACGGCGCACAAGACAATTGCAACTACGTTGTGCCACAAGGCTAACGGGAGCAGGACGGGACCCATTGGCTTGGTGGGGCATGGTTCCATGGCAGGAGGTGCTCGGTGAATTGCCCAAAGCACGGGTTCCCTCCATGGCGCATCAATCGGTAAATCCAATGGATCAAGCGGGTGCCTCAGCAGCACAGGGGCAGGCGATCCCCCCGGACAAGTGCGGCATACACCCTAGTCTTGTAAGTTGCCGCAACGAATGATGACCGCCCGGCCCGCCCTTCCCGGAGCCAAGCACCTGGCGCGCATCGCCTGCGCGCTCGCGATGGCATTGGCTGCGCAAGGGGCGGCGGGGCAGTCACCGGCCGCCCTGCGCCTTCCCGTGGAGTGGATCACCGTGGAGGACGGGCTGCCGCAAGGCATGGTGCGCACCATCATCCAGGACCGGGCGGGCCACATGTGGTTCGGCACCAAGGACGGCCTGGTGCGCAGCGATGGGAACCGCTTGAAGGTGTTCAGGCACGACAACGAGGACAGCACCAGCTTGAGCGGCAACCACATCACCGCGCTGCTGGAGGATCGCCACGGGCAGCTGTGGGTGGCCACCGAGCACTATGGCGTGGACCGCTACGACCCGCGCACGGAGCGCTTCACGCATGTGCGCATCGAAGGGGCCTTCGCCTCGGCGCATGACCTGGCGCCCCGGACATTGCGCGAGGATGCGGAGGGGAATATCTGGGTGCTTGGGAAGTTCGGCATGCTCTCCGTAATCACCGGAGGGCCATCCGGCAAGGGTGCATCGGGTTCGCCGCAGCCGGTCCTTCAGGCAGCTGCTTCCGTCCGCGGCGACCTGCAGCTGCCTGACACCGTGCGATCGCTGCTGTTCACCCCCCAGGGCGACCTCTGGCTGGCGAGCAACGTGGGGCTGCTCATCCAGGGCACCACCGCGCACGGCGCGCGCGCAAGCAGCCGCTGGCCCGTTCCCCAGGCCGAGTTCACCCAGGACGCCTGGGAGGAGCCGACGGCCCTGGTGCTGGATACGGCCCGTTCACGGGTGTGGCTCTTGCGGGGCATCACGCTGATCGGTTTCGACCTGGTCAACGGCCGGCCGCTGGATACGCTGCGGATGGATCACGCGCCACCCTTCAAGGGCAATCCTCCTCTGCTCGATCGCCAGGGCCGGCTCTGGTTGAGCGTATCGACCGCGAACGATCCGGTGCGCTTCGAGGTGCACACCGGCACGCTGGAGACCATTCGCTTCGAGCCGCAGGACCGTCCCGGCTTCCCCGAGCAGCAGTCCGCCATCTGCTGGGCGGAGGATAGGAACGGCAACATCTGGGTGGGCACCAGCGGCTATGGCGTGCTGAAGTACCGCTCGCGCACGGAGCGCTTCCAGCGCTTGCGGGCCGGCCGCTTCACCAGCTTCATGCGCGCCGACCTGGACGGCCGGTACATCATGTCCATCGAGGACTTCGATCAGGTGAATGTCGTGGATGGAGCACCGCGGACCCTGCCGATCGGTGAAGCGCTGCAAGAAGATGGTCTGACGGTCGGGTGGCGATGCGTGGTGGTGGATCCCACCGGTGCCCAATGGTGCGCAGCCCCGTTCCCGGATGGCCGGTCACTCCTCGCAAGGCTGGGCCCTGGGCCGAACGCAGCGCTGGAGATGATCCCGCTGGAGGAGGGGGATCAGGTGAGCGAGGTGCTGCCGGGCGAAGGGCATGACCTGTGGGTGACCGTGCGCCACCCGGGGGTGAACACCGCGCATGGCCTGGTCCGCTTCGATGCACGCACCCGAAGGATCACGGAGCGCTACCGCTTCCCGCACCCGATAGAGCCGCGCGAGTACCGGGGCATCTCCGACTGGAGGATCGATGCCGATGGCACCGTGCGCATGGGCACCCTCAGCGGCGTGCAGATCCTGCACACGGCCGATGAACGCTGGCAGAGCTTCGTGCATGACCCGGACGATCCGCGCTCCCTGCCGCAGGAGGTGGTGCTGTCCATCTGCCCCGATCCCGATGACCCGGGCCGGTACCTGTGGGTGGGTACCGAAGGGGGCGGCCTGGTGAAACTGGACTTGCGCAGCGGCGCGTGCGAGCGCTTCACCACGCACAACGGCCTGCCCAACGATGTGATCTACGGCATCCTTGCGGACGAGCGCCGCAACCTGTGGCTCAGCACCAACAACGGGCTTTGCCGCTTCGACCCCCGCACCGGGGCTGCCACGCACTACACCAAGGATGATGGGCTCTGCGGGAACGAGTTCAACCGCTACAGCGCGCAACGGGGCATCGACGGGCGCTTCTATTTCGCGGGAGTGGATGGGGTGACCGCCTTCCATCCGGAGGACCTTTACACCAACGAAGCCCCATCGCCCACGCGCATCTCGGGAATGCGCCTGGCCAACAAGGAGGTGGCGGTGGGCACCTTCCACCTGCCGGGAGCGGATGTTCCGCTGCTGCCTACGCCCATCGGCTACCTGGCCGAACTCGTGCTGCCGTATGATCAGCGGATGGTCACCTTGATGTTCGCCTGCATGGACCCGACCGCACCGCGCAAGAACAGCTACCGGTACAAGCTGGAGGGCTTCGATGAGGATTGGGTGGATGCGCAGCATGCCGCCGAGGCGACCTTCACCAACCTGGATCCGGGCCGATACACCTTCCGCGTGCAGGGCCGCAACAGTGCGGGGGTGTGGGACGAGGAAGGCGCGGCGATCGCGCTCGTCATCACCCCGCCGTGGTGGGGCACCTGGTGGTTCCGCATCCTGGCCGCCCTGGCCGTCCTGGCCGCGGCCTACGGGTTCTACCGGTACCGGCTGGCACAGGCGCTGGCGCTCTCGCGCATGCGCGACCGCATCGCGCGCGACCTGCACGACGAGATCGGGTCCACGCTGAGCAGCGTGGCCATCTTCAGCGAGGTGGCCATGCGGCAGGACCCGGCTGATGCGGCCGGCCGGCGTGCGGTGCTCAGCCGCATCAGCCAGAGCACGAGCCAGATGATGGAGAGCATGAACGATATCGTGTGGGCGGTGAACTCCCGGAACGATGACCTGCACCACGTGGCCCGGCGCATGCAGGAGTTCGCGGTGCGCATCACCGAAGGGTGCGGCTGCGCGCTCGCATTCGACCTCGATGCGGACCTGGGCAGCCTGCCGCTGCGGATGGTGCAGCGCAAGAACCTCTTCCTGATCTTCAAGGAGGCGGTGACCAATGCCGCGAAGCACTCCGGCTGCGGCAGCTTGTCCGTGCGCTTGCGCCGCGATCACGCACACCTGGTGCTGACGGTCCAGGACGATGGCGCCGGATTCCAGCGGCATGCCGATGCACCGCCATCGCGCAGCGGGGGAGGCAACGGCCTGGGCAACATGGAGGCGCGCGCCGCGGAGATCCGCGGAACGCTGCGCATCGCGAGCATGCCCGGCCGCGGCACCACGATCGAGCTCCGCTTCGTTCCGTAAGCAGGATCCATTGGGATCAAGGGGGGCGCGCCCGGTGAAGCGGGGATACCTTCGTCGCCATGCTCAAGGTGGCCATCTTCGATGACAACGCGGACCAGCGGGACAGCCTCGCCCTGCTCATCGGCACCGACCCGAACATGCGCTGCGTGGGCCAGTTCGAGGATTGCCGTGATGTGCTGCGCCATGTGGCGGAGACCTCGCCGGATGTGGTGCTCATGGACATCGACATGCCGCATGTGGATGGCATACAAGGCGTGGAACTGATCAAGCGCCATTTCCCGGAGGTGCGCGTGATGATGCAGACGGTGTTCGAGGATGAGGACAAGGTCTTCGCCGCGATCCTCGCCGGGGCCGATGGCTACCTGCTGAAGCAGACCAGCCCCCAGCGGCTGATGGAGAGCCTGCATGAGCTCGCGGACGGGGGATCGCCCATGACGGCCACGGTGGCGCGCAAGGTGCTGTCGCTGTTCAACAAGCGCGCGCAGATCCCGGCGGCCAAGGAGTTCAAGCTCAGCGACCGCGAACTGGACGTGCTGCGCGGGCTGGTGGACGGCCTCTCCTACAAGCTGATCGCGGCCCGGCTCAACATCTCCAGCTCCACGGTGAACTCGCATGTGACGAGCATCTACCAGAAGCTGCACGTGCACTCCGTGGCCAGCGCGGTGAGCGTGGCCCTGCGCGAGGGATTGGTGTAAGGGCTGGTCTGGGATCTCCGCATGCGGCTCCGCCATGGCCTTGGGTGACCATGCTTCGCTGCCGTGACCGCCACGCAGTTCCGGCGATGCTCTGGTTCAGCGCTTCGGTTGGTCCGATCAATCGGTCGCCGGAACCTCATCGCGCGCCTCCATTGAGCGACCGGTGCAATGGCCTGAGCAGGCCAAGCGATCGCATGGGGGTGCGATGCATGCCTTCAACGCAGCGGCCCCCACCGTTTCCGGTGGGGGCCGCGCTCAAGGGGTCGGTTCAGCCGAGGCTTATTTCTGGATCACCAGCCGCTCATTGTAGCTGTCGGCACCGGCGGTGATGCTCACCAGGTAGAGGCCGTTGGCGAGCTCGCCGTTCAGTTCCAGCATGGTGTTCACGAAGCCG
>ERZ761602.5265-NODE-5265-length-15488-cov-258.878766_pt1 | contig 15488 bp, 13 predicted proteins | sample MGYA00512165_ERZ761602 | MGnify/ENA primary metagenome ERZ761602 (study PRJEB28899, sample SAMN02445085) | bioreactor sludge metagenome | biome: EBPR sludge; isolation source: Thorneside wastewater treatment plant | place: Australia: Brisbane, Thorneside...
ACCAGCGCCAGCGCGAATACCTGCTGCGCGAACAGATGAAGTCGATCCAGAAGGAGCTCGGCGAGGGCGACAGCAGCAACAGCGTCGAGATCGATGCGCTGCGCAAGGCGATCGCCGAGGCGGCGATGCCGGAGGAAGTGGCGGCGCAGGCCAACAAGGAACTCCGGCGCCTGGAGCGGATGACCGACGCTTCGGCCGAATACTCGATGGTCCGCGCCTACCTCGACTGGCTGATCGAGCTGCCCTGGCGAGAGCCGGCGCCGGAAAGCATCGAGATCGCCGAGGCGCGGCGGATCCTCGACGCCGACCACTTCGGCCTCACCCAGGTGAAGAAGCGGATCGTCGAGTTCCTCGCCGTGCGCAAGCTCAACCCGGGTGGACATGGGCCGATACTGTGCTTCGTCGGGCCACCCGGCGTCGGCAAGACCTCGCTCGGGCAGTCGATCGCCCGCGCACTCGGACGCAAGTTCGTCCGCGCCTCGCTCGGCGGCTGCCACGACGAGGCCGAGATACGGGGACACCGACGGACCTACATCGGCGCCCTGCCCGGCAACATCATCCAGGCGATCCGCAAGGCCGGCTCGCGCGGTTGCGTGATGATGCTCGACGAGATCGACAAGCTCGGCGCCAGCTTTCAGGGCGACCCCTCGGCGGCGCTGCTGGAAGTGCTCGACCCGGAGCAGAACGACAGCTTCCGCGACAACTACCTGGCGCTGCCCTTCGACCTGTCGCGAATGCTCTTCATCACCACGGCCAACGTCCTCGACAACATCCCGGGACCGCTGCGCGACCGCATGGAGATCATCCAGCTGCCTGGCTACACGCAGGAAGAGAAGCTGGAGATCGCCCGCCGCTACCTGGTCGGCAGGCAGATCGTGCAGAACGGGCTGCACGAAGGACAGATCGAGTTCGCGCCGGCAGCGCTGCAGGCGATCATCCGCGACTACACGCGCGAAGCGGGCGTGCGCGCACTCGAACGCGAGATCGGCGCCGTCTGCCGCCGTGTCGCGGTGGAGATCGCCGAGGGCACGCGCGCAGGCATGCAGGTCGGCGAAGCCGATCTCGCCGGCATCCTCGGCGCCGGCAGGTACGACAACGAGGTGGCCCTGCGCACCGGGCTCACCGGTGTGGCCACCGGACTGGCATGGACGCCGGTCGGTGGTGACATCCTGTTCGTCGAGGCCAGCCGGACGATCGGCGACGGCAAGCTGATCCTTACCGGGCAGCTCGGCGAGGTGATGAAGGAATCGGCGCAGGCGGCGCTGACGCTGGTGAAGACGCATGCCGCCCGCCTCGGCATCGAGGTCGGCAGCTTCGAGAAGAGCAATGTGCATGTGCACGTGCCCGCCGGAGCGATCCCGAAGGACGGCCCGAGCGCCGGCGTCGCGATCTTCGTTGCGCTGGCATCGCTGTTCGTCGATCGACCGGTTCGCAACGATACCGCGATGACCGGCGAGATCAGCCTGCGCGGACTCGTGCTGCCGGTCGGCGGCATCAAGGACAAGGTGCTGGCGGCGATGCGCGCCGGCATCGCGCGCGTCCTGCTGCCGGCGAGAAACCGTCGCGATCTCGACGAGGTCCCGGCCGAGGAGCGGGAGAAACTGGAGTTCGTGTTTCTCGACAGCGTCGACGACGCCCTGGCGAACGCGCTGCGCAGCAACGGCGCAGCGGCAGCGGCGGGAGAACGGGAATGAGCGGGTTGCGCGCTTGCCTGTGTTGCCTGCTGGCCGCAGGCCTGCTGCTCGGCGCCGGATACCCGGCGGCCGCCACTGCCACCGGCGATGTGGCGCATGCCAGCGCGCGGATCGGCGACGACGATCCACTGGAAATCGAGGCCTTGCGCCGGACGCACAACCTGCAACTGGTTTTTGCCGAGCAGGGCAGCGGCGCCTATCTGGCCGATGTGCGGGTGCGCATCTTCGGCTCCGGCGGGCAGGAAGTGCTGGCGGCTGTCGCCAGCGGCCCATACTTCTTCGTCCGGCTGCCAAGCGGCAGGTATCGCGTCGAAGCCGAGTTCAACGGCCGGGCCATCAGCCGGACAACCACTGTCAGCCAGAGCAGCCTCCGGGACCTGTATTTCTACTGGCCAGGCGATTGAGACGCGGTGCGTGGCAACCGCGAGCGGAGCCTTGCCGGGCTTGACCCGACGCGCGACGTGACTGATGATCCGCGCTCCTGATCCTGCTGGAGATGCGGCGTGACCGAGCACAGGGTATACCTCGACTTCCCGGGCCGTCTGGTCCTCGTCGGTTTCGGCTGCATCGGCCAGGGCCTGCTGCCGCTCATCCTGCGCCACATCGGCATCAGCCCGGCGATGATCACCGTCGTCGCCGCCGATGCGGCAGGCCGTGCCGTCGCCGAGCAGGCCGGGGTCCGTCTGCTGACGCAGGCTCTGCGCCCGGAGAACACCCGTCAGGTCCTCGATCCACTGCTTGGCCGCGGCGATTTCCTCATCAACGTCGCCGTCGATGTCTCGTCGCTGGCGCTGATCGGCTACGCCCGCAGCCGGGATGCGCTCTACCTCGACACCTCGATCGAACCATGGCCCGGGGGATACGACGACCCGACGCTGGCGCTCGCCGCGCGCACCAACTACGCACTCCGCGAGCAGGCACTGGCGCTGCGCGCCGACTCGCCAGCGCAGCCGACGGCGGTGGTGACGCATGGCGCCAACCCAGGGCTGGTCTCGCATTTCGTCAAGCGGGCGCTGCTCGACCTCGCCGCCGAAGCCGGCCTGGCCGTTTCCACCCCGCGGCAACGCGAAGGCTGGGCACAGATTGCCCGCAGCCTCGGCGTGCGGACGATCCATATCGCCGAGCGCGACACGCAGGTCTCGGGGCTCCGCCGGCAGGTGGGCGAGTTCGTCAATACCTGGTCGGTCGATGGCTTCATCAGCGAGGCGCAGCAGCCGTGCGAACTCGGCTGGGGTTCGCACGAGCGCCGGCTGCCGAGAGATGCCTGCCGCCACGGCAGCGGTTCGCAGGCAGCGATCTATCTACAGCGTGCGGGGTGCGCCACGCGCGTGCGCAGCTGGACGCCGGGCGGCGGCCCCTTCCACGGCTTCGCGATCACCCATGGCGAATCGATCTCGATCGCCGACTACCTGAGCGTCGGCAGCGGTCAGGCGCCGAGCTACCGGCCGACCGTGCACTACGCCTACCAGCCGTGCGATGACGCGCTGCTGTCGCTGCACGAATTCTCGGCACGCAACTACCTGCGTCAGGAACGCAAGCGCATCCTGCTCGACGACATCGCACCCGGCGGCATCGACGAACTGGGTGTGCTGCTCGCGGGGCATGCGCGCAACGCCTACTGGTTCGGCTCGCAACTCAGCATCGACGAGGCGCGGCGTCTGGCGCCGCACAACAGCGCCACCACCCTGCAGGTCTGCGCGGCAGCACTCGCCGCGATCATCTGGGCGATCGAGAATCCCGCTCGAGGCATCGTCGAACCGGACGAAATGGACTTCGAGCGGGTGCTGCAGGTCTGCCTGCCCTACCTCGGACGGGTGATCGGCGCCTGCACCGAGTGGACGCCGCTGCACGGGCGCGGCCGTCTGTTCCGGGAAGAACTCGACGAGTCGGATCCCTGGCAGTTCAGCAACGTCCGCGTCGACTGAGCGGCTGTGCGCGGCGGCGGCGCAGCCGTTCGCTGGTCAGTGGCGGGCGGCTGCGACGCCGGCTAACGCTGCCGCCGATACAGCCCGATCAACTCACAGGCCGTCAGGACGTGCCCCTGCATGGCCTCCTCGAGCCCAGCCTTGCGCGGTTGCTGCAGGTCCGGCAGGACGGTGTCGAGGGCATACAGCTTGTGGAAATAGCGATGCGTGCCGATCGGCGGGCAAGGACCGCCGTAACCGGTTCGCTGCCAGTCGTTCAGGCCCTGCAGCGTCGGCGGCGGCAGTTCGCGATCGCTGACACCCTCGGGCAACTGGCGGGCATGCGGCGGCAGGTTGTACAGCAGCCAAATTCCATGTCGGCGAAAGGCATTTTTGCTGGCAAACGTCGTCGCACGATCTATCCTTAAAGCAGGACGAGGGCAGCGCGAGCCGACAACAGGACGACGGAGCCTGCCCCCGGCGACGACGCAGTGCCGCTCCTCCTGAGGTGTGGGGCGTGCCTATCGAGAAGGAGGTTCATGATGAGCAGCAAGTCCATTCCCGCCGGCTTTCAACCGGTACGCCGTGATCGCCTGCTACAGGAAGAAGCGCACGACAGCTACCGCAGCAAGGGCAAGCTCGCCGAGCCGACCGTCTGCCCGGACTGCCATGCGGTATTCAGCCACGGACGGTGGCAATGGGGCTTGGCCGCGCCAGCCGACGCGCACCGGGTCCGCTGCCCGGCATGCCACCGGGTCCACGACCATTGCCCGGCGGGCTACGTCGTCCTCGACGGCGACTTCCTGCAGGCACACCACGACGACATCGTACATCTGGTGCGCAACGAAGCGGAAAGGCAGCGCGCCGAGCACCCCCTGAAGCGGGTGATGGCTTTCGACGACGGCGATGAAGAGTTGACGCTCAGTACCACCGACATCCACCTCGCGCGCGCCATAGGGGAAGCGGTCCATCACGCCTACCAAGGCACCCTCGAGTTCCACTACAACCCGCAGGAACTCCGCCTGCACGTGCACTGGTCGCGTTGAGCGCCGACCGGGCTACGGCCGCGCAGACCGCAGCGGCGCTCAGAAGCGCGTGTCGAGACCGTGTTCCGCCAGTTCGGCGGCGCGCAGTACGGCGCGCGCCTTGTTCTGCGTTTCCTGCCACTCGGCAGCCGGATCGGAATCGGCAACGATTCCCGCTCCGGCCTGCACATGCAGGTGGCCATCCTTGAGAATGGCGGTGCGGATGGCAATCGCCAGGTCCATGTCGCCGTTGAACCCGAGGTAACCGACGGCACCGGCGTAGATGCCGCGCTTGACCGGCTCGAGTTCGTCGATGATCTCCATCGCGCGCACCTTCGGCGCCCCGGAAACGGTGCCGGCGGGAAAGGTCGCGCGCAGCACGTCGAGGGCGTCCAGTCCCGGCTGCAAGCGGGCTTCGACGTTGGAGACGATGTGCATCACGTGCGAGTAGCGTTCGACGATCATGTTCTCGGTGAGCCGGATGGTTCCGACGCGGGCGACACGGCCAGCGTCGTTGCGACCGAGGTCGAGAAGCTGCACATGCTCGGCACGCTCCTTCTCGTCGGCCAGCAGCTCGGCGGCCAGGGCCTGGTCCTCCTCGAAGGAGACGCCGCGCCGGCGCGTTCCGGCGATCGGCCGCACGGTGACCGTTTCACCCTCGAGGCGCACGAGGATCTCCGGCGACGCGCCGACGACATGGAAATCCTCGAAGTCGAAGTAGAACATGTAGGGCGACGGATTGAGCGAGCGCAGCGAGCGGTAGAGCGCCATCGGACTCGCGGCGAAGGGCTTGCTCATGCGCTGCGAAAGGACGACCTGCATGATGTCGCCCTCGGTGATGTAGCTCTTGGCCTTGACCACCGCCCGTCGGAACTGCGCCTCACCGAAGAGTGATGCCGCAGGGGGCGAGGATTGCGGCGTTTCCGGCGGAATGGCGACCGGTTCGCGCAGCCGGAGCAGCAGTTCGCGCAGGCGGGCCTGAGCCTTCTGGTAAGCCGCCGGCACGCCCGGCTCGGCGTACACCACCAGCGTCAGCTTGCCCGACAGATTGTCGACCACCGCGATCTCCTCGGACAGCAGGAGGAGGACGTCGGGAATCCCCAGCTCATCGGCTTTCTGCGATCGTGTCAGCCGGGTTTCGATGTAGCGCACGGTGTCGTAGCCGAAACAGCCTACCAGACCGCCGCAGAAACGAGGCAGGCCAGTGGTCGGCGCGGCGCGAAAGCGCTTCATGTACTTGCCGATGAACTCGAGCGGGTTGGTGTCGTCTTCACGTTCGGCGATGCGGTTGCCGTTGAGTACCAGCACCTGGTGCGCGTTGACGACGATGCGCGTCGGGCTGGCCAGGCCGATGATCGAGTAACGACCAAAGCGCTCGCCGCCCTGTACCGATTCGAGCAGATAGCTGTACGGTGTATTGCCCAGCTTGAGGTAGATCGACAGCGGCGTGTCGAGATCGGCAAAGGTCTCGAGCGTTACCGGGATGCGGTTGTAACCTTCGGCAGCCAGGCGATTGAAGTAGGCTTCGGTCATCGGAACTCCACAAGGAAACACGCCGGCAACGGGCAAGCTCCCTGCCGGTGTTCGCCTGCCGCCCCAAGCTCAGGTGACCTCATGTTGCAGGCCGCCGCGACTGGCTGCCGGCGCCCTCCGGCGGGCACCCCAGCAGCGCGGGTGCCGGCAGAACGCTCAGGCGTGAACCAGGCGCTGCGCCGCCTCGGCGAGGGTCGAGACTATACCATCACAAGCCAGCTCGCGAACGTCGCGCCCCTCGTTGTAGCCGTAGGGAACGAGAAAGACATGGCAGCCGGCCGCCCTGCCGGCATGAAAATCGTGCACCGAGTCGCCGATCATCAGGACGTCTACCGGCGACACGGCGAGACGACCACTGGCCCAGAGCAGTGGCATCGGGTCCGGCTTCGGCCGCGGCAGGACGTCGCCGCTGACGATGACGTCGAAGTAGGGATAGAGGCCGGTGCGCTGCAGCAAGGGCAGGGTGAAGGCCTCGGCCTTGTTGGTGATCACGCCAAGCGGCAAGCCAAGGGCCCTGAGCGCATCGAGACCCTCGCCGACGCCGGGAAAGAGCGCCGCATGGCGGCCGTTCTCGACAGTGTAGTGCCGCTTGAAGCTGGCCAGCGCATCGGCAGGCGGTGGCGTGGCATCGTCTGCCGCCGCCATCGACCCGGCGAGAACGCGCTTGACCAGATTGGGAATGCCGCGGCCGACATAGCTGCGGATCGCTTCGACGGCGATCCCGGGGCGGTCGAGATCGTGCAGCATGGCGTTGGCAGCGGCATGCAGATCGAGCACGGTATCGAGCAGCGTGCCGTCGAGATCGATGAGCACGGCGCGGACGGCAAGAGGGGGCGGCATCATGGATTCTCCAGTTGTGCGCGCAGGGCGGCGAGGACGCTGTCGTAGCGATTCGGATCGCTCTCCCGGCCGGCACCGTAGACTGCCGAGCCGGCGACGAAGGTGTCGGCGCCGGCGCGCGCAATCTCGGCGATGTTGTCGACCTTGACGCCGCCGTCCACCTCGAGCCGGATGCGGCGACCCCGCTCGCGCTCGTAGGCATCGATGCGGGCGCGTACGGCGGCGATCTTGGGCAGCGTTGACGGTATGAAGCTCTGCCCGCCGAAACCGGGGTTGACGCTCATCAGCAGGATGAGGTCCAGTCGATCCATGACGTGATCGAGATGGGCGAGCGGCGTCGCCGGATTGAACACCAGTCCGGCCTGGCAGCCGTTCTCGCGGATCAGCGCCAGCGTCCGGTCGACGTGTTCGGAGGCTTCGGGATGAAAGCTGATGATGTTGGCGCCAGCACGGGCAAAATCGGGAACGATGCGATCGACGGGCCTGACCATCAGGTGGACGTCGATCGGCGCCTGTGTCAATGGTCGGATCGCCTCACAGACGAGCGGACCGATGGTCAGGTTGGGAACGTAATGGTTGTCCATCACGTCGAAATGAATCCAGTCTGCGCCGGCGGCAATGACGTTGACCACCTCTTCGCCGAGCCGCGCAAAGCTGGCGGAGAGGATGCTGGGAGCGATGACGTGCATGAGGGGGACCTTCGCGATATGGGCCCTGATTCTAGCGCGAAAAGCCTGTCCGCTTTGGAGCAAGCGCTCGGTCGGCGAAAGACTGCCGCGGCAGGCTTGTCAGCGTCCCAAGTTTAGTGTGCAATGCCGGTTCCGATCGTTCCGACACAGGGCAGAAATGGCCGCCAGCAAGAAGTACGAGATCGCCGTCAGCGCTCTTCCGCAATACATCGCCGACCAGTCGGATCCCGCGCGCGACCACTACGTTTTCGCCTACACGATCAGCATCGAGAACGTCGGCACGGTGCCTGCGCAGCTGATTTCACGGCACTGGGTGATCACCGATGCCACCGGCGAGGTGCAGGAAGTGCGGGGACTCGGGGTGGTGGGCCGGCAGCCGCTCCTGCAACCCGGCGAGAAGTTCGCCTACACCAGCGGCTGCCAGCTCGACACGCCGGTGGGTACGATGTGCGGAAGCTACCAGTTCACCGCCGTCGATGGACAACAGTTCGAGGCGGAGATCCCGGCTTTCACGCTTGCGGTGCCGCACGTCCTGCACTGATCGCTCGTTGAATCTCGGTCACAGCTACACCCTGATCGCGCCGTTCTACGACGCGGCGCTGACGGCCGCGACGCGGGCGCAGCGCGCGCGCAGCCTGGCTGCCCTGCCGCAGTCGCCGGCGCGCGTCCTGTTGACCGGCGTCGGCACCGGCCTCGACCTGCCGCTGCTGCCGAAGCAGCATCGCTACACCGGCATCGACCTGACGCACGCGATGCTGCAGCGCGCCCTGCCGCGTGCCGCCGGGCTCGATTTCCACTGCGTTCAGGGCGATGCACAGCGGCTGCCGTTCCCCGACCGCAGCTTCGATCAGGTTGTCCTGCACCTGATTCTGGCCGTTCTGCCCGATCCCTCTGCCTGCCTGCGCGAGACGGCGCGCGTGCTGGCGCCCGGCGGCAGCGTCCTGATCTTCGACAAGTTCCTCGCGCCGAGGCAGCTGGCGCCCCTGCGGCGACTGCTCAATCCGCTCGTCCGACGCGTCGCGACACGGCTCGACGTAGTCTTCGAGGAGGTGCTCGAGACGACCCCGCAACTCGTCCTGCAAAGCGATCAACCGGCGCTCGCCGGCGGCTGGTTCAGGCTCATCCGCCTGCAACGCATCTAGCTGCGGTAGTCGGCGTTGATCCGGACGTAGTCGTAGGAGAGGTCGCAGGTGTATACCGTGGCACTGGCGTCGCCGCGGCCGAGCGCCACGCGAACGGTGATTTCGGCCTCCTGCATGATCGCCGCGCCGTCCTCCTCGCGATACGAATCCGCCCGCCCGCCGTTCTCGGCCACCAGGACCTCCCGTCCGGTGCTGCCCAGCCAGACACGCACGCGGTCGACGTCGAGTTCGTCGAGCGCGGCGTAGCCGATGGCTGCCAGGATTCGGCCGAGGTTGGGATCGGCGGCAAAGAACGCCGTCTTGACCAGCGGCGAGTGGCCGATGGCGTAGCCGACGGTGCGGCATTCGCTGCGGTCGCGGCCCCCTTCGACGGCGATGCGGATGAACTTGCTCGCACCCTCGCCGTCGCGAACGATGGCTTGTGCCAGCTCGCTGGCGACGGCAATCACGGCCTGTCGCAGGGACTGGTAGCCCGGGTCCGTCGGGGCGCTGAAATCGACGCCGGCCTGGCCGGTGGCGACGAGGATGAAGGAATCGTTGGTCGAGGTATCGCCATCGACGGTGATGCCGTTGAACGACTCGTCGGCAGCTTCGCGCAGCAGATCCTGCAACAGGGTGGTGGCAATGCCGGCATCGGTGGCAACGAAGGCCAGCATCGTCGCCATGTTGGGCCGGATCATTCCGGCACCCTTGCTGATGCCGGTGACGGTCACCGCCCTGCCATCGACGCTGATGCGTCGCGATGCCGCCTTGGCAACCGTATCGGTGGTCATGATGGCGTGCGCCGCCGCATGCCAGTTGTCCGGCCGCAAGTCGGCGATGCACGCCGGCAGCCCGGCCAGCAGCCGATCGACCGGTAGCGGTTCGAGAATCACTCCCGTCGAAAAGGGCAGCACCTGCCGGTCGGCGATCGCCAGCAGGCTGCCGAGTGCGGCGCAGGTGACCGTCGCCGCCCGCCAGCCGGCTTCGCCGGTGCCGGCATTGGCGACGCCGGTATTGATCAGCAGCGCACGGATGTCGCTGCCGAGTTCGAGATGCCGGCGGCACACCTGCACCGGCGCCGCACAGAAGCGGTTGGCGGTGAACACGCCGGCCACCCGGGTGCCGCTGTCGAAAGCCAGAACCGCCAGATCACGACGATCGGGCTTGCGAATTCCCGCCTCGGCGACACCGAGGCGGACGCCCGCCACCGGCAACAGTTCGCAGGCGGCTGGAGTACGGTAATTGACGGGCATGAACACCTCGCTGGCGAAGGCGAAAGGACGGCAGACACAGTGCCGGGCGCCGCTGACCGCAAGCGGCCAGCCCCGCTGTGCCGACCCTGCGGATCAGCGGCGGCTGGAACTACGACAGCTTGCCATGACAGTACTTGTACTTCTTGCCCGAGCCGCAGGGGCACGGCTCGTTGCGCCCGACCTTGTGCGCCGCCGGCGCCGGCCTGGCGGCAGCCGCTTCACCAGCGGCCGCGGCCGCCTGGCCGAGCGCCTCATCATAGTCCGCATGATGGTAGCGGACATTCTGCACATCGGCATGCGGAGCGGTTTCCTCGACGTCCTGCGCCCGCACCTGCACCGTCACCAGCAGGCGCGTGACGTCGGCGCGAACGCTGTCGAGCATGCGCTGGAAGAGTTCGAAGGCTTCGCGCTTGTACTCCTGCTTCGGGTTCTTCTGCGCGTAGCCGCGCAGGTGAATCCCCTGTCGCAGATGATCGAGCGCCGCCAAGTGCTCGCGCCAGTGCGTGTCGAGGCTCTGCAGCATGACATTGCGCTCGAACTGGTGGAACATCTCCGCCCCGACCAGCTCGACCTTGTCGGCGTAGGTGGCCGCCGCCGCGTCGATGATCCGCCGCAGGATGTCCTCGTCACGCAGATTCGGTTCATTCCGCGCCCACTCGCTCACCGGCGGGACGATCTGCAGGTCGGCGGCCAGCGCCCTCTCGAGCCCGGGCAGGTCCCACTGTTCCTCGACCGTCTCAGCCGGCACGTGCAGGCGGAAGGTGTCGTGCAGCACGCCTTCGCGCATGGCGGTGATGGTTTCCGAGATGTCCTCGGTCTCCAGGAGTTCGTTGCGCTGCGAGTAGATCACCTTGCGCTGGTCGTTGGCGACATCGTCGTACTCGAGCAACTGCTTGCGGATGTCGAAGTTGCGCGCCTCGACCTTGCGCTGTGCCGATTCCAGCGAACGCGAGACGAGCGGATGCTCGATCGGCTCGCCTTCCGGCATCTTCAGACGCTCCATGATCGCCTTCAGGCGTTCACCGGCAAAGATGCGCAGCAGCGAATCATCGAGAGCGAGGTAGAAGCGCGACGAGCCGGGGTCACCCTGGCGGCCGGAACGGCCACGCAACTGGTTGTCGATGCGCCTGGATTCATGACGTTCGGAGCCGATGATGTGCAGGCCGCCGGCCGCCACCACCTGGTCGTGCAGCACCTGCCACTGCGCCCGTATCGCGGCGATCTGCGCCGTTCGATCGGCCTCGCCCAGCGCCTCGTCGTCACGCACCAGCGACACCTGCTTCTCGATGCTGCCGCCAAGGACGATGTCGGTACCGCGGCCAGCCATGTTGGTGGCGATGGTGATCATCCCCGGCCGCCCGGCCTCGCGCACGATCTCGGCCTCGCGCGCATGCTGCTTGGCGTTGAGCACCTGGTGCGGCAGCTTTTCGTGGTCGAGCAGCGCCGACAGCAGTTCCGAGTTCTCGATCGACGTCGTGCCGACCAGCACCGGCTGGCCGCGCTCGCGGCAGCCGCGAATGTCGGCAACGATTGCGGTGTGCTTCTCCTTGGCGGTGCGGAACACCTGGTCGTTGTTGTCCGTGCGCCGCATCGGCTGGTTGGTCGGGATGACGACCGTCTCCAGACCATAGATCTGCTGGAATTCGTAGGCTTCGGTGTCGGCTGTCCCGGTCATTCCGGACAGCTTGCCGTACATGCGGAAGTAGTTCTGGAAGGTGATCGAGGCCAGCGTCTGGTTCTCGTTCTGGATGCGCACCCCTTCCTTGGCCTCGACCGCCTGGTGCAGCCCGTCGGACCAACGACGGCCGGACATCAGGCGACCGGTGAACTCGTCGACGATGATCACCTCGCCGTTCTGCACCACGTACTGCTGATCGCGCAGGAAGAGGTTGTGCGCCCGCAGTGCGGCATACAGATGATGGATCATCAGGATGTTGGAAGCGTCATAGAGGCTGCCGCCATCGGGCAGCAGCCCGGCACTTGCGAGCAGATCTTCCGCATGCTCGTGCCCGTCCTCGGTCATCAGGATCTGATGCCCTTTCTCGTCCACCCAGTAGTCGCCCGGGCCATTCTCTTCGGCGCAGCGCTTGAGTAACGGCGCCACCTTGTTCATCCGCACGTAGAGGTCGGTATGGTCCTCGGCCTGTCCGGAAATGATCAACGGCGTCCGCGCCTCGTCGATCAGGATCGAGTCCACTTCATCGACGATGGCGAAAGCCAGTTTGCGCTGTACCCGCTCAGCGGCCGAGTAGACCATGTTGTCGCGCAGGTAGTCGAAACCGAATTCGTTGTTGGTGCCGTAGGTGATGTCGGCGGCGTAGGCCGCCTGCTTCTGCTCGTGCGGCATCTGCGACAGGTTCACGCCGACCGTGAGGCCGAGGAAGCGGTGCAGGCGGCCCATCCACTCGGCGTCCCGATTGGCCAGATAGTCGTTGACGGTGACGATGTGCACGCCGTCGCCGGACAGCGCATTGAGATAGGAAGCCAGCGTCGCGACCAGCGTCTTGCCCTCGCCGGTGCGCATCTCGGCGATCTTGCCATCGTGCAGGACCATGCCACCGATCAGCTGGACATCGAAGTGGCGCATGCCGAGGGCTCGCTTGCCGGCCTCACGGACGACGGCGAAGGCCTCCGGCAGCAAGGCATCCAGCGTCTCGCCATTGGCGACCCGCTCCTTGAAATGCGCCGTCTTGTCCCGCAGTGCATCATCGGACAGCGCACTGGTCGCCGCCTCGAGCGCGTTGATCTTGCGCACGACCTGCATGTACTGCTTGATCAGCCGGTCATTGCGGCTGCCGAAAATCTTCTTGAGTAGGCCGGAAATCATTCTGGGAACGGTAAGGAGATTGCAGTTGAGGGGCGGCCCCGAGCCAGGGACCGGCTCGCCTCCGCGGTGGGAGGCTGGAGTGCCGTTCGCACTGGTCCACCTGAGCGGCACGATGACTGCATCCTGATCATCATGCGGCGCGCGGCATGGATACTACCTTCAACACTCGCCTGACGCAATTCTGGCGGCGTAGCGCCGCGCATTCGCCTGCAGCGGCAGCGTCCTGCAGCCCGCTGCCGGGCCCGCCGGCAACAACCACCGGCCAGCTGGTGCGGCAGCGCGCGGCACGCTTGCCACTTGGCAAACATCGGTGCTTTAATGCTCGTGCAATCACCGTTGCCGGAGGAACCCGAACATGCCCGATACGCGTTTCAAACCCCTGCCGTGGACCCGACTCGAGAGAGGCGTTCCCTGTTACCTGCCGAAAGCCGCTGCCCGTCCGTCGGTCGATATCCATTCGCCGGCACTGGCGGTGATGACCGATTTTCAACGCCAGCCGCCGATCACCGTGAGCCGGGACACCTCGCTGGAGGACGCCAACAAGCTCATGGCGGTCAGCCAGGGGCACTACCTGCTCGTGGCCGACGAGCAGAGGCATCTCCTGGGCATCGTCACCGAAGCCGGAACGAGGGGTCACCGGCCGTTGGCCGCGGCGCACCGACTGGGAGTCAAACCCGCCGAACTGGTGGTTGGTGACGTGATGATCAGCAAGCATGGCGACGCCGAGGTGATGCACCTGCGCGACGTCGGTGCGGCCCGGGTGGGCAACGTCCTTGCCGCCCTGCGCGAGCTGGGCGCGCCATTCTGCCTCGTCGTGGACCACGATGAAGAAGACCACCACGTGCTCTGCGGCGTCTTCTCACTGTCCCAGATCGATCGGCAGCTCGGCCTCACCTCCTCGTCCGAGGAGATCGCGCAGACCTTCTCGCAGGTCGTCAGCTCGCTCGGCCATTGACGCAGGTTCCGCTCCGGCACGCCGGAGCGAGCCCCCGCTGCCGCAGGCGCCCCGAGGCCGACGCCACGTTCGGCTGCATCATTCGCCTGCCACTGGATGCCGACTAGGCGATCCGGCAGGAAGGCAAATGAAGGCTCCGACAACCTGATCTCCCAGTTTTTGCGAAGGACCAAGTTGCAGGATCCAACGGAGGTTGGGGCGTGGGAAGACGGCCTCGGTCGCGTTCAGCTCATCACGGAGGGTGCGGACGGCTCGGTCCGAGACGCCATTGGACAGATGATGGAAGCGACCGGTGAGGGTACCGGTCTGCGGGTCGGGCAGCAAGCCGGCTGCGGTCGTGTCGATCGCGCTTAGCAAGCTCCGGACCTCGTCCGGACGGGCAAGCAGTGGTGCCAGGACGTTGGCCATCGCCGTTTCGGCACGGGAGGCGATCATCTTGGGCGTGTCGAGCAATTGCCTGCCTTCGGTGCTCAGCCGGCTTAACCGGCTTTCTTCCGGCAAATCCTTGGCGTCGAGATGGCGGGGTGTCCTTGCGCTGTTCCTTGAGGGTCTTGAGTTCATCCTGAAGCTGTTCGATCGTCGTGGGCAGCCGCCTTCTTGGCGACAAAACCCTCGACTTTCGCCGGGCCAATCGTTTCGTCGAGGTTGAGCGCGCCGAATGGTGCGAGCCGACGGCTGAGCCTGTTGGTCAGCGAGCGCACTTGGCCGTCGACGGTTCGCCGCGCCGGGTTGTCGACGCGCGCGGTCTCAGGAATTTCTTCCGCCTGGTAGCCCAATGCGAAGTGTTCGCGGGCGCACTTGAAGAAGTTTTCCTGAGACCAGCGGGGATGCCGGCTACAATTCGGCGCATGGGCTGGGCTCCTTTCTATCCGGGCGCTCGTCAAGCTTCCCACGATAGCAGAGGTTCTCCAGCCCTCCCTGCTCCCAAAGCGTCCCAGCCTCCTTCAGGACGCGTTCCTTCTCAAGGCCTCTCCGTTCGCGGGATGAGCGAGCGCCTCAGCCCTCTGGGAGAGGAAGACGTAACAGCGGCCTGAACCAATCGCCGGTCTCGCATCAGGAAGTTCTCGGCGCCGCCATGAAGCTCCCGCAGCGCACCCCAGCGCTGCCTGTAACCCGGACAGGAGCCGCTGGCGGCGACTTTTCGGGCTGCAGGCACGAGTCCTCCCAAACGAACGGGGGGTCATCGTGTGCCAGCTTGTTTTGGCACCTGCCCGGACCTACCAGGCGATGCGCTGATCGAACTCGACCTCCGGACCGGGCTGGTCGGCTTGATCCACTGAGGATCGTTCTCCGCCTGCTCTGCCGCTGCCGCCTCCCACAGCGATGGCCGGCGCGCCGGGGCGATGCGCGGTGGCTGGGTGGATTCGCTGATGTGGTCGAGGATCTTCTTCACGGTGCCGGCATCGTTGATGAAGGCGATGATGCGCATCTGACTGTGGCGGGTCGGGCAACTCAGTGGCAGGGCTTCATGGACGCGCGCCAGCAGCATCGCCCACAGATAACCGGCATTATGGAGCAACCACCCCAGGCCTCTGCCGGGCGCGGCGCTGGCGACGACTTTTCTTTTTGTCGGGCGCACGCTGTGAGCTCGCCGAGCCCTACACTGATCCTCATGACCCACCCCCATGAGCCAGTGCGATGAGT
>ERZ761602.5266-NODE-5266-length-15487-cov-11.613725_pt1 | contig 15487 bp, 12 predicted proteins | sample MGYA00512165_ERZ761602 | MGnify/ENA primary metagenome ERZ761602 (study PRJEB28899, sample SAMN02445085) | bioreactor sludge metagenome | biome: EBPR sludge; isolation source: Thorneside wastewater treatment plant | place: Australia: Brisbane, Thorneside...
TCCAATAATTGGTAGCCGCTATGACTCTTGCCGAAATGCAGTTCCAGATACCTGATCTCCGCCTCGCGAGCGCGGAGATCTTCATGTTGTTGATGGCTTGCGTGATCCTGATCGTCGATCTTGTCGTCAAGGAGCGAAAGCGGACGGTGATCTTTGTTGCCACTCAGCTAACGCTGGTTGGTGCGGCGGTGATTACTTTCGCAATCAGTTCGGGTGATATCGCCTATACCTTCAGCAACATGTATGTCTCCGACTTAATGGGCGACCTGCTGAAACTACTGGTCTACCTGACGGTAATCATCGTGCTCTTCTATTCGCGCGATTACATCCTCGAACGTGAGCAGATGGCGAGGAGCGAGTACTATGTGCTGGCCCTGTTCGCCACCCTCGGCATGATGGTGATGATTTCGGCGAACCACTTCCTGACTGTCTATATCGGTCTCGAGCTGCTTTCGCTGTCGCTCTATGCGCTGGTGGCAATGAATCGTGATTCGGTGCCGGCCACCGAAGCGGCGATGAAGTACTTCGTCCTCGGTGCCCTGGCTTCGGGCCTCCTCCTCTACGGTATGTCGATGATCTATGGCGCGACCGGTACGCTCGAGATCACTGCGGTTGCCGAACGCCTCTACATGGGCCAGGCGAACAAGTCGATTCTCGTCTTTGGGCTGGTTTTCCTGGTGTCTGGAATCGCTTTCAAGCTTGGTGTCGTTCCCTTCCACATGTGGATTCCCGATGTTTATCACGGTGCGCCGACCGCGGTCGCCCTGTTCATTGCCAGCGCCCCAAAACTTGCCGCCTTTGCCATCGTCGTGCGCATGCTGGTCAATGGGCTGATCGTCCTGGCGCAGGACTGGCAGACGATGCTGATTCTGCTGGCCGTCCTGTCGATGGCCGTCGGGAATATTGCCGCCATCGCTCAGACCAACTTGAAGCGGATGCTGGCCTATTCGGCGATCTCGCACATGGGCTTCATGCTCCTCGGCTTGGTCACCGGTATCGTTGATGGCGACGCGCGCTTCGCACTCAACGCCTACAGCTCGTCGATGTTTTATGTCATCACCTACGTGCTGACCAGCGCCGGAACCTTCGGTATGATCTTGCTGCTCGCGCGCGGCGGTCTCGAGTCGGATCAGATCGATGACTTCAAGGGCCTCAACAAGCGCAGTCCCTGGTTCGCTGCGGTGATGATGATGATGATGTTCTCGATGGCCGGGATCCCCTTCTTTGTCGGCTTCTTCGCCAAGTTCTCGGTGCTGCAGGCGGTCGTTGCTGCCGGCTACCTGTGGCTGGCGGTGGTTGCTGTGTTGTTCTCGCTGGTTGGTTGTTTCTACTACCTGCGCATCGTCAAGATCATGTACTTCGATCCGCCGACCAATACCGCGCAGATCGAGGCGCCGCTGGACATGAAGATCCTGATGTCGGCGAACGGTCTGGCGGTCGCCTTGTTGGGAATTTTCCCGCAGGCGCTGATGTCCGTCTGTGCGTTCGCGCTTTTGCGCTCGCTCTGAGCACCAGCTGTTTCGACCGCAACGCCCCGCCAGCCGGGGCGTTTTCATTGGGAGCCCGGAAATGAAAGATGATTACCCGCACCTGCGCGAAGAGCAAATCGAGAGCAGCCAGGTCTTTCGCGGCCGTTTGCTCGATGTCCGCCTGGACCGCGTGCGCCTGCCGGACGGGGAAGAGTGTCAGCGCGAGTACGTACGCCACCAGGGAGCAGTGGTGGTCATTGCGCAACTGGACAACGGCCAGCTGCTTCTGGTACGGCAGCATCGTTATCCTCTGGGGCGATCGATTCTCGAGCTGCCGGCCGGAAAGATCGACGCCGGTGAAGCTATCCTCGAAACTGGCAGGCGGGAGTTGCTCGAGGAGACGGGGTATGGTGCCGTCGATTGGCGCTATCTCGGCGTGATGCATCCCTGCGTGGGCTATTCGAACGAGCGCATCGAGATCTTCCTGGCGCGTGGCCTGCGCCGCGAAGCCGAGCAGAGCCTGGATTGCGGTGAGTTCATGGATGTTCTCAGCCTTTCTCTGCAGGACGCCCTAGCGGCCGTGAAGAGCGGCGAGATCACCGACGCCAAGACGATTACCGGCCTGTTCTGGGCGGAGAAGGCGATTCTCGGCGGCTGGTAAGCGGCTGAGCAGCTCTCGCGCTGGCCGGGCCCGGGCAATGGTTTTTGGGCCTTGCGTTTGGCGATGGCAACCCGAGAAAGGCGACTGATGCTGCCCAGAACCTCTGCGCAAGGCCTCCTGGAGCCCGTGGCTGGCGTGAAAGCTCGTCTTCCTGTACGACAGCGAGTTCCCGCCTCGTTCCGGTCGCATTCCTCGCTGGCCCGCTGGACTGCGGCGGATTTTGCCAGACTCGCGAAATGGCGCAGTCTTTCCTCGTTGCGCATTGGGGGCCCTTTTACTTCGTAGATGTCGAACAATCCGCAAAGAATAATCGACTTTCCCTGGTGTTTTGGGACGCGTAAACTTCGCCCGTTCCGCATCCCGCTGGGTACGCTTCCGCTCGTTGCCCGGCATCCAAATTACTCGTTGCACCAGCACAAGCCGCCAGGAAAACCCTATGAAAGACATTGCCAGATTCATCGCCGGTTTCGAAAGATTTCAGGAGAAGTATTTCGGAGAGGAGCGCGAGCTGTTCGACAAGCTCACCCGTGGTCAGAGCCCAAAGACGCTGATCGTCGCTTGTGCCGACTCCCGGGTGGACCCGGCATTGTTGACCGGCGCCGAACCAGGGGATGTGTTCGTGGTCCGCAACGTCGCCAATCTGGTGCCGCCTTACCATCCTGGCGGTGATTTCGCGAGCGTGCCAGCGGCCCTCGAGTTCGCGGTTCTGTCGCTCAAGGTGGAGCACATCATCGTCCTCGGTCATGCCAAGTGTGGCGGCATCCATGCGTTGATGCAGGGCCTGGGGTCGGAGACCGAGTTCATCGGCAAGTGGATCAGTATCGCGGAACGGGCGCGTACGCGCGTGCAGGCCGAGCTGCCGTCTAAGTCGCCCGCCTTGCAGGACCGTGCCTGCGAGCAGGCGGGTATCCTGGTCTCGCTTGAAAACCTGCTGACCTATCCGTGGATCGCTGAACGCGTGCAGGCCGGGACGATCCACCTCCACGGCTGGTACTTCGATTTGGCGGCTGGCGACCTCTTGCACTACGACCCCGCAAGCAACGCCTTCGACGCCGTTACGCCGGCTTAGCCATTGCTGTAGGAGTGGGTAGTTCGCCTCCGAGGCCGTGGTCGATGCGTCGGCCACGGTGGAGGGGCAGCTACCACTGCCAGCGGGTGAGAGTTGCCGAGCAGTGTGATCTATCGCCGCAAAGGCGCCAATAGGGAGCTTGGCTGTCAGAACATGGCGATTCTCGCCGCGGAGAGTTTGCGGCTGATCCTGCTGTCGCAACACAATCACCATAGCCGAGCGGCTGGCATGCGTTCGGCATGGTGGTGAAAGGCGCTCCGACGAAGTAGAATTGGCTGCTCGCGACCGCCGTGACAGCTAATCGGAGTTGCCTTGAAGCGTTTGACTGCCCATCTCGAGCGACTGACGGTTAGCCATCGCCTGCTCGCTCTCACCACGCTGGCCGTCCTGGCCATCCTCGCGGTCTGGGGCTCGATCTTTCCGGCTGCTCAGCACCTGCAGCAGCTTGGCGGCAGTCCCGACCGGCATCCGCAGGTGGTGATGGCGACGCTTAGTGACCTCCGCTACGAGCTGATCTCCATGCAACAACAGCAAAGCGAGCTGCTTCGCGCGGAGGACGCGGGCAAGCGTGCCGCACTCGAAGAGGACCTCGTCGCTGCCGACGCCCGCATTGTTGCGGGCTTGCACAAGCTGCGGGCATCCTACTCCGGCGATGCGCAGGACCTCTGGCAAGCAGAGGCTCTCTATCGACAAAGCGCGGCCTCCTTGGCCGCGACCCGCGATGAGCGACAAAGGGCTGGTGCGCAGATGGGCTGGCAGCAAGCGCTGGCCTCGACGCCCGGGAGTCCCGCTTCGCTACTGCGCAAACATCTCGAGCGACTTGGCGAAATGGCCGCTGCCCAAAACGACGCGCTGCAGGCGTTGGCCGCAGACGCCTATCGCCAGCAGCGGCAGCGCGCCTTCTATCTGCTTTTCGCCTGCCTGGCCCTGTTGCTGCTTGCCGCATTAATCGTTTCCCGATCGCTTACGCGGCCGCTACGCCGTTTGAGTGACAGCATTCTTGAGCTGTCGCAGGGCAGGTTGGAGCAGAGCATTCCCTGCCTGGATCAGCAAAACGAGATCGGCGACATTGGCCGCGGTGTTGCGACCCTCAAGAATGCCTATCAAGGGATGGCAGCCCAGCGCTGGATCAGGACGAATATCTCGGCGGTTTCGGGAGAGCTGCGACAGGCGGCAAGCTTTACCGATCTGGCCCAGAAACTCATGGCGGGCCTGATGCCATTGCTCGGCGCTGCGCAAGGCGCGTTCTTCATTGTTACCGAGAACCGCCAGACCCTGAAAATGATCGCCACCTATGGTGTCGACCGCCGCGCACAGCAGGCTGTCATTGCGGTCGGCGAAGGCCTGGTCGGACAGTGCGCGAGTGACGGCCGCCTACAGGTGATCAGCGATCCGCCCGAGGATTATGTGCGCATTCGCTCCGGCCTGGGCGAGGCGCCCGCCAAGGCCATTCTCCTGGCGCCCGTGATGCGCGGCGAGCGCTCGTTGGCGGTGATCGAACTCGCCTCCCTGTGCGCTTTCAGCGAGGACGAGAGGGCCATTCTCGACGGCTTGCTGCCGATCGTGGCGATGAATCTCGAAATTATCGAGCGCAACACGCGTACCGAGCGGCTACTCGAGGCGACCCAGCAACAGGCTGAACAACTTGAAAGACAGGCGGCCGAGCTGGCGGCGATGGAGGAGCACAGCCGCCTGATCCTCGGCTCGGTGAGCGATGGCATTCTCGGTCTCGACCGCGATGGCCTGCTTATCTTCGCCAATCCGGCGGTTCTCCGCCTGCTCGGCTACACGGCGGCAGAACTCTTCCGCCAGCCCTTCCACGAGTTGGCGCACTACGCCTATCCCGATGCGCGTGAGTTTCCCTACGACTGCTGCCCGATGCATCTGACCGCACAGGATGGACAGGCGCGCCAGATCGACAACGAAGTTCTGTGGCGCAAGGACGGCACGCCACTGGCTGTCGAATATGCGACGACGCCTTTCCACAAGGCTGATTCGCTGGTCGGGACGGTAATCGTCTTCCGCGACATCACCGAGCGTCGCGCCGCGGAAGCCCGTATCCGGCAGGCACACGACGAGCAGACCGCGATTCTGGAAACCGCCAGCCTTGGGATCGCATTCATCAAGGAGCGCGTTTTCGTTAACGTCAACCGCCGCCTGGGGGAGTTGTTCGGCTGCCCTGCGGAGGCGCTAATTGGCCAGGAGACGACGCTCTACGTTCCGGAGGCGGCCTATCCGGTGGCCGGTGGCGGTTTTAACAGCGCGCTGATGCGTGGCGAGATCCTGGTGCGCGCGATCGAGCTACAACGCCAGGACGGCTCGTGTTTCTGGTGTCGGATCAGCGGACGGGCGGTCGACCCGGGTGCATTGGCGCAGGGAACGGTGTGGACCTTCGAGGACGTGAGCAAGGAACGCGAGGCCGCCGACGCCATGCGGCGCGCGAAGGACTTGGCCGAGGAAACGGTGCGCATGAAAACCGGATTCTTGGCCAACATGAGTCACGAGATCCGCACTCCGATGAACGCCATCATCGGTATGTCGCATCTGCTCGCCGGGACCGAGCTCACTTCCAGCCAGCGCGACTACGCAAGGAAGATCCGCGACTCTGGACAGCACCTGCTGGCCATAGTCGACGACATTCTCGATTTCTCCAAGGTTGAAGCCGGCAAGCTGACCATCGAGCACGCCGAGTTTGCACTTGAAGAGGTCATCGAGCACACGCTCGACTTGATGCGTGCCAAGAGCAAGGCCAAGGGACTGGAACTGATCATCGCCATCGAGCCATCTGTTCCGCCGCTGCTTGTCGGCGACTCCCTGCGTCTTGGGCAGATTCTGATCAACTACACCAATAATGCGCTCAAGTTCACGGCGCAGGGCGAAATCGAAATCCGGGTAAGTGTCCGCGACAGCGATGCGCAGAGCCTGCTTCTCCATTTCGCCGTCACCGATACCGGCATCGGCCTGACCAGCGAGCAGATGTCGCGCCTGTTCGAGAGCTTCTCGCAAGCCGATATCTCGACGACCCGTCGCTTTGGAGGTACCGGTCTTGGTCTGGCCATTTCCAAGAAGCTGGCCGAGCTGATGGGTGGCGACGTCGGCGTTAGCAGCGAGTACGGCAAGGGCTCGACCTTCTGGTTCACCGCGCGGCTGGGTCGTTCCGCTCGCGCGTCGCAGCTGGCCGTGGTTGCGCGGGGGCAGGGACGGCTCTTGCTGGGCCGCGAGGCTGTGGCTCCGCCGCTGCTTGCCTCGCCATTGTTCGAGGCGGCCAGCGTTGACCAGGTGCGCTTGCGGCAGGTCTGTGGCAAGCTCTCGGCTTTGCTGGTCGACAGCGACTCGGAAGCGGCAGACCTTCTTGATGCCGAGGCAACAAGGTTGCGCGCGGCCTTTGGTGGCCGCTATCGGGCAATTGACCTGGCGGTGCGCGCTTACGACTACGAAGCGGGGCTGGCGGCGCTGCGCACGGCTGCTGCTGCTGTCGGGATTGTGGTTTGAACACGACGAGTGATGGATATGGACTCTCTGCACTTCAACGACAAAGCCACCGTCCTGGTGGTCGACGACACGCCGGACAATCTGGCGCTGATGTCGGCGCTGCTCAAGAATACCTACAAAGTAAAAGTTGCCAATCACGGTGACAAGGGGCTGCGGATTGCGGCGTCGGCGACGCCTCCCGATCTGATCCTGCTGGACGTGATGATGCCCGATGTCGACGGTTACGAGGTCTGTCGACGTTTGAAGGCGGATTCCAGAACCTGCAATATCCCAGTCATCTTTCTGACCGCCCGATCCGAACCCGAGGACGAGCATAAAGGGCTGGCGCTCGGCGCTGCCGACTACATCACCAAGCCGATCAGCCCTCCGATTCTGCTCGCTCGCGTGGCCACTCAGCTAACACTGAAGGCCAGTTCCGACTTTCTTCGCGACCAGAATGATTTCCTGACCGCCGAGGTGGAGCGGCGGACGCGCGAACTCGAGGCGGTTCAGGACGTGACCATTCTGGCGCTGGCCTCGTTGGCGGAAACCCGTGACGCCGAAACCGGCAAGCACATCCTGCGCACGCAGCGTTATGTCAAAGTCCTGGCAGAGAAGTTGCGGACGCATCCGCGTTTCTCGAATTTCCTCACCGAGCGGAATATCAAGACCCTCTTCAAGTCGGCGCCTCTGCACGATATTGGCAAGGTGGGTATCCCCGATCGAATTCTGTTGAAGCCCGGTCGCTACGAGCCGCACGAGTTGGAAATCATGAAGAATCACACCCTGCTTGGCAGGGACGCCATACAGCTTGCGGAAGACTGGCTGGGCGCGCAGGTCGAGTTCCTCACCATCGCCAAGGAAATTGCCCTTTGTCATCAGGAAAAATGGGATGGCAGCGGCTATCCGGACTCGCTGGTCGGTGACAGCATTCCGGTCTCGGCGCGGCTGATGGCGATTGCCGACGTTTACGACGCGTTGATCAGCCGACGGGTTTACAAGGAGCGTCTATCGCATGAGAGGGCGGCGCAAATCATCGTCGAAGGTCGTGGCAGCCATTTCGACCCCGACATGGTCGATGCCTTCATCGAGATTCAGGAGGAGTTTCGTGAAATTGCGCAGCTCTATCCCGACTCTGACGGAGACTTTCAGAAGAAGATCGAGTTTCTGGCGCAGGCGCTCGCCGACCAGGCCTGAGAAAGCCTGTAGGGCTCTCGGCGCCCCACCTCTATCGCTGGCGCGGGAGGATCAGCGGGCGGTACCTGCTTCGCCAGCCAGCGCCTGAATGGCTGCGCGCAGTTCGATGACTTCGCTTTCCAGGCGTGCCACTCGCTCGGCCAGTTCTGCGTTCCCGCCGGCGTCGGTCGTGGCCTCGGCTGCGTCTGCCGGGGCAGGCGCCCCGCAGAGCAGGTGCACCCAGCGATGCTCGCGCGAACCGGGCTGCTTGGGGAGTCTACAGACCATCGCTCCGCTGCTGCGCGCCGCCAATTCTTCGAGATACGCTTCTACCGACGACGCATCGTCGAAGCGATACAGGCGTTCGCTGTTGGCGCGTAACTCGCTGACCGTCTGCGCGCCGCGTAACATCAGGATGGCCAGCAAGGCGACGCCGGCCGCTGGCACACCGTATACCTTCGCGAAATTCTGTGCATAACGCAGTACGCGGCCGGAGGCGCCGTAAGTCTCAAGCACCAACAGGCGGCTGCGCAGGTCTTCGAGCGTTGTCTGCAGTTCGCTATCGCTGGCGCTGATCACCGGCTCGCGGGCGGTTTTCTGATTGCAGCCGGCGCTCAGGCTGTTCAGCGTCAGCGGATAGGCATCGGGCGTCGTCTTTTCCTTCTCGATCAACACGCCGAGGATGCGCGATTCGAGAAAGCTCAGCTCCTGCAGGGGTTCGGGCGCTGCTGTCATCGTGGGCTCCATTCTCGGTGGGCCGGCGTGCGGGCGCGGTTTCGGGCTGCAAACTTCGTACTCAAGCGAGCAACTGGCCGTGTTCGCGCGAGCTGTGGAAGCCCACAGCCGGCCATTTCTCGCTGGTCACCTCAAGGTTGTAGCGCGTGCTGGCCAGGTAAACGGGATTTCCGTCGACATCCTTGGCCATGCGGTGCAGTTGCTCGCGCTCGAAATTGCGCCGCGTATTATCATCGGGGAAGGTCAGCCAGCGGGCGGTATGGATGTCGGCCGATTCGAAAATCGCATCGACCTTGTACTCGGTCTGCAGGCGTTGGGCGACGACTTCAAACTGCAGCACGCCGACGGCGCCGAGCAGTAGCGCGCCGCTGCCGAGGTTCTCGAAAACCTGGATCGCACCTTCCTCGCCGAGCTCCTGCAAGCCTTTCTGCAACTGCTTGCTTTTCAGCGGATCGCGCAGCCGCGCGACCCGGAAGAGCTCGGGTGAGAAGTAGGGAATGCCCTTGAAAGCCAGCGTCTCGCCTTCGCTCAGGCAATCACCGATGTGCAGGTTGCCGTGGTTATGAATGCCGATGATGTCGCCGGCGACGGCGTCTTCCATCAGCAGGCGCTCATTGGCCATGAAGGTCAGTACGTTGGCCAGTTTCATTTCGCGATCGAGGCGAATATGTCTGACCTTCATTCCCGGCGTATAGCGGCCCGAGCAGACGCGGAAAAAGGCAATCCGGTCGCGGTGCTTGGGGTCCATGTTGGCCTGGATCTTGAAGACAAAACCGCTGAATGCCGCTTCGGCCGGTTGCACCAGGCGCTCGCCACCGTCGCGCTCCTGCGGCGGCGGTGCCCAGTCGAGCAGCGCTTCGAGAATCTCCTGGACGCCAAAGTTGTTGATTGCCGAGCCGAAGAAGACCGGTGACTGGCGACCGGCGAGGAAGCCGGCCAGCTCGAAGGGTCCGCTCGCCCCCTGGATCAGCTCGATGTCTTCGCGCAGCTTGCCCACCTCGGCGGGGAACTGGGCGTCGAGCAGCGGGTTGGCCAGACCGTCGAGACGTTCCGACTCGCTGCGCCTTTCCTGTCCGGCCGCGAAATGCAGCAGGCGGTCGTTGAGCAGGTGATAGACGCCGCGAAAAGTCTTGCCCATGCCGATCGGCCAGGTGATCGGTGCGCATTCGATGCCGAGCACCGATTCGATTTCCTCGAGTAGCTCGAAAGGTTCGCGGACCTCGCGGTCGAGCTTGTTGACGAAAGTTATGATCGGCGTATCGCGCATGCGGCACACGTTCAGCAGCTTGATCGTCTGTGCCTCGACGCCCTTGGCCGCGTCGATGACCATCACTGCGGCATCGACGGCGGTCAGCACGCGGTAGGTGTCTTCGGAAAAGTCTTCGTGCCCGGGTGTGTCGAGCAGATTGACGGTGTGTCCGTGGTAGTCGAACTGCATCACCGAGCTGGTCACCGAAATGCCCCGTTGCTTCTCGACTTCCATCCAGTCCGATGTCGCGTGGCGAGCGCTCTTGCGGCCCTTCACGGTCCCGGCAAGCTGGATCGCGCCGCCGAATAAAAGCAGCTTCTCGGTCAACGTTGTCTTGCCGGCGTCGGGGTGGGAAATGATCGCGAAGGTGCGTCGCTTGGCGACGTCGCGCAGGATGTCGGGTGGCAAGGCGCTGTCGATGGGGGCGTCGTTGGCGGGGCTGGCGGTGGTGCTCATCGGGAAGCTTTCGGCGGCAGGAAAACAAAAGCCGCCGGCCGGGAAGATGCCGACTGACCCGCTGGCGGTGTGCAGGGCGAACTATAGCAAGACTGGGCGCCCGCTGGAACCGTCCTGCCGCTGGCTGCTTATTCGATTTCGAGCGCCCACTGAATCAGGTATTTGGCGACGAAGCCGAGCATGCCGAAGGCCAGGCCCAGGAAGATCACGAAAGTCCCCAGCTTGCCGGCCTTGGATTCCCACGCCAGTTGTCCGACGATGAACAACATGTAGAGCATGAAAGAGCCAAGACCGACGGAAAGGCCAAACGCGGCAATCTGTTCTTCGGAAAATCCAAGCATCGAGTCGCTCAGTGAGCTCGTGGACGTTCAGGCAAGGCGCTGGCATCGACCAGCGCGCGGTAGGCGTGCCAGCTGGCGTGGCCTAGTAGGGGAATCAGCAGGATCAGACCGAGCATGGCCGTCGCGAAACTGAGCAGCACCAGCAACATGATCAGTGCCGCCCAGAGGGCCATCGGTCCAGGGTTGGCGAGAACGACCCGCCAGCTGGTCAGGACGGCCATCAGCAGGTTGCTGCGCCGGTCGAGTAGCAAGGGCATGGAGACGATGCTGGAGGCGAAGATCGGCGCTGCCAGGATGCCACCCATGGCCAACCAGGCTTCGAACAGGTAGTTCTCCCGACTCAGCACGACATGGCGCAGGAAATCCAGCGGCGCGTTGATAGGCGCGGGGGCGAGCAGGGTGATCAGGGCTGCCGAGGTCACTACCCATCCCGTGCCGGCCAGCGCCAGCAGCAGGCCGAAGCGCACCATGCACCAATAACCACCTGACTCCATGAAGCGGGATTGCTGCCAGCTCAGCCAGGTGTCGCGTAGCAACGGCCAGCCGATGCGACCATCGTGTTCGACGGCGCGACTCATGGCGTAGATACTGGTTGCCAGCACCGGGGCGACGACCAGAAAGCCGGAGAAGGCGCCGGCCAGCAGCCAGAAATGCTGGTAGGCGGTGGCCATCAGCGCCAGGCCGAAAGCGGCTAGCAAGGCTCCATGTGCCAGGCTCCAGCAGCCGCAACGCAGCAGGTCGCGCCAGCCCAGGAGCAGCCACTGCAGGGGGGCGCCAAGCGGTACGACGAGTACGTCGGGCTGCGGCGGGGAGATCTCGGTCGCGGGGAGGGTCATGAGCTTTGCGCTGTGATCATTGCAGGACTGAGTCTAGTGCAGTGCGGGGTTCTTGGCGAGCCCGTGCTCGTTGCTGAAGCCGCCATGCGCCGACCTGCAGCCGTTAGCGCCGCGCTCATATGCCGAGCCAGTGCCGCACCCCGCGGCCAGCAGCGTGGCCGCTGGCGAGGCAGGCGGTGAGCAGGTAGCCGCCGGTAGGCGCTTCCCAGTCGAGCATTTCCCCGGCGCAGAAGACGCCGGGAAGCGCCTTGAGCATCAGTTGTGCGTCGAGGGCAGTAAAGCAGACGCCGCCCGCGCTGCTGATGGCTTCGTCGAGCGGGCGCGTGGCGAGCAGGCGCAGCGGCAGGGCCTTGATCGCGGCGGTGAGGCGTGTCGGGTCGGCAAATGCGTCGGCGGCCAGGCATTCGCGCAGCAGCGCGACTTTGGCGCCCTTGAGGCGCAGGCGGCTCTGCAAATGGCTGGCCAGCGAGCGTGCACCGCGTGGTCGTGCCACTTCGGCAAGTACCCGTGTCGCGTCGTGTTCGGGTAGCAGGTCGAGGTGCAGCGTCGCGCTTCCCGTCGCGTCAATGGTGTCGCGCAGGGCGGCCGACAGGGCGTAGATCAGGCCACCTTCGACGCCGCTTGCCGTGAGCATGAACTCGCCGCGTCGGTGATGGACGACGCCATCAGCGTCGACCAGGGATGCGCTGACGGCCTTGATCGGCTGCCCGGCAAAGCGCTGGCGGAGATGCTCGCTCCAGGCGGTGTCGAAGCCGCAGTTCGCCGGCCGCAGCGCTGCCACCTCGATGCCTGCTGCTTCAAGGTAGGGGACCCACTTGCCGTCCGAACCGAGCCTGGCCCAACTGCCGCCACCAAGTGCCAGTATGACCGCCTGCACTTGCTGCGCTTGTGTACCCTGCGGGGTGGTGAAAGAAAGCGTGAGGCGACCATCGTCAGCCCGTGTCCAGCCACACCAGCGATGGCGCATGTGAAAGCGTACGTCCGTGGCACGCAGTCGCCGCAGCCAGGCGCGCAGGAGTGGCGCGGCCTTCATCTCGGTCGGAAAAACCCGTCCCGAGCTGCCGATGAAAGTTGCCACGCCGAGGTCGTGTACCCACTCGCGCAGCTCTGCCGGGCCGAAGGCCTCAAGCAGGGGCGAAATTTCCTTTTGCCGGGCCGCGTAACGGCGGCGGAAGTCCTCGGTCGGCTCGGCGTGGGTGATGTTCAGGCCGCCTCTTCCGGCCATCAGCAACTTGCGGCCGACGGAAGGCATGGCGTCGTAGACATCGACGCGGACGCCGTCGCCGGCGAGCACCTCGGCAGCCATCAAGCCTGCCGGGCCAGCGCCGATGACAGCCACCGCTGGCTGCATCGATGAGGCAGAAGCAGTTTTCAATTTCAGGCCATCACCAGGCGTGCCGCCTGCGTCTGGCGATCGTGCAAGCAAGTTAGCCCGAGGATCGGTAGCGCCGCTTGCAGGCGTTCCGGGTGGGCGGTGGCAAACAGCGTCAGGCGTCCACTGCCGTTTGTGCTTGCTCCGGCGAGGCGTGCGCACTGACGGGCGACGGCTTCGGCGACGTCGACCAGCGTTGCCCGGCTGCCGACCAGCGGTTCGAGGACCGGGCGCAGGAAGGCATAATGCGTACAGCCAAGAACGATCTGGTCGACACCGGCGGCGAGTAGCGGCGCCAGATGTTGGCGTGCTTCGCCAGCGAAATCGGGGTCATCGAGGCGCAGGTTTTCGACGCGGGTTGCCCAACCATCACAGGCGACGACGTCCACCTGCACGCCGCCTGCATGCTGCCGGATCAGGTTGGCCAGACGCTGGCTGCGCGTCGTCGATAGCGTTGCCAGGACCGCGATGCGGCCACTGCGCGACGCCGCTGCTGCGGGTTTGACGCCGGGCTCGACGCCAACCACCGGCAGTCCGGGAAGCAGCTCACGAAAAGCGGCCACGGCCGCTGCCGTGGCGGTGTTGCAGGCGACGACGATAAGGCCGCAGCCTTGCGCCACCAAGTGCTTGCCAATGATCAGAACCCGTTCGCGGATGAAGGCCTCACTCTTGTCCCCGTAGGGCACGTGCGCAGTGTCGGCGAAATACAGCAGATCGGCTTGTGGAAGCGCTCGGGCGACGGCAGCGAGCACCGAGAGGCCTCCCAGGCCGCTGTCGAAAATGCCGATCATGTGCTGCTCGCGGTCGCCAGTCGCTGCGGCGCGCTGCCGTGACCGTCGATGGACATGTTCTTTCTCCAGAAAAGCGCAAGCCGGCGCGCGGCCGGCTTGCAGCGGAGTTGGTCGCTAGCTCAGGCGGCGGTAATCGGGATCTTGCCGATCCTGCCCTGCCATTCCCGTGGTCCCGTGTTGTGCACCGAGGTGCCGCTCGAATCGACGGCGACGGTGACCGGCATGTCCTTGACCTCGAACTCGTAGATGGCCTCCATGCCGAGATCGGCAAAGCCGGCAACCCTGGCCGTCTTGATTCCCTTGGCGACCAGGTAGGCGGCGCCGCCGACGGCCATCAGATAGGCTGACTTGTGCTTCCTGATCGCTTCGATCGCGGCCGGGCCGCGCTCGGCTTTGCCGACCATCGAGATCAGGCCGGTTTCGGCGAGCATCATTTCGGTAAACTTGTCCATTCGCGTCGCGGTAGTCGGACCCGCCGGGCCGACCACCTCGTCGCCGACGGGGTCGACCGGGCCGACGTAGTAGATGACCCGGTTGGTGAAGTCGACAGGCAGTGTTTCGCCCTTGGCGAGCATGTCCTGGATGCGCTTGTGCGCAGCGTCGCGACCGGTCAGCATCTTGCCGTTGAGCAACAGCGTCTGGCCCGGCTTCCAGGCTGCGACTTCGGCTGGCGTCAGGGTGTCGAGGTTGACCCGTGTCGAGGTTTCGGTGTTCGGCGTCCAGTTGACCTTTGGCCACTGGTCGAGGTCCGGTGGGGTCAGCATTGCCGGTCCGGAGCCGTCGAGATGGAAGTGCGCGTGCCGGGTCGCCGCGCAGTTGGGAATCATCGCCACCGGCAGGCTTGCGGCATGCGTCGGGTAGTCAAGGATCTTGACGTCGAGGACGGTGGTCAGGCCGCCGAGGCCTTGCGCACCTATTCCCAGGGCATTGACCTTTTCGTACAGTTCGAGCCGCAGTTCCTCGACGCGGTTGCTGGCGCCGCGGGCGATCAACTCATGGATGTCGACCGGTGCCATCAAGGATTCCTTGGCCAGGAGCATCGCTTTTTCGGGCGTGCCGCCGATGCCGATGCCGAGGATTCCGGGTGGACACCAGCCAGCGCCCATTGTCGGGACGGTCTTCAGAACCCAATCGACGATCGAGTCGGAAGGATTGAGCGCATAGAACTTGGATTTGTTTTCGGAACCGCCGCCCTTGGCAGCGCAGATCACTTCTAGGTGGTCGCCAGGAACGATTTCGTAATGCACGACAGCCGGAGTATTGTCGCGCGAGTTCTTGCGCGCACCCGCGGGATCGAGCAGTACCGAGGCACGCAAAGTGTTGTCGGGATTGTTGTAGGCCCGGCGAACGCCCTCATTGCACATTTCCTGCACCGATAGCTTGGCGTCCCATTTCAGGTCCATGCCGACCTTGAGAAAGATCACCGCGATCCCTGTATCCTGACAAATCGGCCGATGACCTTCGGCGCACATCCGGCTGTTGGTCAGGATCTGGGCGATGGCGTCCTTGGCCGCAGGGCTCTGCTCGCGCTCGTAAGCGGCGCCGAGCGCCTTGATGTAGTCCAGAGGGTGATAGTAGCTGATGTACTGGAATGCGTCGGCCACGCTCTGGATGAAGTCTTCCTGCTTGATGGGTGTCATTTCAGGCTCTCTCTCGTGAGTGGCGGGGATCGGTTACCCTACCCGCCGCGGGTGTTGGTCAGTGCCGGGCAGCGTGCTGCGCCTTGCTCATCGCCAGCGTCTGGCTCATGATGCGATCGACCCAGACCATGGCCAGGGCAGATCCCAGAAAAACGATGTGGATGACGACCTGCCACTTGATCGTGTGTTCGCTCATGTTTTCCGCGTTGATGAAGGTCTTC
>ERZ761602.5267-NODE-5267-length-15486-cov-4.138358_pt1 | contig 15486 bp, 12 predicted proteins | sample MGYA00512165_ERZ761602 | MGnify/ENA primary metagenome ERZ761602 (study PRJEB28899, sample SAMN02445085) | bioreactor sludge metagenome | biome: EBPR sludge; isolation source: Thorneside wastewater treatment plant | place: Australia: Brisbane, Thorneside...
CCGCAAGCCCTACAAGACGAAGGACGGCTACATCGCGATCCTGCCGTACCTGGATGCCCACTGGGAGACCTTCTGCAAGGTTTCCGGCAACGAGCACCTGCTGGCCGACCCGCGCTTCAGGACGCTGTCGAACCGGGTCACCAACATCGACGACACCTACCAGGAAACTGCGCGGATCATGCTCACCCGGACCACGGGCGAGTGGCTGGAGCTCTTCGGCGCCACCAGCGTGCCCACCAACATGGTGAACACCCTGGAGGGACTCAAGGACGACCCGCACCTCAAGGCCGTCGGCTTCTGGCAGGAGGTCGACCATCCCAGCGAAGGGCGGCTGCGCATGACCCGCTTCCCCGTGACCTTCTCGAAGTCGCCCGCCGAGGTGCGCCGCATGGCGCCCCGGCTCGGTGAACACACCGCCGAGATCCTGAAGGAAGCCGGCCTGGACGCGGCCGAGATCGCCGCGCTGGTCGCGTCCAAGGCCGCCCTGTAGGAGCGGCTTCAGCCGCGATGAGGTTGTAGGAGCGGCTTCAGCCGCGATCGCGCCTGACGGCGCTCCTACGGCGTTTCCGGCCGAACTCGGCAGATTCCCGCCTTCCGCCCGCGGGCCCCGGCGGCCACGCTGGCACCATGCAAGTGGTTCCTCCGGGTACCCGTGCCCTGCGCCGGGGCCGCGTATCCATCGGCGGTCAGATCTACCACGTCAACACGGCGACACCCGGCCGCCGGCCCGTTTTCGCTGACTGGGCAGCGGGCCGTTGCGTGGTGGAGGCGCTGCGGGCGGGGGAGGGCGTGGCAGGCACCCGCACGCTCGCCTGGTGCCTGATGCCGGACCACCTGCACTGGCTGGTGCAGCTGGGCACCGACCCGCTGGCGACCGTGGTCGGCCGCATGAAGGGGCGGTCGTCCCGCCGGGCGATGTCCGCGGGCCCGCTGTGGCAGCGGGGCTACTACGAGCACGCGATCCGGGCGGAGGAGGACCTGGTCCAGGTTGCCCGCTACATCATCGCCAACCCGCTCCGCGCCGGGCTGGTGACGCGCATCGGCGACTGGCCACTGTGGGATTGCGTGTGGCTGTAGGAGCGCGGGGAGGAGCGGCTTCAGCCCGCGATGAGGTTGTAGGAGCGGCTTCAGCCGCGATCGCGCCTGAAGGCGCTCCTACGGGCGCACCGGCATCAGGCCAGGTTGTAGATCTTCAGCACGTTGTCGCGCAGGACCTTGCGGCGCACTTCCGGCTTGAAGCCGATGGCGTCGATGTCCTCGATGGTGCGCTTGAAGGGCAGCACCGGGAAGTCGGTGCCGAAGAACACCTTGTCCTGGCCCTGGGAGTTGATCCACTTCTTGAAGCTGTCCGGCCAGTACTTCGGGCGGTGGGCGTCGGTGCCGATGAAGACGTTGGCATGCTTCCAGGCCATGGCGATCATCTCGTCGGTCCACGGGATGCCCACGTGGATGCCCAGCAGCTTGAGCTCGGGGAAGTCGCAGGCCACCGCGTCCAGGGTGATGGGCCGGCCGACGCTCCGGCAGGGGAAGTCCTGGGCGTAGACCATCGACTGCCCGACCTGCATCTGGATCGGCACGCCGAGCTCGCAGCACTTGGTGTAGAACGGATACACCTTCGCGTGGTCGGGCGGGATCTCGAACCAGTGGGGGTAGAAGTGGGCGCCGATGAAGCCGAGGTTCTTCACGGCGTGCTCCAGCTCCCGCACGCCCTTCATGCCGGTGAAGGGGTCGATGCCGGCGAGGCCGTGGAAACGCTTCGGGTACTTCGCCACGGCCCGCGCCACCACCTCGTAGGGCATGTGATAGCAGCCCGGCAGCCCCGGCCGGCCCGACCGGGCCGCGATGAGGAAGGCCCGCTCGATGTTGGCCTCGTCGAGCTGGTCGATCATCTGCTCGAGGCTCATGCCCTTCGAGATCACGCCCTTGTCCGCGTTCATCTTGCCGGAGAAGAAATCCGTGCCCCACTTGGGACGGATGTCCAGCGCCTCGTCGGTCCAGATGTTCACGACGGCATCGATGGCCTGGTAGTCATGCTTGCTCATGCCCGGCTTCCGCGGAGAGGTATAGGGGCCCGCATTGTAGTGCTATGCTGGCCCCCTGTCTTAGGGGTGGCCCGGCGGGATGCCCGGCCTGAGACCCGCGAGGGAACCCTTCGAACCTGATCCGGCTCGTACCGGCGTAGGGACAAGACGCGCTGTCTAACCCCCCTGCCGCCCTTGGCCCGCCGGATCGCCCGTGATGGAGATCCGTGCCCATGAGCTGTTGGAGTGGCGGTAGGAGCGCCTTCAGGCGCGATCCCAGATTTGCCTCGCGCCTGAAGGCGCTCCTACCCCTGCTTTGTGCGCCGCTGGCGGCGCAGCCCGTGCCCGAGGTGGTCGTCGTGGCGTCCCAGCTGCGGGCGGCCGAACTCGCCTCGGTGCCGGCGAGCCTCACGGTGCTGGACCGGGCCACTGTGGAGGCCGCCGCCGTCCAGCACTTCGAGGAACTGATTCCGCTCGTCCCCAACCTCAACTGGAGCGGGGAGGGGTCCCGGGCGCGCTATTTCCAGGTCCGGGGCACCGGCGAGCTGGAGCAGTACCAGGGCGCGCCGAACCCGTCGGTGGGTTTCCTGGTGGACGACATCGACCTCTCCGGGCTCGGCGGCGTCGCCACGAGCTTCGACGTGGACCGGGTCGAGGTGCTGCGGGGGCCCCAGGGCACCCGCTACGGCGCCAACGCCCTCGCCGGGCTCGTGTACGTGGAATCCGCGGCCCCGACGGCGACGCCGGAGGCCCGGGTCACGGTCACCGCCGGCAGCGAGGACACCCTTGCCGCCGGCGCGGTCGTGAGCGGCCCGCTCGGCGGGCCCGGCGCCGCGCTCGCCGGCCGCATCGCCGTCCAGCAGTACCGGTCGGATGGCTTCCGCAACAACGTCTACCTGGGCCGGGACGACACCTCGGACCGGGACGAACTCACCGCGCGCGCCCGGCTCCACTGGCAGCCGTCGGCCGGCATCGACCTGCACCTCACCGCGCTGCATGTGGACCTCGACAACGGCTACGACGACTTCGCCCTCGACAGCGGCTTCACCACCCGGTCCGACGTGCCCGGCGAGGATTCCCAGGAGACCGACGCGGCGGCCCTGAAGGCCACGCTCCCGCTCGGCGCCGCGGCCGAACTCACCAGCATCAGCACGGTCGCGAGCTCCGACAGCGTCTACGCCTTCGACGCGGACTGGGGCAACCCGGGCTTCTGGGCCCCCTTCACCTACGACTTCACCACCCGCATCGCCCGGGGCCGGGACACCCTGACCCAGGAGCTGCGCCTCGCCTCCCGCCCCGGCCACGCCTGGCTCGGCGCCGACGGCGTGGCCGGCGTCTACCTGCAGGACCTCCGGGAGGACGTGGCCGAGGCCTACACCGCCAATTGCCCGGCCGCGACCTGCGGCGTGGACCTCATCTACGACGCCGACGACACCGCCACCCGCAGCCGCTACGACGCGACGAACCTCGCGGCCTACGCGGAACTCGGCTGGGCGCCCGGGCCCGCCACCCGGCTCACGGCCGGCCTGCGCCGGGAGGTGCGGGACGCGGAGTACACCGACAGCGCCGGCAACCGCGTCGATCCGGTGGACCGGATGTGGGGTGGCGACCTCACCCTCACCCGCGAACTCGGCACCGGCGGGGCCGCGCCGGCGACGGTCTGGGGCCGCATCGCCCGGGGCTACCGGGCCGGCGGCTTCAACCCAAGCGTGCTCGCCTTCCCCGGCGAGGAGCGCGGGCTCGAGTTCGGTCCCGAGTCCCTGTGGAACTACGAGGTCGGTGTGCGCGGCGGGGACCGGGACGGCCACTGGTGGGCCGCCGCCAGCGTCTTCCTGCAGGACCGGGTGGATCCCCAGGTGAAGATCCCGGGCCAGCTCGCGAGCGACCCGAACACCTTCGTGTTCCTGACGGAAAACGCGGAGCGCGCCCGCATCGAGGGCCTGGAGCTCGAGGCCCGGTGGCGGCCCGCCGCGGCGGCCTTCGCCGGCCGGCTGACCATCGGCGCGGCGCTGGGTCTGCTCGACACTGAGATCCGCGAGTTCACCGCCCGCCCCGCCCTCGAGGGGCGCGAGCAGGCCCACGCGCCCGGCTACACGCTCGCGCTCACCGGCGAGTGGCGCACCCCCGCGGGCTGGTTCGGCCGGGCCGAGCTGGGGGCCCGGGAAGGCTTCGTGATCGACTACTGCCAGGTCGACAGCTGCTCGTCGCCGGACCCGGAGACCGACCCGTACCAGGTGCTCGATCTCGCCGCGGGCCGGGAGTGGGGTCCCTGGTCCGTCACCGCCTGGGTCCGCAACCTGCTCGACGAGACCTACGCCGTGCGCGGTTTCTTCTTCGGCAACGAGCCGCCGGACTTCGTGCCCACCCTCTACACGCGCCCCGGCGATCCCCGCCAGCTGGGCGTGACGGTTGCCTACGCCTGGCAGGAGCCATGACATGCGCATCACCGCGGAACTCAGCCTCTATCCCCTGGCCGGCGACTTCGTCGGGCCCATCACGGACTTCATCCTCGAGCTGCGCCGGCAGCCCGGCCTCGAGGTCGTCACCAACCCGCTCAGCACCCAGGTGCGGGGCGAGTTCGACGCGGTGACTGCCGCCATCAACCACTGCACGCGGCTCGCCATGGCCCGCGTGCACCCGGTGGTGCTCGTGGCCAAGTTCGTCGGCGCCGACCTCGACATCGCCACGCCGCCCCGACTGTGAGCCCCGCCGAGGCCATCGCGGTGGCCCTCGCCATCGCCTACCTGGTGCTCGCCATCCGGGAGAATCCCTGGTGCTGGCCCGCGGGCATCGCGAGTTCGCTGCTGTACCTCGCCGTGTTCCGCGACGCGGGCCTGTACCTGCAGTCCGCGCTGCAGCTGGTCTACGTGGGCATGGGAGTGTACGGCTGGCGGGCCTGGCGGGCGGGCGGGGCGGACAGCACCCTGCCGATCCGGCGCTGGCCCCTGCGCCACCATGCCGTCGCGGTCGCGGCGGTCGCCGTGGCGACCGGCGTCGCCGGCCTGCTGCTCGCGCGCCACACGGAGGCCCCGGCCCCGTACCTGGATGCCTTCGCTACCTTCGGCGCGGTGCTCGCGACGGGGCTCACCGCCCGCAAGCTGCTCGAGAACTGGCTGTACTGGTTCGTCGTGGACGCGGTGACCCTGGTGGTCGCCTACGGGCAGGGGCTCAAGCTCACCGCGGGGCTCTTCGCCCTGTACCTGGTGCTGGTGGTGGCCGGCGCCCTGCGCTGGCTGGCCGTGTGGCGCCGGCAGGCGCCGGCCGTTGCCTCGTGACCGCAGCCACGCCGGCCCTCGGCGCGGACTGGCCGGTGGCCGCGATCCTCGCCCGCACCCCGATCAGCACGACCTGCCGGGTGACGGGCCCGGACGGTACGCCCGCCGTCCTGCGCGTCGACGGCCCCGGGGCCCGGGCCCTCGGCCTCGACCGGGCGCGGGAGCCCCCCCTGATCGCCCGCGCGGCCGCCGCAGGCCTCGGGCCGCCGCTCCTCGGGGCCGATCCGGCGGCGGGGCGGCTGCTCACGGGCTGGGTGCCCGGCCAGGCCCTCGAGGCGGCCCAACTGGCGGCGCCGGAGGCGCTGGCCCGGGCCGCCCGGCTGCTCCGGCAGCTGCACGGGACGGGCGCCGCCGGGCCCCCCATCCCCCTCGAGGCGGCGATCACCCGCTACGGCGACCTGGCCGGGCCCGGGGCCCCGGAGCGGGTGCGCACCGCCCGGTCCCGTCTCGCCGCGGCCTTGGCCCTCGGGGACGGCATCCCGGTGTTCTGCCACGGGGATCCGACCCCGGGGAACTTCATCGCCGGGCCGGGGGGCCGCCTGACCCTCATCGACTGGGAATATGGGGGTCTCGCCGACCCGTATTTCGACCTGGCGGGCCTCGTCGGCCTCGCGACCGGCCCCGGCGACCACCTGCTGACCGCTTATCTGGGCCGGGTGCCGCGCCCCGCCGAGCGGGAGAGGCTGGCGGCCTGGACGGCCTTCGCGGTCGAACTCACGGCCCTCTGGACGGCCGCCGTGGCGAGCCTCGTGGCAGGGGAATCAGGGCCTTAGGCATCTTTCCATGACCCGTTCTCCGGGTTGGCCCCGGGGCCGGAAACTGGCATGCTGACCCCGTCCGGCGATTGTGAAGAAGGAGACTTATTTTCCCGCCGGGTTATGGCAAATCGCCATTGCGAAGGCCGCTGTCACTCACTAGAGTGACCATCACAACCAAAGTTGGCGGGACTCTGTCCCGACCAGCGAACAACGAACAAACGGTTACAGAGGGATCGCCATGCGCATCAACCAGCTCAAGCACGGGCTTCTGGCCACGCTCGCCGCCGCGGTCCTCGTGACGACCCCCGGCCAGGCCGCGGTGATCTCCTACTTCCTGGACCAGTCCAACGAACTCGACGACGGCATCAACTACCTGCAGGTCACGATCTCCGACGAGCGCGAGTCCGGCGTCATCGACTTCACGGTGCAGGCGCTGCAGCCCCTGCTCGACCTGGCCGGCGACAAGTTCGGCATCCAGAAATTCGCCTTCAACGTGCTCGGCGGCGTCGGCATGGAGGCCCGGGACGTGGAGGGCCTGCCCTCCGGCTGGCGGGCCCGCAACGGCGGCCGCATGGACGGCTTCGGCCTCTTCGACATCACGGTCCAGGGCAGCGGCAACGGCCGCCACTTCTTCGGCCATGGCGGCTACGGCAAGCACAAGGGTCGCGGCACGCCCCAGGACCCGCTGACCTTCTCCATCGAGGGCGTGGACCTCGACACGGTGCTGAGCTACGTGGACCTCTCCTCGGGCCGCTCGCCCCAGGGCTTCTCCCTGTTCTCCGCCCAGGTGGTCGGCCTCGACCTCGGCAACTGCGGCGGCAACGTGACGCCGTCCACCTACGGCGGTGGTGGCCACGGCGGTCACCACAAGTGCGTGACCAGCGCCTACTTCGGCGGCACCAGCGCCGTCCCGGCCCCGCCGGCGGTCTGGCTGCTCGGCACGGCCGTCGCGGCCGTGGCGGTCCGCCGCTTCCGGAAGGCCAACGCCGCCTGAGCCCCCGTCACAGTCGTCCCGACAACGGGCCCTGCGGGGCCCGTTGTCTTTTGGGGCAATGAAACCTTGTTAATGTTCAACGCCCCCCGGGGGTGGGTGATAGACTGAACATTCAACGAGCTAGGTGGTTTTTCTCGGCAAAATCCAGCGCCGGTCACAGTCCCTGCACCGCGCCGGGGCTAGGATCTTCCCGAAGAAAACACGTCTCCACCCATTGAGGGCGGGCGCCCCGCGCCGGCCGGAAAGACGGCAGAAATCCAGTCATGGCCTTTGAGATCGCAATCCCCGAGGATGACAACCGGACGTTCAGCGACTACCTGGACGCCCTGAAGCGCCGGCGCAAGCCCGCCATCATCCTGGCCCTGGTGCTGCTCCTCCTCGGCGGCATCACCATCTTCGTCTGGCCGAACGCCTACACCTCGACGGCCGTCATCCTGATCGAGGACCCGGACATCCCGCCGGGGCTGGTGCCGAGCACCGTGACGACCTTCGCCTCCCGGCAGATCCAGTACATCAACCAGCGGGTCATGACCCGCACGAACCTCGCCCAGATCATCGAGAAGTTCGACCTCTACCCCGAGGAGCGCAAGTACCTGCCCACCCTGCTGCTCGTGCCGGACGTCGAGGAGAACATGAGCATCGACGTCATCGACGTCCAGCAGCCCAGCGCCAGCGGCCAGCAGGTGATGAGCACCATCGCCTTCCGCCTCGGCTTCGAGCACGAGGACCCGCAGACCGCCCGGCAGGTCGCCAACGAGCTCGTGTCCCTCTACCTCGCCGAGAACGTCCGGGCCCGGACCGAGAAGACTGCCGAGACCAGCCAGTTCATGCAGGCGGAGGTCGACCGCCTCGACGCCGAGGTGAAGGACCTGGAGGCCCAGATCGCCAACATCAAGCGCGACAACGAGGGCAGCCTGCCCGAGCTCATGACCTTCAACATGCAGCTCATGAATTCCATCGACAACGACATCCTCGAGATCGACCGGCAAATCCAGTCGCTGCGCGAAAACAAGATCATGCTGGATGCGGAGCTCGCCAAACTGAGCCCCATCTCCACCACCGTCACGCCGGAAGGCAAGCCCATCTCCTCGCCCCAGGACCAGCTGAAGGCCCTGCAGACCGAGCTCGCCCGCCTCGAGGGCCGCTACAGCCCCGAGCACCCGGACGTGGTCCGGGTCCGGCGGGACCTGGAGGCCGTCCGCACCCAGCTCGGCGCCGACATCAGCCTGGACCAGAGCAACGCCAACCTGGAGCAGGCCCGCCTGGACCTCGCCCGGGCCAGGGCCAGTTACTCCGACGATTCCCCCCAGGTGCAGCAGGCCGAGCGCCTGGTGCGCAGCCTGGAGCAGCGGGTCGCCGAACCCCGCCGCCAGAACATGGGCAGCCTGGAGCCCGACAACCCGGTCTACATCCAGATCCGGGCCCAGAAGGAGATGCTCGATTCCCAGGAACGGTCCCTGGTGGCCAAGCAGGCCGAGCTCCGGGCCCGCCGGGCCGAGGCGGAGGGCAAGACCCTGAAGAGCTCCGACGTGGAGCGGGAGCTGTCCGGCCTCATCCGCCGGCTGCAGACGGCCTCCTTCAGCTACCAGAACGCGCGAGAACGGCTCACCATGGCCAAGATGGGCCAGCAGCTCGAGACCCAGAGCAAGGGCGAGCGCTTCAACCTGGTGGAGCCGCCGGACCTGCCGCTGCTGCCCTCCAGCCCCAACCGCCCCGTGCTGCTCGCCCTGCTGATCGTGCTGGTGCTGGCCGCCGGCCTCGGCTGGCCCCAGGTGGCCGAGTCCATGGACGAGGCCATCCACAGCCCCCGGGCCATCGAGCGGGTGCAAGGTGCGCCGCCCATCGCCGAGATCCCGCTCATCGAGAACGCCGAGGACCGCAAGAAGGAACGCAACACCAAGCTGGGTGTGCTGCTCATCGCGCCGATCGCCGTCGCGATCGTCCTCGCCCTCATCCACTTCCTCTGGATCCCGCTGGACGTGCTCTGGTACGTGGGTCTCCGTCGCCTAGGGATGTAACGAGCCATGGAACGAATTCGCAAGGCACTCGAGCGCGCCGGCCAGGACCGCATGGCGGCCACCGACGTGATGCGCCAGACGGGCACTTTCGCCACGCAGACCGATCTGTCGACGGGCGTGCGCTACACCATGACGAAGATGGTGGAGGTTGCGCCGAAGACCCTGCTCGACAACCGCATCATCGCCGCGCTGCCCGAGCACAAGTTCAAGGACGCCTACCGCATGATGCGCACCCGGGTGCTGCAGACCATGCGCAACAACGGCTGGACGGCCGTGGCGGTGACCGGGCCGGCCTCCGGCTGCGGCAAGACCCTGACGGCCATCAACCTGGCCGTGAGCCTGGCCATGGAAGTGACCCACACGGTGCTGCTGGTGGACCTGGACCTGCGCCGCCCGTCCGTGCACAAGTACTTCGGCTACGAGCCGGAACTCGGCCTGTCCGACTACCTCACTACGCCCGACCTGCCGCTGCACAAGCTGCTGTTCACCCCGTCCATCGACCGGCTGGTGGTGCTCCCGGGCCGCAGCGCCCTGCCGAACTCCGCCGAGATGCTGCGCTCGCCGCGCATGGTGGCGCTCGTCAATGAACTGAAGACGCGCTACCCGGACCGTCTGATCGTGTTCGACCTCCCGCCGATCCTGGCGGCGGACGACGCGCTGGCCTTCTCGCCCTACACCGACTGCTTCCTGATGGTGGCCGAGAGCGGTGGCACGAAGAAGGACGACCTGCAGAAGGCCTTCGAGATCCTGAAGAACACCCCGCTGGTGGGCACGGTGCTGAACAAGTCCGACGCCCCGTCCACCGGCTACGGGTATGCCGGGGAAACGAAGAAGAAGCGCTGGTTCGGGCGCGGCTGACGTCCGATGTACGAAGGCTTCTATGGCCTCTCGGAGCGTCCCTTCGCCCTGCTGCCCGACGCGTCCTTCCTCTACCTCTCGAAGGGCCACGGCACGGCGCTGACCCTGCTCCGCTACAGCGTCATGAACCGCCAGGGGTTCACGGTGGTGAGCGGGGAGGTGGGCAGCGGCAAGACCACCCTCATCAACCGGCTGCTGGACGAGATGAAGTCCGGCGTGACCGTGGGCCTCATCAACTTCACCACCCGGTCCTTCGGCGACATGGCCGAGTGGATCATGATGGCCTACGGGCTGCCCTACAAAGGCAAGGGCAAGGTGGAGCTCTACGACGACTTCACCCAGTTCATGATCCGGGAGTACGCGGCCGGCCGGCCCGTGGTGCTGATCGTGGACGAGGCCCAGAACCTGGGCATCCGGGGTCTCGAGGAGATCCGGATGCTGTCCAACGTGAACGCCCAGAAGGACTACCTGCTGCACGTCATCCTGGTGGGCCAGCCGGAGCTGCGCTCGCTGCTGCAGAGTCCCCAGCTGCGCCAGCTGACCCAGCGGGTGTCCGTGGCCTACCACCTGCGCCGCCTGACCGAGGAAGAGGTGTTCCAGTACATCGTGCACCGGGTGACCCTGGTGGGCGGCTCGCCGACCCTGTTCGATCCCGACGCGGTCCGGCTCATCGCCGCCGCCAGCGACGGCATCCCGCGCCTCATCAACACCTTCTGCGACCTGGCCCTGGTCTACGCCTTCTCCGAGGAGAAGCCGACCGTCGGCGCGCCGGAGGTGCGGGCGGTGCTGGAGGACCGGCGGCGGATGGGGTTGCCGGCGGGGGGTGGGGGGGCCGAGACCGTGCCGCCCGTCCAGGCCGCCACCTGAACTGCCCGCGGGACGACGCCAGCAGCCAACCCCATGTGCGGAATCGCCGGCATCGTCGGCCAGGCACCGCTCCCTGACCTCGAGGTTCCCCTGAGGCGGATGCAGGCGGCGCTCCGTCATCGGGGTCCGGACGATGCCGGTATTTTCATTGCGCCCGGGCGCAATGCCGGGTTCGCCCACACCCGGCTCTCCATCATCGACCTCAGTCCGGCCGGGCACCAGCCGATGTCGACGCCGGACGGGCGGTTCACGATCGTGTTCAACGGGGAGATCTACAACTTCAGGGAGCTCCGGCGGGAGCTGATGGCAGGGGGTGTGGCATTCCGATCGAGTTCTGATACCGAGGTCCTCCTCCGGATGTACGAGCGCTTCGGTATCCGCTTTGTCGAGCAATTGCGCGGAATGTTCGCCCTCGCGATATGGGATGAACGCGAAGGTCAGTGCCTGCTGGCTCGTGATCCTCTCGGGATCAAGCCGCTGTATCTGCGCGTGCAGGGCAGAGGTGCCGGATGCGAGCTGGCCTTTGCCTCGGAAGTCCGGGCGCTGGTTGCCGGGGGCGTGGCCGAGGCGGAGGTGGATCCCGAGGCGCTGATGGGTTACCTGCGCACCGGCTCGGTTCCCGAGCCCCTGACGATCCTGCGTGGGGTCGAGTGCCTTTCGGCCGGTACCATCCTGGTATGGCGGGCCGGACGCGTCCAGCGGCTGACCTACTGGGAGTTGCCGCTCGACCAGAGCCCGCCGGATCCCCTCCAGCGAGGCGGGCGCGCTGACCTGGTAAGCCATCTGCGTGAGGGCCTGCTGGACTCGGTGCGTGCGCATCACGTCAGCGATGTCCCGGTTGGGATCTTCCTGAGTGGCGGGATCGACTCCACCGCGCTGCTCGCCCTTTCCCGGGCGATTGGCCAACGGGATATCCGCACGTTTTCGATTTCCTTCGCGGAGACGTCCTATCAGGAAGGCCCCGCCGCACGCCGGACGGCCGAGGCCTTCGGGACGGACCACTACGAATGGAGTCCGTCAGCCGCCGAGGCGGGGGTCCTGCTAGATGCCTACTGGCCAAGCCTGGACCAGCCGACCGTGGACGGATTCAACACCTGGTGCGTGTCCCGTGCCGCCCGGTCCCATGGAATGAAGGTCGTCCTTTCCGGGCTGGGCGGGGACGAGTTCTTTGGTGGCTACCCGTCCTTCACCAGTGCGCCGCTCCTGGCCAAGGCCGGGTATGTCCCCCGCGCATTGCGTGCTCCCATCGGCGCGGTGCTGCAGCGGTACTCCACGCGGCCACCGCGTCGCAAGATTGGCGAATTTCTTCAGGGCGCCGCAGGCCTGAACGAAGCCTGGGGGGCGGTCCATGCAATCTTCACCTGGGACAAGGCTGCAGTGCTCGGGGAGTGGTTGACTGGCGTGCCCGCGCCCCGCCTGCTTGCCGCAGCAACAGCCTCAACTCAATTAGTTCGAAGGGAACACCCTCTGTCGCACATTAGCGCGCTGGAGGTGACCCAATACATGCGCAACCAGCTCCTCAGGGACAGCGATGTCATGAGCATGGCCTGGGGGCTCGAGTTGCGCGTGCCCCTGGTGGACAGCCATCTCGCTGAGCTGGTTTGCCAGTTTCCTCCAGCGGAGCGGCTGCATGTCGGAAAGCGCCTGCTCGTGGACGCAGTGCCAGAGATCCCCGACTGGATCCTCTCACGGCCGAAGGCGGGCTTTCAGTTCCCGTTCCCCGAGTGGGTGCGTGGAGCCTGGGCTGACCGCTTCCGGGCGGCGACGGGTGAGTCGCCTGTGCTCTTGCAGACGTGGTACCAACAGTGGGCGGTTCTCGCATTCCATGAGTGGTGGAGAAACGTCCGTGACGTCGTTTCGGGGCGTGTCGCTGCATGAGTTCGCATGAGGGGAGCGGAGGGTCGTCATCTCCGGGGCGGCAAGACGCCGTCAGACACGGGTCGAAATCGAACGAACTGACGGATGCGGACTACTGGGACGGGCACTGGCGGGATCGCCCGTCACCCCGCATCATCGGACCCGGGCACGGGGAATACGGTCGCGATGGGTTCCTCCTGCGCACACTTCGCCGTCACGCTCCGGGACTCCACTATGGCCAGGTCCTCGAGCTGGGTGGCGGGTCCTCGTACCGGTTGCTGGCCCTCTCGAAGTGGTCGGGCGCCCAGGCCGTCGCCGTGGATTACTCGCCCGAAGGCATAAGAACCATCGAGGGAATCTTCGCTGCCAACGGCTGCCGCGTGGAAGCCGTATTGGCAGACATTCTCAAGTGGGATACCCACGGCCGAAAGTTCGACCTGATTGTCCATTGGGGGCTGGTGGAGCACTTCGCGGACCCTGTTCCCGTCCTGGCGAAGTGCGCTGAACTCCTCGAGCCAGGGGGGGCTTTGGTATTTAGCATGCCGAACATGGATGCCTGGGGTGCGGCTATCTGGCGTCGGTTTTGTCCGGAAAACTGGAGCCGCCATATCTATCATTCGGACGACTTCATCCGGGCGTCGTGCCTTGCCGCTGGACTGGAGGTCCGGCAGGCGTTTCATTTCGGCTATCCACTCATCAACATCGCGAGGTGGGAGAATCCGGGACGATTGGGTCGGCTAGCTTCCTGGCTTCTCTCGAAGCTGTTGCAGGCGACGGTGGCAGTTGGTTGGATGATCCCGATATACCACTTTGGCTCAAGGGCCATTTCCAGCGAGCGAGGCTTCCTGGTCTGCCACCGATCTGCTCCGACCTAGAGACTTACCAGGGTAAAGCCCTGTGCCGGTATCCGGACGCCAAGGGCCCGACGGAGCCCGGCAGGGCCTGTGGCAAGGTACGGCTTGAGGTCGGCCTCGGTTACGTTTCGGCCAGCATTGGTTCTGTTCACTACGACGGCTAGCTGCTTGCCCCGTGCGCTGTTGTACATGCTGATGAGCACCTCCCGCTCGCGCCATTCCCCGTCAAGTTCCCAATAGCCCGTGAACTCGGCCTGCTGCAGGCCAAAGTCATCGAGCTGACGGTACAGGGGCCGTCTTAGTTCAGGAGGCGCAAGAGTCCACACCTGGACGTCGTGCAGAAGGGCTACGGCCATGAAGTTTCGCCAAAGTGCCTCGTACTCCGCAGAGCGGAGCCATGCAGCCGAATCCTTTCTGTATGCCGGCGGGCGCTGGTTGGCGAGGTAGTCGGACCAGACCTCTTCCAGCCAGATGATGGGGATCCCGTACTGCCGGGCCACGAAGGTCGCCTGGACGGTGTCGAAGTCGGTCGACGAGAGATAGTTAAGGTCAGTCAGGCGGTGATTGAACTCCTCGCCCTGCACCATGCCCGCTACGAAGGTGTATGCCGGCGCAACCGTCGCCATCGAGTTGTGCACGTAGATCAGCGGGTCGCGGCCGCGCAGGTGCAGGGCCGTGGCCAGTCGCTTGAAGAACTGGCGCATGGCCAGGATGTCCGAAGCCTCCGTGGGCCGGATCCGTTTGTCCGGGCTCAGGTGCCCTGGGTTGGCAGACCCGATGGGTTCAGCCTGGTCGAAATAGAAGCCCCGCACGGGGAGTCGGGCTGCAACCTGGTCGAGTCGCTCTACGAGGTACTCCGAGAACCCTGTGGCGCGGTGCGAGAAGTAGGGCCGTTCAAAACCCTGCTTGTAGGCGCCGTCGCCCGCGGCCGGGGTTCTCCTTGCGGGCTCAATGCCCCAAGCATCCTCGTTGGCTGCGATCAGTGGATCCAGGACGGACGGCGCCCGGAGAGACATATAAGGGATGCGCTCTATGCCAACCGATCGCCACGCCAGCACCTCGGAACGGTTCTTTGCGATTCCTGGATACGCAGACCTGTCGTTGGCCGTCAGGCGGGCTGCGGCTCCCGCCGGGTAGTCGACGTAGGGCAGGGCATAGTGGGGGACCGCCTCGACCCACCAGAGGTGCCGGGTCCCGAGGCCGACCTCGTCCATGGTGGCTCGCGGTACGATCCGATCGCTGCGGACAGAGGGGGGCATGTCCCGAACCGGCGTTGCCAGAAACGCGAACTGGATCTCTATGGCCTCGGTCAGCATCTGGGAACCGAGCAGAGGCTGCACCAGCCTGACTTCCGTGTCAGTACAGAACATGCTGGTGGGTGGGCGCGTGTCTGCGGGCCCCGGAAAGGCGGGTTGGTCAGTCAACAGCCAGAAGCTCCTCCGGGTATCTACGAAGCCGAGTGCGCTCTTGTAAGGGAGGTCGCCACAGAGCGGGAAGAGTTCCTGCTTGTTGTAGTTGTAGATCGTCTTTGGTTCGTAGGCCAGCAGGCGGAGGTCCCGGTTTCGGGTCAAAGAGCCAACAACCGTGACCCGATCTATGGGGACCGGTGACCTGGGGCTCAGCGTGAGCGTCACCGTGGCCAGGCCGTCGTACTCCACGTTGGTGCGGGTGGTAACGTCAAGACTTTCGTGGACCCGGCCCTCCGTGACCAGCTCGACGCCGTGTCCAGTGGCGCCGGTGGCAGAGAACGTGGCGGCCTGCACGACGGCGGCAGTCCCATTTACTTGAACCACAATGGAAAACGGGCCCGCGATCTCGGTACCCAAAGACCGAATCGAGGCGGGCAGGTGTCCCCGTTGCCACTCATAGGATCGCTCCGCGCCCAAGTCAATCCTGCGGCCCGCGAGTGCTACCGGCGCAAAGCCCGGAAGAACTACTGCGGCCGAGCCCACGGAGCCGGATGCCGTGATCCCGATCACGGGAG
>ERZ761602.5268-NODE-5268-length-15485-cov-5.256319_pt1 | contig 15485 bp, 11 predicted proteins | sample MGYA00512165_ERZ761602 | MGnify/ENA primary metagenome ERZ761602 (study PRJEB28899, sample SAMN02445085) | bioreactor sludge metagenome | biome: EBPR sludge; isolation source: Thorneside wastewater treatment plant | place: Australia: Brisbane, Thorneside...
GGGCTGCGCCCCGCCGCAGCCGACCGCGCAGGGCGCGAAGCCCGCGCCGAGCAGGACGGCGCAGCCGATCACGCCCGAGCGGCCGAGCACGCCCGAGCGGCCGAGCACGCCCCAGCGGCCGAGCACGCCCCAGCGGCTGAGCACGCCCCAGGGGCTGAGCACGCCCCAGCGGCCGAGCGCCTTGGGGCCGGTGGACTGGAGCGGGCGACGTGGTGGGTTTCTCGAGGTTCGCACGTGGGTGGCTCGGGGTAGGAGACGCTCCTCGGGCCCGGTCCGGCTCGGAGCCCTTGCGAGAACGCGCGAGGGGCGCGAGCGCTGACACCCATGCTCACCGAAGCATCGTTCCACGGGAAGCTCCGTCCAATCCACCATGACGCCGCGCCGCGGGTTCGGCTCGAGCGCACCCGGCGCCCAGCCCGCTCTCTCTCACGAGTCCCCCCGGAATCCACTAGGATGAGCTCGATGTTCCGACGCGCCGTGGTCCCCGCTCTGTTCGCTGTCACCCTGGCCGCCCACGCGGGCTGCGAGCGCCCCGCTTCACGCGCGCCCGCCGGGTCTGCGGCGGGCAACTGGCAGGCGCCCGGAGCGCAGGGACCGTGGCAACCCGGCCCTGGCACGGGCCCGCAGGGCCCCGGCCAGGGCGGTTGGCAGCCCGCGCCAGCGCAGCCTGCGCCCACGCCTCAGCCCGCACCCGCCACCTCGTCACCCTGGGGGCTGCCGTTCCCGATCCCGGAGCTCGGCTGGCCCTTCCCCACGGGGGGCGCACCCGCCACCGGAGGCACGGCTGCACCTCCACCCACGGTGCCGTCGCTCGGCACCGCAGACGCGCTCCCGATCCAGATGGTCGACGTCGGCTGGATGCGTCAGCGCGCTCAGCTCGTGCTCTCGGAGCTCGTCGCGGCCCTGCCGGCCCAGAAGCGCGCGATGGTGCAGGGCATCCCGCTCTACGCCGACCCGACGGTCGGTGAAGTGAACGCCTTCGCCGCCTGCGACGAGCGCGGCGCGGCGCTGATGGCGATCACCGATGCGCTGCTCGAGGTCATGGCCTACTCGGCGCGCACACGCGCGACCGACGAGCTCTTCGGGACGCGGCTCTTCGACGGCTACGTCGAGCTGGTCGCGCAGCACTACAGCCCTGGCGCGCCGCTGCCGAGGCCATCGGCGGCCTTCTTCGACCCCGGGCGAGACGCCGACCCACGCAAGCTGGCGCGGCAGGTCGTGCTCTTCGACGGGCAGCTCGCCTTCGTCATCGGGCACGAGCTCGCCCACCACCACCTCGCTCACACCGGCTGCGCCGCCGGCGGCGCCGGCGGCCTCGGTCGCGTGCTCTCGCGGGCGGTGCCGATCTTCAGCCAAGGCGCCGAGGCGGGCTCGGATATCGAAGGCACCTACAACCTGCTCGCGGCCGGCTCACGCCGGAGCGCGAACCCCTACAACGAAGACGGCGCGGCGCTCTCGCTGGCCTTCTTCGCCGGGCTCGATCGGCTCACCCCGACGAAGATCATCTTCGCCTTCGAGAACAGCCACCCGCACCCCTCGGTCCGCCAGCCCATCGTCAAGCAGGCGGCGGCCACGTGGCGCCAGACGGGCGGCAATCCGCCGCCGACGATCGCGTTCTGAGGCCCTTCAGGCGAGCGGCGGCAGGCGCGCGCCGCATTCGACGCAGAACACGTTCGCGCCTTCGCGCGCCGCCCCACACTTGGGACAGGGCGGCGAAGCTTCGGCGCTCTGCTCGCCTCCGAGCTCGGCGTCGAGCTGCGCGGCGTCGAGCTCGGAGCCGAGCTCGACCTGCACCGCCTCGATGTCCGGGGCGTCGCTCTCCTCCCAGGGGCGGATGCGCACGAGCAAGGCGCTGATGTTGTCGTTGCCGCCGTTGTCGTTCGCCATCGAGACGAGCTGCTCGGCGGCCTCACGCAGGTCCGAGACGCCATCGAGGATGAGCGCCATCTCGGGCTCGTCGACCAAGCCCGAGAGCCCGTCGCTGCAGAGCAGGTAGACGTCTCCGGGCTGGACCTCGACCGAGCGCACGTCGACCTTGACCTCTTCGCGCATGCCCAGCGCACGCGTGATGATGTTCTTCGGGAGGCGCGCGAGCTCCTCGGGGGTGAGGTCGGGCTTCAGGGCGAGCGCGTCGTTGATGAGCGAGTGATCGTGCGTGAGCAGCTCGAGCTCACCGCCGCGCAGCCGATAGCAGCGGCTGTCACCGACGTGCCCGATGTGGAGCGTGCGCACCCCTCCGTCGTCGTCGTGGGCGCCGTCGCCGTCTCCTTCGTGGTCGAGCGCCGCCGCGACGACCGTGGAGCCCATGCCGTGGTGCTGTCGGTAGGTGCTCGAGATCTCGAAGACGTCGCGGTTGGCCTTGCGGATCGCCGCCGCGAGGCGCTGGCCTCCGCTGCTGAGCGCTTCGTGCCCCTCACCGAGCGCGCCCTCGGGCAGCGTACCGTCGAGCGTCGCTTCGTAGAAGTTGCGGATCGACGCGGTCGCGAGCCTGCTCGCGATGTCGCCCGCGTTGTGACCGCCCATGCCGTCGGCGACCACGAACAGCTCGAGCTCCGGGCGCAAGAGCATGTGGTCTTCGTTGTGCTTGCGCTGTCGACCGATGTCGGTCACGCCGACTGCGTCGAAGGCGAGCTTGGTGCTCTGGCTGGCCGAACCGACGCTCGCGGAGGCGTGCTCGACGTCTCTCTGTGGAGAGGGCACGGCAGGCTCGGGCTGGAGTCCTCGATCGGCGGTGGTCATGCCGGGCGGGATTATAGCGGCTCGCGGGACCGAGTTACGACCGCCGATTGCACGGGCGGTCGCGCGAGCGCGGCGGGCAGGGCGGCAGCGCTCGGCAGCGCCGACGGAGCAGCGGCCACGGAACGCGCGCTCCGGTCGGCGTCGGGGGCATCCCCCCCGAACCAGCGCCGCGGATCGAGCTCGAAGCGCATGCCGAGCTGGAAGAGCGCGTAGGTCGCGCCCGTGGTCCCCACGATCTCGCCGGCCGCGCTCACTCTGCCCGGACGCTCGAGGAAGGTGCCGAGATCGAGGCCGATGAAGGGGCCGAAGCCCACACCGGCGACGGGCGCGAAGCTCGCACCGAAGGCGAGCTGGACGACGTCGAGGCCCAGGTAACTTCCGCTGCCGGCGACACTGCTCGAGGTGGCGCTCGAGCTGTCGAGCTCCGCCGAACGGAAGCCCGAGCCCAGGCGGATCCAAGGGTCGATCGCCACCCCCTGGGCGAGGTGATAGCTGAGACCCAGGCTCGCGGAGAAGCTCTCGGCCGTGCAGTCCACGCAGCGCTCGGCGCCACCGAAGAGGGCGTACGACGCGCTGAGGTCGAGCACGGCGTGACGCGAGAGCCCCACGCCCAGCGAGCCCCCGAAGGCCGCCCCGGCGGACGCCACGTCGCCGAAGGCGGCGTCGCCCGCCACGCTCCCCGCCGGCGCAGCGAGTCCCGCCGCGCCGCGCACGAGCACGTGGCCCGTGCGCTCGTCGTCTGCGTAGGGCTTGGGCGTGCCTTCATCGGCGGCGCGCAGGCTCGGCGCGAAGTTCTCGGCACCGGGCACACCCGCGGGCGCCTGTGCGAGCGCCCTGCCGCTCGAGAGCGAGACGAGCGCGAGGGCCATCGCGGCGCACGGCGCGACGCTTCGAACGCGAGCGGGGAGGAGCCGAGAGCGCTGCGGCACGGCGAGCACCATCGCCGCGGTCCTCCCCGACGTCAACGTCTCGTCCCGGAATGCGCGCCCAGGGTGCGGGCCCACGCAACCACGGGCGGCTTCGGGTCGATTCACCAGCATGCAACACCTCAGCGGATCGGGGCAGGCATGTGACGTCGACATCGGCCGTACGGACGCCCTTCCACTCGAGCAGGCACCCGGCCCAGCCCAGTACCGGGTGAGGGTCCGCCACGCTGACACGGGTCGAGTCCTGGCGGAGTCTGCCGTGCTCGACGGGGTCGAGCTCGTCGTGGGGAGCGCCGAAGGGGTCGGGCTCCGTGTCGCGGAGCGTACGGTGAGCAGGCGCCACGCGCGGCTGGTGGCGAGCGCCTCGGGCCTGTGGATCGAGGACCTCGGCGCGACGAACGGGGTCGAGATCGCCGGCGTCAGGGTCTCGAGCGCCCAGCTGCAGGAGGGCGACCACGCGACGCTCGGTCGCGTGAGGCTCGAGCTCTCGAGCGCACGAGGGCGTGAGCCCGAGCTCGCCGAGCCCTTGCCCCTGCTCGTCGGAGACTCCACGACCATGCGAAGGCTCGCCGCGCGCGTGCGCCGCATCGCGCCGCTCAAGCTCCCCGTGCTGGTCCGTGGCCCGAGTGGCAGCGGCAAGGAGCTCGTCGCCCGCTCGCTGCACGAGCTCAGCGGTCGAGCCGGCCCCTTCGTGGCGATCAACGCCGCGACGATCGGGCGCGATCTCGCGGAGAGCGAGCTGTTCGGCCACCTGCGGGGAGCGTTCACGGGAGCCGCGAACGACCGTCGAGGCGCGTTTCGCGAAGCGAACGGTGGCACGCTGTTCGTCGACGAGATCGGCGCCCTGCCGCCCTTCGTGCAGGCCAAGCTCTTGAGGGCGGTGGAGGAGGGGCGCATCCGGCCCCTCGGCGCAGAGGGCTCGATCGCGGTGGAGACGCGCATCGTCGCGGCGACCTGCGAGCCGCTCGAGCACATGGTCGCGAGAGGCGATTTCCGCGAGGACCTCTACGAACGCCTCGCCGCTTGCGTCGTCGTCGTGCCCGCGCTGCACGAGCGCCCCGGCGACATCCCCGCGATCGCGCGGCACCTGCTCGCGTCGATGGGGCTGGGCGCGGTGCGGATCGAGCAGGCCGCGCTCCGAGACCTGCGTGGTCGCCGCTACCGCGGGAACGTGCGCGAGCTACGCAACCTCCTCGTCCAGGCGCTGGTGCTCGCCGCGGGGCACGACGAAATCCGGCTCGACGATCTGCGCGCGGCCATCGAAGAACGCGAGGGCCGCGAGCCGCCGAGCCGGCTCGACCTACGGCGTGTGTTCGACGCATGCGGAGGCAACGCCAGTGAAGCGGCGCGCCGGCTCGGGCTGCCTCGCTCGACCCTGCGCGATCTGCTCCAGCGAGCCGACGCGCAGTCGCGTCAGGCCTAGGCGCCCGACGCGCGCCGGGCTCAGAAGGTGCCGATGACCCCGGCGCCCTGGAGGGCAGGGCTCAGCACGGGAGCGACGTCGATGCGCGGGAGCAGCTCACCCTTCGCGTTGCGCTCGGCGGAGCCTCCGCGCCAGTCGACGATCGCGTAGGTGACGGTGGCGCCGAGCGCCACGCCCGCGGTGACCCAGCCGACCACCGCGACCGCCACGTTGGCGTCGTAGACGTCGAGCTGCTCGCGCAGCGCATCGCAGGACGTCGAGAAACCCGAGGCGTCCTGGCCGCCGTCGCGTGGCCCGCACGGCGCGCGATCGAGCCCGCGCCACGCAGCCTCCTCGCGGATGCTCGCCGCCGTGTCGTCGGCCGTCGAGGCCGACGACGACGCGGCTGCAGAGAAGCCGATGCCGAGCCCGAGGCCGAGCGCGAACACACCCGTGCCCACCCAAGCGAGCGGCTTGCGCGTATACCAGTCGAAGAAGGGCTCGCGCCCGCTCCGGGGCTGCTCGACGGGCGGCTGAGGGCCGAAGAAGCTCACCGGAACCGGAGGCGGCGCCACCGCTTCGCCCGGCCCACCCGTGACGGGCTGCGGCGTGGGTCCGCCAGCGGACGGGTCGACCGGCACGGGCGTCGGACCGGGCGCCGGAGCGACACCGGGCTGCGCACCGAGCCACACCGAGGCAGGCTCGTTGCCACCACGCTTCGCCTCGACCCGCGTCATGGCGTTCTTGCCAGCGAAGCTCGCCACGATCGTGCGAGGGCCGGGCTCCACGAACACCGGGTCGAGCAGCGGTGACTTGCCGACGGCCACACCATCCACGCTGACGTCGGCGCCGGCTTGATCGACGCTGATCGTGAGAAGTGCGACGCGGCGCTTGCACTCGTCGAGCGCCTGCGTCGCGGTCGCGCGCTGCTCGGGCGTCATGTCCTTGTGATCGCGCATGAACTGGTGGAGGTGGTTGCCCGCGTCGACCACCTTGCCGCTGCGCAGCTCGGCCAGGCCGAGGTTGAGCAGGACGGCGGGGTGCTGTTTGAGCGCGTAGGCCTGGAAGAACGCCGCTCGAGCCTCCTCGAAGCGTCCGGCGTCGAAGGCGCGCACGCCGTCTTGGTAGCGCTGGCGCGCGACCTCGGTCACGGCGTCGGGCGCGGGCTGCGCGGCCGGCTGCGCGTGGAGCTCCGTCGCGGAGGCGGCGACGAGCAGCAAGGAGGCGAGGGTGCAACGGAGGGACGGTTTCATGGAGCTCGCGTTCGCTCGGCCAGCGCACGGCTGGGCGCGGTGGGTCGGTCTGGGGACGAGGTGCGCGCGACGACTCGAGCTCGTGCGCTCCTCGACGAAGGGTTCGTCAGAACGGTGAGTCGCGGATGATGCCGCCCGGCTTGCCTGCGGGCGGCTTCGTGGTCGTGGGAGGCTTCGGCGTGGCCGGTGCCGTCGTGGTGGGGGGCTTGGCCGTCGAGGCGACTGGCTGCGACGAGGCCTTGGGTGCGCTCGTGGGCCGTGCCGACGCCTGGGCCGAGGCGCTGGCTGGCGCAGCTGGCGTGGCGGCGCTCGCCGCCGCGGATGCGGTGGGCAGACTCTCGGTTGAGGCGCCGAGCGGCGCGGTGGGCGGCGTCGCCGGCTCCGTGGTGGCGGTCGCGGTGGCTTTGGCCGGGACCTCTGCCACGGGCCCCGCGCTCGAGGTGGCCTTCGTGGGGGCTTCGTCGCCGCCGCCGAGCCAGAGCGCGCCGCCGATCAGCACGACCGCGGCCGCGGAGGCGATCGCGATCCAGCCGACGAGCTTGGAGCGCTGCTCCACCGGAAGCTCCACCGGATCCTCGTCGAGCGCGGCGCGCACCGCGCGCGCAGACACGGGGCCGCTCGCGCGCGTGCCGCCGGACTCGGAGCGCCCGGCCTTCGCCTCGAGCGCAGGCGAGGCGCCATCGGCGTCGGCGCGCGAGGACGAGGCTCTCTGGCTGGGGCGTGCGCCCTTGGAGATCGGTGCAGACTCGGCCGTATCGCCGCCGAGGCCGATCTTCGTGGCGCTGACCTTCTTGCGGCGAGCGCTCGGCGGCGCCGCGTCGGTCGTCGCGGCGGGGGCCTTGGCCTCGTCGGAAGCGGCAGCGAGCGGCGGTGTCCCGTCGGGGGACGTCCGGCTCGGCGAGCTCGCTCCGATCTGCACCGCGGGCACGCCGTCGACCGCCGTGTCGCGCACGTCGATGGGCTCCGCCGAGCTCCTCACGCTCGGCGCGCCGAGCTTCGCCTCCGAGCGTGGATCGAGCGCATCCTCGAGGGAGCCGTCGAGCCCGCCTCGAGCGAGCGCGGCGCCCGAGGGCTCGAGCGCGGCTGCGTCTCCGGCCTCGACCTGTCCTTCGTCGAGCTCCCAGACGGGGCGGAACCGAGCGGCGATGCGATCGGCTTCGTCGGGGCTGAGGCTACCTCCGGGGGTGGTCTTGGCGGCCGTGTCGGAGGGTTCGGACATGCTGGGACTCGGGTGGTACGCGAGCGAGGGGGGACGCGAACAGCGTACCACCTCGCTGCGCACCGCTGCAAACCGAGCCTGGGCCGGCGCGCCGGAGAGCGGGACAGCTTCGAGGAGCGGTGGCAAGATGTGCACGCGTGCACATGAGCCCTCCGCCGACCGCAGCGATTCGCCCCGGCCGAGCTCCGGGCTGCGAGCGAGCGCGCGCGACGGCGTGGCGCGCGGGGCTCGCGTGCCTCGGCAGCCTCGCGTGGGTCGCCTGCGCCGAGCCCGGTGATCGGCAGTCCGAGGCTGGCGCGGCGAGCCCGGCTGGGCCCGTGGCCTCCGCGGAGCGCTGGCTCGCACGCGACACGCCGCTGCCGCCGCGCGAGGAGGTGGTCGCGCTCAGCGATCAGGTCGCCATCTCGGCGTCGCGTGAGGCCGACGCGGGCACGCAAGCGAAGCTCTACCGGATCGCCGCCTCGCTGCGCGCGCGGCTCTACCGCCTCGACGCACGTGAGGCCGACGCTCGCGAAGCGCTCGAGCTCTACACGAGCGCGAGCAGGCTCGACCCCGCGCCCGAGTCGGCCTGCGCGACCGAGAGGGACCGCGCCTTGCTCGTGGGCGAGCTCGCGCGCTCGGCGAGCGCGAGCTTCCGCGAGCTGTACCTCGTGAAGCGGCGCTTCGAGCCCACGCTGGGGAGCTCCGAGGGCAGCTGCCTCGCGTCGGTCGGGCGGGATCTCGGGCTTGCGGCGGGCTTTCGTCCCAGTGAAGCCGAGCTGGCGGCGCTCGACGCCGAGGCCGGGCGGCGCGAGCTCCGGCCGCCCGCGCCGACGCCGGCGCTCGGCTCGGCGCAGGCCGAGGCTGGGGCTGCGTCGGCCGCTGCGACGGCGGGCTCGCCGATCGTGGTCTCGCCCGAGGGGCTCGAGCCGGCGCGCGCACCGGTCAAGCTCACGAGCATCGATCACTACGCCTCCGATCACGGCGCTCGCGTCGTGATGCACCTCGAGGGGGCCACCACCTTCCAGGTGGGTCAGCTCGCGGGTGACGAACGCGCTGGAAAGGGGCCGAGGGTCTTCGTCGACATCGACAAGGCCAGGCTCGGCAAGGTGTCGCGCGAGATCGAGGGCAAGGGCGTGCTCGAGCGCATCCGCAGCGCCCCGCGAGACGGCGGTGCGCGCGTCGTGCTCGATCTCGACCGGGAGCTGACCCGGCGGGTCTTCTACCTGCCGGAGCCCTTCCGCATCGTCGTCGACCTCAGCTCCCGCGCGGCCGAGCCCGTCGCAGAGAAGACGGGGCCCCGACGAGTGAGGCGCGTGGTCATCGATCCTGGGCACGGCGGGCACGATGCGGGCGCCGTGGGGCCGACTGGGCTCGCCGAGAAGACGGTGACGCTCGACATCGCGCACCGCATCGCGCCGCTGCTCGCGCACGAGCTGGGCGTGGAGACCTTGCTCACGCGTGATCGCGACGTGTTCGTCCCGCTCGAGGAACGCACGGCGCGGGCCAACGCCTTCCAGGCGGATCTCTTCATCTCGGTGCACTGCAACGCCTCCGAGAACGGCGACGCGCGAGGCGTGGAGGTGTTCGTGCTCGACAGCCTGAAGGACACGAGCCGCGCCGCCGCCCGGGTCGCGGCGATCGAGAACGGCCTCGGCAGCTCCAAGACGCTCGATCCCGCCGCGCTCGACGCGCACATGAGCCACGTGCTCGCAGGGCTCAGCACGGGCGCCACCTCGACTCGCTCGCGCAAGCTCGGCGATCTGCTCCTGCGCTCGACGATGGCATCGCTCGGCGAGCGCTACCCGGACACGCGCGACCACGGCCTCAAGTCGGCCGGCTTCTACGTGCTCGCGGGGGCGGAGATGCCCGCGGTGCTCTTCGAGACCTCCTTCGTATCGAACCCCGACGACGAGGCCCGCCTCGCGAAGGCCGACTACCGCCAGAAGCTCGCCGACGCCGTCGTGAACGCCGTGCGGGCCTTCCGCGAGGGCAAGTAGCCCCGCAGGGGCGCGTTCAACCCTCTTCGCTCACGAAGCGACCGTCCCTCAAAACGAAGCGCGTGGGTCCGTCGACCCGCAGTTCGGCGAGCTCGTGCGCCGGATCGCCCGGCAGCGCGAGCGCGGGTGGATCTCCCGGCACGAAGCGGGGGCAGATCGGCAGCAGGCTCTGGCGCTCGGCGAGCGCCAGAGCCTCGTCGATGCGACGCACGGTGGCGAGCAGCTCGAGGCAGCGCGTCGTCGGAGGCGCGAGCTGCACCTCGCCGCGCGCGAAGGCCTCGAGCGCCGCGCTCGGCCGGAAGAACGCGCCCTGGGTCGTCTCGTGTGGATCCGCGCTCGGCTCCTGATCGCTCGGCGCCGCGAGCAGGAAGAAGCGAGCGTCGAAGCGGCGGGCTTCGGCCTCCGGCGTGATCCAGCGAGCGAAAGGCCAGAGCCGTTCGAGCTCGACGTGGACCCCCGCGCGCTCGAGCACCTCGGCGAAGCGCCGCCCCTCCCGGACCTCGCTCGTCAGTGCCGAGGCGAGATCGCGGCCCACCTCGGCGGCGAGCAGGCCCGCCTCCTCGAGGGTCTCGCGAGCCGCGGCGACGAGCAGCGCCGTGGCCCGCTCGCTGGAGTCCGCGAGCTCGTGGACCCTCGGGTGGGGGCTGCCCGCGACGCGCGAGAACGCCGGGGGCCGGTCGGCCTCGTCGACCTTGCCGCCGGGGAAGACGAGCGCTCCGCCCAAGAAGCCCGAGCGCGGGTTGCGCACCACGCAGTAGACCTCGAGCTCGCCGGCGCGCTCGCGCAGCACGAGCACCGTCGCGGCGTCGCGCGGGACCGACGGGGCGCGCCCCTCTTCGAACGAAAGACCCAGCGGCTCGGCCATGGCCGCGAGGCAGTAGACCCCGCCCGAGCTCGGCGCAACGCCTCGCGTGGCCGCCACTCGCAGTCGGTCCGGTTCGCGTTGACGGTCGGTGCCTTGGCGCCTACCTTACTGCGCCCCCGGTTCGCGGGGGTGGGGTAGTATGTGGACCGGCTCGTGGCTCTGTTCCAAGGAGTCGGCGAGGGCGAAGGGGCTCAGCGTGAACAAGACCCAGCTCAAGAAGTTCAAGGCACTGCTCGAGAGCAAGCGCGACGAGATGCTCAAGCGCGCCAAGCAGACGCTGAACGACGACATGGCGCTCGACACCAACGAGCTACCCGACGAGATGGACCTCGCCTCGAGCGAGTACCTCCAGTCGTTCACCTTCCGCCTGCGCGGGCGGGAGAAGAGCTTCCTCGACAAGATCGAGCGCGCTCTGCAGAAGATCGAGGAGGGCACCTACGGCGCCTGCGAGGAGTGCGAAGAGGAGATCAGCGTCAAGCGCCTCGAGGCCCGCCCCGAGACCTCGCTCTGCATCCGCTGCAAGGAAGACCAAGAGCGCGCCGAGAAGGACTTCGGCTGAGCTCGACCTCTCGCGCCCCGGGTGATGGTGAGCGCCTCCCACGTGGGAGGTGCTCTGCCTCCCGCGGCGCGCGGGCGGCGCCGAGCTCGGGCGTGGCGCGCGACGATCCTCGTCGCGGCACGGCGACTCGGTGCGTGGCGGCCCGCGACCCTCAGCGGCGGCCGGAGCGCTTCGCGGCCGGCTTCGCAGCCCGAGCCGGCGCCTCGTTCTTCGGAGGCTTCGGCGTGGTCGCGGCCCCCGGCTCGAGCACGCTCCGCAGGTAGCGGCCCGTGTGCGAGCGAGGCTCGGCGGCGACGTCTTCGGGCGTGCCCGCGGCGACGAGCTCTCCGCCTCGTTCGCCTCCCTCCGGTCCGATGTCGATCACCCAGTCGGAGCTCGCGACCACCTCGAGGTTGTGCTCGATGACGACGACGGTGTTCCCGCTGTCGCGCAACCCCGAGAGGGCCTCGAGCAAGAGCTCGACGTCCTGGAAGTGCAGGCCGGTCGTCGGCTCGTCGAGCACGTAGAGCGTGCGGCCGGTCGCCTTGCGCGCGAGCTCGCGCGCGAGCTTGACGCGCTGTGCTTCGCCGCCGGAGAGCGTGGTCGCGGGCTGGCCGAGCTTGAGGTAGCCGAGCCCCACACGAGAGAGCGCGCTCAGCTGATCGCGGAGGCGAGGCACCGCCTCGAGCTGTGCACGCGCCTCGTCGACGGTGAGATCGAGCACGTCGGCGATCGACATGCCGCGGTAGAGCACCTCGAGCGTCTCGCGGCCGTAGCGCTTGCCGCCGCAAGCCTCGCAGTCGACGAACACGTCCGGGAGAAAGTGCATCTCCACACGCAAGACGCCGTCGCCCTGGCAGGCCTCGCAGCGCCCGCCCTTCACGTTGAAGGAGAAGCGCCCGGCCTTGTAGCCTCGCGCGCGCGCCTCGGGCAGCGTCGCGAAGAGCTCACGCAGCACGGCGAAGGCGCCCGTGTAGGTGGCCGGGTTGGAGCGCGGCGTGCGGCCGATCGGCGCCTGATCGATGCTCACGACCTTGTCGAAGTGCTCGAGGCCGACGATGTCGTCGCAGGGGCCGGCGGTGTCGCTCGCTCGGTAGAGTCGGCGGCGCGCCGCGGGCAGGAGGGTGTCGACGACGAGGCTCGACTTGCCCGAGCCGGAGACCCCGGTGACGGACACGATGAGCCCGACGGGGAACTCGACGTCGATGCCGCGGAGGTTGTGCGCGCGCGCGCCGCGCACGCTGAGCGCGCGACCGTCGGGGCGCTTGCGTTTGCCGGGTTTGTAGACGCTCTTGCGGCCCGCCAGGTAGGGCCCGGTGACGCTGTTCGGCGCCTCGAGGATCGCCGCGGGCGGGCCCTCCGCCACGATGGTCCCGCCGTGCACGCCAGCGCCCGGGCCCATGTCGACCACGTGGTCGGCGCGCAGGATCGCCTCGCGATCGTGCTCGACGACGAGCACCGTGTTCCCGAGATCGACGAGCCTGCGCAGCGCCTCGAGCAGCCGATCGTTGTCGCGCGCGTGCAGTCCGACCGTCGGCTCGTCGAGCACGTAGAGCACGCCGACGAGCGCGCTGCCGATCTGCGTGGCGAGCCGGATGCGCTGGCCCTCGCCGCCGGAGAGGGTCAGCGCCGATCGGTCGAGCGTGAGGTAGTCGAGGCCCACCTCGATGAGGAAGCCCAAGCGCGCGACGACGGCCTTCAAGAGTGGCTCGGCGACCGCGCGCTCGCGTGGCGCGAGCGACTCGGCGGCGAAGCCCGCGAGCACCTCCCTGAGCGCCGAGAGCGGCATCGAGCCGAGGTCGGCGACGTTGCGCCCGGCGATCTTCACGGCGAGCGCCTCGGGCCTGAGGCGCCTGCCTTCGCAGGCCTCGCAGACGCGCGTCACGACGAAGCGTCCGAGCTCGTCGGCCCCGGGCTCGAGCTCGGCGTCCGGCTCGGGCTCGTCGCCGGCGCCGCCGTCGGCCTCGCTGCGGCTGAGCTGCCCGGTCTCGAGCGCCTGCTCGAGGCGCGGCACGATGCCTTCGTAGGCGACCCGCGCGCGCTTGCGAGCGCGGGAGGGTCGCGCCTCGGGCTCGGCGCTCGCGTCTTCCGCCTGCTCGGGCTCGCCTCCGCGGCCGAAGAGGATCGCGTGCCGCTGCGCCTCGGGCAGCTTGCTCCAAGGGACGTCGGCCGCGACCCCGAGCTGCTTCACCGCTCGATCGACCTCGACGGCGAGCTCGACCGAGCCACGCCGGCCCCAGGCCGCCACGGCGCCCTCGCGCAGGCTGCGCTTCACGTCGGGTACGACGCGCTCCGGGTCGACGCGGGTGCGGTGCCCGATGCCGTCGCAGCGCGGGCATGCGCCGTGCGGGCTGTTGAACGAGAACATCCTCGGCTCGATCGGCGGGAAGGAGATCCCGCAGTCGACGCAGGCGAAGCGCTCGCTGAGCCAGACCGGCTCGCCGTCGCCGCGATCGACCAGCATGCGCCCTTCGCCGAGGCGCAGGGCGAGCTCCACCGAGTCACCGAGCCGGCCCCGCACCCCCTCCTTCACCACGATGCGATCGACGACGACGTCGAGATCGTGGGGGCGCTTGCCATCGAGCACGAGCTCATCGCCGAGGTCGACGATCTCCCCGTCGATGCGCGCCCGCACGTAGCCCTCGCGCCTCAGGCGCTCGAGCTCGAGCCGCAGCTCGCCGCGGCGCGCGCGCACGATGGGAGCGAGCAGCGTCGCGCGTGTGCCCTCGCCGAGGCCGAGCAGGGTGTCGACGATCTGAGGCACCGTCTGCGCTTGGATCGGCTTTCCGCAGGTGGGGCAGTGCGGCACGCCAGCCCTCGCGAAGAGCAGGCGCATGTAGTCGGCGACCTCGGTCACCGTGCCGACGGTCGAGCGCGGGCTCTTCGCGAGCGCGCGCTGCTCGATCGCGATCGCAGGCGACAGCCCCTCGATCGACTCGACCGCCGGCTTCGCGAGCTGCTCGAGGAACTGCCTCGCGTAGGCCGACAGGCTCTCGACGTAGCGACGCTGCCCCTCGGCGTAGATGGTGTCGAACGCGAGCGAGGACTTGCCCGATCCGCTGGGCCCGGTGATGACGACCAGCTGGTCTCTCGGCAGAGAGCAGCTCACGTCCTTCAAGTTGTGCTGGCGGGCCCCCCGCACCACGAGCCGGCTCATCGACGGCCGGACGTAGCACGATAGTCGCGCGGCATGCCACTCCAACCCACGAGATTCACTGGCCTCGCGCGCCGGGCTCAGGGCACCCAGCCGACGAAGCGCTGAACTTCCCGCGAGCGCGGTGCTACGCCAGCACGCTCGGTGGCTGCCCTCGGCCAGAGCTCCTCTTTGCCGTTCGTCGCCGCGGCGCTCGCCGCCGTCGCTCTGGGGGCGGCGCTGGTCTTCCTCCGGCCGCCGCCGGCGCGTGGCCCCGCGCCCGCGCCGAGCGCGACGGCGTCGAGCGCGCCCTCCGAAGCGTCCGTCGTCGAGGCGCCGAGCCGCAGGGAGCCCCCGCCCGCTGCACCAGCGCCACCGGAGCCACCGCCTGCCGCGCCGGAGAGCTGTCCGAGCGGCATGGTGCTCGTCGAGGGCTGGCGATGCCCCTTCGTCGCGCACCGCTGCGTCGAGTCCCGGGCGAACCTCCCGGGCGACCCGCCGACCTGCCTGCGCTACGCGCCCGAGGTGCTCTGCGAGGGCGCCTACCGCTTCGAGCGCTTCTGCATCGACGCCTACGAGTACCCGAACCAGGCCGGGGTGCTGCCGGCGGTGATGGTCGACTTCGACGAGGCCGAGCGGGCCTGCGAGCTCGAGCAGAAGGCGCTCTGCACCTCGGCGGAGTGGTCCTTCGCCTGCGAGGGTGCGGCGATCTTGCCGTACCCGACTGGGCTCGAACGCGACGCCTCGGCGTGCAGGCTCGACGTCGGCCCGGAGGGCCGGGTCCTTCCGAGCCGTGGTCCTTCGGTCGCCGAGCAGCTCGGCCGGCTCGACGCGCGTGTGCCCGCCGGTGCGCTCGCTCGGTGTCAGAGCCCCTACGGCGCGCGCGATCTCGGCGGGAACGTGGCCGAGTGGACACGCGATCCGACGGGTGGTCGCAAACGAGAGCCCTTCGTGTCCGTGATCGCGGGCAGCGGCTGGGGGCATGGGCCCGGACACTGCCGCGCGCTCGACGCTCGGCAGCCGCCGACGCACCGCGCCCCCTCGCTCGGCTTCCGTTGCTGCAGTGAGGCTGCGCCTCGTCGCACCGAACCACCTCCCGCACCGAAGCGACGCGGCGGCTTCCAGGCGATCGATGCCACGCGCCATCCAGGGCTTCCATGACTCGCCGCGTTGGACTAGCGTGCCGCTCGTGGCGTATCGACCCGCCTCGCGCTCGACCCAGGAAGCTCCCAGGTCGAGTCGCGTGCGTCGTCCGCGTCGCTCCGAGCGCGGCGTCCTTCGTCGCGGCGCTGCCGAGTCTGCTCCGTCGGCCGGACGTCCGGTGACGCAGCAGGTGCGTCGCGCGCTTCATGCACGGGCCCATAGCTCAATCGGTCAGAGCCCCCGGCTCATAACCGGGCTGTTCCTGGTTCGAACCCAGGTGGGCCTACC
>ERZ761602.5270-NODE-5270-length-15480-cov-4.866451_pt1 | contig 15480 bp, 8 predicted proteins | sample MGYA00512165_ERZ761602 | MGnify/ENA primary metagenome ERZ761602 (study PRJEB28899, sample SAMN02445085) | bioreactor sludge metagenome | biome: EBPR sludge; isolation source: Thorneside wastewater treatment plant | place: Australia: Brisbane, Thorneside...
GGGGGATGTTGACGAGCCCTTGAATCAACTGAATGAAACGGGTATTCATCAGTCAGAAAATCTTGTTCCAATATTGAAGCCCCTCATTCAGGATGAATTGACAGCCGGAAAGGTGCTTTTTTTCACAAGTCCGCTTTCGCGCGCCCAAGATACGGCGCAGCCCTCCGCGAAAGCTTTTGGCGTTAAAATTCAACCGCCGCGGGAAGGGCTTCGCGAAATCGCTTTTGGTGATTATGAGGCTTTGACTGTTGACGAATTGGAAAAACAATTTGGCAGAGAAGCCGTCAGATTAACAAAGGCTTATCGCGAACATAATGCGGCGGTAGTGTTTCCCAATGGCGAGAGCTTTATTCATGTTTTAAGCCGTGCGCGGCAAGAATTAGTAGATTTAGATAAAGAGTTAACTGAGCAGGGGAAAACCGGAGTGCTTTTTGCGCACGGCACTTTGGGCGCGGTTTTTCAGATTTTGTTGGGAGAGCCTCAATTTTTTGATGACCAAGTTCTCTTGGGGTGGCGGAATTATCTGCCAAAAACAGGAGAACCCTTTATCTTAAATCCCGCACGCTCCGAAGCTCGGGGAAAAAGAAGTGCCGCAAAACCGGCCACGATGAAACAACTCGAAGGCTTTATCGAATATCTTGAAGGAGCCTTGGTTGTGTTAGGTAAGATTCAGGCTCCCGAACTGAGGGCGGTCGGGACAAAACTTCCATCGGCGATTATTTTTGCGGGTTATTTATTTTTGCATCCGCGGTTTGGACTTAATCTTGAACGGGTTATGAATGCGGTGACGGCTTATCTCGAATACCGCAATCCTAAAATTACGTTTTTAAATCCGCCCAAAATTAGCCTTGCCCTTAAGAGAGATATGGCTGTTGTGGATGATGCGCTTGTTTTTTCAGGTGTTTCAAACGATTGGGTTGCTGCGGTCAGCGGTTTTCACTATCTCGAGAATTTTGTGCATCCTTTTTATGAAGGGCTGCCCCCGATTGAAAGACGCCGATCTGAAATGAGAGAAGTTGTTGTGACTCAAGACCACCTTCATTTAGTAAAAGAAATCATCGGAACGGGTAAGTTGGTAAGAAAGACAGCCGATGAAAAAATTTACATATTTAGCGAGAAAGAAATCGATGCCCTGTTTAGTGATGAAGGGTGGGGTGAAGATAAAATCAAGGTTGATTCATCACTTTACGCGGGGAAACGGGTTTTAACATTGGCTATTGGGAATTTGCCGTTTGTATTATCTGAAAAATCTGAGTTTGTGGATGCCATTGATTTAGATCCCGCCACAATAGCCATTCAGACTTTAAAACAAAAATGGCGCTATCATCCTGAAATTGATGGTTGGTTTAAAAATCAACCGCCTCGAACCATGGACAATGCTTTAGAGTTCGTGAGGCGTCTTTATCAGTTAGAAGTTGAAAGCCGAGAAGAAAGTGTTGAGGAAGAAAAAAAACATAAGCCGGAGTACGGCGCAACGAATATTAATTTTAAGAGTATGGACCTTCTGACGCCTTCAGAATTAGAGGGCGAGCCATATGATTTAGTTGTTATGCCTAATATTTTTGGTCACTCGAATGGATTTACATATAGAAGCGAATTTGACCAGTTTCTCAATAATATGTCTCGATGGTTATCGCCTCATGGAAAAATAATCATAGTGCCGCTGGTAACACAAGGTCTTGATTGGTTTGTCGAAGATGCGCAAGAACCTTTTAACGCGGTCGGAGGATGGGTTAGCGATCTTAAAAGATCAGGTTATGATGTTGAATGGAGCCAAGAATTTCGCATTCCAAGTTTTTTTTCTTTTATTGATGAAAGAGCGAAATTTAAGGGGCAATACGTCATTATTTCTAAGGCGCGCTCCGAAATGCGGAACGTTTGGGAGGGGCAAGAGCATTTAACAAATCAACTGACAGAATTTGATTTGCCGCAGGATTTTACTTTTACCGTCAGCCGCAGCGATGAGTGGAGTGTTGGCGCCATATTTTTAATTGATCCGTTGGACGCACCAAACGCAAGCGCGCTTTCGGTGGGGCCTTGGGGCTGGCGAATGATGATTAATCCCCAAGGGGTTCCGGGCGTTTTTCGTTTGGGGATGGAATGGACTCCAGGAACCGGATTGCAATTTGAAACAAATGAAGCGGGTGACGAAGGCTATCGAATGACAACGATTCCGGAACTAACGGGTCAAAATTTACTTTTAGATTGGAGTTATGATTCTGATTCCAGGACAGTTACCTTTGTGTTTGATGAAAAATTAAAGCAGCTTTTACCCGAAGATTTTTCTTTCGCGATTCCCGGCGCAGAGATTCCCAGCGATTGGCTTAAATGGCAAATTCAGTTTCAATCCCGCTCCGAAATGCGGGCGATTGATATTGATGAATTAAGAGTCTTACAGGTGGGACGGCAATTAAAGCAGAGTGATTATCATCTTTCTGCGGCTGAAGTTGGGGCTCAGTATGGCGGCGAAACAAATCAAGATTATGTTTCCGTTATAAAGGAAACCATCGCGCGTGCTGTCAGAAGGCCGGTGGATTTTGATTCTGCAAATCTTATTAATGTGGTCGTGAGTAATAACCCCGACAGAGTTTACAAACGGGGTCAAGGAATCGCTGCTGTTGAGGTTGAGCAGGAAGGTTATCAAATTAATTTCTATATCCACGAAGCTTTCTTTGAAGTGTTAGAGGTCAGAGAGTCGGCTGATCGAATCAGATTAATTCAGGCGCTTGTGCTGCGGCAGCTTGGCCAGCTGAATGGCGGTCCGGGAAGTATCGACTTGATTAACTTTCTTGATGAAGTCTCCAAACTTCACAATTTAGCAAGTGAGACGGCGCTTGATATTGCTCAGCGTATCGGAGATCGAGATGGAATCGTCTCGCTTGATGGAATGACGGGTGCCGGGAAGACAACATTTTCTCATATGCTTAAAAGGCGCATTGTGCTGTTTGGAAATTACGATGCGGATGTATTTAGTCTTGATATGTTTCTGTTGGATAAAGAAACGCGTGAGGCAATTAATCGGTCGGCTCTGGGAATGGATTTGACCGAGGCTCAGCGGGACTTGTTGGAACGTCTTGCTGCCGACGGTTCGCTGCCCGGATTTAAAATTGGACAGCCATGGATGGGGAATGAGCATATCTTTAGAAATTCTGAACAGGTTGAATTTGTGAGCTCACTTAGAAATTATTTGGAGCGTGAGGATAGCAATACGGACTTTGATATTCCGTTGCGAAGTGCCTACGATCAAAACACGGCTGTTACCGTAGCCGATGAAAAAATTACTATCAAAAAGAAATCTTCAGAAGGAAAAAGAAGAATTTTCATTGTTGAATCACTTTATGCGAATCGCGAAGAACTTCAGTCGGCCTATGACTATAGATTGAGACTGCAAATCGGACATGAAATCTCAAGGTCTCGGTATTATAGCCGCAGCATTGCAAGAGACGGCCGCATTAGCGAAGTGAGCCGGAGAAAGTATGATGAATTTATTGCGCCCAGCTTTGCAGCTTACGAGGCAAGAACGGCGAACTCAATCGACCGCGTTATTGACTATGAGGATTTTAAACTGCTGGATAAACCCGGTGAATCAGCTTCGGATGGAATTACAAGTGTCGCTGAACTCGGCGCAGAGGATGTTCATTATCCAAAATTAAGAGGATCAAAGCGGGTTGATGACGGAGCGGGACGCCCCGGGAACTTCTACAAGAATTTGCAAGCCGGCAGGGGACCGCCGTCTCGTGTTGCGATTGCTACTGCTCGACGGGCTTTTAGCAATCCGCAGCCGTTGCGGGATCAAATATTGCGCTTTTTGCGCATTTCTGAACCCGCCACGGAAGATTTTAAAAACAGACCCACCATTTATGTTTTTCCGACCAAATTGTGTCCCGTCGGTTGCTCGTTTTGCTATTTTAGTTCCGATATGAAAGGCAAGAGAACACGTGAAAACGCGTTTGATGACGAAGGTGTTGAACGCTTTATTCGGTTTACGGAAGACGCTAATCCGGCGTCCATTGTTGTTTCTGGCGGAGGTGATCCTTTTGTTGAGTTAGAGAAGCTTTTGCGAATGATCGCCGGGGCCAAGGCGCATCGCATTGATCTTGTGACCAGCGGATTTTGGGGACGTGACTATGGAAAAGCTCAACAAATAGTTGAAAAGGTGTTTGCTGCGGCGCAAAAGAATCCCCATAGGCCGCAAATCCGTTTGAGGTTGAGCATTGACGAATATCATCGCGTAAAAGCCCCGTTAGAAATTCATGCCAATATGCTTCAGATTTTTTCTGAACCGAAGAACATGAATCGGTACGCGGATGGAAAATTTACCGTTATGTTCCATTCTGTACGTAAGGACAAAGCTCTCACCGATCTGGAAGATATTCTTGCCAAACAATCAGGAATTAGGGTGACAAGCCGAGGCAATATAGATGACGTAAGTTCTGAGATGACGTTAAGCAATGGTCTCATAATTCCGGTCCGCAGAGTTGATGTCTATAACTCAAATACGGAAATAGATCTGAATGATTTGAATGATGCCGCCGTGAGAAAGAACTTTGCGGCATACACCGCAAAGAACAGCTATAAAGCAACACGTCCGGATGGACGTGTGATGATGGGGATGCAGCGTAATGTTTTAGGACAAGACGCGCTCGATTTTCTATTAAGCTACGACGGCTTGATGGAGGTATGGGCTTCCAGTATGCCCGATCACAAATCAAGCCTCTACGATGAAACTTACGCAGATTTTCGTCATAAAGCGTTATCGGATGTTATCACTCTCGCTTTTCTGGAAAAGGGAATGCAATATATTCGTGATATAGCCTACGAGGTGAATCCGATCGCGTTTGACCGGGCGCTTGCGGTTAACATTCCTGACTGGTTTGCCCGAATCGCATTTGAAGAAGCAAAAACACGTCTTTATGTCACTATTCGTATTTTGCAGGACTATTTAGCTGAAGGCAGAGTAGAAAAATCCGAATATGACGGATGGCCGGAAAATGTTAAAGAATTAGTTTCGTTGACGGAAAGTGAGCTTGCTCACTTCTACGAGGAGTCGGATTTCAATATTGTTTATCAATACTTGGATAGCCGGGATACCACGCCTAAGGCTTTGATTGATTTGTATCAGCGCATTAAATTAAATCATTATGACGTTACTCCTGAAGTGGCGCGGGAAATTATTTTGGCGTCGAATAAGATTTCAGTTGCAGCCAAATTAGAGTTTTTAGAGGGAGCTGCGCAATCTTATAATATGACCCCGGAAGCCGTCCCCCTTTACGTTCATGCTTTCGATTTATCCGCAGAGGCGCTCAATCAGTCGGCAATCGACGCCCTCGCGCGCCAAGTGCATGATGCTTCGGCCGCCGCGCTGATTCAACTTGCAGAGCAATACGGCAGAAGTGATCTTTTGCGTTTCATTGCAGGACACCCGTTTGATTATGGACATGCAACAGAAGCCATGGATAAAGTAGTGGCATTATCTAAAAACAAGGGGAATGCCCCGATGCCCACTGCTGCGCATCTTTTTGAAACGCATCCTGAGCCTCAACTTGCCTTGGTAGGGTCACCCGCAAGTATTTTTGACTTTTTAATTGCGCGCGACAAACCCGCGAGCGAAATTAATTTAGCGGAGTTAAACTTAAAGACAAGACTTTCGTTTGACACCCTTGAACGGGACATGCGTGTTTTGCGAAGAGCGGGCTTGGTCGAGCGCGAAAATCGATTTGGTGTTGTGATCTTTTGGATTAAGCCGGAAATTTTAAAGGATGCCGACAGGCTTCAGAGAGTGAAGTCAATTTTGGATGAGGAATATACCGCGGGAAAAATAACCGAGAACTCCAGCCCGGAAAACCGTGACCGAATTGTAGCAAAAATTACGGAAATTTTGCTGACTGCGGATGGTCGTTCTGAAATGCGCGGGGCAAAAAATGAAATAGCTGCGGCCCCTGATGAAGTTTTGGTTGCCTCTCCGGAGTTATCTTTAAGTTTTGAGAAAGCTTATGAGGCGTTGATTGGGCAAATTGATAGCTTGAATTCCTCTGATGCGGCCGTTGTGATTGCTCAATTTTTTACGGATCGAGAGCTTAGTGCGGAGCGGATCATGGTTGTTTTAGTGGATTTGACTTCGCGGTTAGGATGGGATAAAGCATTTGAAATGGTGAGGAAATTGCAAGCGGAGCACAGCGCTCTTTTTGCGAGATTTCAGGGTGAGGCGCTTGTTTTGGATGAAATTAGCGTTGAGGAACTTAGAGACAAAGAGTTTTTCAGTCAGACCGTGGAGGCGATTGTGCTCGCGCTGATGGTGAATCCCAAGATGCAGTTTCGATTTGTAACGCCCGGTGACCGAGATGCGACTGAAAAGTATGAAGAAATGTTGCGTGAGGTTGACCGCCATTTGCAAGGTTTGGTGAATGTTCGCGAACAAGTTTTGTATCAGGCGGGGGCCATTGAGGACATAAAGCGATTTATTAAATTAACGGTTCGGTCTTCATTGCCGTCGGCGATCAGTCTTTCCAAAGAACTGGCTAAGCTGGTGCCGCAGACTGAGCATAAAAAGCATGTTTTGCGAACCTATACCAAAGAAAGCCGCAGCATGGGGTTAACTGCTGCGGGGCTTTTGGCATTGGACGCATCGGGGCAGATTACGGACTTTTTCAGAGATGGAGTGCAGTTTACGATTTCCGAAGAACGCTTAGGCTTATTTAATTTGCGTTCCGAAATACGCCGAATGTTCGAAACGGTTAAAGCTTACGCAACTGCCGCTTAAGCTTTCAGCGTTCTCAGACGGGCTTCCATTTTGCGTTGGGTCATCATATCGCCTTTTTTATCTGCAACCGTGATGCCTTGCTTGTAAATTTCAGTAGCCTTTTCTTTATTACCTAATGCTTCCCATGCTTGTCCTAAGCCGTAATAGGACGAAGAATGTTCAGGATCAACTTGCACCGCTTTTTCAAAAGTTTGGCGGGCGAGGTCTTTTTTGTAGGCGTCCAGATAGGCATTACCTAAACTAAAATAACCCAATACATCGGCCGGATCCAGCTCAATGACCTTTTTAAACCGCTCAATTTTTTCAAGATTGTCCACAGCGGCTGGTTCGGCCTGGGGTTTTAATCCCGCGGCCTGTCTCCAGCCAAGTGTTGCCGCTTTGGCTTGGGCTTCTTCGGCTTCCGGAATTTTTCCTTGCCGCATGAGGCATCGGGAAAGATTGGTGTAAGCCATGACCGCATTGGGGTTGATTTTGAGCCATTCCGCGATGATTTGAACTGCTTCGCTGATTTTATCCTGATTGATCAGAATAACCGCGAGAGCCTCATAGCCGTCTTCAAACTTAGAATCAATCTCAATCGTGTGCGAAAGCTTTTTGCAGGCTTCTTCGGTTTGACCGTTTTTGAAGTGGAGGAGTGCTTGTTTGAATAATTCTTCGGGTTTCATGGCGGCAGTATAGCAGTTGTGTCTAGGGTCTGTTATTGAGAGTCGTTTCTCTGCTATAATTCGCGCTTATGAAATCAGCCAAAAAAGACGCCCCAGCTTGGGTTGCCATTCCGGTTTCCGTCATCACCTGGGTGGGAGCGATTATTTTTACGATACTGTATGTTTTAATCGGTTTTTTCATTCTTTTTCCGGTAACACTGTTGCGCGGGGATTATGCGCGAAAGTTGATTCACTGGAGCGCGATTCTTTGGGCGAGGTCGATTATTGCCGTGACACCGGTTTGGAAAATGCGCGCCGAGGGTTTACAGACAATTGATCAGAAGAAAACTTATCTGATCGTTTGCAATCATCAGAGCATGCTCGATATTTTGATTGTCGCCGCCAAATTGCCCGTACTTTTTAAGTTTCTCGCCAAAAAAGAGCTTTTCGATATTCCTTTTTTGGGCTGGCACATGAAATTAGCAAAATACATTCCCGTTGATCGTTCTAACCGCACCAGCCGGCATCAGGCTTTGATTGACTTGTCCGGCTGGCTGAATAAGGGTGCGAGTGTCTTATTTTTTCCTGAAGGAACCCGCAGCGTAGACGGTGAAATTCATGATTTTCGTCCCGCCGCGTTTAAGCTTGCGCGCGAAGCAGGGGTTGAGGTTTTACCTGTGGTGGTGGACGGTACCGGAGATGCTTTACCCAAGCATTCATGGCTTTTAAAAAAGCATGTTGAGTTTCGTTTGAGTGTTTTGCCCTCGGTGCCCATGAAAGATGTTGCGGACTCTGAGATTGAAGTTGTCCAAGAGCGCGTGCGTGCCGCCATGATTCAAAAGCTGAAAGAGCTGCGTGCTTAGACTTTTATCTCTTAATACATGGCAAGAACGCGGCCCCTGGCGCGAACGCTGGGAATTGATTTTCGCGGGGCTTAAATTTTATTTGCCCGACATTGTCGCGTTTCAGGAAGTCTTTAATATGGATTGGGCGGATGAAATCCAAAAGCGCAGCGGGTTTCCGTATTTGTCTAAAAGCGGTCAAAACTCAGGGCTTGTTTTTCTTTCCAAATATCCCGTTTTGAAATCCGAATGTTTAACCTATAAAACCAAATCTCCCAACGAAGATTACAACCGCTACGCTCATTTTGCTCTTTTTCAGGCGGGTCGAAAAAAAATAGCGGGGTTTAATACACATCTTTCATGGCTTTTGCCGGAGGATTCAATCCGCTTAGGTCAGACGGAGGAACTGCTTTGCTGGAGATCTCAAAAAGCGCGCCGTTGGCTGGGGTTGGCGGGATCTTACCCGTCTTTTCTTATGGGAGATCTGAACTCAGCCCCGAATAAGCCGTCGGTTGAAATCGTCAAAAAGGTAATGAAAGACAGTTACGCTGAAATGAACCCCGGGAGCGAGGCGGTGACCTGGGATTACCGTAATCCTTACGCTGAAAGAGCCCGTGATCATATGCCTGAACGCCGGCTTGATTATATTTTCACAAAAGGTGTTAAGCTTTTAAAGTCCGAGCTCGTTTTTAATCAGTCGGATGCAAACGGAACTTATCCATCGGATCATTTCGGCGTGATGACGGAGATTGATTTATGACAGACTCAAGCCGTGCGAAAGAATACCAGCGAATTAAAAAAATGCTGTCGCTTGTGCATTTGCTTTTGACTCCGGCTTTACTTGCGCTGTGGGTTTTAACCCCTTTAGCATCCGAAACACGGCAAATGACCGTCAGTTTTACGGATAACCCGTGGATTCAGGTTGCTGTGTTTTTCGCGGTATTTTCGCTCTTCTTTTTCATCATCGATTTTCCTTTGTCCTTTTATTCGGGCTTTATACTTGAACACCGTTTTCAGCTTTCGAATTTAAGTTTATGGGGATGGATTTGGGAAATGAAAAAGCGCGCTGTTTTATCTTTTTTGTTTTCATTGGCGCTGATTCAGGGACTTTATTTTTTAATCCGTTTTCAGCCGGGTTCCTGGTGGCTTTGGGCTTGGGCAGCTTACGCGGGGGTGAGTTGGATCATGGGAAAACTTTTTCCGGTTTTTGTTGTGCCGCTTTTCTATAAGTATCAGACTTTGCCGGAGGGGGAGTTGCGCAGCCGCATCTTAAGTCTTTTGAGCCGATTTGGTTTGCCCGCAGCCAATATTTTTTCGCTGAATCTGAGCAAGACAACCAAAAAGGCGAATGCCGCATTTATGGGGCTTGGCAAAACAAAGCGAGTGGTGTTGAGCGATACCTTGCTCGAGCAGTTTACTCCCGCGGAAGTGGAACAGGTTGTGGCGCATGAACTCGGCCATTTTAAGCACGGTGACATTTGGAAACAGCTGGGTTTGGGGCTTGCGATTTCACTGCTTTGCTTTTATTTGGGTTATTTGGGCATGGAAAGCTTTGCTTTAGGTTTGGGTCTTCAGTCGGCGGCGGATCCCGCAAGCTTGCCTTTGCTCATGTTGATTTTTCTTGGTATTGCCTATATCAGTATGCCGCTGACGAATGGTTTTTCAAGAGTTTGTGAATACGCGGCAGATCGTTTTGCTCTGGAAGCTTGCCGTGATCGTGATGTTTTTGTTTCCATGATGGGAAAACTCGGGGCTTTAAATTTGGCGGATCCCGATCCGTCGGCATGGTATGAATTTCTTTTCTACGACCATCCTTCAATCAAAAAAAGAATTTTAGCGGCTCAAAAATGGAATTCGAAATGAAAGCCAACACAAGCGATCGGCGATTGACGATTGACTATGGCGTTTTCTTGGTTGTGGTTGTCTCGAGTCTGTTGTTTATGGTCTATTGTCCCTCGCTTTGCGCGACGGAAGAAAGTTTTGCCGGAAAGCGTGAAAAGACTCAATACGAACGACGGCTTGATATGCTGGCTCAGCGCTATAGCCGCGCACCGGCGGGAACAGTGGATTTCCCCAAAGAGCTAATGGCGATTGATTATATAAACGAAGGGTACAGCCTTTTTCAGAAAAGTGAATATGATCTAGCGCTTAAAGCGGCTGAAGAAGCTTTGAAATGCGATATAAAAAGCCCAGTTGCGCATGAACTGAGCGGCGATATTTATTATCTGAAACAGAATCTTGTCAAAGCGAATGAGCATTACCGCGAAGCCTTTAAGCTGGAACCGGTTTCACGACTGAAAGATAAGCTGGAAAAGTTAACGCGCGAGACAGAAGTCGAAAAAAGTTTCGATACCGTCGAAGAAGAGCATTTTCTGATCAAGTACAGCGGTAATCAAAACGAGTATGAAGGTTTTGAGTTGAAGACCATGTTGCGCGATACTTACCGTGAAATCGCGAAAGAGTTGGCGCATTATCTGAATCATAAAACCACCGTGCTTTTTTATGATGCCGACAAGTTTCACGCGGCCGGCAATCTGGCGCATTGGATCGGCGGACTTTATGACGGCAAGGTGCGCTTGCCCGTGCATCCGCGCGGATTTGGCGAAAAACAGCTGCGTGCGGTTGCCCGGCATGAATTAACCCATGTTTTTTTGGATGATTTAGGCAAAAAGAAGACACCGATTTGGTTGCATGAAGGTTTTGCTGTTTATCAGCAGAATAAAATCGAACCTTTGCCCGCGGCCTCTTTGCGCGTTTTAAAAGATGAAAGTAATTTGATTCCTCTGCATAGTTTGTTTAATCCGACGGTTTTTGAAAGCCATAAAAATGACGAGCAATGGATGGGGCTTTTTTACATGCAGAGCTATGATGTGGTGGATTATATTATCGGGCGGTACGGTGTTTTTTATCTTAAGCAAATGGCGATTAAATTTTCCGAAGAAAAAAATGCCGAACAGGTTATTTCGGAAACGCTTAAAATTTCAATCGAGAAACTGGAGAAAGAATGGAAAGCCTCATTGGCATCCGCATTCCTTTAACCCGCCTTCGCGCCGGCTTGCTTTGCTTTCGTTTTAAAAGCCAAGACGATCGCTTTGTGTCTTCGGTGCGTGAGCAGGGTTTGCTGCAGCCATTGACGGTTGCAGCTCATGGCAAAAATTATGTTGTGATTGACGGGCATAAACGCTTGGCTGTTTTGAAAAAGCTGAAAATGAAAACAGCTCCTTGCTTTGTAATTGAAAAAACTGCGGCGCCGGAACGGCTGCTTGCCGCGTTAGCCCTGAATCAGGGGAGCCGGTTTATGGATACGGAAATAGGCCTCATTCTGAACCGTGCCGTAAGCGAGTTTGGTTTTTCCGAAGATGTGGTTGTGAAAAAAATTATGCCGCTTGTGGGGCTCACTCCCAGTGTCAAGGTTTTACGCCAGTATCAGGCGGTTGCGGCGCTTCCAAAAAATATTTTTGATTTGGTTTGTTCGGGTCAGCTGCCTTTTCACGGAGCTGCGGGATTGGCTCAATTTAAAACGGAAGATAAAGATTATTTAGCCGCGAATGTTTTAAAAAAAATAAAACCTTCGGCAAGCCAAATGGCGCATTTATGTGAATGGTGGCTGGATTTAACTCAGATTAAAAAAGAGCCGGTTCGGCTTTTACTTCAGAAAAGCAAAGTATTTCCGCAAATTAAACAGGCGGATGTTCGAATGCGGACCGATTTGTATTACAAAGCCATCCGAGCGTTGCGTTTTCCCGCTTTGGTGAGCCGGGAAGCCGCTTTTCGTGATACGGTTAAGGCGATTCTCAAAGGAGATTCGAGCCTTGAATTGCGAGCTCCCGAGAACTTTGAGCAGGAAGGGCTTTTTTTGCAGGCGCATATTCGCAGTCTAAAGGGGGTTGAGCAGGTTGAAAAGGCGATCATCAACCTGAAGAAGCAGGCACCTGCCTTGTTTGACACCCTCCTCTGATTTGTCTATCATCTCCAATTCTTTGATACGCTTTGATTTATGGAAAAAATGAAACAGTTAAAAATAGGTGTTTTGACCGTCTTGGTTGCCTGTGCGGCCTGGGCTTACCCCATTGTGTCTTTTGGAGCTGAAGCCCGTGTCATTGCAACCTTGGATCGCGTTCAGGCGGCCGTGGGGGAAGATGCTTTTTTAACCGTACGTATATTGGACGGAAAGGGCAATATTCAGGCGCCGGAGTTCCCTCCGATTCAGAATTTGGACATTCATTATGCAGGGCGCGCTTCCCGCATGACACTTGTGAACGGAGTCTCATCTTCCAGTCTTGATTTTAGCTATATTGTTTCCGCCAAACGCGCCGGCTCTTACACTTTACCGGCTTTATCCATTTCAGTTAGCGGAGTTAATTTACAAACTCAACCGATTTATTTTGAGGTGCGTGACTCAGGTTCGGCCCCTCAGCCCCGAACTTCCTCTTCTTCTGCCTCCGGCGCTTCGGCTATGCCGCAAACGGTGAAGCCTTCGAACGCGCAGCCGCCCGCGGGCGCGGATAACCGGATTTTTGCGGATGCCCAGCTTTCTAAAAAGACGGTTTATCAAAACGAGCAAGTTCTTTTAAATTACGCGCTCTTTACCAGCTTTGATACCCGCTATGAAGGTTTTGAAACTGAACCGGAGTTAAGCGGTTTTTGGATCGAAGAGTTTCCGATGGAAAAAGAAGTTCCGCGTGAAATGGTGTCGATCGGGGGACGGCGATACATTAAAGCTGAGATCAAAAAAGTAGCGTTGTTTCCGACAGCGCCCGGAAAATATACGATTCAGCCCGGGCAAATTAAGACCACCATTAAGCAGGATCAGCAGCAAGACAGCGTTTTTGATGATTTTTTCAATGACAGTTTTTTTAACGGCGGAAACTTTTTTTCAAAACGTGAGACGCGGTTGTTAAGCCCGCGCCCGCTTGAAATTGAAGTCAAGGCGCTGCCTGATGCGGGTAAGCCGGCTAGTTTTCAGGGCGATGTCGGACGTTATCAAATGAACGCGACCATGGACCGCGGTGAAGTGAAGCAAAATGAGCCGGTAAAAATGACATTAGTGATTGAGGGTACGGGTAATGTGGATCGGGTGAACCGTCCTAAAATTCCCGATTTAAAGGGCTTTCGCACGTATGAAGCTGATTCAAAGTCAGAAATTTCACGGACGCAGGATTTTATTTCCGGGCGAAAAACATTCGAAGTTGTTTTTATTCCCAAGGATGAAGGCAAGATGTTCATTCCGCCTTTGGAATTCAGTTTTTTTGATCCGGTGCAGGGCGTTTATCAGACATTAAGAACACCGAATTTTCCGCTCACCGTTCTTAAAGGCGAAGCAGGGGCTGATTTGCCGGAAGAAGTTGCCGTACAAGAGGATCTTAAAAAGAAAGTTCAAGTCGAAGGAAAAGATATCCGCTATCTTGAGACGCGCGTTCCGGCGCCGGATTTTTTACAAACAGCAAGGTCATTTGCCATCAGTATTTTGGCCGTTCTCAATTTTTTGTTTTTAGCGCTCGCCGGATTTTTTATTTACCGCAAGAATCATGAAGCTTATGTTTCTCAAAACCGCAGCGCGTATCGTTATAAAAAAGCCAAATCGGTTGTCATGAGCGAAATCAACGCTTTGAAAAAACTGGTGCATGAAAAAGACATTGCTTCGCAGACTGAATTTTTTAACTATCTCGAAAAATCCATGAACCAGTATTTTGCGGATAAATGGAATCTTTCGGCTTTTGGCACGACACGGTTTGAAATTGACCGCCGTTTACGGCAGGAATTCGGCCAAAAAGATGAAACTTGTCAGGAAGTCATGGATATCTATCATTTATGCGATGAGTCCCGGTTTGGTCGCGGGCTGATTCCGGAGTCATCCAAAGAGCTTGCACTGCGTGTTTTTGAAGAGGTTGTCCGTTACATGGAGAAAAAGAAATGAAGCGGTCTTCAGCGTGGTTTTGTTTCGCCGCTCTTTTGGCTTGTTTCCTTTTAAGCGGAAATAGTTTTGCCGATGAGCGCGCTCAGAAATGGGAAGAGGGAGCGGGTTTATATAAGTCAGGGAAATTTGCCGAGTCTGTCGCGGTTTATGAATCTTTATTGAATGTTTCAAAGCCATTTGAAAAAGCGGTGCTTTATTTTAATTTGGGCAATTGTTATTACCGTCTGGGGCAGTTGAATTTTGCGATTTTAAACTTTGAGCGCGCGATTTCGCTGCGTCCTTGGTATGCCGACGCGCGCTATAATTTGGCGGCGGCAAAAGCGAAGCTCGAGTATAAGATCGAAGATAAACGCGGTGTTTTCATTCGTTTGAACAGTTTGTTTTTACAATGGGTCAACGCGTCTGATTTTATTTTATTAGCGTTACTCTCATTGTTGGTTTTGTCGGTTTCAGTTTTGTTTTGGGCGCGCGCATCTCAGTCTTCTTCATTCTGGACATTTCCGAGAAACGAGATGGTTTTTTTGTCGGTGCTTTTTATCGTTTTATGGAGCTCCAAGCTTTTTTATGAGCGGAATTATCAGGAAGGAATCGTGATCGCGAAAGAAGCCGAAGTGCGTTACGGTCCTTCGCTTGATAATCAAAGCCTGATGAAATTGGGCGGCGGACTCAAAGTCTTTATTGTTGATGAGCGCGACGATTGGAGCCGTGTGGTGACTTGGAACGGTGAGACAGGCTGGATTCGAAACTCTGAAATTGGTAAGGTTAGGACATGACTATTTATTTGGCTCTGAGCTTTAAGCCGGAGTTTACTCCGGACCTATGGTCGTATGACCATGCTCAACCGCACATGGAACCTATAAGTTTTGAGGTAGTGGGGTAAAAATGAAAACAAAATTCATCTCGAATAAACAGTCTTATGACGCGGCAGGATGGCATTTTGGTCCTTATGGCGGGCGCTATGTTCCCGAGACTTTAATGAAGGCGTTGAATGAACTTGATGCCGCTTATCAAAAGATTAAGCGCGACAAAAAGTTTCAGGCCGAACTCAAGATGCTTTTGCAGGATTATGTTGGTCGTCCTAGCGCTTTGTATGAAGCCAAAAACCTGACAAAGCATTTTGGCCGCGCGCGTATTTTTTTAAAGCGTGAAGATTTGAACCATACCGGCGCGCATAAAATTAATAACGCGATTGCTCAGGGGCTTTTAACGCGCAAGCTCGGGAAAAAGCGGATTTGCGTTGAAACAGGCGCCGGACAACACGGTGTGGCTTCCGCGACCGCGGCGGCTTTGTTGGGACTGGATTGCGTGGTTTACATG
>ERZ761602.5272-NODE-5272-length-15475-cov-4.782490_pt1 | contig 15475 bp, 11 predicted proteins | sample MGYA00512165_ERZ761602 | MGnify/ENA primary metagenome ERZ761602 (study PRJEB28899, sample SAMN02445085) | bioreactor sludge metagenome | biome: EBPR sludge; isolation source: Thorneside wastewater treatment plant | place: Australia: Brisbane, Thorneside...
TCCGCGGGGTCAGCCGCGGACGGTACTTTCAGGTCCGCGGGGTCAGCCGCGGACGCGGGCGACGACGCGGCGACGATGCGCGTGGGCCGCGGCGAGCCGGGCCGACACCTCGAGGTCTACGCGGTGATGCTCGGCTCGTACCTCGAGGCCTATCACCTCGCCGCGCGCGCGGCCGAGTCGCTCGACGACGCGGGCACCGATCGCAAGAGCTGGCTGAAGAAGACGCTCTCGCTCGGACAACGCATGTACCTCGCGGGCGAGATCGAGCATCGCGAGGCGATCTCGAAGGACAAGCTCGAAGGCGCGCTGAGCTCGCTCAAGGATCTGCAAGTGATCAAGCTCGGCGCGGAGAGCACGCTCGCGCGCGGCAGTGAGCCGGCGTCCACGGTCCTCGATCAACTCGCGCCGTACCTGCGTTGAACGCATCCGTGACGGAGTCCGTGTCCGTGACGGAGTCCGTGTCCGTGACGGAGTCCGTGTCCGTGACGGAGTCCTGTCCGAGTCGGAGACCGTGTCCGAGTGGGAGACCGTTGCCGAGTCGGAGACCGTGTCCGAGTCGGAGACCGAGTCAGTGACCGTGTCTCGAAGTCCGTGAGGGGGCGCCGGGTCCGGCTTGCGTCCGCTCGGCGAAGGTGAGACGAGGCGGACCATGGATCTCCGCCTGCCCGAGCTCCACGCGAGCATCCTCGACACCGTGCGCCGCTTCACGAGCGCCGAGCTCACGCCCCGCGCGCACGCGCTCGAAGAAGGTCACGAGGTCGACGCCGCGCGCGGAGCTTTCGACGCGCTCGATCTCTGGGGCCTCACCCTGCCCGAAGAGCGCGGCGGCGCGGGGCTCGATCGGCTCGCGTACGCCCTCGTCGTCGAGGCGCTCGCCGCCGGATCGCCCTCGCTCGCCTGGACCTTCGCGCTCCACGCCGGCCCCGCATGCGCGATGCTCGCGCGCTCCGTGCACGCGCTCGACGCGGTCTGCGCGGGGCGAGTCGCGAGCTTCGTCGCGCGCGAGTCGTCGCTCGCGCCCCGAGCGGAGAGCTTCTGGGTCGTCGAGGGGCTCGGCACGTTCGCGGCCGACGCGCTCTCCCTCCGCCACGTGACGACGCTCGGCTTGCGCGGCGCCGGGCTCGTCCAGATCGAACGCCCCGACCAGGCGGAAACGAACGAGCCGACGCACGCCGTCGCGCGCGAGTGGTACGAGCTCGGCGCGGCCGCCACGATGCTCGGCTCGGCCGCCGCCGCGATCGAGTCCGCGCGGACCTACGCGCTCGACCGTCGTCAGTTCGGGGCGCCCATCGCGTCGCTCCAAGCGATCCAGTTCAAGCTCGCCGACGCGCTCACCGAGCTCGACGCCGTCCGCCTACTCGTTCGGCGCGCGGCGGTCGCCGAGCAGGGCGCCGCGAGCGCGCGTGCTCTCGCGGCCCGCGCCGCCACGCGCGCGACGAGCGAAGCGCTCCAGATCCACGGCGGCTACGGGTACACCAAGGAGTATGCGATCGAGCGCCACGTCCGCGCGGTGCGCATGCTCGCGCAGAGCGACGTCGCGCGCGCGGAGATCGCGGCCACCTCGCTCGCGTGATCGAAGGCCCATGAATCGCGCGCTCTTCGGGATCGCGACCCTCGCGGCCCTCACCTTCGCGGTCGGGGTCGCGATCGATCACCACGCGCTCCGCCTCGCGGTGAAGCTCCTCCCCGTCCTCGCGATGATCGTGTGGCTCGTGCGCTCCGCCCCGCGCGACCGCGAGCGCGATCTCCTCGTGGCTGGCTTCGTCGCCTCCCTCGCGGGCGACGCCTTCCTCGAGCTCGATCCCGCGGGCCTCTTCGTGCCGGGCCTCGTCGCGTTCCTCATCGCGCACGTCTTCTACGTCGCCGCCTTCACCCGCTCTACGCCGACGCTCGCCCTCGCGCGCGCCCTCCCCGCGTACGCCTACGGCGCGGGCGTCCTCGCGCTCCTCGCAGCCCACCTCGGCCCGATGCTGGTGCCCGTCTCGGTTTACACGTTCGTGATCTGCACGATGCTCTGGCGTGCGGCCGCCCGCGTGGGCGCCCTCGAGCCGCGCCCCGACGCGCACCCGCGTGCGCTCGATCGCGCCGCGTGGCTCACCCTCGCCGGAGCCGCCAGCTTCGCGATCAGCGACACGATGATCGCCTTCGGCCGCTTCGGCGGCGCCTACCTCGACGCCGACGTCCGCAGCAGCACCGCCTGGCGCCTCGGCATCATGAGCCTCTACTGGCTCGGCCAATGGGGCATCGCGAGCGGCCACGTCGCGCAGCGCCGAGCCGCCTGACGGGCGTCACCAACCGCCGTCGGAGGCTTCACAGACGGGGCTGTCGGGGTGGGTGGACAGGGGATCGAACCCTGGACATCCGCCTTGTAAGGGCGGCGCTCTACCGCTGAGCTATCCACCCGCGAACGAACGAACGAGGTCGCGCGTTCGGGACGCGACCACGTAGCACGCCGTCGGGTTTTGGGAAGAGCGTGTCGACGCTCAGCCCGCGAAGCGGCCCATCGCGCGGAACTTCGCGTAGCGGGTGTCGATGCGGGTCGCGGGGTCGAGCGCGTCGAGCTCGGCGAGGTTGCGGCGGATGACGTCGCCGAGGCGGCGCGCGGCGTCGGCGTGATCGCGGTGGGCGCCTCCGACGGGCTCCTCGACCACTTCGTCGACGATGCCGTTGGCCTTCGCGTGGCCGGCGAGCAGCTTGAGCTGCTCGGCCGCTTCGGGGCCGCGCGCGCCGTCGCGCCAGAGGATCGACGCGCAGCCCTCGGGGGTGATCACGGAGTACGTGGAGTACTGGAGCATGAGCACGCGGTCCGCGAGGCCGAGCGCGAGCGCGCCGCCGGAGCCGCCTTCGCCGATCACGGTCGCGATGACGGGCACCTTCAGGCGGGACATCACGAGGAGCGAGCGACCGATGGCTTCGCTCTGGGCGCGCTCTTCCGCGCCGAGGCCGGGGTACGCGCCGGGGGTGTCGATGAAGGTGAGCACGGGGCGATCGAAGCGCTCCGCGAGCTCCATGATGCGCATGCCCTTTCGGTACCCCTCGGGGTTGGCCATGCCGAAGTTGCGGTGGACCTTCTCTTTCGTGCTGCGGCCCTTCTGATGGCCGATCACCGCCACGCTGCGGCCTTCGAAGCGCGCGAAGCCCGCGATGATGGCGGGGTCGTCCGCGAAGGCGCGGTCGCCGTGGAGCTCGACGAAGTCTTCGAAGAGCGCGCTCACGTAGTCGAGCATGTACGGACGCTCGGGGTGGCGGCTGAGCTGGACCTTCTGCCAGGTCGAGAGACCTTCGTAGAGATCGCGCTGGAGCGCCTCCGCGCGCTCCTTGAGCTCGCCGATCTGCCGCTCGAACCCGCCGATTCCGTCCGAGGCGGCCTCGAGATCACGGATGCGTCGTTCGAGCTCGACGAGGGGCTTTTCGAAATCCAGGTGGGCCAAGGCTCGCGTCTTCCTTTTTCCGCGACCGCCCGTGTAGCGCGAGCCGCGTGCGCCGTCACGACGCGACGCGTCGTTCGACGCGACCGAGCGTTCGACCGTGCGCTGGCCTCACGACGGGCGGGTGCGGTCGTCCCACGAGGTCGCGGGATCGCGGAAGGCCACCACGTTGTAGATCTTGAGCGCCTTCGACTTCCCCTTCACCTGCTGGGGCGGGAGCTCCACGACCTCGAAGTGGTCCTTCACCTTCGCGTAGGTGAACTCGCTGATGATGCATTGCCCGGCTTGTGCGACTGAGCAGAGGCGCGCCCCCGTGTTCACGGTGTCGCCGATGACGGTGTACTCGAGCGCCTTGCTGCTGCCGAGGTAGCCCGCGACGACCTCTCCGGTGTTCAGACCGATGCCGATCTGCAACGTGGGCTTGCCCTCGGCGCGGCGCGGGGCGTTGAAGTCTTTCTCGAGCACCTCGAGCATGCGCATCGCCGTGCGCACCGCGCGCAGCGCGTCGTCCGCGTGCCCCACCGGCGCGCCGAAGAGCGCCATGATCTCGTCGCCGACGAACTTGTCGAGCGTGCCTTCGTTCTCGAAGATCAGCTCGACCATCAGCTCGAAGTAGTCGTTGAGCATGTCGACGACTTCTTGGGCCGGCATCGCCTCGCTCATCGACGTGAAGCCCCGGATGTCGCTGAAGAGCACGGTGGTCTCGCGGAGCTCGCCGCCCTTCTTCACCTCGAGCTTGCCGCTCATCACCTGCTCGGCGATCGCGGGCGAGAGCAGACGCTGGAAGCGCTCGCGCGTGACGGCCTCGGCCTGCAGCTTCTTGGCGTAGAGCGAGTTCTGCACCGCGATCGCGGCCTGGTTCGCGACGTTCTGGAAGAGCTGCAGATCCTTCTCGGTGAACGCGTTCGCCGCGATCTGAGAGTCCAGCAGCATGATGCCGAAGACCTCGTTGCGGTGGAGCAGCGGCACCGCCATCGAGGAGCGGATGCCCTGCATGATGATCGAGTGCGCGCCCTGGAAGCGCGAGTCGACCGAGGCGTCGCTCGAGAGCACCGCCGCCTTGTCGCGCAGCACCTCTTCGATGATGGTGGTCGAGAGGACCACGTCCTCGCTCGACGACTTGCTCGCCTTGGTGCGCACGCAGCGCGGCTTGAGCTGGCGTTCGTCGTCGTAGAGGAGGACCACGCCGCGGTCGGCGGGCAGGAGCTGGAACGCGGCGTCGAGGATCTTCGCGAGCAGGCGATCGACGTCGAGCTCGACCCCGATCGCCTGCATCAGCTCGTAGCTCGCGCGCAGCTTCTCGTAGTCACGACGGAGCGCGTCGTTGTCCTGCACGAGGCGCTCGGGCAAGAAGTTCTGCTCCAGGAGCGGCGCGAGCTTGGTCCGGATGTGGCTCTCGACCATGCCCGGCGCGATCGTCACCTTCGAGGTCGGCGGCAGCGAAGCCGCGGGTCGAGGCGGGAGCGGCGCCGAGGGGCGCGGATCCATCGCCCCCCCCGCAGCTCCCGCGGCCGCGCCACCCACCGCGGCGGAGCGCTCGTCCACGAAGACGACTCGGGTGGAGCCGAGCGTGATCTCGTCGCCGCTCTGCAGCGCCTTCTCGGACACGCGCTCGCCGTTCACGAACGTGCCGTTCAGCGAGCCGAGGTCCTTGAGCACGTAGCGCCCGTCGACGAAGTCGATGTGGCAGTGCTCTTTCGAGACGATGCGATCGAGAACCTGGTGCGTGTTGTTGGGGTGGCGACCCAGCGAGTTGTGCGCACCGAGCTCCCGTTCCATGCGCCCTTCGGGACTGATGATCGTGATTCGCGCCATGTCGCCGTCGCCCCGCGATGCTATCGAAACGAGGTCGTGCGAGACAAGCGCGAACCACGGTCCGCGAAGCGGGAGAAACCCGGTCGAGACGTCCTCGTCGGGGCTCACCGGACGGGTCCGCCTCGGGGCTCGTTCGCCCGTCGCCGCCGCGCTTGCGGTCGTTCGGCGCCGCTGCTAGGGTTCGCGCCCCGCGGCGATCGTCGTCGCGCTTCCAGCGAACCGAGGACTCAGCATGGCCCGCGTCACCGTCGAAGACTGCCTGGAGCACGAAGAGAACCGCTTCGCCCTCGTGGTGCTCGCTGCCCGCCGCACGCGCCTCATCATGAAGGGCGCTCCGGCGCTCGTGCCGAGCAAGAATCGCCCGGCCGTGACGGCGCTCCGCGAGATCGCGTCGCAGAAGGTGCGCTTCAACCGCCCCGTCCGCGAGGCCGTCGAAGAGTTCATCGTCGAGACGCGGAACGCCGAGATCCGCTGAGTCAAGACGCGACTCCGTACACGACGCCGCCTCCGGGCGGCGTTTCGCGTTCCGTCGTTCGTTTCGCGCGAGGTCGATGCGGCTCTCAAGGCGCGCGTCGTGCCGCGACCGCCAGCTTGTTCGCCCCGCCGTCGCGGTAGAACCGGCGCAGCTCCCCGACGAGGGCGCGCTCTCCTCGCGCGGCGTCGAGCCTCAGGTGTCGCGTCTCAAGCCCCTCGACGAAGCCCGCCGCGATGCGGTTCGCGGTGCGGTAGCGGTCGCCGGCCTCGGTGCCCGGCTCGTCGAGGAATCGTGCGTCGGCGAAGAGCCGTCGACGCAACGAGCGACTCTCCGCGAGCCGCAGCGCACCCCAGCCCGCGAGCGGGTGCGCCTCCGTCGTCGGCCGCAGGAGCCCGAGCGCCCATTTGTCGACCTCCGCCTGCAGCTCGAGCTCGAGCGCGCTCACGCTCTCGTCCCGGTCCGCGCGAAAGCAGAGGTAGACCAGGTGGCTCACGCCCTCGACCGCGAGCTGCCACGTTCGAAAGCTCCGTCGGCGGTCGACCCCGCGGTCGCCCGAGCTCTCGCCCTCCTCGGCGAGCGCGTCGAGCACCTCGGCCGCGACGTAGAGGCCCACGAAGGTGACTCCGTCCTCTTCGAGCACCGCGAGCACCTCGCCGCGGTCGACCTCCGGCCCCACCGCCCGCCGCATCGTCGCTTCGTCGCAGAGGAACGACGCGACGTCCGAGAGACGCGGCGTGTCGTAGAGCGCGCTGAGCTCGTCCGCGATGCGCTGGAGCGCGAGGCTCAATGCACGTCGCCTTTCGGCACCTGCGGGAACACGCCGGCCGCGTGAAGGCGCTCGGCGAGCTTCGGTGAGCGCGTGCGGCGCCAGCGGTCGTACAGCTTCACGATGTCCTGCGGCGTGCGCAGCACCGTCTCCTCGCGCACCTCTTCGAGCACCTGCGCGAAGTCGAGGAAGCCGGTCGCGAGCTCTTCGAAGGTGGTCGCGTGCCGGAGGTCGAGCTCGCCCGCCGCGCGGTAGGCGCGCCCACCGACGGAGGCGAAGTAGTCGGGGCTCATGCCGCGCCGGTCGAGGTGGTCTGGGAAGAAGCCGCAGGTGTAGAGGGCGGCGTCGCCGGTCTCGCGGAAGTTGCGGAGGCGCTCGCGGGGGTCGGGGGCGTTCAGGGCAGCTTGAAGCCGGTCGACCAGGGGGCGGTCGGGGGTGGCGAGGTGCCCGTGGCTCCCCGAGAGGAGCTCGAGGAGGTAGTGCTCGGTGCCGACGCTGGCCCCGAGCCCGGAGCGTTGGAGGGCGGCGCGAAGCCGCTCGTGGAAGTAGCCGCGGAGATCCGTGAACGACTCGATCGCCATGTCTTGGATATCGACGGAACTTCTCGACTTCTCAAGCTTTTGACGGGCATCTCCCGCGCCCTCGGGCAGGGTCGGTCGGCCGGCCTGGCACTCGACGAGCGAGAGCGCCAACGCGGCTGGCACTCGATCGTCACGACTGCCAATCCCGCGAAATCACGAAGTTCGTGAGGGCCCTCACGACCTCCAAAGGTCACCCGTTGACTGGCTCCCCAGCGCGCTTAACGTCCGGCCCGCGTCAGCACTCCGCGAGAGCGAGTGCTAACAAACGACTCACCGGGGGCCGCGGAGGCACCCGGGGTCTACGAGAGCCCGCCTCAGCCGCGGTGCTCCACAAGGAGAAGACGAATGGCGATTCGACCGCTCGGTGACCGCGTGCTCGTGCAGCGCGTGAAGGAAGAGTCCACCACCAAGGGGGGCATCATCATCCCCGACACCGCGAAGGAAAAGCCCATCGAGGGCAAGGTCGTGGCGGTGGGCAACGGCAAGCGCAGCGAGGACGGCAAGGTCCACTCGCTCGACGTCAAGAAGGGCGACCGCGTCCTCTTCGGCAAGTACGCCGGCACCGAGGTCAAGATCGACGGCGAGGAGCACCTCATCCTCCGCGAGGACGACATCCTCGGCATCGTCGAGTGAGCAGCCTTCGAGGCTAAAACTTCCTACAGATTCGGAGATTTACGATGGCTGCCAAAGACATTCTCTACGATACCCAGGCGCGCAACCGCATCCTCGCGGGCGTCGACGCCCTCGCCAACGCCGTCAAGGTCACGCTCGGTCCCAAGGGCCGGAACGTCGTGATCGAGAAGAGCTTCGGCGCTCCCACGGTCACCAAGGACGGCGTCACCGTCGCCAAGGAGATCGAGCTCCCGAACAAGTTCGAGAACATGGGCGCCCAGATGGTGCGCGAGGTCGCGAGCAAGACCTCGGACACCGCCGGTGACGGCACCACGACCGCGACGGTCCTCGCGCAGGCGATCTTCCGCGTCGGCTCGAAGATGGTGGCCGCGGGTCACAACCCGATGGACCTCAAGCGCGGCATCGACAAGGGCGTGATCGCGCTCGTCGCCGAGCTCAAGCGCCTCAGCAAGGCGACCAAGGATCCGAAGGAGATCGCGCAGGTCGGCACCATCAGCGCCAACGGCGACGAGACCATCGGCAACATCATCGCGGAAGCGATGGAGCGCGTCGGCAAGGAAGGCGTGATCACCGTCGAAGAGGCCAAGGGTCTCGAGACGGAGCTCGAGGTCGTGGAGGGCATGCAGTTCGACCGCGGCTACCTCTCGCCCTACTTCGCCACCGACACCGAGGCGATGAAGGCGGAGCTCGAGGACGCGTACATCCTCATCTACGAGAAGAAGATCGGCTCGATGAAGGACCTCATCCCGGTCCTCGAGAAGATCGCGCAGCAGCAGAAGCCGCTCCTCATCATCGCGGAGGACATCGAGGGCGAAGCGCTCGCGACGCTCGTCGTCAACCGTCTCCGTGGCACGCTGAAGGTCGCCGCCGTGAAGGCGCCCGGCTTCGGTGATCGCCGCAAGGAGATGCTCAAGGACATCTCGATCCTCACCGGCGGCACGTTCGTGAGCGAGGACCTCGGCATCAAGCTCGAGGGCATCACGCTGACGGACCTCGGCAAGGCCAAGCGCATCATCATCGACAAGGACTCGACGACCATCGTCGACGGCGCCGGCAAGAAGAAGGAGATCGCGTCGCGCATGGACACGATCCGCCGTCAGGTCGAGGAGACCTCGTCGGACTACGACCGTGAGAAGCTCCAGGAGCGCCTCGCGAAGCTCGTCGGTGGCGTGGCCGTGATCAAGGTCGGCGCGGCCACCGAGGTCGAGATGAAGGAGAAGAAGGCGCGCGTGGAAGACGCGCTCCACGCGACCCGCGCGGCCGTGGAAGAGGGCATCGTCCCCGGCGGCGGCGTGGCGCTCATCCGCGCGCAGAAGGTCCTCGAGAAGGTCGAGACCGCGAACGACGAGGAGGCCGTCGGCATCCGCATCCTCGCGCGCGCGATCGAGGAACCGCTCCGCCAGATCGCGACGAACGCCGGCCTCGAGGGCTCGGTCGTCGTGAACGAGGTCAAGAACGGCAAGGGTGGCTTCGGCTTCAACGCCCGCACCGAGGTCTACGAGGACCTGGTGAAGGCGGGCGTCATCGACCCGACGAAGGTCGTGCGCAGCGCGCTTCAGAACGCGTCGAGCGTCGCGGGCCTCATGCTCACGACCGAGGCGATGATCGCCGAGCTCCCGAAGGAGGAGAAGGCGGACGGTCACGGCCACGGCGCGCCGGGCGGCATGGACTTCTGATCCACGCCTGAACCGCGTGTGAGACGCCGGCTCCTTCGGGGGTCGGCGTTTTGCTTTCCGTCGCTGCGCCGCCCCACCCCACGTTCCGCTCCGTGGTCGCGCGGCGCCGCCCTCCGGTCCGCCGCTCTGCGCGTTGGCCTCGGTCCGCATCCGCCGCTCCTCGGCGCTCACCGCACGCTCGCCACTCGTGCGTGCGTGCGCTCGCGGCAGGGGGTTTGTCATCGCGACGTGGTCTGAGCGAAGCTCCCGCCCGTGGACGACGAACGGTTCTGGGGCTCGTCGCGGAGGCGCGTGCGCACGCGGCGTCCGTGGAGGGGCGCGCGACGTGGCTCGTCGCGAGCCTCGTGAAGCTCGCGCCGCGTGAGGTGGAGCGTTGGGGTCAGTGCTTCGACCGCGCGATGGCGCAGGCGTACCGCTGGGACCTCTGGGGCGTGGCGACGTTGCTGCACCAGGGGCACGAGGACGAGGAGCGCTTCGCGGACTTCCGAGGGTGGATCGTCTCGCTCGGGCGAGAGGCCTTCGAAGCGGCGCTCTCGGATCCCGACACCCTCGCCGACCACCTCGTCACCGAGACACCGGAGGCCCGCGCCTACTTGCGGATCGCGCGGACGGCGTACGAGAAGCTCACGGGGAGCGAGCTCCCGATGACCACGATGGATCTCTTCGCCTCACCCTTCGGCAAACCGATCGCGGCTTCCGAGCTCGCGACGCGTTTCCCTCGCATCGCCGCGCTGCGCGCGTGATCTCCACCTCATGGACGTATCCACTTTGCACCGCATGAGCACGGACGAGCTCGTCCGCGCGCTCGAGCAAGGCCACCCCATCGATCCGCGCGCGCTCGACGACACCGAGTACCGCGGCACCAGCCTCGGGCTGCCGGGCTTCGTGGAGCGGCTCACGTGGAAGAAGTTCCGCAAGACCTTCCACCGTGATCCGACGACGGGAGCGCTGCGAGGCTGGAACGTGCGGCTCGAACAGAACGGCCGCGAAGCGCCGGATGTGCCACGGACCAAGCGCGCGTTGCTGGGCGCGGCGGCCGCGGTGCCACCCGGCGCGGCGGGGTCAACCGCCGCGGTGCCGCACACCTTCGGGCACTACGAGGTCGTCTCCGCGACCGGCTACGCGATGCCCACGTGGAAGGGTCGTGTGGTCTGGGCCCATCGCGGGCTGATGATCGACTACGGGCGCGGCGCGAACCCGCCCGGGCTCGTGCGCCGCGTGCGCGACCCGCTCGTCGCGGTCAACGCGGGCGATTCGACGTTGTTGCTCGGGTGGAGCTACGTCGATCTCGGCTTCGCGCGCGTGGGGACGCCGAGCTTCTTCACCCTCGAGCTCGCGGGCCCGCTGACGCACCGCGCGTAGCCGACGTGCGAACGATTCGGCTCGTGCGAGCACGAGCTTCGAGCACGAGCGCTCGCCCATGGCTCGCGAGCCCGACGTCGCTCTTCGCGCGCGCTCGTCCGGGGGCTCGATCACGCCCCGTCGTTCGAGCACGCGAACGACGGGGCGTGCTCGATCACGCCCGTCGTTCGCGGCGCCTCAGCCCTTCAACGAGGCGAGGAGCGCGGCGGCTTGGGCGTGGTCGGCCTGCTCCGCGAGCGCGCGATCCAACATCGAGATCGCCTTCTTCGGATCGCCTTCCTTGGCGCTGATGTCGCCGAGGTAGAAGTAGACGTCCGCCTTGCTGATGCCGCTGTTGCCGTCGAGCTTCTGCAGCAGCAGCGCGCGGAAGGTCTTCTGCGCGCGCGCGAGGTCACCCGTCTTGAGCGTGAGCTTGCCGAGGTCGCGCAGGACGTCGACGTTCGTGAGATCCATCTTGAACGCCGCGTCGTAGGCCGCGAGCGCCGCGTCGGTGTCGCCGAGCCCTTCGTGGGCCTGACCGAGCCGATGATGGAAGCTCGCGAGCTCCTTGCTGCGTCGGCCGCCGAAGCTCTCCACGATCTTCTCGAGCACCGGGATCGCGTCGCGCTGACGGCCGGCCGCGATGTAGAGATCGCAGAGCGGCAAGAGAACGTCGCGGTCGTCGGGCGTGAGCGCGACCGCCTTCTCGAGGTAGGTCGCGCCGGTCGCCGGATCGCCGAGCTTCTCGCGGTGGATCGTCGCGAGGTGCTTGAGCGCCCCGACGCGCGCCTTGTCGTCCGAGACCGTCGCGAGCTCTTCGTCGAGGAGCTGCGCGAGGTCGCGCCACTGAGCGTGCTTCTCGAGGTGCGCCTTGAGCTTGGTCCGCGTCACGTCCGAAGGCTGCAGACGCAGCGCGGTGCGGAACGCCTCCGTCGCGCGCGTGGCATCGCCGAGCTTCTCCTCCGCGAGCGACGCGATGCGCAGGCTGAGCACCGCCGCTTCTTCGTCGGGGAGCAGCTCGCGCAGACGCTCGAGCGCTTCGACGTTGGCCGCGAAGTCACCTGCCGCCGCGCGCATCTCCGCGAGCTTGCGCCACGCGTCGACGTTGCGCGGATCGAGCGTGAGGACCTGCTGCACGAGCCCGAGCGCGCGCTCGGTGTCGCCGTTCGCTTCGTGGATCGCCGCGAGGCGCACCACGAACGACTTCTGCTTCTCGACGTCGCCCACCGCGGCCGCGTCGGCGGCGCGCTGCTCGAGCAGCTCGACCAGCGCCGAGGTGTCGCCCTCCGCTTCGAGGAGCCGCTCGAGCTCGTCGAGCGCCTCCGCGTTGCGCGGATCGATCTCGAGGATCTCGCGGAGCTGCTGCATCGCGTCGGCGCGGCGCCCGAAGGCCTTCTCCGCGAGGCGTGCGAGCCGCACGCGCGCGGCCACCCGCTCGGCGTCGTTCGACGCGAGGTCGAGGCGTCGATCGAGGAGCCCACGCAGATCCTCCCAGCGTTGCTTCTGCTCGTAGAGCCCTTCGAGCGCCGTGATGGTCTCGAGGTCTTCGGGTGCGTCGAAGAGCACCGCCTCGAACGCTTCGATCGCGCGCGTGGTGTCGCCCACCGGGCCCGCGAGGGTCTCCGCGAGCTGACGACGGAACGCGAGGCGACGATCCGGATCCATCTCCACGTCGATGCGCCGCTCCAGGAGCGACACCACCGCGTCCCAACGCGCCTCGCCCTGACGAAGCCGCAGCAGCGCGTCGAGCGCGTCCGAGTCGGTGGCGTCGACCTCGAGCAGCGTCTCGTAGATCTCGCCCGCCATGCGAGGCTCGCCGAGCGCGCTCTCCGAGAGGCGCGCCGCTTCGCGCAGCCGCTCCTTCTTCGCGTGCTCGTCGTTCTCCACGTCGGCCCAGATCCGGAGCGCCGCCACGAGCTCCGCTTCGCGACCGCCGCCGCGAAGGATCTCGACCAGGCCCTCGTGCGCCTCCGCGAGCTCTCCGTCGGCATCGAGCGCCGCGCGGAAACGAGCCTCCGCGGCTGGGAGATCCGCGAGCCGATCGCGGTACCAACCCGCCGCGCGGAGGTTCAGGTCGCGAGCGAGATCGTCGTCGAGCTTGCCTTCGTCGGCCAACCCCTCGACGAGCCCCCGCAACGAGTCCCACGCGCCCGAGGCCGTCGCGAGCCGCTCGACGTCGCCGAGCAGCACCATGTCGCGCGGATCGATGACGAACGCCTTGCGGAGCGAGCCGAGCGCCTTGTCGGGCTGACCGAGCTCGTCCTCCCAGAGGCGCGCGGCTTCTTGGAGCATCTGCACGCGCTCGCCGTCGCTGCCCGCGAGCGCGATGCGGATGTCGTAGAGCGCCGCGATGCGATCGAGCGCGCCCGTCTGGCGGTACGCGTTCTCGAGGGTGTCGACGACCTCCAGCGCGAGCTCCTCGTGCTCCCCGAGCCGCTGGAGCCCGTCGAGCGCCCGCGTGTCCTGCGGATCGCGCTCGACGACCTCTTGGTAGGCCGCGAAGGCGCCGCGGAGATCCTCGAAGCGCTGCTCGCGAAGCTGGCCGAGCCGCACGAGCAGGTCTGCGCGTTCGGTCGGATCGTTCGCGAGGTTCACGCGACGCTCGAGCACGTTGCCGAGCTCGGGCCACGCCTGCCCTTCGGTGTGCAGACGATCGAGCACCGCGAGGAGCTCTTCGTCGTCGCCGACCTGCTCCACCGCGCGCTGGTACGCGTCGACGGCGCGAGCGCGATCCGAGAGCCGCTCCTCTGCGATGCGGGCGAGCCGCACGAAGAGAGCGCGCGCCACGTTCGGATCGAACGCCGCGCCCGCGCGCGCCGAGAGCTCGTCCGCGAGCCGCGGGTACGCGTCGTTGACCGCGGCGAGGCGCTCGAGCTCCTCCGCGAGCTCCTCGTCCGAGGGATCCTCGGCGAAGGCGCGAGCGAGGGCGTCGAACGCACCACGCGGATCGCGCAGGCCGTTCTCGCGGATCTCCGCGAGGCCGCGCAGCTCACGCTTCTTGTCGAAGGGATCGCTCGCGATGTCCGCCTTCGCGAGGCGAAGATCCGCGAGCAGGTCCCAACGCTCCTGCACGAGCAGCAGCGGCTCGAGCACCTCCGCCGCTTGGAGGCGGTAGTCCTCCAGACGGCTGATGCGCACGAGCGCCTGCAGCGAGGGCTCGTGGCGACCGTCGAGCTGGAGCGCCTGCTCGAAGAGCACGAGCGCCTCCGGCACGTCGTCGAGCTCGCGCTCGGTGATCTCGCCCGCGCGGTGGACGAGCTGCACGCGCTCGGCCACCTGCGTCGCGAGCCCCGCGCGGAGCTTGAGGTTCTCGAGCAGCTCCGGCCACATCGCCTGGCGCTCGTAGAGCCGGCCGAGGCTCACGATCGACTCGGCGTGCTCCGGTTGGATCTCGAGCACACGTCGGTACGCGTCGATCGCGGCGTCGATGCGTGACAGCTGCGTCTCGAGGAGCTGCGCGTGACGCAGCCCGACCTCGATGCGGAGCTCTTCGTCTTCCTCGACCTCGAACCGACGCTCGAGCACACGCGAGAGCTCGTTGTGGTTGGAGGCCGCGAGGTAGAGCCGATCGAGGCTCTCGAGCGCGATCGGATCGCGATCGTCCTCTTGCGCGGCTCGCTCGTAGAGCTGGATCGCGGCCGCGGCGTCGCCGAGCAGCTCCTCCTGTACCGAGGCGGCGCGGCGCAGCAGCTCCGCGCGCTCCTGGGGATCGAAGACGCGCTCGACCTTGCGCGCGATGACGTCCACGAGGCCGTGCCAGTCCGCGACCATCGTGTGGAGGGCCTCGAGCGCGTCGAGCGCCGAGAGATCCTCGGTGTCGTGCTTGACGAGGCGTTCGTACGTCTCGATCGCGGCGCGTGGATCGCCGCGCTTCTCGTCGTGCACGCGGGCGACCGCCCCGAGGAGCTGTCCGACCCGCATCGAATCGCTCGTGGCCGCCATCGCCTGCTCGTAGGCCGCGACGTGCTCGTCCCAGGCTCCGAGGATGCCGGCGAGCCGATCCACCTCGCCCTTCGCTTCGTCGTCGAGGGGCTCGACCACGAAGGCGCGCGCCCACGCGTCGAAGGCCCGCGCGACGTCGTTGCCACGCGACTCGTGCAGGCGACCGACCTCGCCGAGCAGACGCGCCTTGTCCGCCGGATCGTCCGCGAGCGAGGCTTGCGCCTCGAGGACCGCGACCAACTTCTTCCATTGATCGGAGGCGCGGTAGAGCGGCTCGAGGATCTGAGTGACGCGAAGCTGGTGCTCGGGATCGAGCACGTGCTTCTCGAGCGCCGCGATGGATCCGACGTGATCGGGACGCGACGAGACGTTCTCTTCGAGGAGATCGATGGCCCCCGTCACGCCCGAGAGTCGCGAAGAGAGGAGCTCCGAGAGACGGAGCTTCAGGTCCGCTTCTTCCGGGGTTCCCGAGACTCCGTCGATGCGGAAGCGCAGGTGATCGGCCAGCTCGGGCCAACGCTCGGTCGACGTGAGCAGGGGATCGAGCGACTCCGCGGCGCCGAGATCGTTCGGGTCGACCTCGAGAGCCTGACGGTAGATCGCGATCGCCGCGTCCACGTCGCCGGCCTCACGCTCTTGGAGCTCAGCCGCGCGGTGCAGGAGGAGCACGCGTTCTTCGTCGCTGTCCGCGACGTCCACGCGCTTGGTGTAGAGCGCGAGCAACGCGTCCGGCTGCTCGAGCCGGCGGTGCAGCCCTTCGAGCGCCTCGAACGCCTCGCGATCGGCGGGCTCGCGCTCGAGCACGCGCGACCAGAGAT
>ERZ761602.5273-NODE-5273-length-15474-cov-6.324794_pt1 | contig 15474 bp, 10 predicted proteins | sample MGYA00512165_ERZ761602 | MGnify/ENA primary metagenome ERZ761602 (study PRJEB28899, sample SAMN02445085) | bioreactor sludge metagenome | biome: EBPR sludge; isolation source: Thorneside wastewater treatment plant | place: Australia: Brisbane, Thorneside...
AGGCGACGGCGCCGCGCAGTGCCTCGGCGCTCGCGCCCTCGACGGCGGGGCCGGCCACGGCGCGGGCGACGCGCGACGCGGCGCCCTCGGGGGTGCTCGGCAGCTCGGTGAGCAGCTCGTCGGAGCCGAGGTAGGCGCGCAGGTTCTGCTCGAGCGCGGTCGCCGAGGCCTGCGGTGCAGGGCGCTCGACGGCGGCCTCGACGGCCTCGCGCCGGGAGAGCGAGGCGGGCTCGGCTGCGCGCAGGATCGCGACCGCCCGGGCCCGACCCGCCTCGGCGAGCAGACCGCGGAGCTCGCCCGGGCTCGTGGCGGACGCGTGCACGAGGGCTTGGACGGAGGGATCGGCCACCGCATTCTCGATCGCGGCCACGGTGGCCTCGATGCGGTCGAGATCGCCGCCCGAGAGGGTCAGGTTGATCAGCGCCGAGCGGCGGTCGTCGGCGATGAGCTGGGAGACCGAGCGTTTGCCGCTGAGGAAGGAGTGCGTGAGCGCGAGCTTGGCGCGCGTGTCGGGGATCCTGCGCACGCCCTCGAAGGCCTCGTTGCCGAGGGCCACGATCTGCGCGACGTGCGCGCTGCTGGCCACGCCCTCGAGGGCCTCGAGCCGGTCGGCGAGCAGCTGCAGGCCGCGCATCGCGCGTGGGTCGTCGAAGTCGCCTTCGACCACCACCTGTACGAACTGCGAGCCGCCGAAGGCGCGCCGGAGGAAGGCGTCGGCGGTGGCCGGCTCGCTGTCCTCGTCGAAGAACGCGGCCTGGTCCATGCGCATGTCGATGCCGTGCGTGCCGGCGACGCAGCCGAGCGTGACCAGCGCGACCAGCCCGAGCACGGCGCGACGCCGCAGAGCCGCCCACCCGGCGATGGCGCCCACGGCCCTCCCGAGCGGGCCGACCTCCTCGCGCCGAGGCTTCGGCTCGAGCAAGCTCATCGCCGCAGGGGCCGCGACCAGGGCGAAGCCGAGCGCGCCGAGGATCCCGATGCCGGTGTAGAGCCCGAAGACGCGCATCGGCTCGATGTCCATCGTCGCGAAGGAGACGAGCCCCGCCGTCGTCGTCACCGCAGAGGCCACGATGACCGGGCCGACCTCGCGCAGCGTGGCCGCGAGCGCTTCTCTGGGCGCCTCGCCGTTCGCGCGCCCGTGCAGGCGCGAGAGCAGGTGCACCGGATACGCGCTGCCCAGCGCCACGAGCAGGATCGGCATCGAGCCGAGCACGATGTTCGAGCGCGTGCCGAGCGCCCCCATGAGGCCGTAGGCGAGCGCGATGCCGAAGCCGGGCGCCGCGAGCGCGAGCGCCGTGCCGAGCAGATCGCGGAAGCTCAGGAGCACGAGCGCGATGATCGCCGCCGCTGCCCAAGGCCCGAGCTTGCGCAGATCGCGCTGCGTCACGTCGTAGACGTAGGTCGAGACGAAGGGCGCACCGCCCCAGTGCTTCGGCTCCGCCGGGAAGGCCTCGCTCACGATGCGGCGGATCTGTCCGGAGGCGGCACGAGGATCGGCGTTCGAGCCGAGGAAGACGTAGAGCAAGACGGCGTCGCCCTCGCGCGACACCAGGCGGCCCACGACCGCCTCGCGGCTCAGCACCTTGGCGCGAAGCGCGGCCTGCTCGGCGTCGCTCTTCGGTGGTGCTTCGACGAGGTACGCCGTGCGGATGCCGCCCTTCTCCGGGTCGGCGACGAAGTCCTCGACGGTGGTGAGGCTCAGCGCGAGCTCGACGCCCTCGAGCTCGCCGAGCTGCTTCGTCGCGCGCTCGAGGCGCTCGACGAAGTCGGGCGTGAAGACGTCCGGCGCCTCGACGCCGACGAGCGCGACGTCGAGCGCCCCGAAGCGTGCTGCCGCGTCGCGGAAGGCCACGACCGCCGGGTTGTGCGGGGGCAGGAAGGCGAGCACGTCGTCGTCTTGCTCCACGCGCAGCGCGAAGGGAGCGAGCGCGAGCGCGACGAGCAAGGTGCTGAGGAGCGCCGCCACCGCCCTTGTGCGGGTGGCGATCAGCCAGACGAAGAACCGCATCGATGGGTCGAACCTCGGGGAGACGTGAGGGGCTGTCTCGAGCGCGGTCGAGCGCCGCGCTCAGGCGACGCTCAAGACCGCACGCCCCCGCTGCTGCTTGCCCCGGATCTCGCGGACCTCGATGCTGTACTCCCCGCGGTGCGAGGGGATGAACTCCACGGGCGGCGCGCTCTGCGGCAGGCCCGTGGGCAGCTCACGCAGCACGCGGTCGACGATCTTCGCGCCGGTCGGCGACTGGATCAGCACCGAGATGGGGGAGTCCGGGTCGTCGATCGCGCGGAAGACCAGCAGGATACGGTCGCCGATGCCGGCCCTCGCTCCACCTTCGCCGTGGATCATCGTCTCGATCTCGCCGTGGCTGTCGATGCGAGCCGCCATCATCCTCTCGACTGCGTTCAGGCTTCGTGTGGGTTCGGCGCCCACGCTCGGGCGCCTCGCGGCCCGGAGGCCGCCGCTCGGGCCAAGGGTGGAGCAATCCGACGCGGAATGCGAGATCGAAGCGACCCGCGACAGGCGCGCTACGGCTGCGAGCTACCTCTCGAGCTCGCCCATGCCGCAGGGCGTCGCGGCGGGGCGCGCTCGATCCATTTTTAGGGGTCGGACCCAAGCCAGCCCGTGCTAACCCCGGTCGCATGCCTGGCACGCATGCCGACGACGTCGTCGTCACGGGCGTGGGGATCTGCTCCAACCTCGGTGACGACCTCGAGCAAATCGAGAAACGCCTAGCGAACGGCGACAACCTCGCCTTCGAGCTCTGGGAGGTGGCGGTCGAGCTGCAGGCTCGCTGCCGGGTCATCGGCCGCTATCACGGCGACGTGTCCGACGCGGCGCTCGGCATCGGCAAGAAGCAGGGGCGCTTCATGGGCCGCGGCTCGCGCGTGGCGCTGAAGGCCGCGCGCGCCGCGCTCGCCCAGAGCGCGCTCGAGCGCGGCGACTATGCGGTCGTCTTCGGCTCCGGCACGGGCGACGTCGACGCGCACGTGGAGGTCCGCCGCAAGCTCGACGAGACGAGCGACGCGAAGAAGGTCTCGCCGACGCTCATCCCCAGGCTCATGGCCTCGACCGTGTCGGCGAACCTCGTCCACGTGCTGAAGACGACGGGCCTCTCGTTCTCCGCCACGGCCGCGTGTGCAGGTGGCGCCTACAACCTCGCGCTCGCTGCACAGCTCGTGCGCTCGGGTCACGCGCCCGCGGCGCTCGCGGGCGGCGTCGAGGTCTGCGACACGCACTTCTTCGCGGGCTTCGACGCCATCGGCGCCTTCAACGGTCGCGACAACGACGCTCCTCACCGAGCTTCGCGGCCCTACGCCGCCGATCGCGCGGGCTTCATCTTCAGCGAGGGCGCCGGCGCGGTCGTGCTCGAGCGCAGGGCCGAGGCCGAGGCACGTGGCGCGAAGATCCTCGGCAGCATCGTCGGCTGGGGCATGTCGAGCGACGGACTGGGCGAGATGGTCGCACCCGACGCGCAGGGCGCGCTCGCGTCGATGCGCTCGGCGGCGAAGCACGCGGGCATCGAGCCGAGCGAGGTCGACTACGTGAACACGCACGGCACCTCGACGCCGCTCGGCGACGTGAGCGAGGTGCGCGCGATGCGCGAGTTCTTCGGTGGTCGGCGCGTGCGCTACTCCTCGACGAAGGGCTACACCGGCCACACGATCTCGGCCGCCGGCGCGATCGAGGCGATCTTCACGCTCGCGATGCTGCGCGGCGGCTGGGTCGCGCCCTGCGTGCACGCGCTGCCGCTCGACCCTGCGCTCGAGGACTACGCGCCCGTCACCGAGCCCACACGCGCGGAGCTGCGCTACGCGCTGTCGAACTCCTTCGGCTTCGGCGGAACGAACGCGACGCTCGTGCTCTCGGGGCGCTGAGGTGCGCTCGCGTCTGTCGCCCGAGCGCATCGCCTACGCACGCAGCGCCGTCGGCGGCGTGCTCGTCGACGGCTTCTTCCGGCACACCTCTCGCCTCGCGAGCCTGCACCCGAAGGCGCGCCCCGAGGCGCACGGGGTCGTGGTCGAGCGCGACGTCGTGTACTCGCGCTCGCGCGGAACCGCCAACTCGCTCGACGTCTGGCGCCCGCGCGAGGCGAAGGGGCCGCTGCCGATCGTGCTCTACGTGCACGGCGGCGGCTTCCGCATCCTGTCGAAGGACACCCACTGGGTGATGGCGCTCTCCTTCGCGCGCCAGGGTTTCCTCGTGTTCAACATCGACTACCGCCTCGCGCCCGAGCATCGCTACCCGGCGGCGCTCGAGGACTGCGCCGAGGCCTACGCCTGGGTCGCCGAGAACGCCGCGCGCCACGGAGGCGATCTCTCGCGGCTCGTGCTCGCGGGAGAGAGCGCCGGAGCCAACCTCGTCACCTCGATGGCGATCGCCGCGAGCTACGAGCGCAGCGAGCCCTTCGCCAAGCGCATCTTCGACACCGGCGTCGTGCCGAGGGCCGTGCTTCCCGCCTGCGGGATCTTCCAGGTCTCCGACGTCGAGCGCTTCGGGCGGCGGCGCAGGCTCCCCACCTGGCTCATGGACCGCCTCGTCGAGGTGAGCAGCTCGTACCTGCCGCACGGCGACGAGAAGGCCGAGCTCGCCCACCCGGTCGTCGTGCTCGAGCGCGGAGAGCGGCCAGCCAGGCCGCTGCCGCCCTTCTTTCTTCCTTGCGGTACCAAGGATCCGCTGCTCGACGATACGCGCCGGCTCGGCAAGGCGCTCGAGGCGCTCGGTGCGAAGGCCGAGGTCGCGATCTACCCGGGGGAGCCACACGCCTTCCACGCCTTCGTCTTCCGCGAGCAGGCCAGGCGCTGTTGGCGCGACAGCTTCCGTTTCCTCGATCGAGCGCTCGTCTGAGCCTCGGCTCCGGAGCCGAGGCCCGATGCGAACGTGGCTCCGCGGGTCCGATGCTCGGTCTCGCGACCGGACCTTCGCACGTCCGGACGCGGCCGCGGTCTTCTCGGCTGAAGAGCTCGTCGCGAGACTCGGCGCATGTCGAGCGTGCGGTGCTTGCCGATGGTCGCGGCCCTCGTGGTCGCATGTGGCGCAGAGGTGAAGCTCGAAGACGGCGGGGAGGCGAGCTCGGGTGGCGCGCTCGTGTCCGGGAGCGGCGTGGGCGGCGGCACGGCGGCAGGTGGCGGCGCGTCCTCCGGCGGTGACGGGGGCGGCGCGGCCTACGACCCGGTCGAGGGCTGCGGCGCGATGTGCGACCGCGACTGCACGGGCAACCCGGCCCTCTGCGAGAAGAAGTGTCTCGAGGTCGTGTACGCCGACTGGGTACAGTGCGCGGAGCAGGTCGTCGCGCTCCACGCGTGCCTCGGCGAAGCCTGCGGATTCGACGACCCCGACTGCGCCGCCGAGGAGCGAGCGCTCGACGCATGCCACGACGTCCATTCCTGCGGTGCCAGCGTCTATGGGGCCACCTGCGAGACATCGACGATGGCTCAGTGCGACTGCACCTCCGGGTGCCTCGACGGTCACGTCGCGCGCATCGTCTGCGTCGAGGTGGAGCCGGGCGCGACCTACACACGCGACTGCGACTGCTACTTCGACGAGCAGCTGGTCGGCCAGTGTCGCTTGGAGAACTCGAGCGGGGGCTGCACGACCGACCTCCACAACTGCTGCGAGGACTTCTTCGTCCGCTGAGGAGCGTCGAAGCCACGGGTTCGTCACGGAGTCGTCGCCGAACGGACCGACTGCGCCGCAGTCGTCACCGAAGCCTCACCGAGAGGCCTCCGAGCGCGCGCTAGCGTGCGCCCGCCGATGTCGCCGTACCGTCGTCACCTTCGCTTCGCTTCGTCACTCGTCGCGCTCTCGCTCCTGTGCACCGTCGGCCTCGCGCGGGCGCAGGGCGAAGCCGCTCCTGAACTCCCGCCGGCTGCCACCGAGCCCTCGCCCGCCGAGCCCTCGACCGACGCCGTGCCGGGGACCGCGCCTCGAGCTCCTGCGCCGCCGGTCGCAGCGCCCCTGCCGACGCCCGTGGCAGCACCCGCGTCTGCGCGGTCGGCATCGAGCCCGGCTGCCGCAGCCGCGCACGGGTCCGACGTCGACGAAGCGCCGCTCCGCGACCCCGACGACGTCTTCCTGCTCGCGAAGGACGACCCGCGCATCCCGACCTTCTTGCGCGCGCTGCGCGCCGGCAAGGACTCCCTGCGCCTCGGTGGCTACATCCAGCCGGGCTTTCGCTACGTCACCGACACCGACTTCAACCAAGACGACAGCGACGGCTTCGAGTTCAACAACGCGCGCCTCATCGGCATGGGCGATCTGACGATCGCGGGCGACTTCGGCGCGGCCTTCCGCTTCAACTTCGACGTCAACCGCGGCAACTTCCTCGTGCGCGACACCTACGGCTCGCTCACCTTCAAGAAGGAGCTCGTCGCGATCGACGTCGGGCAGCTCAAGATGCCGCTCGGCCTCGCGATGATCCAGTCGGAGGCGAAGCTCCAGTTCCCGATCTCGCCGGTCACGCGCAGGCTCTCCTTCGGCCGCGACCTCGGCGCGCAGCTGCGCAGCGGCTTCGAGCTCGGCCCGGCGTGGATCGAGGCCTCCTTCATGATCGCCAACGGCGAAGGCGGCTTCCGCCAGCGCCGCAACCTCGACGACGAGTTCGTCTACGCAGGCAGGCTCGAGGTCGCGCCGCTCGGTCGCATGGAGCTCACCGAGCCCGACCTCGACGACAGCGACTTCCAGCTCACCTTCGGCTTCAGCGCGGGGCGCAACGGCTACCTCGGCAACGAGCTCGGCCTGCAAGACGCAGGCGCCGCGGAGACGAAGCTCGAGGGCGACGTGCGCATGTGGTTCAAGGGCGCCAGCCTGCGCGCGGAGTACCTGCGCGCGATGCGCTCGGACACGGACTCCACGCAGGGCTACGGCCGCCAGGCGCTCATCGTGCAGGCCGGCTACGTGCTCCCGATCCCGATCCGCGTGCCGCAGTTCGAGCTCGTGGCCAAGCTCCAGCAGTACGACATCAACGACTCGCTCGTGGGCGACGAAGACCCGGCCGCCTACATCGTCGAGAACACCGAGGCGCGTGTGCTGCAGTTCGGCGCGAACGCCTACCTCGCGAAGCACGCCGCGAAGGTGCAGGTCGTCTACCAGCTCACCGATCTGCTCGAGGGCCCGACCGTCGACGCAGACGGCAACGTGCTCATCGGCGACGCCGTGCTCGCCTTCCTCCAGTTCGCATGGCTCTGAGCCCGCGCGCCTCCGAGCCGACGCATCTCTCCGACGCACGCTCCCCCGACTGTCGCTTCTCTCTTCGCACGAGGTCCCGCCATGAAGTCCCGTACCGCGCTCCGCTCGAGCACCTTCGCCACGATCGCCCTGCTCTCGATGGCCCACGCCGGATGCCGCGGCGGTAGCTCCACCGACGGCGAGGGAGGCTCTTCGGGCACCGGCATCACCGACGACACCGCGCTCGCCTGCCCCTTCCCCGGCGCGCTGCCCTTCGAGGTCGAGGCGCAGGGCTTCGAGAGCTCCGACAACGAGCTCACGATCGACGGCAGCCCGCGCAGCAAGGACGCCGCAGCGGACGCGCTCGGCAACCCGGGCGGCGTCTTCGCCGACACCTACGTCGCGGCCGACGCACCCTCGGCCGCGGGCGCCATCCGCTACAAGGGCAGGAAGGCTCGGACCGGGCAGAACAGCGGGCTCACGGCGATCCCGATCCGGGGAGAGGCCGTGAGTTTGTGGACCTACGACACCGAGAGCGCCGCGTGGCTCTCGCTCGGGCGCGCGAGCACGGACGACGACGGGCGCTACGACATCGCCCCCACCGCGGGCTTCGTCTCGCTCGGCCAGCCCGTGTACGCGGTGCTCGAGGCCGACAAGAGCTGCGCGACGCACTACGACTTCCTCTCGCCGACGGGCACGAAGACGATCATCACCGACATCGACGGCACGCTCACGCTGAGCGACGAGGAGCTCTTCAAGCAGATCGACGACGGCACCTACGAGCCGCTCGAGAACGCCTCGGCGAGCGCGCTGATGAACCTGTGGAGCGACAAGGGTTACCAGATCGTCTATCTCACGGCGCGCCCGCACGAGTTCCGCGCCGAGACGCGGGCCTGGCTCGAGGACCGCGGCTTCCCGCTCGGCGCCGTCATCACCGCGAACACGCTCGTGTTCGACGAGACGGCCCGCCAGTACAAGCGCTCCTGGGTCAATCGCGTCGTCACCGACTTCGGGTGGAACGTGGTCGCCGCCTACGGCAACGCCACCAGCGACATCGACGCCTACGAAGACGCGGGCATCCCCAAGAACATCACCTTCATCGTCGGCCCGAACGCCGGCGCGAACGGCACGCAGTCGATCGAGAACAACGACTACGGCAACCACATCACCGACTTCGTCTCACAACAGCCCGACGCCTGAGGGGCGCGCGGGCGCGACGAAGCGCGATGCGACCAAGCCCCGGCGGGAGATCGCCGGGGCTTCTTCGCGTCTACGGGCTCGGCGTCGTCACAGGCGCCACGCGCTCAGGGTGCCGGAGGGTCGCCCGCAGGCGGCGCCGCGGGCGCGGCCTCTTCGCTGAGGTGGCCTTCGCCTGCGTAGACGGCCATCACGCTGCCGAGGATGTCCTCGGGCTCCTCTTCGAGATCGACCTGCGAGACGAGGTGCCAGCTGCACTGCACGCGCTCGGGTGTGACGTCGAGCACGCAGTAGCCTCGGTTCACGATGTTCGCGTAGCGCACGTAGGGGTTCTCTTCGAGGACCGCGTTGAGCAGCTCGACGAAGAACTCGCCGAGGCCCGGCGAGGTGATGCCCGGGGTCACGAACTCCACGCCGATCGAGCCGGCGCGCGTGACCGGGTCGTAGCTGCCGCCGGCGGGCACCAGATCGTTGCCCCAGGAGGTGTGGATGTCGCCGGTGAGCACGACGACGTCGCTCACGGGCGCGACCGGATCGGTGATCAGGGCGTAGAGGCGCTCGCGCGCGGCGACGTAGCCGTCCCACTGATCGGTGTTCACGAGGCCCGAGAGCGGCAGCGGCGCGATCATCACCTGCTGGCCGAGGATCTTCCACCTCGCGGTCGACGCGCGCAGGCCTTCGGCGAGCCACTCTTCCTGATCGAAGCCGAGCAAGGTGCGGGTCTCGTCGCTCACCGCCGGGTCGTTCTTGCCGTCGGCCTGCTCGTCGCGCCCCCACATGCGCGTATCGAGCATGAAGAGATCGACGAGATCGCCGTAGCGGAAGCTGCGCCAGATCTTCGTCGGGTCCTCGAGGCGCACCGGCATCCACTCCGAGTACACACGCGCGGCGATCGCCTTGCGCGTCGCGAAGTCGCCCTCGGTGTCCGGTTGGTGGTTCTCCGCGCCGCCGGGGTAGGCGTCGTTCGTGAACTCGTGGTCGTCCCACACCGTGATGAAGGGGTGCTGGCGGTGGACCTCCTGGAGATCGACGTCCTTGCGGTAGTGCGCGTAGCGGCGGCGGTAGTCGTCGAGCGTGACGATCTCGTGCGGCGGATCGTAGGGGCGCACGTCGCCGTAGCCGTTGCCGAGGTCGTCGGGGTCGCCGTACTCGTAGATGTAGTCGCCGAGGTGCAGCACCGCGTCGAGGTCGCTGCGCGCCGCGATGCGCCGGTAGTTGTGGAAGTAGCCGTGCGCGTAGCTCGCGCAGGAGCAGAAGACGAAGCGCAGCCGATCGAGCGCGCCCGTCTTGGCCGTCTTCGTGCGCCCGATGGGCGAGCTCTCTCCGAGCGCCTCGAAGCGGTAGTAGTAGGTCGTGCCTGCGCTGAGGCCGGTCACGTCGATCTTCACGGTGTAGTCGCGCTCGGCGTCGGTGCTCACGGAGCCCTCACCGACGACGTCGGCGAGCTCGGGGTCGGTCGCGATCGTCCAGCCGACCTCGACCGAGGCCTCGCTCGTGGTCACGCGTGTCCAGAGGATGATCGCGTCGGGCAAGGGGTCGCCGCTCGCGACGCCGTGCTGGAAGATCGGGTCCGGCTCGACCGGATCGACCGTGTCGTCACCGCAGGCGGGCAGCGCGCCGAGCGCGGTGGCGGCGGCGGCGCGACCCAAGAAGGAACGACGGAGCAAGGAACCACGCGAAGCTCGAGCCATGGCCTCGTTCGTGCTGCGCTGGCTGGCGCGAGTCAACCCGGCGTAGCCACACCGGACGAAGGCTTCACGCGTTCGTCACGCAGGCGTCGCGCTCGGGCCATCGCGCGTGGAGGCGCGGTTCAGAGCGAGACGGTGTAGCGCGCCCGGGGTTCGTCGAAGCGGCTGGCGAGCTCGAGCTCCCAGAGCCCCTCGACGAGGCAGGTGAGCTTCTTCGGATCCGGGGGCGACAGCTCGGCCTCGACGTCGACGAGCTCCACGCGGGTCGTCTCGAGCCTCGCCACGATCTGCGCGTCGACGATCTTGCACTTCGTGGCGGCCGCCGAGACGCGCTGACGGAGCCAGCCCTGGTGGTCGAAGGCCGGTCGACCGATCGAGCCGTAGCGCACGCCCGCCATCCTGCCCGCGCCGGAGCCGAAGCCCATGCCCGTGCCCACCTCGCCCTCCTCGAGACCCTCGAAGGAGGGCCGCACGCCGGGCTCGATCGCCAGGTAGCTCGTCACGGGGGACACGGCCCCTCCTCGCATGGCGAGCGGCATCATCTCGGCCTCGCTCAGCTGGTGCAGCAGCTCGGTGCCGAAGATCGTCGCCGACCAGCGCTCGGCGTCGCCAGGTCGCTGCACCACGGTGTGACGCACCGGGGTCGACCAGAGCTCGCCCATGAGCGCGACGTGGGCGACCGCGCCCTTGCTGATGCCGCGCGCGGAGAGGCCCTCGCCCTCGGCGAGCGACTTCGGCACGGCGGGCGTCGGGCCGCCCTGCGCGTCGAGCTCCACGTGGTCGAGCCGGAGCGGCCTCGCGAGCTCCTCGAACACGCCGTGGTCGTCCGCGCCGAGCTCGGCGTCGATCGGCGCGCGCGCTCGCCAGAGCAGCCCCCCGGTGGAGCGAGGCAGCCCGGACCAGGCGTGTTCGTCGTCGCGTCGCAGCGAGCTGAGCCCGTCGTCGATCAGCGCGAAGTGCGCCGTGGTCTGCGGGCCGAGATGCGCTCGCAGGCGCTCGCGATCGAGGGAGCTGCGCGTCTCGAGATCCGAGAAGACGACGAGGCGCTTCGCGCGCGACGCGGGCGCGGCGTCGAGCAGCGCGCGCGCGCGTGCCAGCGCCTGCCCGAGCTCGGAGCCGTTCCTCTGCTCGAGGCGCAGCGTGGCGAGCGTCCTCAGCGCGGTGTCGACGTCGACGAAGCCCGGCGTGTGCTCGCGCGCCTCGCGCGCGAAGCTCGTGAGCGCGACGCGCGCTCCGTGTCCGCGGAAGTGGCGCAAGTACGAGCGCGCAGCGACGATCGCCGCGTCGCGCTGCCCTTCGCTCAGCGAGCGAGACGCGTCGAAGGCCAGCACGATGCTCGCGCCCTCCGGGATGCTCGAGAGCGAGGCTGCCGCCTCGACGTGGTAGTCGACCGCGTGGCGGTCCTTCGAGAGCTCGACGCTGGCGAGCGCCCCGCCGAAGGGCCCAGCGACGCGGGGCACGAGCTCGAAGCGACGCGCCTGGTCGAGACGGATCGGCACCTCTCGCGAGACCCTCTTGCCGTCGAGCAGCACGCGCTCGCCGGCCTGTCCGAGCTCCACGCTGGCGACCGCCGCGACCTCCTTCGTGCCCATCGCGGGTAGCTCGAGCACCCAGCGCCCCGCTTCGTAGCTTGCGGGCACGACGAGCTCGTAGTCGACCTTCTTCTTCACGCCCGGCATGCAGGGGAAGACCTGCAGCGCGAGCCTGTCTTGGGCGCGCCAGGAGAGCAGCGCAGGATCCTTCGGGTAGTAGCCGCCGATACCCGTGAGCTCGCGGTACTTCGCGGCCGCGGCCTCGGCCTCCATGAGCTCGCCCTCGAACCAAGTGGGTTTGCCGTCGAGCTCGGCGAGCGTACGCAGGCGCGTCGCGACACCCCCGCTCGGCGGCCGGATCGTGAACACCGCTTGATCCGGGCGAGGGCCTCCGTTGAAGACCTCTCGCTCGACGTGCAGCCTCGCGTGATCGCCCTCGAACACGACGCGGATCCTGTGTGCGCGCTCGACCAACTTCGCCGAGCGCGTCGCGCTGAAGCGGTCGCGTGGCTCGGCCTGGGCCGGTGAGCCCGTGAGCCCGAGCAAGGAGGTGGTGAGCACGAGGCCCGCGAGGCGGTGGCGAGACGGCATGGGGCTCGTTGGGACACCCGCCTTCTGCCAGGGTTCCCGCCGAGACACGCACACCGGGGACCGTGGTGAGTCCCCAGCCTTGTGCCCGGGCGCGCGACGGCGCAATTGGGCCCGGAGATCCGGGGGGCGCGCATCACGCGGGCCACAGCCCCAGGGTCGCTACGCCCACGAGGAACGAACATGCCCCTCTCGCACAGCACTCCCGTCCTGTTGGTCAGCGCGCTCGCTCTACTCGCCGCTTGCGGCGGAGGGGAGCTCGAGGTTCCCGGAACGACGAGCAGCTCGACCGGTGGTGGCGGCACGGGCGGCGACGGCGGCGCCGGAGGAGCGGGCGGCGGCGAGCCGAGCGACACCTGGCCGAACCTCGCCTGCGATCCGATCCAGGGTTTCTGCGGCTTCCCGTTCCCCTCGAACGTCTACACCGTGCCCGATGCGGCCACGGCGACGGGACGACGCGTGAGCTTCCTCCCCGACATGCTTCCGACCACGGCCGCGGGCTACAAACCGAGCGGCGAACCCTGGTCGAAGGCCGACGGCTTCTCCGCCAGCACGGCGCTGCTCGCGCACTTCCCCGGCGCGACCGACACCGGCCTCGCCGACGCCTTCCACATCGCCGACTCCTTGAACGTCGACTCGAAGACCGTCCTGCTCGACACCGTGACCGGCGAGCGCGTCGCGCACTGGGCCGAGCTCGACAAGAGCACGACCGACGTCACGCAACGCTCGCTGATGATCCGTCCGGCCGCTCCGCTGGTCGACGGGAGGCGCTACGTCGTGGCCGTGCGCGGCCTCGTCGACGCCCAGGGCCAGCCCATCACGCCGACGCCCGCCTTCGCGGCGCTGCGCGACGGCGGCGAGTCGAGCGAGCCCTCGGTCGTCGCGCGACGAGGGCTCTACGACGAGATCTTCTCGCTCCTGCTCACCACCGGCGTAGCTCGCGAAGACGTGCTGCTCGCGTGGGACTTCACCACCGCGAGCAAGGAGAGCAACACCGGCTGGCTTTTGCACATGCGCGACGCGGCGCTCGCCGCGGTGGGCGCCGACGGCCCCGAATACACGATCACCAACGTGCAGACCGACTTCGACCCTGCGATCGCGTTCCGCATCGAGGGCACCTTCAAGGCGCCGCTCTTCCTCGACCAGCCCGGGCCCGGCGCGAAGCTGCTCTTCGGGGCCGACGGCAAGCCTCGCATCAGCACCGACACGCCCACCTACGACGTGCCCTTCCTGCTCATGATCCCCACGAGCGCGAGCTCCACCACGCCCGCCAAGCTGCTCCAGTACGGCCACGGCCTGCTCGGCTCGCGCACGCAGATCGGCGCGGGGCACTTCCGCAGCTTCATGGACAACTTCGGCTACGCGATGTTCGCGGTCGACCTCGTGGGCATGGCCTCCGACGACGAGGACTGGGTGGCCGAGAAGGTCGCGCTCGGCCAGGCCGACCAGGTCACTGCGATGTTCGATCGCATGCACCAGGGCTTCGTGAACTACGTCGTCGCGATGCGCCTCATGAGCGCAGGCATGGCGAACGACGCCACCTACGGTCCGCTGCTCGACGCGAGCGACCCGACCTACTTCGGCATCAGCCAGGGTGGCATCGCGGGCGGCGTCTACGTGACGATCTCCACCGAGATCGAGCGCGGCGCGCTCGAGGTCATGGGTCAGCCCTACAACCTCCTGCTCAACCGGAGTGTCGACTTCGACCCCTTCTTCGCGCTCATGAAGAACCCCGCCTCGGGCCTGCCCGACGCGCGCCAGCAGCAGCTCTTCCTCGGCGCCCTGCAGATGGGCTGGGATCGCGTCGAGCCGAGCGGCTACACGAAGTACACGACGACGGGCATCGACGCGGCTGCGGGCCCGAAGCGCGTGCTCATGCGCGCCGCGCTCGGCGATCACCAGGTGACGACGATCGGCGCGCACCAGATGGCGCGTGCGATGGGCGCGAAGCACGTCGACACGGGCCTGCGCGACATCTACGCGCTCGAGAAGGTCACGGGCCCCGTCACGACCGGCGCCGCCTATCTCGAGTACGATTTCGGCCTGCCCGAGGATCCGGTGTGCAACGTGCCACAGGCGCTCTGCGACGATCCGCACGGCAAGCTGCGCTCGCTCGACGCGGCGCGTGAGCAGCTCGACCGCTTCCTCACGACAGGGGAGATCCTCGACACCTGCGAGAACGGCGTCTGCGACTACAGCGCGCTCTCCGGCTGCGCAGGCGGCGAGACGCAGGTGAGCTGCCAGTGACGCGCGGCTGAGCGGGGCGCGCACGCTCGGAGCGCGCCCGACGGTGGGGGGGGGCGCGCACGCTCGGAGCGCGCCCTGCTCAGAAGGGCTTCGTGAGCGTGAAGTAGGCGTCCTGCGCGATGCCGCGTTTGTAGGCCTTGCCCACCAGCACGCCCTTGGCGACGCGTCGGCAGAAGTCCTTCATGTCCATGTAGACGAGGCGCGAGAGGCCCGACTTGTTGGAGCTGAAAGCAGGCCAGTCGCGGGGTGCCCCGCGCGGCGGCTCGATCGTGTAGTCGAAGAAGAGCTCGTCCGGGTGCGTCTCACCCGGCGTCGGCGGGCGCACGACGAAGTAGCCGGGCCCGGTGAGGGGCGACATCGTCTGGTGGTTGTAGCCGAGCGTGATCTCGCCGATGCGCGTGAAGCGCTTCTGGAAGCGCGAGAACGCGGGCAGCGAGTTGCGCCCCTCGAGGATGAGCGTGTCCGAGCCGGCGGGTGGCGCGAAGTCGTCGACGCCGAGCGGCTCACCGCCGCCGACGAGATCGTAGAGCTTGCCGACGAGCGCGCCGGTCACGTCGAGCACCTGCGCGAGGCGCTCGGTCGAGCCGAGCGCGTCGAGGTGGCTGGCGATCTCCTCGCGCTTCGCGCCGCGCTCCACGAGCGAGCGCAGGCTCGTCGAGCCGGAGTAGCTGGTCGCGCGCGTGGACTCGGTCGCCGTGCTCGTGCTCATGCGCGGCATTGTAGCCGCGAAGCGCGACCTGCGATCGCGCTCCGCGCACGCTCGGCCCGCGCTGCGAGGCGCCCGCATCGAGACCGCTTGACAGACCCGAAACCGAAAAGTAGAACGCCTCTCCGTTCGGCCCGTTGGGGTCGGAGTTGCGCCCGTAGCTCAGCTGGATAGAGCATCGGACTTCGAATCCGAGGGTCGTAGGTTCGAATCCTTCCGGGCGCGCGGGTGACCCAGAGCGGCTCTCGAGGCTGCTCCGGGGCTCACGACCTCGACTGACTGTGGTCTCTGAAAATCCGGGTCATTAGCTCAATTGGTAGAGCAGTGGACTCTTAATCCATTGGCTGAAGG
>ERZ761602.5274-NODE-5274-length-15473-cov-10.395901_pt1 | contig 15473 bp, 15 predicted proteins | sample MGYA00512165_ERZ761602 | MGnify/ENA primary metagenome ERZ761602 (study PRJEB28899, sample SAMN02445085) | bioreactor sludge metagenome | biome: EBPR sludge; isolation source: Thorneside wastewater treatment plant | place: Australia: Brisbane, Thorneside...
AGCAATGTTCATCGGGTTACTACAGTTTTGGTTGATGTCGCGGAAAACGCTCGGCCACATCGGCTCGGAGCCGACTCGCCACACCGATCCGGCGATACAGGCAAAGCAAGAAACACAGGTCAAACTTTTTACGGGAATCGGACTGGGAATTCTTGCATTAGTTGTGGTTCTTGTCGCAGCGGGCATTTTGACCATAAACGCACCTGTCGTCGGGACCTACCTCGCCTATGCATTGATCGCTATTGCATTCGCATATTTCACGTATCTTTTCGTTTTCGGCGGACTATCAAACGATGAGAAGAAACGCATAGTCGTCATTGCCGTTCTGTTCATCTTTGCCGCCATCTTCTGGTCTGCGTTTGAGCAAACGCCGACGGCATTGAACCTTTTTGCCTTTGACTTTACGGATCGAATGATCGGCGGGTTCGAGGTACCGGCCACTTGGTTTCAGATAATTAATTCGGCCTTTATCATCCTATTGGCACCACTGATAGCGATATTCTGGACATTTTTAGGCCGCAGGCAGGTTGAACTATCGAGCCCAACTAAATTCGCCATTGGATTGGGTTTTGCCGCGATTAGCTTTTTGATCATGATCTTCGCAGCGAACGTCGTTATCGGCGGAAACGGCTTGCGAGTTTCGCCAATGTGGTTGATAACCTTTTATTTCTTTATAACCCTTGGCGAGCTCTTCATCAGTCCTGTAGGTCTTTCATCGATGACGACGCTTTCCCCGAAACGGTACGTCGGACAAATTATGGGCATTTGGTTCATTGCGTCCGCCTTGGGAAATCTGATTGGCGGCCTTGTCGCCGGGAATGTCGATCCTGAAAAACTTGAGTTGATGCCCAAGCTTTTCACGACAACGACGTTGCTCCTCGGCGGAGCCGCAGTCGTCCTGGTGCTTCTCGCCATTCCGATCTCACGGATGATGCGCGAGGCAAAAGCGCCCGAACAGCCCGAAGACCCGATAAACGAGGTCCCCGACCCTATGCCGGACGAGAAATGAATATCTGTGAAATGATATGGGAAAGCTAGGAACTTTCCCCGCCTCAAGGTAAAAATGGCTCGGCGGACCCGGCATGAGTATTCAGCAAACCCAGCGTTTCGCTGAATTCGACGCGGAGTTCGCCGAGGCTTTTGCAAAGAACGCTAAATATCCGTCCCGTCCCCGCATGTCTCCTTCCAAAGATCCCACCGATACCCCGATGTCGGTCGATCTCGCTCAAAACCTGCAAATTATCCGCTGATCTGACGCCGCTGAGCCATAAAACTGCCTGTTTCCGAGTCAAACATGAGCAATAATGCAGTGCGTGTTCGCAATAATGCAGTGCGTGTTCGCAATTATGCGGTGCGTGTTATTAATAATGCAGTGCGTGCATGCAATTATGCGGTGCGTGTCAATAATTATGCAATGCGTGCAAATTATTACGCAGTGCGTGTTAGTAATAATGCAGTGCGTGTACATTATTATGCAGTGCGTGTCAGTAACAATGCAGTGCATGTACATTATTATGCAGTGCATTTTCTAGATAATGCATTGCGTACTCGTAAATATGCGTTGCCCACTCGTCAACTAGCACCATAATTTGGCCAAGAATTTGGCGAAGTTCTATTTGGAAGGCTTATTTGAAAGGTTGTTTATAAACTTTCACCTCGGGGTCGGCCTAACGCCTTAACGCTCGCGGTCTCGGTAGGCAAGCATCGCCTCGGCGGCTCCGGCGTGCATTATTTCGGGCTTGTGATACTTCCAGTGCCGCTCGAAATCCTCTTCGGAAAGCTCGGGCATCGCCGCTCGGGTCCTCTCTTTCAAATAATTTTCGGCCCAGGCACGAATTTCCTGATCTCTGTTCAACGCGGTGCGGGCTCCGTGCATCAAATTGTCACGTTCCATTTCTCTTTTCTCCTTGTGGTAGATTAGATTTTAGTGGGCGGCCCTTCGCATTGGCAAGGGCTTCTTTTGTAAGTTTCGCATTTCGCGTCCGCTCGGCCCCGTCGCTTCCGGACGCACGACTTCGGGGGTTTTTTAATAGTGAAGCAATTTTTCCTTTCGCTCGTGCTGCTCGCATCCGTTTTTGTCGGCAGCATCGACGCACAGCGCACGCGTCCGGCCCAAAGGCCCGCCGCCCCGGCCGCCGCTCCGGCACAAACGCGGCCCAGCTTCGAAGTCCCATTCGTTAGCAAAACACTGCCGAACGGACTTGAGGTCATCGTCCTCGAAGACCCGAGCCTGCCGATCGTTACCGTCGAGCTGGCCGTCCGCAACGGTTCTTTTACCGAGCCGCCTGAGCTCAACGGGCTCTCGCACCTGTATGAACACATGTTCTTTAAGACGAACCTCGCGTCGCTGCTGTTCCAATGCCAGCCCTTTCTTCTTCGCGGCGGCGTTAACCCAATCTGCAATGAGCCGATGCGTTTGAAGGATCAGATAGGCGACGTAAGCTATCTTCGCGACGTCGATAAACTTGGCATCGCACAAAACGGCTCGACCCGCGAGGAGGTTGTCAATTACTACTTCACGACGACGAGCCAGAACCTCCCGACCGCAGTGAAGATAATCAATAACGCTGTCCGCTTTCCGCTCTTTGATCAGCAGGAACTGGAGAATGAGAAGCAGATCGTCATCGGCGAACTCGAGCGGAACGAATCGAACCCGTTTTCATATCTTTTCCAGGAACTGAACAACCGCCTTTTCTTCAAGTACCCGACCCGCAAGAATCCGGGCGGAACGCGCGAAACGGTCGCAGCGGCGACGACCGAGAAGATGCGGATAATTCAAACGCGATACTACTTTCCGAACAATGCCGCGTTGATCGTAACCGGCGACGCAAAGGCCGACGATGTCTTCAAGCTGGTTCAGGACGTGATGGGAAGCTGGGAGCCGCGAAAGACGGATCCGTTCAAGGAGTTTCCGCTCGTTGAGCACCCGCCGCTCCCGAAAAGCACGGGCGTCGTTATTGAAAAGAACACCGGCGAGGAAAGCCAAAGCGAGGACCAGAACGTCTTTATTCTCATCGGCTGGCACGGCCCGTCGATTGGCAAGGACGATTCCTCGACCTACGCTGCCGATGTCTTTTCGTACATCCTTTCACAGCCCGACCACCGCTTTCAACGCAACCTGATCGACACCGGCCTCGCGTCATCCGTGTCGATTAATTACTACACTCAGCGAAACGTCGGACCGATCACGGTTTTCCTGATCACGACACCCGACAAGGCCAAGGCCGCCCTTAAGGCCGTCTACGCCGAGATCGGGCAGTTTACGAACCCAAACTATTACACCGACGAGGAACTCGAGAATTCGAAGAATATCCTCGAGAACCTTGACCTATTCGACCGCGAGAAGCCTTCGGAATATTCGCATACGCTCGGGTTTTGGTGGTCCTCGACCGGGATCGATTACTTCCGCGGATATCACCGGAACCTCCGGGCCGCTTCGCGTGCGGACATTAACCGCTACGTAAAAACCTACATTACAGGCAAGCCTCGAGTCGGAGTTGCACTTGTCGCACCGGAAGCGAAGGCAAAAGCCGCATTAACGGAACAGGACCTCATCGGAGGTGCAAAGTAATGAACCGTTTGTACCTTCGAGATGTATTTATGATCAAAAATCTTCGCGTCGCCACCATATTGTTTGTCGCGGTGGCATTTGCTTCCGCGGCTGCGTTTGCTCAACCTGCAATCGCCGTAAACGACGCCTCGAAGCTCGTTACTGAGTTTGAGGTCAACGGTCTTAAAGTACTCGTCAAACAGCGGCCTGCGGCTCCGACATTTTCGGGCGGCCTCTTTTTCAAGGGCGGTGTTCGGAACTACACAGCGGAGACGGCCGGCATCGAGAACTTTATGCTTAATGTCGCGACCGAAGCCGGAAAGCGATTTAACCGGCAACAGGTCCGCCGCGAACTTTCGCGAACCGGCAGTTCGCTTGCTGGCTCGGCGGGAAGCGATTTCGGCGTGGTCTCTTTCGTTTCGACAAAAGAGAATTTCGATCGCATTTGGAACGTTTTTACGGATGTCACACTTGAGCCTGCGTTCGCTCCGGAAGATGTCGAACGCGTGCGGCAGCAGCTTCTCGCCGGTCTTCGCGAACGCGAAACAAGCCCGGATGCGGCCCTGACCGCCGCCCAGGAGCGGGTTCTCTATGCCGGGCATCCTTACGGCATCGACTCGCAGGGAACGATACCGACCGTTCAGGGCTTCACGGCTGCCCAGCTACGCGAGCATCACAAAAAGCTGATGCAAACTTCGCGAATGCTGCTCGTTATCGTCGGCGACATCGACCCGAAACTCGTCCGCGAAAAGGTTGAGGCCGCCTTTGGAAAGCTGCCGCGTGGCGACTACAAACACGAGCCGCTGCCGCAACTCGATTTTTCGAAGCAAACGCTCGATGTGACCAATCGCTCGCTCCAAACGAACTACGTTCAGGGAGCTTTCCCGGCTCCCTCGCTTGCCGATCCTGACTTTTACGCGATGCGCGTCGCGGTGACGATCCTCCAGCAACTCGTCTATCAGGAGGTTCGCATTCAGCGGCAACTCTCCTACGCGCCGAACGCCGAGATGAACAATCAGGCGGTGAACTACGGTTTTCTCTATGTCACGACGGTCGACCCGAACCAGTCCGTAAAGGTCATGCTCGATCAGGTAAACCTCCTCCGGACGCAAACTGTGACCGATGAGTTCATCAGCGGCATGGCCGGGCAGTTCGTTACGCAGTACTACACCGACCAGCAGACCAACGCTGCCCAAGCTGCAGAGCTTGCCCGCTATGAACTGCTCGGCGGAGGCTGGAAGCGGTCTTTCGAATTCCTCGATCGCATGACCGCCGTGACACCTGCCGACGTCCGCCGCGTTTCGGAAAAGTATCTCAAAAACTTCCGGTTCGTTGTGGTCGGCGACCCCCGTTCGGCTGACCCCGCGGTTTTTACTGCGCAGTCGAGATAGCCTCTGCACTATCCCAATAAACAGAAAGAGTCGGGACCGTTCCCGACTCTTTCTCTTATTGCCAACGTCCTTATTTGCCATCCTTACCTTTTTTCTCCGAAGCAAGTGGAGGCGACGGCTTCCGCGGCTCCGGTTTCGACTCGCTCTTTGGTGGAGCCGGCTTAGGCGATTCGCTTCGCGGCGGCTGGCTCGGCCTTGGAGCGGGTGCCGGACGCGGTGCCGGAGTTTCACGCCTTGGCGGCGGCTCGTACTTCCTCGGCGATTCGTTCCTCGGTGGCTGCGGTTGCGGCTGCGTATTGAACGGCGGCGATGGCCGCGTGTTTCGCTCGACCGGCGGGTCGGGCTTACGCTCCGGAGTGGTAGGCGTGGTCGGTCTAGGCATCGGCCGCGGCACGTAGGTCGGAGTCGGCTGCGTCGGCTTTGCCGTGACAGGCGTTTCTACACGCTGCGGGACGCTCCGATCAAACGCACCCGTTCGTCGACGCGGCTCCGGGGTCGTCTCGTCGCGTTTTGTTTCGGCGGGAACCGGAGTCGTCACAAGCGGCGGCCTTCCGCCGAGCATTCGTCGCTCCTTCAGTTCACGGTCTAGCGGAGCATTCGGCTTTCTGGTCTCGGCACCGGTGACGACCGGCACTTCACGCTTTGCGATCACCGGCTTTTCCGTCACAATTCCGCGGCCCGGTTTGCGATCCATACTGCCGATGTCCGGCAGGATCGGCGGCGACTGATTCCCGAACGGCGACTTTGCCAGGATCTGCTTTGCATCAGCCAGCGGAGGCCTTTGTCCGGCCCTCGGCTCTCGGCCGAAGTCAGTTCCGGGCACGGTCACGACTGAGCCCGCCGGAACCCGCTGAAGCGGAGGAGTGCGGAGCCGGGCCATTCGCTCTTCATTGCTCGGGCCGCCCGGAACGGGTTGCGTCGGGGTCGGCTGAGTCGGATTCGGCGCGTTCGGACGCCGATCTCGCGGCCGTCGCCGGTTGCCGTGATACCGTCGGTTGTAGTCGTAATACGGGTATTGATACGGAAGCGGATACCAGCAGTAGTTTCCGTTCCGAACGGTCAGAACAACGAGGGCAGGACGCCACCAGCTACGGCTGCCGCGATAGGAGCTGTAGGGCGACCAGTACCACCGGCCCCGATGCCAAACCCAGCGCCCGTAGTGATACGTTGCCCAACCCCAGGGCTCGTCATTTACCCAAACCCAGCCGAAGGTCGGCATCCATCGCCAATGCCCGTACCGATAGGGCGACCAATCGTCGTACCCGCTGATGGTCGAGGAATAAGGCCGCCAAATGTAGCCGTAATCTTGGGTGTATTCCCAGTCACCGTAGCTGTCGAGCTCATCGGCACCGTAGATGTCGCGGTCGTAGTACCTTCCGTAATGAGCATTCTGAAGCCGACGGGAAATGGCCGAGTCACGTTCAACGACCCAGCGGTCGAATTCATCCGCGACGCCGGAATAGTTCAGATTCTCCCAGTCACCTGCGTACCGGCCGTCAACGATCACACGAGCCGAACGGCTTGAGCGGAGCGTAAAGCCCGACGTTGCAGAATAGATACGTGCTTCACCGTTTTCGCCCGTACTGACGCGGACGTCAATGTCTCCGGGCCGGCCCGAATCGACCCGGTAGGTGCCCGCCGTTTGTGCGGCAAGCGTCATCCGCGGTGCATCGATCTCAAAGAACGTCTGCTGCGGATCGAATTCAAGCAGCGTCGCGCTAGCCGTTCCTTGCGGAAGGCTAAGTGCGATCCCTTCGTCCTTGAGCGTCACGATGCGCAGTTGAGATTCGAACGACAAGCGAACGAACTTGTTCAAGCCGAACTGTATCTCGAGTCGGCCGTCCGAACCGGTGACGATCTCATCGCCTTCGACCAAAGGAAGATTCAATACCGCGACCTCCCATTCGTCGCTGTCCGCACGTTTGACCCGTGCCTCGCCGCGGATCTCGCTGATTCGCGCGACACGGTCGGTCACCTCGGGTTCGTCGCTGTCGCTGTAAAGGGCGCTTTCGCTGTAGTAATCATCCTGACCGGCGACAGATGCAACGAGCATCGCCGCAAGGGCCAGGATCATGAGTATCGATCTTGTTGCCTGGGGTCTCATAAATCTCTCCAACACTGGTTTTGGGTCGAGCCGGCTGCATTCGTCGCTCGAATGCCGCGTTTTACGAGACTTTTCTGCAAGAATCGTTCCGAAATCGTACATCGTCGCGACTTCAGGAGCGTTGGTAGACCGAAAACCGAAGATCTTCGAAATAATTGCCTGTTTTTGGGCGGCGAGCGGTGCATCGTTCGATGATTCCGGGCCTAAGCTGGCGATGATATCTTTCGACCTGCCGCCGACGACTAACGAAACCGTGTATTGGCTCCCTTTGCTTCGGACGATTTCGTATATATTCATCGTTTTCACTCAAGCCCCGGATCGACCTTTAGTACGAAGGGCCGGGACGCAATGTACATCATTCCCGTGTCATCAAATGTGATACCGAATGCCTGGTTCGCCTTCATCTTCTTGAGCGGCAGACCCTCCGGAGAGAAGACCGCGATCGTGCTCGTATCGGAAAGGAAGATCCTGCCGGCTGGGTCGAGGGCGATGTCGTTTGCCGATCGGAGCCCGGTCGGAATACGGTTCAGAAATCGACCGTCCGACGAGAACTTCACAAGGTCATCGGTAGTTCGCTCGACCATGAAGACGAACCCATTACCGTCAACGTCGACCTTTTCAAAGCCGAAAGACGAACTCGCGTTCTTTGCGGCGTTATTGAACGAGGCCATCGGCTTGAGGTCCTTGTCGAAAACGTCAAAGCCATCGCGGCCGGCCGCATAGACCCTGCCGTCGAGCCCGATAGCGACACCGCGGTACCGCCGGTCCGGCGCGTTCGCCACCCGCGTGCCGCTTTCGCCATCAAACGCTGTGACGCCCTTGTTCGTCACGAGATAAACGCGGCCCGCCCGACTGACCGCGAGGTCGTAAACGTTCTCGTCCTCACCGACGGGCCAGGAGGCGACGAACTTGCCGTCGGGGCCAAAGACCTGAACCCGGCCGGGCGAATAATCTGAGCTGTAGATCCGCCCATTGCCATCAACCGCGACGACCCGGTTGTCCTTGAATCGGCCGGCTCCGGTTCCTTCGCCGCCAAACCTGAGAAGTTCGATCATCCCCGCTTCTTCGCCGCCCGGCCTGGCCGGCCGCGGCTGCGAATTCGATGCCGTTGGTGTGAACTCGCCGTTATCGTCGGAAGGTGTGGCGAGAAAGAACATCGCACCGGCGATGCCGGCAATTGCGAGAACCGCCGCGGCGATGACCGCGATGGTTATCGCTCCGACGGCGACGCCTGCCTTCTTAGCTGCCTTCGGGTCGATCAGCGGCCCGCCTGATACGGCTCGCTGAATCACTTCACCGAGGTCGATCGTGCCGCCGCGTTCGATCGCCTCGACCGCGGCCTTCGATTCGGCCAGCCCGGCACCGGTACGCTCGCGAAAGACCTTGATCGCCTCGATCTTTTTCCCCTCGGAGCACAGCCGCCTTATCTCTTCGGTCAAACCGCCGGAACCCGCGGAAGATGGGGCCGCCGGCCGGCCACCGAACATCTCCGGCGGGACGATCATCGTTGTCCCGCAGAACCGGCACTTCTGCGACATCTGCCCCAAAAACTCAAGCGGGGCCGAACACGAGATACATTTAAAGACCTGAGGCATATTAATGTTGGATCGCCGGTCGGCGCTTGGAACGAAGACCGGTTCGGGAAAATTTTGCCACACTTCCCGGTGCTTTGAAAAAGCGATCGTCTCCGGCTTCGGCCGCGAACACCTTTTTGTTTTTCGGCAGGCCGTTTCATTTTTCGACGGGGCCATACATTCCTGAAACACTTGAAACGCATGAAAGAAATGAAACACATGAAACACTTGAAACACTTGAAACGCGATTGAGTTTTGAGTCCCGGCTCTCGGGAATTCCAGATTCTGGATTCCAAAAGCTCCCCTCCTTGATAAGGAGGGGTGGACGCCGCTTCGGCGGACGGGGTGGTAGAAACTTTTGAGTCCTAGCTTCTGAGAATTCCGAATTCCGCATTTCGACTTCCGAAATCGAAGATGAGCCGTTGCTGACGCGCGGGCCTCCGACACGAAATTTCGCATTTCTTGGTGTTCTGTTTTTTTTCGGGCATCGCGCGTTCGCGGAAACACCGCGAACAACGGAAACATCGCGAACAACGGAAACATCGGAAACATTGGAAACATCGCGAACAGTTGGGAGGGATGGGACAAATAGGACAACCGGGACCTCTGGGAAATGCGGCCGGGCCCGGAGATGTTTGATGTCGGATTTGGGACGTTGGATCGGCATCGTTGCATTGTCAATTTGTTAATTGGATCATCGTAAATTGGTTAAAATGGACATTAGGCTTGGGGCTTTGGGCTTCGATCTCCGGTTACCAGCTAATAGCTAATGGCTAATGGCTTAAAGCTGATCGCTAAAAATATCCGGCCTCCGCGATCCCTGCGGTCTCTGCGTTAAGACCTTCCGTCCCACGAAGCCGCCAAGCCGCAACGGATCCGCAAGAGTTTTCCTACTATTCACCATTCACCATTCACTCACTTCCGCCGTCCATTCTCTTAGGCCTTCGAACGAAACTGAACGGCGATGCGTGAGGATTGGAAGAAATGGATGATATGAAAGTTCTGGATAGTTGCGAAGTTTCGAAAGTTGCGAAGTTTGGAATGCGAGATTCCGAATTCCGGAAGCTCCCCTCCTTGTTTAGGAGGGGTGGACGCCATTTCGGCGGACGGGGTGGTAGAAGGTTCTGAGTCCCGGCTTTAGCCGGCCGTGAGATTTAAGCCTTCAGGCGTGAACGGATGCGGAGGCCCGCGCGTCAGCAAGGGCTTAACATTCGATATGGACTGCCGAAGTCGTCGAAGACGACGGAATTGATGTAGCCCACGTTGCGAGACGTGGGTCACGTCCCGATCAGAACCCGAACCGTCGAAGACGGTGGCATCTGCCCGTACGATATTTTTTCAACCACGAAAGAAGAAAATAGTAAAACCGGAACCTAGTCTGCTCCGTCTGTGGTTTTTGTCTGTGTCCTCTGTGGTCGTTTGAAAATTTTGTTCCAAAACCACAGAAATCACAGAACGAAAACCGAACAGCACAGATCGGCCCGAGCGGGCTGATGCTCCGCCGGCGAATCAGATGCCGAGTCCGAATGCCGAATACTCTTGACACCGCTGTTAAAATTGAATCAACTCGCAGTCGGCCGCCGGTTGGGGCGGATCAGCCGGATGCGTGGACGGTCTATGACGCTCTTGGGAATCGGGTAGCGACGAAGATCAATGATGTTTGGCAATTGATGGTTTACGACGCATTTGGGAAGCTGGTTGCGGAGTATGGCGTGCCGGCCGAGGGATCGGGCGGTGTGAATTACATCCAGCAGGACTGGCAGGGCAGCGTCAGGGCGGTTGCGAACTCGAACGGCCACGTCGTCGCTCGGACGGATCATCAGGCTTTCGGCGAAGAGATCGGTGTTGGGGTAGGTTTGAGAAAGATTGAGCATGGCTACTCGGCCGATAGGGCGACCCGACAAGGTTACGGCCTGACCGAGAATGATGAATCGTCTGGTCTGAACCATACTTGGTTCAGAAAATTGGAGAATCAGGCGGGCAGATGGACCTCGCCCGACCCATACAACGGATCGATGTCGGTCGGCAATCCGCAATCTTTCAATCGATATTCCTATGTCGAGAACCAGCCCACCAATTTTGTAGATCCAAGCGGCCTTTTTCTTGAGGTAGTCTGCTTACCAAATCACTGGGATCCTTCGACGGCAACCCTGACCGCCGGCGCTTGCTTCGTTATCTTTTCTGGTGTTGGCCTCGGGAGCGGAGGGATGCCGCAACCTGTGGGAACCATTCCGTTTGAAAATCCACCCGTCGGTGGGGGTGGTGGTGGTGGTGGAGTACCGTCTAACGGTGGCGGTACCTCACAATTAGTTTCAACAGATCCCAACGACCAATGGAGAAAGTGCATGTATCAAAAGGAGATTGAAGCAAGAAGAGAGGCACTCCGTGAACAGCAAAAGAATGCTCGAGAGGCGGTCCAATCGTTTTTTAGCGAGTACGATCTGGTCGATCAAACGGTAAACGCGGCTGTATGCATAGGAGCCGCAGTCATCGCAGCTAAGTCCAAGGGAAAAGTAGGTGCGACTCAAGCGTTAACGGCATGTGGCATTGTGGTTAGCCGTCAATTGTTGACTCGGATTTTATGGGCAGGAGCGAAGAATTTTTACATAGATTACAACCTCCAGTCCCGAATAAGGGAAAAGCAAAAGGAGTGCAATTATCTTCGCGGTTAAATCGCTTGGTAAATTTAACTTTGACCCATCTGACATTTAAGACCTCAAGTTATGTCTTTGATTCTCAGGATGTGGGCTGTATAGGTATTTTTATGAAAACATTGCCATGGAAAGGATTCATTTGGCGAGTGGTGATAATTACGGCGGGGGGGGGGCTCATTTCGTTTGTAGGTAGGGAGGTGTTTGTTGACTATCAGGACTTTGCTACCGTTTTTGGCTATGGTTTCGGATCACTCTTTGCAGTACAAATGATAAAATTTGATTTTGAGGATAGATCAGCCAAACTGCCATTTATAGTATTTGGCTTCTATGTTGGCTGTGTAAATGCATTTTTTGCAGCCGTGCTCCGGTATTTCCAGTCCGATACCGTACTCTTCACTGTTCTTATATTGGCAGTTGCTTTCGCCTCAATTTGCATTGGATTGCTGTGTCTTGCCCGAAAAATATTACGCTCCCGGGTTTGAATCTCAGGATAAGCGAGAGCAGGACCTCGCCCGATCCATACAGCGGCTCGATGCGACTCGGCAACCCGACAGGGCTACGGCCTGACGGAGAATGATGAATCGTCTGGCCAGCAGCACACCTGGTTCCGCAAACTCGAAACCCAGGCCGGCCGCTGGACCTCGCCCGACCCCTACAAAGGCTCGATGCAACTCGGCGACCCGCAAAGCTTCAACCGCTACGCCTACGTCTCCGGCGACCCGGTCAACTTCATCGACCCAAGCGGGTTGCTGCAGATCCTGATCTGTGACGTTACCTACGTCTGGATCAACGATCGCCGTGTACCATTGATGTCGTGCTCGAATTTGGAAATGGCATCAAGATCAGGACCTTATCTCGGAGGTGGAGCTGGCGGCGGTCGCGGCGGTAGTAGAACTTCAGCGACATCTGAGAATGATGACGTCAAAGATTGTATTGAACGGGTCAATAGAGAGTTTTCGAAGCCACCGAGAGTGAGTGATGATGAGCGGAATAAATATAACGTTGACATGAACTTAGCTCGCGAAGCCTATGAACTAGATTTATCGACCGCTGGAAAACAACGGAACAATTCGATTTACTGGTCGTTTGTTTTCGGTGGAATCGGCGCGGTCGCTGGGTCAAAGTTGGGGGGTGTTAAGGGCGCCGTAGCAGGAGCAACAATAGGTGCTGGAGGAGTCGTTGTGAAAGATTGGGGCGCTTACGATATCAGTGTAGATGCCGCTAATAAGAGAAAAGCAATGACTGAGAAAGCAATTCGAGAAAAATACCCCAATGCATACAGGAGAGAGTTCTTTGACGATCTCAAGGAGGCTCAGATTCGTAGGTGTTACCGACTAGCTAGGCCGCAATGGTTGCGAAACACGTGAACTTCAAATCATCGGAGGAAATTGATGCGGAAGATTGCGAGAACAATCCTAATCGATGGGGCATTAAAAGTCGGAATTATCGTGTTTCTTACTCCGACAATTATGTACTTTATTATGGACGTTGTTACATGTCTCAGCCCGACTTCTGAATCGGCCTTTCCAGAATGTAGATTCAGTTATATCCGAGGTATTCAAGAAGGTGTCTTTCTCTATGTCGTAATAAGCTTGCTCGCCGGTATTTCTGCCGGTTTCGTGATGTTGTTTCGCCAATTTTACCTTGAGAAGCGTCATTTCGATTGATAGAAGACAATCATTCGCCAAAGCTCGCATTTGTCAGACCGGACGCAGCGACGAGTGTTCAGAGAAGATGAGTATAGCGTGCCGGCCGAGGGAGCGGGCGGTGTAAAGTACATCCAGCAGGATTGGCAGGGTTCGGTGCGAGCGGTTGCGAACTCGAACGGCCACGTGGTTGCCCGGACGGACCATCAGGCGTTCGGTGAGGAGATCGGTGTTGGGGTGGGTTTGAGAAAGGTCAAGGAAACTGGTGACCCTTAGGTTAACGAGTTCAGAAAGATATGCGTCTACCTCTAGCGGTCGGAATTGCGGCCTTGGTTCCATTGTTTGTATTAATGTTGGGGTTTCTTTTTAGGACATCCAGACAGAAGCTCGTCTGCTTCATTGGTTCCCTGGGGTTGTTTTGGAACGGCTTAATTGCGATGGTCATGAGCCGCCGCATTTATCTGGATCCGGAACACCCGTCTGGAATATTCCGTCAGGATAGCACTATCGACAGGGCTGTAAGTAGTTTTATACAGTCCGATGCGATGTTGGCCAGTTACGTTCTGATCCATGTCCTGTTGTTGCTGTTCTTAGTTTGGCAGATTCGTAGAATGGGACTCGGATTCGAAACGAAGGTCCCGTAACGCGGTCCGGCATTCTCGATCGTGCTGGAGTACAAACAACGTTACCTGCCCACCGTACGCTAAAGGCAGTAGCCCTTTATGTCGAATGTGATCAGAGCAGTACTCGAATCGGTCATCATCTGGGGCTCAGGTAGCGACCGGAGCTTATTTTGTCTATCCGGCCATTCCTTCCCGCATTCCCTCAAAGCGTACAGCGAACTATGAATACGAATACTTGTCGCGTCCGGCCGTAATCGCGTGCAGAGGAATTTAATTACTGTGAGCGTTTTTGGAGCGTATAAATACTTTTTCTACCGAACCTATCGGTGGCAGCTTGAGATGTTCGGGGAAGGTGAGAATCCTAAATTTGTGGGGATACTTGCCAATACGATGTGCATTGGTTTCAATGCTCTAACACTCCTTGTGTGGTTCCAGATACTGACAGGATATCTAATAAAGGTAGAAAAAGTTTACGTGATTGCCGGGTGCCTAACACTTCTATTGCTAAATTGCTTGATCTTTTTTTACAACAACAAAGCCGACGCAATTATCGCCGAATTCGCTTCCGAGAGTAGAATTGAAAGGAAACGACGAACGATATGGTGTTGGATATATGTAATTGCTACGTTTGCTTTTTTTCTCGGCTCGGTGCTTGTTTTATCGCCGAAAACATCGACCTAAATTGTTGCCGAAAAACGAAGAGATCGTTCCGTATCGCGGGTGCTAAGAGCTTTTATGTTATGCGCTTGTAGTATTAGGGCTACGGCCTGACCGAGAATGATGAATCGTCTGGCCAGCAGCACACCTGGCTCCGCAAACTCGAAACCCAGGCCGGCCGCTGGACCTCGCCCGACCCCTACAAAGGCTCGATGCAGCTCGGCGACCCGCAAAGCTTCAACCGATAGAACCAAGGAAGAAGAAAATAAGAGACAGGGCGGTGAGTTTGTGATGCCGTAGTCTTCGAAAACTCCATCCGGAAAATGACGCGGCCCACGTCTTGCGACGTGGGCTACATTAATGGCGTCGTCTTCTACGACTGGTGCGGCGGAGCCGCGGGACGGCTGAAGCCGGGACTCAAAACGTAGTGCCGAATTCCAAATTCACGTTTGTGAGTAACGCGACACCCTCCCTACCGGTCGGGTTTCTGCCTATGAGTTCCGCATTCCGCATTGGAGCCCTCCCTTACGGTCGGGCTACTGACACGGGGATTCACCATTCACCATTGGATGCTAAGCCCTTGCTGACGCGCGGGCCTCTGCATTCCGGCGTCGGCCCTTGTCACTCGTCACTCGCCACTAGAATGAGCCCTCCCTGACGGTCGGGCCTCTGACACGGGCATTCATCGTTCATCATTCATCATTCGATGAACGCCCTTGCTGACGCGCGGGCCTCTGCATAGGAGCCCTCCCTTACGGTCGGGCTACTGACACGGCGGGCCTCTGAAAGTTACGCTTGGTTGTGGGCTTCGACGAACCAGAGGAGTTTGTCGATGCTGCGCGAGATGCCGGTGTAGAGGTCGGCGGTGTCGGCGTCGCCGAGTTCGTCGGTTGCGTCGATGTTCTTGCGGACCTTTTTACCGAAGTCGGCGAGTGCGGTCGAGAGGGCATCGACGTGTGCGGTGCCGTCGGTGATCTCGAGCGGATACTGGCTGAGCGATGAGCGTTCGGCGGCGATGCGGACGGTGCCCATGGCGGTGCCGCCGAGCGTGGTGACGCGTTCGGCAAGGTCATCAACGTGGGTTTCGACCGCGGTCGCGACCTGGTCAAAAAGCTCGTGGAGCGCGATAAAATTGCCGCCCTTGACGTTCCAATGTGCCTGTTTTGCCTGCGACTTCAGGTCCATGGCGTCGGCCAGCGATTGGTTAAGGATCTCGACCAGCTTTTCCCGTTTGCCCTTTGCGATATCGATCTTAGTTTCGTGTAGTTCCATAA
>ERZ761602.5275-NODE-5275-length-15473-cov-4.097937_pt1 | contig 15473 bp, 15 predicted proteins | sample MGYA00512165_ERZ761602 | MGnify/ENA primary metagenome ERZ761602 (study PRJEB28899, sample SAMN02445085) | bioreactor sludge metagenome | biome: EBPR sludge; isolation source: Thorneside wastewater treatment plant | place: Australia: Brisbane, Thorneside...
CGTCGAACAAGAACGCAACTGGCGTTCGAGCGTCGCGCGGTATCGCCCCGTGTTCAACAGTCTCACCGTCGATGCCACCGCAGATGCCGCCGCCTGAAGCCGCGCCCGATTTGGAGGGAGAATGCCATGCTGAATCGTCTGAAGCCGCTCGCGGCGGCCGCGCTGCTGTGCGCCGCCGCCCTGCCCGCCCGCGCCGGCGAAAGCATCCCGATCACGCATTACGGCGCCGGCCTCTACGGCATGCCGTTCGCGCTCGCGATGGCGAAGGGCTATTTCAAGGCCGCCGGACTCGACATCGACGGCATCATCTCCTCGCCGGGCGGCGGCACGGCCGTGCGCAACGTGCTCGCCAACGCCTTCCCCTACGGCGAGGCCGGCATCCTGCCGATCATCGCCGCCAAGAACGCCGGCAACGACGTCGTCATCGTCAACGCATCGGTGGACAGCGCGGCCGACGCGGTCTTCGTCGGCCTGCCGGATTCCAAGATCGCGTCGATCCAGGAACTGGCCGGCCGCAAGGTGGCGATCACGCAGCCCAAATCCGGCAGCGAGTTCATGCTGAAGATGGCGCTCTCGAATGCCGGCGTGCCGATCGACAAGGTGACGCTCGTCGCCGCCGGCGGCATCAACGAGGGGCTCGTGCTGCTGAAGAACGGCTCGGTCGACGCCGCGATCCTGGGCGAGCCGCTGTTCTCGCGCGAGGCCAAGAACTACAAGGTCGTCGTCGACCTGGCGAAGCACATCCCGCAGCTGGCGCAGACCGTGGGCTTCACGACGCGCGCCTATGCCGAGAAGAACGCCGACAAGATCCGCGCCGTCATCGCCGCGCGCCGCAAGGCGGTGGACGACATCTACGCCGACCCCAAGGCGGCAGCCGCGCTGATCGCGCCGGCCTATGCGCGCGTTCCGCTGCCGTTGCTCGAGCAGGTGATCGCGCGGATGGCGGCGCAGAAATACTGGAGCCGCGGCGATTTCACCAAGGAAGGCCTGGCCGCCAACATTCTCGGCCTGAAGCTGGTGCGGGTCATCGAGGCCGACACGGTGGACTGGAACGCGCTGATCGACCAATCCTACCTGCCGGCCGATCTCAAGCGGCCGCTCTGACGCGCAACGTCGCTTTCGGCGCCGTCCGGCCGGAGACTTCCATGCGCCTCGCCCCGCTCGCCGCCGTCGCACTGCTGCTGGCCGCGCCCGCCTCCGCGCACGAGTTCCACCGGCTCGGCGACATCGTCGTCGAGCAGCCCTGGGCGCGCGCGACGACGGCGGCGACCGGCGGCGCCTACATGACGCTGCGCAACAACGGCGCGGCGGCAGACCGGCTGACCGGCGTGTCGTCGCCGGTGGCCGAGCGGACGGAGATCCACGAGACCAGGATCGAAGACGGCACGGCGACGATGCGTCCCGCCCCCGGACTCGAGCTCAAGCGTCGCGCGTCGGTGCAGCTCAGGCCCGGCGGCCTGCACGTGATGCTGATCGGCCTCCGGCGCCCGCTCCGGGAGGGCGAGCGCATCACGCTCGTGCTCACCTTCGAGCGCGCCGGCACGATCGAGATCGAAGCGCGCGTCGAGAAGGCCGGCGCCCTGTCTCCCGGCGATCACCGGCACTGAGCGTCGCGCGTTCCGGCTACAGAACGTGCTCGAGGAATTCGCGCGTGCGCGGGTCGCGCGGCGATCCGAACAGCTCCTTGGGCGGGCCGTGCTCGACGATGACGCCGTGATCCGTGAAATAGACGCGATCGGCGATCTCGCGGGCGAATCCCATCTCGTGCGTGACGAGCATGCACGTCATGCCGTCCTCGGCGAGTTCGCGGATCGTCGTCAGCACCTCTTTGACGGTCTCGGGATCGAGCGCGGCCGTCACCTCGTCGAACATCATCACTTCGGGCTTCATCGCCAGCGAGCGCGCGATGGCGACGCGCTGCTGCTGACCGCCCGAGAGCTCGCCCGGATAACAGGCCTCCTTGCCGCTCAGCCGCACCTTGCGCATCAGCTGGCGAGCGAGTTCCTCCACCTCGCGCCGATCGCGCTTCAGCACGTGGATCGGCGCCATCATGATGTTCTGCAGGGCCGTCTTGTGCGGGAACAGGTTGTATTGCTGGAAAACGATGCCGACCTTGCGCCGGAGCGCGAGCTTGTCGAGCGTCGGCGACGTCACCGTCATTCCCGCCACCACGATCTCGCCGCGATCCACCGGCACCAGCGCGTTGATGCAACGCAGCAAGGTGGACTTGCCCGACCCGGACGGACCGATGATGCAGACGACGTCACCGCGGCCGACGTCCATCGATATCCCGCCCAGGACATCGATGGCGCCGAACGACTTGTGCACGTCGCGAACGCTGACGACGGCATCGCCCGAAATCCCGCTCATCGTGCCGCCCGCCGCCATCTAGTGCGCGACCGCCCAGCGCCGCTCGAGGAAAACCGTGGCGCGCGCGATCGGGTAGCAATAGGCGAAGAACCACAGCAGCACATACGCGTAGACCGGCAGGAGCAGCTCGACGCGTTGCTCCGCCGCCAGCATCTCGCGCGCGGCCGTCAGCCCCTCGCTGACGCCAACGACGTTGGCCAGGACGCTGGCCATCGTGACGATCGCGTAGAGATTCATCCACGCCGGCAGCATGCGCTTCAGGCACTGCGGGATGATGATCATCCAGATCGTCTGGCTGCGCGTGAACGACAGCGCCTCGGCCGATTCCCACTGTCCGGCCGGAATCGACCGGATCGCGCCGCGCACGATCTCGGATACGTAGGCCATCACCGGCAGCGCGAAGCCGAACGCCGCCTTGAGCCAATCCGGAATCCCGATCCGCGTGCCGAACACGTGCAGCTGAAACGGCAGCAGATACATGCAGTAGAACAGCAGCACGAGCCAGGGCGCGTTGCGCAGCAGCTGCGTCGCGAACCACGACGGCGCGCGCACCGCGCGAACCTGCGAGATCTGCGCGATCCCGAGCAGGAAGCCGAGCGCAGTGCCGACGGCCATCGCGAGCGCGCTGATCACGATGTTCCAGACGAAGCCGCCGAGCAGGAACGGCGTCCAGCGCCACAGCGTCTCGAGGATCGCGGGCTTGGCGCCGGCGGTCGCGGCATGGGCCGCCGCGTGGACGAGGATCAGCCCCGCGGCCAGCGCCAGCCCGGCCGCCACGCGCCGGTCGGCCCGATACCCCGCAATCCCGGCGAGGCCATCGCCGGGGCGAAACGGCAGCAGGACGGCGAACGGGCGGCTCATCGGTTGTAGCCCGGGATGTGCAGCGCGCGCTCGATGCGGTGCATCACGACGACGAGAATTCCGACCAGCGCGAGGAACGTGATCATCAGCACGTTCATCATCTCGGGTATGTTCGTCGACGCGTTCCAGATCGTCGCCGAGGCCGTCAGCAGCTCGGGCACGCCGATCGCGTAGGCGATGGTCGTGCCCTTGACCATGGTGACGAGGTTATTGTTGAGCGCCGGAAGGCTGATGCGGAACGCGAGCGGCAGCACGATGTGGATGTAGGCCTTGAAGCGCGAATAGCCGAGCGCCTCGGCCGCGTCCGTCGTCGCCTTCGGCACGGCCTCGATGCCGGCGCGGAAGATTTCGACGTTGAACGCGCCGGCGAACAGCGACATCGAGATCACCGCCCACTGGAAATTGTCGAACAGGCGATGCGTGCCGCCGGCGCCGTCGGGGATCAGCGGCATGATCGAGCCGACGCCGAAATAGAAGAAATAGAGCTGGGCCAGCGGCGGCGTGTTGCGGAAGAACGCCACGTAGCCGTTCACGAGCCAGCGCAGCGGCGCCCAGCCCGAACGCTGCAGCCAAGCGCCGCCGATGCCGAATACGACCGAGAGCACCAGGCACGCCGCCGACAGCTTGACGGTGGTCGCCAAGCCGTTCAGGTAGGTCAATCCGTCGAAACGATCGTAGAAGATCGTGAGATTGACGTTCGCGCTCTCCTTGAGCTGCCTGAACCACTCGGCGACCATCCGGCCCTCGCCCGCGGCCTACTGGCTCTTGTGCTTCTCTTGCATCGTCTGCACCCACTTCGTGGACTTGATGCCCCACTTCTTCTCAAGCGCGGCGATCGTGCCCTTGCGGTGCCATTCCGCGGTGGCCTTCGAGAGCATGTCTTTCAGTTCGGGATTCTGGAAGCGGATCGCCATGCCCCACGGCGCCTCGGCCTGCGTCTCGAGCGGGACCTCGAACTCGGACCAGGGGCCGCCGCCCAACAGCAGCGAGGCCGCATGCGCGTCGTCGTCGAGGAAGCCGATGCAGCGATTGTCGAGCGTCGCCTGCGCCGCTTCGTTCGGGCCGGCATAGGGCTGGGCCGTGAAGCCGTATTTCTCGGTCAGCATCTTGTTGTACCAGGCGCCCTGCAGGGTGCACACTGTCTTGCCCTTCAGGTCCTCCCACGTCTTGATCCCGTTGGACTTGCGCGTGAGCAGGTTCACGCCGGACGCGTAGTAGTTCGGCTCGATGATGTCGACGATCTTGCGGCGCTCGGGCGTGTCGTTCATCGTCGCGATCATGAAGTCGATGCGGCCCTGCTGCAGGAACTGCATGCGGTTCTGCGCGGTGACGACGACCTTCTCCACCTCGATCTTCTTGCCGAGCTTGGCGGAGAGCCGCTCGGCGATGTCGGCCACGAGGTCGTGCTCGAGGCCGAGCATTTCGCCCTTCTCGTTGCGGTACCCGAACGGCCGGTAGTCGACCTTGATGCCGACGACGAACTTGCCCGACTGCTTGATCTTGTCGAGCGTCTCCTCGGCCTGGACGGCGGCGCCACCCAAAGCCGCCATCGCGATTGCCAGCGCGGCGCTGCGTAAGAGTTTTTGCACGGCTTTCCTCCCTTGCGTCTTGCTACATCGGCGCGTGTGCGGCGGCGGCACGGCACCTTGCGTGCCGCCGCCGTCTCGTCTCATCGCGGCGCCGTCGCGATGATGTCCCTCATGGCCGCCAAGACCGCATCGGTGTCGTCGGCCCGGCCGACGGTGATCCGGAGTTCGTTCGGATGCTCCGGGTCTCGCCAGTCGCGCACCAGGATGCCGCGCTCCTGCAGCAGCGCCATCGCCTCCACCGCCACCATCGGCGCCTCGACCGAGACGAAATTCGCCGCGCTCGGCAGCGGCTCCAGGCCGAGCGCCGAGAGCCGCGTCCGCTCGCGCGCGATCGCGTCGAGCGTCCCGGCAAGATGCGCTTCGTCCTCCAGCGACGCGAGCGCCGCGGCCTGTGCGAGCGCCGAAGCGCCGTAGTAGAGCTTCAGCCTGCGCAGAGCATCGGCCACGTCGAGATCGCTGCACAGCGCATAGCCGACGCGCGCGCCGGCCAGACCGTAGGCCTTCGAGAACGTGCGCAGCGCCGCCCACGGGCCGCGCCGGCCCGCCAGGATCGCGAGCGCGTCGGGCGCGCCGGCGTGGCGGCCGAATTCGTAATACGCCTCGTCGACCACCAGCAGGACCCGATCCGGCACGCCCGCCACGACCTGCTCGAGCGCCGCCTTGGACATCATCCCGCCGCTCGGCGGGTTCGGCGTGCAGCAGAACACCAGCCGCGTGCGCTCGCCGATGGCCTGCAAGATCCCGGCCGCGTCGTTCGCGCCGCCGCGATCGAGTTTGGCGCGCACCGGCGCCGCACCCTGCAGCGCGACGCTCAGCGCGAAGCTCGGAAAGGACGGCGCCGGCACCACGACCTCGTCGCCGGGGCCGGCCGCCAGCGCGCACAGCACCTGAATCAGCTCCTCGCTGCCGCACGCGACGACGATGCGCTCGGGATCGATCCCCGTTCGCCGCGACAGCGCCGCGGCCAACGCGCCCGCGTTCGCGTCCGCATAGCGATTGAGGTTCGCCGCCGCCGCCCGCACCGCCTCGATGGCCTTCGGCGACGGCGGGTACGGCGATTCGTTGAGATGCAGGCCGCGGACCGGCTGCGCGCCGGCGCGCGGCTTCGGCGCGGCGCGCCGGTCGGCCGGGAACGCCCGCAAGACCGGCTTCAGCCACGCGCGCGCGGCCGCAGGCACCTTCGTCGCCGATTCGATCATGCGCACGGATCCCCGTCGTTTTGCGCACTTACATTCGCGACCGTATGTAAGATCGCGATGGCTGTCAAACCGGCCCGCGATTGCGGCCGCCGCCGATGGCTCGCGGCCCTTGACTTACATTCACTACGGAATGTAATCGCCACGCGTCCGGAGCGTCGGGAGGCGACATGACCCAGGATCTCAAGGCGGCCGATCGCGTCGATCCGGCCACGCCGACCGCCGAGCGCTGCGTCACCTCCTATCCGGCGCGGCGCAAGTACCGGCCGGGCGTGGTCCATCCGCCGAACATCCCCGGCGTCGAGGGCGTGATCGACATCCACTGCCACGCGCACGAAGGGCAGCAAGATCCGCTTTCGCTCGCGAAGCTGGCCTCCGAGAACCGCATGGGCGGCCTGCTCTACAAGACGGTGGGCCCGATCTCGAGCGGCGACTACCGGCCCGGGCTGGTCGTCAAGCAGATCGTCGAGGATCTGCACCGCTGGAGCGATACCGCCGGCGTCAAGCCGACGCAGTGCTGGGCAGGCTACGGCATCACCATGGACAACCGCCCGCCGTCGCTGGAGCGGCTCCGGCAGAACATCGCCGACGGCGTCGTCGGCGTCTGGCTTCCCGTGTTCAATCACGCCAACACGCTGTTCAAGGTCGGCGGCCGGCGCGTGTGGTGGGACCGCAATGCCGATCCGTCCGACCACAGCGCGCCGCTGCCGTGGGAGGAAGCGCTGCGCTGCGGCTACTATCTCGTCGACGACCGGGGCCGCCTGAAGCCCGAGATCGAGGAGATCCTGCGCGTCGTGGTGGACAGCGGCGTCAGCCTCTTCTACGGCCACGCGACGCATCGCGAGATTTTCGCCGTCGCCGAGTTCCTCGGCCGGTTCGCGTTCAAGCGCGGGGTGATCGACCATCCGTTCAGCCCGTTCGTCGATCTCAGCCTCTCGCAGATGAAGCAGCTGGCCGAGGCGGGCGTCTATCTGAACTTCACCTACGACGAGCTTTCGCCGCTGCTCGGCGTCGATCCCGCCCGCATGTACGCGGCGATCCGCCATGTCGGCGTCGAGCAGGTGACGCTGTCGAGCGACGCCGGCGAGCCGCTGTTCCCGAATTCGGCCGAATGCATGCGGCTGATCCGGTCCTACATGGCCGCCTTCGGCCTCAACGAGCAGGAACTGGCGATCACCTGCCGCCGCAATCCGGCGCGGATCGTCGGCCTCGCCGGCTAGGCTGCGCGAGGCGCGCGCTTCGGCCTTGCAAGACCGCCCGGCAACGGCATGATCGCCGGGCGATGGCGGCAAAGCATACGAAAACGCGGCCCCCGCGGACGGCATCGCGCCCGCCGCGCCGGAGCCAGCAGGAACGGCGCGAGACCACGCGGCGGCAGCTGCTCGATGCCGCGATCCTCCGCATTTCGCGGCACGGCCTCACCGAGGCGTCGCTCGGCGCGATCGCCGACGCGGCGCGGGTGACGCGCGGCGCCGTGCAGCATCACTTCGGCACGCGCAACGACCTGCTGCTCGCCGTCGTCGACGAATTCGGGCGCGAGCTGTTCGCACTGGTCTACGACCCGGCCATGGCGTCGCGCACGCTCGCGGAGCGCATCGATTACGTCTGCGGCCGCTACTGGGCGACGTTTAGCGGCGACCACTTCCGGGCCGTGATCCAGATCTGGCTCGGCACGCAGGCGCAGCCCCGCGCCTATCGCAAGATCCTCGACCGCATCCGCTGGTTCGAGCGCGAGCTCGACCGGCATTGGCTGACGCTGTTCGGGGAGTCCGGGCTCGACGCACCGCACCTCGCCGCGGTCCGCCACGTGGCGCTGGCGACAATGCGCGGGCTCGCGTTGCGCGCGATCTATTCGAACGTCAAGGAAGACGCGCGCAACGAAATCGCCGTGCTCAAGGCGATGTTGAGCGGCTTCCTGGCGACCGGGCGCGGCGCGGCCGCGCGGCGCTGAGCCGGCGACGGCTACGCCCTCACCAGCCCCTCCGCCGCCATGCGGACCGCCTGGCGGCTGCGCCAGAGGACGGCTTCGCGCCAGCCGTCGGTGTCGGGATAGAACGCCTTGCGGAGCGTGGCCTTGATCCGGCGAGTCTGCGGCGCGGCCCAGCGCACCGGGCCTTGCGCGTGCAGCCAATGGTCTCCGATCAGCGCGGGCCGCACGACGTCGTGCCCGTGATAGGTGCCGTATTCGAGCCCGATGAAGCTCACGTTCCCGCCGAGCGCGCGCTCCCACAGCGCGCTGGCGAAGCCGTGGCGCGCGCCCGGCGCCGGCTGGCCGGCGTTGGTCTTGCCGCCGAACGGCTCGCTGAGATTGTCGCCGTAGAGCTTGCGCGACAGCGCGGCCGATTTCGTCTCGGGCATGTGCGCGCACAGCAGGTCGCCGTAGCCATGCGGTCCGAGCCCGGTGTGATAGTCGAGCACCGCCACGCGGCGCCGGCGCTTCAGGCCGTAGTCGGCGATGATCGCGGCCTGCGTGCGATGTGACCAGGTCGGCGCCGTGCCGCCGTAGAACAGCCCCTCGGGATGGCGGTATTGCCCGCCGCTCATCGCGACGTTGAAGGCCGGCAGGCCGTGCTTCTCGATGTAGGCGCGCAGCGTCTTCTGCGCGCGCTCCCAGACCGGCCCCGCGATCTTCGCCGGCAGGATCGCGCCGGCCAGCTCGTCGTAGCCGGGATTGGCCGGCGGGTCGGCGAAATCGACGAAGTTGCGGTTGAGGTCGACGCCCTCTTCCGTCACGCGGCGGATCCACGCGAAGCCGTAGGGATTGATCGCGTGCACGAGCAGAAGGCCGAGGCCGCGCGGCAGCGCGGGCGGCGTCGCCAGCACGTCCATCAGCGCGCCGGCGCCGCAGAACCCCTCGACGCCGTGCGTGCCGGACATCAGCACCAGCACGTTTTTCGCCTGTTTCGGCCCGAGCCAGGCGCAATCCGTCGCCAGCGCCTCGCCGGCGGGGCCGCGATTGGGATTGGGATAGCTCCGCAGCGCCGCGCCGCGGCGGCGCGCGGCGGCGAGAAAGCGGCGGCGCGATTGCGCGTAGTCGCGGGGAAAGCAGCGTCGGGCGGCGGTCAGCAAGTCCATGGGAGCTCCGGATAGCGGGAATGGGTGTTCAGGCGCGCGCCAGGCCGGCGGCGGCCATGCGAATCACCTGGCGGCTGCGCCAGATCGCGGCCTCGCGCCAGTCGTCGGTGTCGACATACATCGCGCGCTTCAGCGCCTGCTTGATGCGCTGCGTGCGCGGGTCGCTCCAGTTCACCGGCCCCTGCGCGTGCAGCCAGTGATCGGCGACCAGCGCCGGGCGCACCACGGCGAAGGTGTCGTAGGTGCCGTATTCGATCGTGATGAACGTCATCGCGTCGCCGAGCTTCTCCTCCCAGATGCGGCAGCCGAAGCCGTGCCGCGCGCCGGCCGCGGACGTGCCGGCCAGCGGCTCGGTGACGTTGTCGCCCCACCACGACCGGCAGCGCGCGACGGCCGGCGTGCCCGGAGGATGCACGCAGATCAGCTCGCCGTATCCGTGCGGGCCGAGGCCGGTGTGGTAGTCGATGACGGCGACGTGCCTGCGCGCGGCCAGCGCGTGGTCGGCGATGATCGCCGCATGCGTGCGATGCGACCAGGTCGGCTCGAAGCCGCCGAAAAAAAGGCCCTTCGGATGGCGGTACTGGCCGCCGCTGAACGCCACGTGCAGGGCGGCCACGCCGTGCTTTTCGCGATAGGCGGCGACTTTCTTCTGCGCCGCCTCGAATGGCGGGCCTTCGAGCACCGGCGGCAGGATCGCGTCGGCCAGCTCGTCGTAGCCCGGATTGGCGGGCGGGTTCGCGAAATCGACGAAGTTGCGGTTGAGATCGACGCCCTCTTCCGTGACGCGGCGGATCCAGGCGAAGCCGAACGGATTGATCGCGTGGATCGCGAGCAGCGCGGTGCCGGCCGGCAGCTTCGGCCGCGTCTTGAACGCGTCCATGATGCAGCCGGCGCCGGTGAACGCCTCGACGCCGTGCGTGCCCGACAGCAGCACCAGCACCTTCGCGGCGTTCTTCGGGCCGAGCCAGGCGACGTCGGTCGCCAGCGCCTCGCCGTTCGGCCCCTTGTTCGGATTGGGATAGGTCCGGATCGCCGCCTTCAGCGCCTTGGCCGCTGCCAGGAAGCGCCGGCGCGACTCGGCATAATCCTCGGGAAAGCAGGTTCGCGCGGCCTGGAGCGGGTTCATTCGTCGTCCTTCGTGTTCGTTCCAGCGTAGGGGCTCGCCCGTCGCACGGCGCGGAAATCAACTGCATCGGCGCGCGAATTGATAGTGAGCTGGATCACCTCGTAACGGTCACGAGGTCGCACCCGCGTCGGTCGGCCGGGGCGCGCGCATCGCGGCCGACGGGGCGGCTCCGCCTGCCCCTCCGTGCTATCATGAATAGGTGAACTCGCCCCTCTCCCCCCTTCCCGACGTGAACCGCGATTACGACGCGGCGCTGGCCGCGTTCACGGCGTGGTACGTGCACGAGGCGCCGCGCATCCGCTCGGCGCGCGAGCTGGTGCGCCGGACCTGCGAGCGCTTCGTCGCGCACGGCGTTCCGCTGAGGCGCTTCACCGCGCTGCTGCTGATGCTGCATCCCGACTATTTCGGGATCTCGCAGCGCTGGTCGCGCGGCAGCGACGAAGTGAAGACCAGCCGCGGCAGCTACGAAATCTGGAACCGCCCGATCCTGCAGGACAGCCCTTACGGCGAGATCAACCGCGGGGCCGCCGCCCTGCGCCGCCGGCTGGCCGGCCCGCACGCGCGAATCGACTACGACGTGCTGAAGGAATACGCCGCCGAGGGCTGCACCGACTACGTCATCATGCACCTGCCGTTCGGCGACGAGGGCCGCCACGCCGCCGCTTTCGCCACCGACCGGCCCGGCGGATTCACGCCGGCCGAGCTGCGCCTGATCGACGCGATGCTGCCGCACATGGCGCGGCAGAGCGAGCTGCTCACCTTGCGCTACCTCACCACGACGCTGCTCGACACCTATGTCGGGCGCAACGCCGGCGAGCGCGTGCTGACCGGCCAGATCCGCCGCGGCAGCGGCGAGACGATCCGCGCCGTCATCTGGTTCTCCGACCTGCGCGGCTTCACGCCGCTGTCCGACCGCCTGCCGCGCGACACGCTGATCGCGCTGCTGAACGGCTATTTCGACTGCGTCGGCGGCGCGATCGCCGCGGCCGGCGGCGAGATCCTGAAATTCATCGGCGACGCCGTGCTCGCGATCTTCCCGCTCGGCGCGGGCCGCGGTCCCGCCGAAGCGGCGCAGGCCGCGCTCGGCGCCGCGCAGGCGGCGCGCGCCGGCCTCGCCGCGCTCCGCGCCCTGCCCGGCGGCGACGGGCTCGATTTCGGCGTCGCGCTGCATGCCGGCGACGTCATGTACGGCAACATCGGCACCGCGCAGCGGCTCGATTTCACCGTGATCGGCCCGGCGGTGAACGCGACCGCGCGGCTCCAGTCGCTCGCCTCGACCTTGGGCGAGCCGATCCTGGTCTCGGCCGAGATCGCCGCGGCCGTCGGCGCGGCGAGCCTCGAAAGCGTGGGGCGCCATGCGCTCAAGGGGCTGGCTGAGCCGGTGGATGCGTTCCGGCCGGCGCGGTCGCCATGAATTAGCCGAGTAGGGGCGCGCTGCGCGATCAGGCCGATCGGGATGACGCCGGCAGGGGGGTGCCGTCCGTGCCGCCCACCAAATCGAGCACGCGCAGCTCCGGAAATCCGTACTCCGCCAGCCGCGGACGCATTGCGTCGGCGTCGGGCAGCGGCGCGGTGAAGATCGCGAGGTTGGCCGGCAGCTGCATCGCGCGCGGCGGGTCGGGCGGCAGCGCCGAGAGAAACGCCGCCACGCGGCGCGCCACCGCGCCGGCCGGGTCGAGCCAGGCGATGCCGTCCGGCGCCACCGCCTGAAGCTCGGCCAGCAGGAATCCGTAATGCGTGCAGCCGAGCACGATCGTATCGAGCGCTTCGCCGCCCGGCGCCTGGGTCAGCACGGCGACTTCCTCGCGCAGCGCGTCCATGTCGACCGGCAGGCCGCGGAAGCGCCGCTCGGCCAAGGGGGCGAGGCGCTGCGAGCCGTGCGTCAGCACCGTGCAGCCCTGCGCGAACTGCTCGATCAATTCGCGCAGATACTCGCGCCGCACCGTGGCCGGCGTCGCGAGCAGGCCGAACGTCTTGGTCTTGCTCACCTTGGCCGCCCATTTGATCGCCGGCACGCAGCCGACGAACGGCACCGGGAAGCGCTCGCGCAGCGGCGCCAGCGCCACCGTCGTCGCCGTGTTGCAGGCGACGACCACGGCCGAGGGCGCGATCATGCGGTCGAGCGCGGCCACGATGCGCGCGCAGCGCTCGACGACCGCGGCATCGGGCAGGCTGCCATACGGGAATCCGCCATTGTCGGCGACGTAGACGATGTCGGCCTCCGCGAGCCGCGCGCGGATCTCGCGCACGACGCCGAGGCCGCCGATGCCCGAATCGATCACCGCGAGCTGCCGGCGCCGCGATTGCGCGCGCTCGCGTTCGATGATCCGGCGGGTGATGCTGTCGTTCAACGGTCGGGCTCCGCGCCGGATGCTATCACAAACACGGCCGCGGCAAGCACCCGGGAGAGTCCGCGTTACGCCGCGGAAACGTTGAAATCCCCGCGCGATGCGCCATGTTTGCGGCATCAGCAACGAGGCGATCATGGCCACCATCAACCGCGGCGCCGTCACCACGCCGTTCGTTCCCGCCGCCGCGTCCGGCGACGTCCGCGCGCCCGCGCTGATCGTGAAGGGCCGCGCCGCCAGCGACGGCGCCGGCGTGAAGCTCTATCGCGTGATCGGCGGGCCCTCGCTGCCCGACCTCGACCCGTTCCTGATGCTCGACGAGTTCCGCTCCGACAAGGGCGCCGACTACATCGCCGGCTTCCCCGATCATCCGCATCGCGGCTTCGAGACCGTCACCTACATGCTCGCCGGCCGCATGCGCCACGGCGACAACCAGGGCAACACCGGCCTGCTCCGCTCCGGCTCGGTGCAGTGGATGACGGCCGGGCGCGGCATCGTCCATTCGGAAATGCCCGAGCAGGAAGACGGCCTCATGTGGGGCTTCCAGCTCTGGGTCAACCTGCCGGCCAAGGACAAGATGACGGCGCCGCGCTATCAGGACATCGAGCCCGAGGCGATCCCGCAGGCGACCCCGCCCGGCGGCGCGACCGTGCGCGTGATCGCCGGCGAGGTGGCCGGCAGGCACGGGCCGGTCACGGCCGTGGCCACCGAGCCCACCTATCTCGACGTGGCGGTGCCACCCGGCGCGCGCTTCGAGCACGCGCTGCCCGAGCGGCATGCCGGCTTCGTCTACGTGTTCGACGGCGCGCTCGCGGTCGGCGGGGAAACCGTGCGGCGCGGCGAGCTGGCGGTGCTCGGCCCCGGCAAGCGCGTCGTGCTCTCGGCCGGCGGCGAGGCCGGCCGCGCGATCCTCGTCGCCGGCAGGCCGCTCAACGAGCCGATCGCCAAGTACGGGCCGTTCGTGATGAACACCGAGATGGAGATCGTGCAGGCGATCCGCGACTATCAGGCGGGGAAGTTCTAGGCGTCGACGGGGGTCCCTCACCTCCCATTCGGGAGAGGAAAGCAAGACGCTCTCTTTCTTTCTCTCCCGCGCAGCGGGAGAGAAGGGGCCCGATCGCCGCCTCTGGCGGCGATTGGGAAGTGAGGGCAAGCCCCGCCCCTACGATTCGCCCGGGCCCCGTGCTTAACTCCCGAGATATTTCTCGGGAGGACTCGCATGCCCACGCTCGCCGGCTTCGGCTCGCTCAGGACCATCAAGAAAGAGAAGATCGGCCCCAAGATCGTGCGCAAGCTCGTCGCGGGCGAGCGCGGCATGATCGTGTGGTGGAGCGTGAAGAAGGGCGCTCACGCCGCCGCGCACAAGCACAAGCACGAGCAGATCTTCTGGATCTTGAAGGGCAAGATGAAGTTCCGCCTCGGCACCAAGACCAAGCTCTGCAAGGCCGGCGACATCGCCGTGATCCCCGGCGGCGTCGAGCACGAAGCGTGGTGGCCCGAGGACTGCGAGGTGATCGACGTGTTCGCGCCGCCGCGCGAGGATTTCCTGGCCGGCGGCCCACCGGCCTATATGCGGGACTGACGGCGCTACGGGAAACCGCAAGGGGGAGGAATACGATGGCGACAACGCAAGCGGCGGGCGAGCTTCGGTTCGATCCGCCGGGACCGGGCTCGTGGGATCGCGACGTCGTGCATTTCCCGCGCCCGATGACGCGCTACTGGGCGGACATGCATCCCGATCCCTGCCTGCGCGGCACGCGCGATTTCGCGCGGGGCTACGGAATGCTGCTCGACGCTCTCGAATATCGGTACGTTCATGGCGTCGCCTACAAGGCGGTGCGGCCGCTCGATCCGGCCGACGTCCCGGGGCGCTTCAAGCGCGCGGAAGACGTGTTCCGGATCAAATACTGGCGCGACCAGCTCCGCGAGTGGGACGAAAGCGCCAAGCCGTCTTCGCTCGCGGCGCACAAGGCGATCCAGGCCGTCGATCCGGACACGCTGGCGGATGCCGATCTTGCCGCATATCTCAAGCGCTGCCGCGATCACCATGCGGCGATGATCTTCCAGCACATGCGCTTCACCGCCGCGGCGATCGTGCCGACCGGGGATTTCCTCGCCCATGTCGGCGATTGGTCGGGCGCTTCGCCCGCCGACCTGCTCGGCCTCTTGCGCGGGACTTCGCCGGTGTCGGCGGGTGCGTCGGCCGAACTCGACGGTCTGATCGGCGCCATCGCGAAGGACGCCGAGGCGCGCCGCCTGCTCGAGTCCAAGGACGCCCCGCAGAACGTCATCGCCGCCCTGCGCGCGCTGGCGGGCCAAACCTGCGCCGCGATCGCCGCCTATCTCGATCTCGTCGGCTACCGCCTGCTCGATGGCTTCGACATCTCGTCGCCGGTCGCGCTCGAGATGCCGGATGCGCTGCTGCGTGCGATCCGGGCGGCGGTCTCGGGCCGCGAGCACGCTCCCTCCGACCTCGAAGACCGCATTTCCGGCGTCCGCAAGAAAGTGCCCGAACGGCACCGGGCCGCGTTCGACGAGCTGCTGGGCGAAGCGCGGCTGACCTATCGCATCCGCGACGAACGCGGCGTGTTCAGCGACATCTGGGCGTCCGGCCTGATGCGCCGCGCCGCGCTCGCCGGCGGGCGCCGCGCCAAGGCCAAGGGCCGGGCGCACGACCCGCTGCATTTCATCGAAGCCGGCCTCGACGAGATGTGCGCGCTCGTCATCGGCGGGGGCGGCCCGTCCGCCGACGAACTCAAGTGGCGGCACGAGTACCGCACCTCGCCGGCGTCCAATGCCGCGCCGCCGCTGCTCGGACCGCCCCCGCCCCCGCCGCCCGATCTCGCCGGCCTGCCGCCGCCCGCCGCGCGCATGATGCGCGCCGTCGCCATCACGCTCGGCGCCATCT
>ERZ761602.5276-NODE-5276-length-15471-cov-5.535807_pt1 | contig 15471 bp, 11 predicted proteins | sample MGYA00512165_ERZ761602 | MGnify/ENA primary metagenome ERZ761602 (study PRJEB28899, sample SAMN02445085) | bioreactor sludge metagenome | biome: EBPR sludge; isolation source: Thorneside wastewater treatment plant | place: Australia: Brisbane, Thorneside...
GGTGCAGCCAGACGATGCCGGTCAGGCCGCAGAAGACCTCGCGCTGGCCGCGCTCGCGCAGCACGGGCGCGTCGCTGCAGCCGGGCTCGGTGCGCAGCGGGATCACGGCGTTCATGCCGGCGCTCCCTCGGCGCGGGCGCGCGTGGCCGCGGCCTCGCCCAGCCGGGCGGCGCGCAGCTTCAGCACGAACTGCGCCGCGTTGATCACGTAGGCCGCATAGGCCGCCAGCGCCAGCAGCATCTGCCCCTGCGCACCCAGCGCGCCGGTGGCCAGCGCCGCCAGGTAGGCCGTGTGCAGCGCCAGCACCAGCATGCTGAAGACGTCCTCCCAGAAGAAGGCCGGCGCGAACAGCCAGCGGTCGAAGACCACCTTCTCCCAGATGCAGCCGGTGACCATGATCGTGTACAGCAGCGCGGTCTTGACGACCACCGACGCGGTGGCGGCGGCGTAGCCCTCGCCGCTGGCCAGGAAGCGCAGCACCAGCGCCAGGCTGATCGCGAAGACCAGGAACTGCAGCGGCGCCAGCACGCCCTGCACCAGCGTCCAGCGCGTGGCGTCGCGGCGGCGGCGCTGCTCGGGCGTGTAGAGCGCGCGCGCCGGCGGCGGGGCGGCGCGGTGCGGGCGGGGCATGGGGCGGCTCATCAAGGTGCACCCAGACTAGGGCGTGCCCGCCGGAATGTCAATCGAGATAGACGTAATGCCGACTTGACACGTACCCGGCCCCCGCCGATGATGGCCCGCAACACTGGCCGTGCGCTTCCATGACACAGGGCGCCACCGGTGCGTGCCGGCGCCTGCCACGTCCCCCCGGGGACTGTCGGGCGCGGCGCGCAGCGGCGACATCCGAAGCTCTCGGGTTGATCCGGCTCCGCCGGGCAACCCGGCCTCCCTCGGGGGGCGGGCTGGGCGAGAGCCCGGTTCGGGGGGCTCTCAACTGGTGCAAACACCGAGATGGATGTTTTGACGCTGAGGAGGTCGAGGTGTACAACCCCAGACGTTTGCTCCGGTGGCCCGGCGGTCAGGATTTCACCGAGACGGGCGAACCGGTGGAGCGCGGCGAGGTCTGGCGCGAGGTGCTCTCGCTCCAGTCGGTGTCTTGCAGCGCGTACCACCCGAGTCTGCTCCGACCCCTGCGTCTGACGGACACGCTGCGGGAGAAGTCGATGCAGGTGGGTCCGTCGCACGACGGTGGAGGGCAGGACGGCGACGCGGGTGCGCTGTCCTGGGGGGAAGCGGCCGCGAATGCGCCGCTGTCGCGGCTCGGCGCTACGCTGATCGACGCGCGCGAGCGCATCGCGCGGCTCACGCGCACCATCGAATCCGAGGTCATTCCGCGCCTGGTGCGCCAGCACCGCGAGGACGGCGGCGCGGTGGTGGCCGGCCGGCCTTCGCCGCAGGAGGTCGAGGGCTTCGTGCAGGCGCTGGTCGACGACGCCCCGAGTGCCGTCGACGAGGCCGTTGCCGCCTTCCGCCGCCGCGGCATGAGCGTCGAGACGCTGTACATGGCGCTGCTGGCGCCCGCGGCGCGCGAGCTCGGCCGCCAGTGGGAAGAGGACCTGTGCGACTTCGCCACCGTGACGGTGGGCCTGGGCCGCCTGCAGCGGCTGCTGCGCCAGCTCAGCCCGGCCTTCGGGGCGGAGGTCGAGCACCCGAGCAGCGGCCGCCGCGTGCTGTTGTCGCAGCCTCTGGCCGAGCAGCACATGTTCGGGCTGGCGATGGTGGCCGAGTTCTTCCGCCGCGACGGCTGGGACGTGCTGGGCGGCGTGGCCGGCGTCGGCATCGACGCGGTGGCCTGGGCGCGGCGCGACTGGTTCGACGTCGCCGGCTATTCGGTGGGCAGCGAACTGCACCTGCCGTGGCTGAAGGACGGCATCGCGCAGCTGCGCCGCTCCTCGCGCAACCGTGCGCTGGTCGTGCTGGTCGGCGGCCCGCTGTTCACGCTGCACCCGGACCTGTATCGCGAGGTGGGGGCCGACGCCACCACCGACGGCCGCAACGCACCCCGATTGGCTGAGACAATGCTGGCCGGTCGCGTGCAGACGAAGGAGAGGTAGGCACGCATGTCCTGACAACGACAAGAGGATGTGTCCCGTGCCTGTCGGCCGTTCCCGCACCCGGGCTCTCGCCACCTGAGGGCCCCGATGGCTGCACGAAAACTTCTCGGTGAACTCGACGCCCGCGCCGCCTCGCGGCTGATCGAATCGTCCAGCGACCTCGCCCTCGTGCTCGACGGCGAGGGCACCATCCTCGAGGTCGTCACCAGCGACGCCGGACTCGCCGACAGCGGCACGGCCGCCTGGCGCGGCCGGCCCTGGTCGGACACCGTCACGGTCGAGAGCCGCGACAAGGTCGCGCAGATGCTGGCCGAGGCCGAGGCCGCGGTGGCCACGCGGCGGCGCCAGGTCAACCACCCGACCTCCGGCGGCGAGGACCTGCCCATCCTGTATTCGGCGGTGCGCGTGGACGGCGACAAGCGTGCGCCGGCGCAGCGCCGCTTCGTCGCCTTCGGCCGCGACCTGCGGCCCACGGTGGCGCTGCAGCGCCGCCTGGTCGAGGCCCAGCAGGCCATGGAGCGCGACTACTGGCGCTTCCGCGAGGCCGAGACCCGCTACCGCAACCTGTTCCAGACCGCGCCGGAGGCGGTGCTGATCGTCGACGGCCAGAGCCAGAAGGTCGTCGAGGCCAACCCGGCCGCCGAGGCGCAGTTCGCGAAGATCGCGCCGCGCCTGGTCGGCGCCACGCTGGCCACGCTGTTCGACGACGCGATGGCCGAGGCGCTGCAGTCGCTGCTCGCCGCCGCGCGCACCGTCGGGCGGCGCGAGCCGCTGCGGTTGCGCCTGGCCGACGGCCGCACCGAGGTCGCCGCCAGCGCCTCGCTGTTCCGCCAGGACCAGGCGCCGTTCCTGCTGCTGCGGCTGCTGCCGGTGGGCGCCGCGGTGCCGGAGGCGCAGCGCGGCCGCGTCGCCGCGGCGCCGGCGCGGGCGCTGGCCGGCGGCGACGACGCGCTGCTGCAGAGCTTCCTGCGCAACGCGCCGGACGCCGTCGTCTTCACCGACCACCAGGGCCGCGTGACGCATGTCAACCGCGCCTTCGCGGCGATGGCGCAGCTCAGCGCCGAGGACCAGGCGCGCGGCGAGATGCTGGACCGCTGGATCGGCAGCACCGGGGTCGAGCTCGGCGTGCTGATCGGCAACCTGCGCCAGCGCGGCTCGGTGGGCCTGTTCCGCACCACGCTGCGCGGCGAGTTCGGCGCCACGCTGGAGGTCGAGCTGTCGGCGTCGACGCTGGACGTGCCCGGCGCCGGCGCCGCGCAGCGCCCGGCGCTGGCCTTCGCGGTGCGCGACATCGGGCGCCGGCTGCAGGGCGGTCCGGACGACGCCCGCGTGCCGGCGGCCAAGGTCTCGCGCTCGGTCGGCGAGCTGACCGAGCTGGTCGGCCGCGTACCGATGAAGGAGATCGTCAGCGAGACGACCGACCTGATCGAGCGCCTGTGCATCGAGACCGCGCTGCAGATGACCAACGACAACCGCGCGCTCGCGGCGCAGCTGCTCGGGCTGTCGCGCCAGAGCCTGTACGTCAAACTGCGCCGTTTCGGCCTCGGCGACCTGGGCGCCGGGGCGGAGGCTGGCGACTGACAATTCAAGTTGACTCTGAAGGTGTAAATCAGAGTTGACGAATCGCGGCCGCCGGCGCAGCATCGCCGCATGGCCCTGCCCGCGCCGTCGGCCGTCGCCGAACTGCTCAAGCCCATCACCTGGTTTCCGCCGATGTGGGCCTTCGGCTGCGGCGTCGTCGCGTCGGGGCAGTCGCTGGACGGGCGCGCCGGGCTGATCCTGGCCGGCGTGCTGCTGGCCGGGCCCGCGGTCTGCGCCACCAGCCAGGCGGTCAACGACTGGTTCGACCGCCATGTCGACGCGATCAACGAACCGCATCGCCCCATCCCTTCCGGCCGCATGCCGGGGCGCTGGGGCCTGTGGGTGGCGCTCATCTGGACCGCGCTGTCGCTGGCGCTGTCGCTGCTGCTCGGGCCCTGGGGCTTCGGCGCCGCGGTCGTCGGGCTGCTGCTGGCCTGGGCCTACAGCGCGCCGCCGCTGCGCCTGAAGCGCAACGGCTGGTGGGGCAATGCGGCCTGCGGCTTCAGCTACGAGGGGCTGGCCTGGTTCACCGGCGCCGCGGTGATGGCCGGCGGCGCGCTGCCCGACCTGCGCTCGCTGATCCTGGCCGCGCTGTACAGCGCCGGCGCGCACGGCATCATGACGCTCAACGACTTCAAGTCCATCGAGGGCGACCGCCGCATGGGCATCGCCTCGCTGCCGGTGCAGCTGGGCCCGCGCCGCGCCGCGCTGGCCGCTGCCGGCACGATGGCCGTCGCGCAGGGCCTGGTCGTGCTGCTGCTGCTGGACTGGGGGCGCCCGGGGCACGCCGCGGCGGTGGCCGCGCTGCTGGCCGCGCAACTCGTCATGGCGCGCCGCTTCGTCGCGCAGCCGGTGCAGCGCGCGGTGTGGTTCAGCGGCCTGGGCGTGACGCTGTACGTGATCGGCATGCTGGTCAGCGCCTTCGCGCTGCGCGGGCTGGTGCCGGTGCCGGTGCCCGGCTCGTGAAGGCGCGGCCGTGACCTGGTTCGCCATCGTGCGCCTGGGCCTGGTGCAGGCGGCGCTGGGCGCCATCGTGGTGCTGACGACCTCCACGCTCAACCGCGTGATGGTCGTCGAGCTGGGCCTCGCGGCGCTGGTGCCGGGCCTGCTGGTCGGGCTGCACTATGCGGTGCAGATGGCGCGGCCGCGCATGGGCTACGGCTCGGACCTCGGCCGGCGCCGCACGCCGTGGATCGCCGGCGGCATGGTGGTGCTGGCCGCCGGCGGCGTGCTGGCCGCGGCCGGCACCGCGTGGATGGCGACGGCGCCGCGCGCCGGGCTGCTGCTGGCGGCGCTGGCGTTCATGCTCGTCGGGCTTGGCGTCAGCGCCGCCGGCACTTCGCTGCTGGTGCTGCTGGCCACGCGCGTGCAGTCCGAGCGCCGCGCCGCCGCGGCGACCATCGTCTGGGTCATGATGATCATGGGCTTCGCGCTCACCGCGGGGCTGGCCGGGCACTTCCTGGACCCCTACACGCCGGCGCGGCTGGTGGCCGTGTCGGCCTCGGTGTCGGCGATCGCGCTGGTGGTGGCCGGCCTGGCGCTGGCCGGCGTCGAGAACGGCGCCCGCACCGTGGCCGCAGCGCCGGCCACGCGGCCGCGCTTCCTGGCCGCGCTGGCCGAGGTCTGGCGCGAGCCCGACGCGCGCCGCTTCACGGTCTTCGTCTTCGTCGCGATGCTGGCCTACAGCGCGCAGGACCTGATCCTCGAGCCCTTCGCCGGCGTGCGCTTCGGCTTCACGCCGGGCGAGAGCACGCAGCTCTCGGGCGTGCAGCATGGCGGCGCGCTGGCCGGCATGCTGCTGGCGGCGCTGGCCGGGCGCCGCTTCGGCGGCGTCGGCTTCGGCTCGCTGAAGGTGTGGACGGTCTGCGGGTGCCTGGCCTCCGCGGCCATGCTGGCCGGGCTGGTCGTGGGCGGCATCGTCGGCCCACCGTGGCCGCTGCGCGCCAATGTCTTCGCGCTCGGGGTGGCCAACGGCGCGTTCTCGATCGCTGCCATCGGCTCGATGATGGCGCTGGCCGGCCACGGCCAGGCCGCGCGCGAAGGCACGCGCATGGGGCTGTGGGGCGCCGCGCAGGCCATCGGCTTCGCGGTCGGCGGCGTGCTCGGCACGGCGGCCAGCGACCTCGCGCGCTGGCTGCTGGGCTCGCAGACGGCGGCCTACGGCAGCGTCTTCGCGGCCGAGGCCGTGCTCTTCGTCGTGTCGGCGCTGCTCGCCGCACATATCGCGCTGCCGGCCCGTGCCGGCGGCCCCGCCGGTGCGGCCGTGCCTGTGCGCGGCCGGGAGGATCTGCATGAACGAGCCGTCCACCTATGACGCCATCGTGGTCGGCGGCGGGCCTGCCGGCGCCACCGCGGCGCACGATCTGGCGCGCCGCGGGCTGGCGGTGCTGCTGCTGGACCGCGCCGGCCGCACCAAGCCCTGCGGCGGTGCGATCCCGCCGCGGCTGATCAAGGACTTCGAGATCCCCGAGCACCTGCTGGTCGCGCGCGCCCGCTGCGCGCGCATGGTCTCGCCCAGCGACCGCCGCGTCGACATCCCGATCGAGGGCGGCTTCGTGGGCATGGTCGACCGCGACGTCTTCGACGAGTGGCTGCGCGAGCGCGCGCGTGGTGCCGGCGCGGTGCGCCGCCAGGGGGCGTTCGAGAAGATCACGCGCGACGACGACGGCACCGCGGTCGTGCACTTCCGCAGCCGCGGCGCCCACGGCGCCCACGGCGTCCACGGCGCCGCCGGAGGACCACCCGGCGACGCCGGAATCGCGGCCAGCGCACGCGCCCGCTGCGTGATCGGCGCCGACGGCGCGCGCTCCGAGGTGGCGCGCCAGCAGGTGCCGGGGGCCGAGCGCACGCGCTATGTCTTCGCCTACCACGAGATCATCGGCCGCCCCGCCGTGCCGCCGGCCGGCTACGACGGCTCGCGCTGCGACGTCGTCTACCGCGGCGAACTGTCGCCGGACTTCTACGGCTGGGTCTTCCCGCACGGCGACACGCTGTCGGTGGGCACCGGCAGCGCCGACAAGGGCTTCTCGCTGCGCGGCGCGGTGGGCGCGCTGCGCCAGGCCAGCGGGCTGGCCGACGCGCCGACGCTGCGCCGCGAAGGCGCGCCGATCCCGATGCAGCCGCTGCCGCGCTGGGACAACGGCCGCGACGTGGTGCTGGCCGGCGATGCCGCCGGCGTCGTCGCGCCGGCCTCCGGCGAGGGCATCTACTACGCGATGTACGGCGGCCGCGTCGCCGCCGAGGCCGCCGCGGAGTTCCTGGCCAGTGGCCAGCCGCGCGCGCTGGCCCAGGCGCGCCGGCGCTTCATGCGACAGCATGGCCAGGTGTTCTGGGTGCTGGCGATGATGCAGCGCTTCTGGTACCGCAGCGACAAGCGGCGCGAGCGCTTCGTCAGCATCTGCCGCGACAAGGACGTGCAGCAGCTCACCTTCGAGGCCTACATGAACAAGGAACTGGTGCGGGCGCGGCCGCTGGCCCATGTGCGCATCTTCTTCAAGGACCTCGCGCACCTGCTCGGCGTGGTGCGGGCCTGAAGGTCGTGGAAGCGCTGCTCGCGGGCCTGGTCGCCGACGGCAGCGTCGTCGACCTCGCGATCGCCTGGATCCTGGTCGAGATCGCGGTGCTGGCGCTGCGCCGCCCGCGCGGGCTGCGTGCCGCGCTGCCCAACCTGTGCGCCGGCCTCGGGCTCGCGCTGGCCCTGCGCGCCGCCGTCACCGGTGCCGGCGCGGGCTGGGTCGTGCTCTTCATGGCCGCGGCCGGCGTCGCGCATGTCTGGGAGATGGTGACGCGTGAACGCGAGACGCGTGCGCGAGCGGACCGGCCGCGGGGCGCGCTGTCGGGCGCCGCGGCGCAGCGCGGCCGGCTGCGGCTGTAGCCCGCGCCGGGGTCGGCGGCGGCACCGCTTGGTGCACACTCGCCGCCCATGAATGCCCCTCAAGGACCCCTGCAAGGACTGCGGGTCGTCGAACTCGCGAGCATCGGCCCGGGGCCGATGTGCTGCATGCTGCTGGCCGACCTCGGTGCCGATGTCGTGCGCGTCGACCGCACCGAGGCCAGCGGGCTCGGCGTGGCGATGGACCGCCGCCACGACATCAACGGCCGCGGCCGGCGTTCGGTGGCGCTGGACCTCAAGCGGCCCGAGGGCCGCGACGCGGTGCTGGCGCTCGTCGAGCGCGCCGACGTGCTGGTCGAGGGCTTCCGCCCCGGCGTGACCGAGAAGCTGGGCCTGGGCCCGGCCGACTGCCAGGCGCGCAACCCGCGCCTGGTCTACGGCCGCATGACCGGCTTCGGCCAGAGCGGGCCGCTGGCCGCGGCGGCCGGCCACGACCTCAACTACATCGCGCTGACCGGCGTGCTGCATGCCATCGGCCCGGCCGGCGGCGCACCGGTGCCGCCGCTGAACCTGGTCGGCGACTATGGCGGCGGCGCGCTGTACCTGGCCTTCGGCGTGCTGGCCGCGCTGTTCGAGCGCCAGCGCTCGGGGCGCGGGCAGGTCGTCGACGCCGCGATGGTCGACGGCGCCGCGTCGCTGGCCGCCATCTTCTACGGCCTGAAGGCCTCCGGCAGCTGGAGCGAGCCGCGCGGCGGCAACCTGCTGGACGGCGGCGCGCCGTTCTACGCCACCTACCGCACGGCCGACGGACGCTGGGTCTCGCTGGGGGCGCTGGAGCCCAAGTTCTTCGCCACCTTTGCGGCGAAGGCGGGACTGGATGCGCGCTTCGTGCAGCGCCAGTACGACCGCCGGCAGTGGCCCGAGATGCGCGAGGCGATCGCCGCGTTGTTTGCGACCCGCACGCGCGACGACTGGTGCACGCTGCTCGAAGGCAGCGACGCCTGCTTCGCGCCGGTGCTGGATTTCGACGAGGCCCCGGGTCATGCCCACGCGCGTGAGCGCGCCGCCTTCGTCGAGGTCGACGGCGTCGTGCAGCCGGCCCCGGCGCCGCGTTTCGACCGCACGCCAGCCGCCACCCCGCGCCCGGGCCCGGAGGTCGGCCAGCACACACGCGAGGTGCTGGCCGAGGCCGGGTTCTTGGCGGCGCGGATCGATGCGCTGTTCGCTGCCGGGGCGGCACGATGACGGCGGCCGCCCCGGCCCATGTCACGCCGCCGGACGCCCGGCGCGCGGCGTCGCTGCTGCTGCTGCGCGACGGTGCCGCCGGCCTGGAGGTGCTGATGCTGCGCCGCGCCGAGCGCGACGGCGACCTGCGCAGCGGCGCCGCGGTCTTCCCCGGCGGCGTGCTGGACCCATGCGACCGCGACGCGCACGCCTTCTGCACCGGGGCCGACGATGCCGCCCTCAGCGCGCGCATGGGGCTGCCCGCAGGCGGGCTGGACTATGCGGTGGCGGCGCTGCGCGAGTGCTTCGAGGAGGTCGGCCTGCTGCTCGCCGAGGGCGAGTTCGAGCTCGGCGCGCTGCAGCCCTGGCGCCACCGGCTCAACGACGGCCAGGCCTCGCTGGCCGAGCTGTGCGCGTCCTTCGGCCTCACGCTGCCGGTGGACCGGCTCGTCTACTACAGCCACTGGCTGACGCCGCCGGGGGTGCCCAAGCGCTTCGACACGCGCTTCTTCGCTGCGCCGGCGCCGGTGGGCCAGCAGGCGCTGGCCGACCTGGGCGAAGCGCTGGAGCTGATGTGGCTGACGCCGGCCGCCGCGCTGGACCCGGCGCGCGGGCTCAAGCTGCTGCCGGTGACGCGGCGCACGCTCGAGGAACTCTCGCGCCATGCCGATGCCGCCTCGGCACTGGCGGCGGCGCGCGAACGCCGCGACATCCGCGTCACGATGCCGCGCCTCGGCCGTGCCGGCGGCAGGCCGCGCATCGTGCTGCCCGACGAGCTGCCCTGGGCCGAGATCGGCCGCCTGGACCCGGAAGGGCGCGGCGACGTGGCCGCCGAGCTGCGGCCCGGCGTGCCGGTGCGCCTGTCGGCCCACGTGATCCGCGTCACCGCACCCAACCCGGGGCCGATGACCGGGCCGGGCACCAACAGCTACCTGGTCGGCGCCGGTGACGGCGAGGCCGGCTCGTGGACCGTGATCGACCCCGGCCCGGCCATCGACGCCCATGTGCAGGCGCTGCTGGCGGCGGCGCCGGGGCGCATCACGCGCATCCTCGTCACGCACACGCACCGCGACCATTCGCCGGCCGCCGCCGCACTGGCCGCGGCGACCGGCGCACCGCTGTGGGGCCGCGTCGCCGACCACCCCGAGTGGCAGGACGGCGGCTTCGTGCCGGCCCATGCGCCGCAACATGGCGAGCGCTTCGACGCCGCGCCGGGTGTGGCGCTGCGCACGCTGCACACGCCGGGCCACGCCAGCAACCACCTGTGCTACCTGCTCGAGCACGAGCGGCTGCTCTTCACTGGCGACCACGTGATGCAGGGCAGCACGGTGGTCATCAACCCGCCGGACGGCGACATGGCGGCCTACCTGCGCTCGCTGACCGCGTTGCTCGACGAGGACCTGCAGTGGCTGGCGCCCGGCCATGGCTTCCTGGTCGCCGAACCGCAGGCCGTGCTGCGCGCGCTGATCGCGCACCGGCTCAAGCGCGAGGCCAAGGTCGCCGCCGCGCTGGCGCGCCTGGGACCGGCGCCGCTGGCGGCGCTGCTGCCGGCGGTCTACGACGACGTGCCGGCGGCGCTGCACCCGGTGGCCGCGCGCTCGCTCACCGCCCATCTGCTGAAGCTGCAGGCCGAGGGGCGCGCGGCCGAGCAGGGCGGGCACTGGCAGGCGCTGCGCTGAACCAGGCAGCCGCGTGCGCTGGGCCGCGCCCGACACGCCGCTGAGACGTGCCCGGCACGCGAGCACCGGCAGGCGGCGAATACCATGCGGCGGCACGACGCCGCACTGGCGGGGGCATTGACAATCGCCGATGATCGCCCGTGGCCGTCGAGGCCATGCACGGGCGCCGGCGCTCGCCGGTGGTGTCCACCGCCAAGCGCGCCGATGCGCGTCCACTCCTGCCCCAGCGACTCCCCTCGATGCTCCGACCGCGCATTGCCGTCCTGATCCTCGCCGCGCTGGCGCTGGCGCTGCTTGCCTGGGGGTGGTGGACCGCGCGTGCGCAGCCCGCCGCACCGGCCGACGCCCCGCCCGGCGCCGCGGCGCGCAGCTCGCCGGCGCCGGTGCCGGTGGTGCTGGAGCCGGTGGTGGAAATGCTCGACGACACGCCGCTGGACGTCGTCGGTTCCGGGGCTGCGCTGCGCTCGGTCGCGCTGCGGCCGGCGGTCGCCGGCGAGGTCGCGCGCGTGGGCTTCCGGGCCGGCCAGCGGGTCGAGGCCGGGCAGCTGCTGGTGCAGCTGGTCGACCGCACGCAGCGCCTGGCCGTCGACGCCGCCGCGGCGCGCCTGGATGCCGCACGGGCCCTGCAGGCCCGCTACGAGGCCACGCGCGGCACCGGTGCCGTGCCGGGCAGCCTGATCGACGAGGCCGCGAGCCAGCTGCGGCTGGCCGAGATCGAGCTCGCGCAGGCGCGCGAGGCGCTGGCCGAGCGCGCGGTGCGCGCGCCGTTCGCCGGCGTCGTCGGCCTGGCCGAGGTCGAGCCCGGCGACCGCGTGACGACCGACAGCGTGCTGACCACGCTGGACGACCGGCGCCGCCTGCTCGTGGACTTCGCACTGCCCGAGCGCTACCTGGCCCGCCTGCGGCCCGGCCAGGCGCTCACGGTGAGCAACCCGGCCTTCGGCGACCGCCGCTTCGACGGCCGCATCGCGCAGCTCGACAGCCGCATCGACCCGGCGACGCGCAACCTGCGCCTGCGCGCCGAGGTGCCGAATGCCGGCGACCTGCTGCGCCCGGGCATGTCGTTCCAGGTGCGCCTGGCGCTGCCCGGCGAGCGCCACGCCGCGGTGCCCGAGCTGGCGCTGCAGTACGGCCGCGAAGGCGCCCATGTCTGGGCCGTGCGCGAGGGCCAGGCGCGCCAGGTGCCGGTGCGCACGCTGCGCCGCATCGGTGATCGCGTGCTGGTGGCCGGCGCGCTGCGCATCGGCGAGCCGGTCGTCGTCGAGGGCGTGCAGCGCCTGCGCGAAGGGCGGGCCGTGGCCCCGGTGGCGCGCCGCGGCGGCGCGGCGGCCGCGGCCGCCGCGGCCAGCGCGGCCGCCCTGCGATGAGCGAGGACCGCGCCTCGGACCTGCCGGCGCTGGCGATCCGCCGGCCCTGGCTGGTGATCGTGCTCAACCTGCTGATCGTCATCGCCGGCATCGGCGCCTGGCTGGGTGTCGAGGTGCGCGAGCTGCCCAACATCGACCGCCCCATCGTCGCCGTGCGCGCCGACTACCCGGGCGCGTCGCCGGAGACGCTGGACGCCGAGGTCACGCGCGTGCTGGAAGGCGCGGCGGCGCGGGTGCCCGGCGTCTTCCTCGTGCGCTCGGCCAGCGAGGAAGGCAACCTGCGCGTCATCATCGAGTTCAACCCGAACGTCGACCTCGTCGACGCGGCCAACGACGTGCGCGACGCGATCAGCCGCGTCGAGGGCAGCCTGCCCGAGGGCGTCGAGAACCTGGTCGTCGTCAAGGCCGACGCCGATGCCGAGCCGGTGCTGCAGCTGGCGGTGTCCAGCGCGAGCCTGGCCATCGACGAGCTGTCGCGCGTCGTCGAGGACCAGATCGAGCCCGAGCTGGTGTCGGTGCCCGGTGTCGCCGACGTCACGCTGTTCGGCGCGCGCCAGCGCGTGATGCGCGTGCGCCTGGACCCGGCGCGGCTGGCCGCGCAGGGGGTCGCGGTCGACGAGGTCGTCGCGCTGCTGCGCAGCGCGCGCGCCGACGTGCCGGCCGGCAGCCTGGAGTCCAGCCAGCAGGAGGTGCTGGTGCGCGCCAACGCCTCGGTCGCCACGCCCGAGCAGCTGCGCGCGCTGCGCTTGCGCCCGGGGCTGGCGCTGGGCGCCGTCGCCGAGGTCTTCTACAGCCCGGCCGACGCCAGCGCCTACGTGCGGCTGGACGGGCGCACGGTGGTCAGCCTGGGCGTCGTGCGCCAGGCGCAGTCGAACACGGTGGAGATCTCCGAAGGCGTGCGCGCCGCGGTCGAGCGGCTGAACCGGCAGATCGCCGACGCCGAGATCGCCGTCGTCGCCGACGACGCGATCTTCATCCGCGGCGCGATCCGCGAGGTGCTGGCGGGGCTGGCGATGGCCGTGGCCATCGTCGCCGCCGTCGTGTGGCTGTTCATCGGCGGCTGGCGGCCGACGCTGGTGCCGCTGGTCGCGATCCCGATCGCGCTCGTCGGCACGCTGGCGGCGATCTGGCTGCTCGGCTTCTCGCTGAACCTGCTCACGCTGCTGGCGCTGCTGCTGGCCACCGGGCTGGTCGTCGACGACGCCATCGTCGTGCTCGAGAACGTGCAGCGCCGCCGCGCGCAGGGCCTGGGCGCGCGCGCCGCCGCGGTGCTGGGCACGCGCGAGGTCTTCTTCGCCGTCGTCGCGACCACCGCGACGCTGGTCGCGGTCTTCCTGCCGATCTCGTTCCTGCCCTCGGCGGCCGGGCGGCTGTTCGCCGAATTCGGCTTCGTGATGGCGATCGCGGTCGCGCTGTCCTCGTTCGTCGCGCTGTCGCTGGGGCCGATGATCACGTCGCGCCTGCCCGAGGCGCCGCCGCCGGGGCCGTTCGGGCGCCCGCTGCGCGCCTTCGGCCGCCGGCTGGTGCAGCTGTACGAACGAACGCTCGCGCTCGCGCTGCGCGGGGCCTGGGCGGTGGGCGCGCTGTGCGTCGCGCTGGCCGCGCTGGCGGCCTGGGGCTATGCGCAGATCGAGCAGGAACTGGCGCCGGCCGAGGACCGCGGCGTGCTCGCGATCCGCCTGGACGGGCCCGACGGCGTCGGCCTGGCCTACACCGACCGCCAGCTCGAGGCCGCGCTGGCCGTCGTCGAGCCGCTGCAGCGCGAGGGCCTGGTCGGCCGCATCTTCACGATCACCGGGCGCTGGGACCCCAACCGCGCCGAGATCGTCGCGCCGCTGGCCGACTGGGGCGCGCGCGACTTCACGCAGGCCGAACTGGCCGCGCGCGTGCAGGCCCAGCTCGACGGCCTGCCCGGCGTGCGCGTGCGCATCCGCGGCGGCAACAGCCTGGGCGTGGGCGGCGGCAGCGGCGGCAGCATCCAGATGGCGGTCACCGGCGACGAGTACGGCCGCATCGCCGAGGCTGCCGAGGCCTTCGCCGAGGTCGTCGAGCGCGAGCTGCCGCTGCTGCGCGACCTGCGCGTGGACTACCAGACCACGCAGCCGCAGCTGACGCTGCGCATCGACCGCGAGCGCGCGGCCGAGCTGGGCGTCGCGGTCGACGGGCTGGACACGGTGCTGCGCGCGCTGGTCGACGGCAACGAGGTCGCCGAGCTGACGATCAACGACCGCGCGGTGCCGCTGGTCGTGGAGTCCACGCGCCGGCGCGCCACCGACCCGCAGGACCTGCTGATGCTGCAGGTGCGCGCCGCCGGCGGCGCGCTGGTGCCGCTGGCGCAGTTCGTCAGCTTCGAGGAACAGGCGATCGCCGCCGAGCTGAACCGCCTGGGCCAGCGGCGCGCGGTCGAGATCGACGCCGCGCTGGCCGACGGCGCGCCGATGCAGGCCGCCGTCGACGGCCTGCGCGCGATCGCCGAGCGCGAGCTGCCGCCCGGCATGGGCCTGCTGTTCCGCGGCGACGCGGCGACGCTGGAGCAGGCCTCGCGCGACATCGCGATCACCTTCGCGATCGCGCTCGTCGTCGTCTTCCTGGTCCTGGTGGCGCAGTTCGAGAGCGTGACCAGCGCGGCGGTCGTGCTGCTCAGCGTGCCCTTCGGGCTCGCGGCGGCGGTGGCGGCGATGCTGGCCGGCGGCGTGACGCTGAACATCTATACGCAGATCGGGCTGCTGCTGCTGGTCGGCGTGATGGCCAAGAACAGCATCCTGATGGTCGAGTTTGCCGACCAGCTGCGCGACGCCGGACGCAGCGTGCGCGAGGCGGCGCAGGAGGCGGCGGCGACCCGCCTGCGCCCGATCTCGATGACCATGGCGTCCACCGTGCTCGGGGCGCTACCGCTGGTGCTGGCCAGCGGCGCCGGCGCCGAGGCGCGCGAGTCGCTGGGCTGGGTGATCTTCGGCGGGCTGTCGCTGGCCTCGCTGTTCACGCTCTACCTGACGCCCGTGCTGTACCTGGCGATCGCGCGCTTCTCGCGCCCGCGCGCGGCGCAGGGCGCGCGGCTGGCCGCCGAGATGCGCGCCGCGGCCGGCGAAGCGCCGGCGAAGGCGTCGTGAACGGCGCGGCGCGCCGGGCCGGCGCCGCGGCCGCCGCGCTGCTGGCCGGCTGCGGCGCGCTGGGCCCGGTCCAGGTGCCGGCCGCCGACCCGCCGACGCTGGGCCTGACCGAGGCCGACCGCTTCGAGGCCGCGGCCGCGGCGCCGTCGCCGGGTGAGCAGGACCTGCGCTGGTGGCGCCGCTTCGACGACCCCGGCCTGGCCGACTGGGTCGAGCGTGCGCTGGCCGAGGCACCGTCGCTCGCCCGCGCCGCCGAGCAGCTGCAGCAGGCGCAGGCCCAGCTCGTCGCGGCCCGTGCGCAGCGCGGCGCCGAGGCGCGGCTGCGCCGCGACCGCGGCGAACGGCTGCTGGCGCCGCGCGCCGCGCTGGCGCTGGACGTGGATGTCGACCTCTGGGGCGGCCTCGCGCAGGCCGAGCGTTCGGCCGCCGCCGGCGTGCTGCGCCAGCAGCACCTGCTGCAGGCCAGCCGCCTGGCCGCCGCCGGGCTGGCGGCGCGCGCCTATGTCGAGTGGCGCACCGCGCTGCTGGACGAGGCGCTGCTGGCCGACGCGCTGGCGCTGCAGCGCGAGGCGCTGCGTGTCGTCGGCGTGCGCGTGGAGGCCGGCCTGTCGCCGTTGCTCGACC
>ERZ761602.5278-NODE-5278-length-15469-cov-12.485792_pt1 | contig 15469 bp, 12 predicted proteins | sample MGYA00512165_ERZ761602 | MGnify/ENA primary metagenome ERZ761602 (study PRJEB28899, sample SAMN02445085) | bioreactor sludge metagenome | biome: EBPR sludge; isolation source: Thorneside wastewater treatment plant | place: Australia: Brisbane, Thorneside...
CCGCCGCAGCGGCCACGGCCTGCCCGGCCCGCGCCGCGGCGCGGGCGTCGATGCGGGCGGCCAGCGTCGCGACGGTCGGGCACTCGATCAGGTCCTTCAGGTTCAGGTCGAACCCTTCCTGGCGGGCACGGCCGACGATCTGGATGCTGAGGATCGAGTCGCCGCCGAGCTCGAAGAAGTGCTGGTCGGGGCCGACATGGTCCAGCCGCAGCACCGAGGCCCAGATCGCGGCCAGTGCCGCCTGCGCCGCGGTGGCCGGCGCGGCCATGCCGGCCGCCGGTGCCGCAGCGAGCACCTCGCGCGGCGCCGGCAACGCGCCGGTGTCGAGCTTGCCGTTGCTCGTCAGCGGCAGCTCGTCGACGAAGACCAGGTGTGCGGGCACCATGTAGTCGGGCAACGCGGAGCGCAGGTGCTCGCGCAGCTGCGCGGCGAGGCCGGCGTGGTCGACGCGCGCATGCCCGCGCCCGAGCAGACCCGGCACCACATAGGCCACCAGGCGCCGGTCGCCCGGCGAATCCTCGCGCACGACGACGGCCGACTGCCGCACGTGGGGGTGACGCGCCAGTCGCGCCTCGATCTCGCCGAGCTCGATGCGGAAGCCGCGGATCTTGACCTGCTGGTCGCGCCGGCCGAGGTATTCGAGGTCTCCGCTGTCGAGCCAGCGGGCGAGATCCCCGCTCAGGTACATGCGGGCCCCCGGCCGCGCCGCGAACGGGTCCGGCACGAAACGCTGCGCGGTCAGCTGCGGCCGCTTGAGGTAGCCCGGGCTCAGGCCGTCGCCCGCGACCGCGAGCTCGCCCGGCACGCCCACCGGCACCAGCCCGCCCTGCTCGTCCAGGAGGACGATCCTGAGGTCGGCGATCGGCTCGCCGATCACGCTGCCGGTGCCCTCGTCGAGGTCGGCCAGGCGCAGCGGGCGCAGCGTGACGTGCACCGTCGTCTCGGTGATGCCGTACATGTTGGCCAGCTGCGGCCGAGCGTCGCCATAGCGCTCGAACCAGGGGCGCAGCATCTGCAACTCGAGCGCCTCGCCGCCGAAGATCACGTGTCGCAGCGAGAACGGCAACACCTCGCCCTGGCAGGCCAGGTCGATCAGGCGCCGGAAAGCCGTGGGCGTCTGGTTGAGCACGGTCACGCGCTCGGCCACCAGCAGGTCGCGGAAGCGCTCGATGTCGCGGCTGCAACGCTGCGAGACGACGACCAGTCGCCCGCCGTGCAGCAGCGCGCCCCAGATCTCCCACACGGAGAAGTCGAAGGCATACGAGTGGAACAAGGTCCAGACGTCGCGCTCGTCGAACGGCAGGCTCTCGCGCGTCGCGGCGAAGAGCCGGTTGACGTTGTGGTGGGTGATCTGCACGCCCTTGGGCTGACCGGTCGAGCCCGAGGTGTAGATGACGTACGCCAGATCGTGAGGGCCGTTGACCGCCTCGGGGTCGCGCTCGTCCGCCTCGTCCGTCGGCGTCGTCGCGTCGATCTCGAGCAGGGCCACGTCGGCGGCGTGCCACTCGGCGCGCAGCGACGGCGACACGAGCATCAGCCGCACGCCGGCGTCCTCGAGCATGAAGGCCGCCCGCTCCTTCGGGTAGACGGGATCGAGCGGCAGGTAGGCCCCGCCGGCCTTCAGGATCGCCAGCAGCCCGACCACGACGTCGGCGTCGCGCTCGGCTCGCAGCCCGACGAGCTGGTTCGGCCCCACGCCGGCCTGGCGGAGCCGGCGGGCGAGGCGGTTGGCCAGCGCGTTGAGCTGCGTGTAGCTCAGTTCGATGCGCCGGCCGTCGTCGTGGACGACGGTCAGGGCCGGCGCGCGCGGCGCACGCCCGACCTGCGCCTCGAAGCCGTGGTGCAGCGGCGGCGCCGGCTCGAAGACACGCGGCGGCGGGCCGATCAGGGCCTCGCGCTCCTCCGCGGTCAGCAGCGGCAGCTCGCCGACGAGCTCGCAGCGGTCCTCGGCCAGGGCCTCGAGCACCGTCTGCAGATGGCCGAGCAGCCGCTCGATCACGCCGTCGCTGAAGCGGCTGCGATCGTACTCGGCGCGCAGCAGGACCTGCGGATCGCCGTAGGCGACCAGGGTCAGCGCATAGCCGGTCTGCCCGACATGGTCGAAGTGGCGGTCCTTCCACGCCGGCCCGGCCGCACGCATGCGCCGCGCAAGGGATTCGTGGTCGTAGACGACCAGCGTCTCGAACAGCGGTTGCGGCGGCGCGACCTCGCTGCAGGCCTGGATGCGGGCAAGCGACAGGTGCTCGTGCGGCCGCATCGCGAGCTGCTGCATGCGCACCGTGGCGAGCCACTCGTCGATGGCCTGGGCCGGGTCGATCGTCACGCGCATCGGCAGCGTCGTGATGTACGGGCCCACCGCCGCGCGTCCGTCGTCGGGCAGGCCGTGGCGCATCGAGCGTGTCGTGCCGAAGACGATGTCGCGGCTGCCGCCGTAGCGGTGCAGCAGCAGCGCCCAGCCCGCCAGCAGCAAGGTGTTGACCGAGATCGACGCCGCCTGCGCCCGCGCGGCCAGCGCGGCACCGAGCACGGCCGGCAGGCTGCACTGGCGGGCGCCGAAGCGGCCGCCCGGTGGCTTGCGGGCGGCCGCCGCGGCCGAGAGCTCGATGCCCAGGGGAGTCGGCGAACGGAATCCCTCGAGCAGCGTGCGCCACCAGCGCTCGGCCTCGCCGGTGTCGAGCTTGGCCAGATGCTCGACGAAACCGCGCAGTGGCCGCACCGCCGGCAGCTGCACCTCGCGGCGCTGGCGCAGGCATTCGTAGGCTTCGAAGGTCTCGCGCAGCACGATCGGGAAGGAGCGGCCGTCGAGCAGCACGTGGTGGAAGGTCCACAGGACGGTCCAGGCGGCCTCGCCGACACGGGCGATGAACAGGCGCATCAGCGGCGCCTGCGCGAGGTCGAAGCCGACGGCTCGCTCGCGGGCCGCGAGGTCCAGCAGCCGTGCCCGGATGTCCTGGGGGCTGCTGCCGCGCCAGTCGACCCGCGTGACCGGCAGTTCGACGGCCTCGAGCACCTCCTGCCGCGGTTCGGGAAGCCCCTCCCAGCGCAGACGCGTGCGCAGGACCGGGTGGCGTTCGATCACCAGGTACCACGCGTAGACGTACAGAGCCGGGTCGAGGGTGTGCTGCAGCGAGATGCTGATCTGCTGGATGTCCGTTCCCAGCCCCGGGCCGTCGCGCAGGGCATGCAGGAGCATCCCCGCCTGGGTCGGTGTCAGCTCGTACGCATCGACGACGCGCCCGTGCAGCGCTCGCAACTCGGTCAGCGGCGACACGCGGGGCTCCGTGGCGGGATCGGCAGCGGCAGTTCGGGCATCCGGCTTTCTTCTTCTGGGGACGGCTCGGCCACCGCGGCTGGTGGCCCGCCCGGGCACGTGGCCCGCGCCGGTTCGGCGGCGAGGCACCCCGTGACCCTCGGGCAACCCCTAGAGCATGCAACGGGCGACGCGCGCAGACCACGGATAATGCCCGCATCGGCTCCGCCCCGGACCCGCCTTGCCCGGGGGATTGTGGGCGTGTGTCCCATCGGCGCGACACCCCGCAATTCCAGGCCCGCCACTTTCCCGCAGATGCGCATGAGAACTCTCGCTGTCGTCGGCCTCGGCTATGTCGGCCTGCCGCTGGCCGTCGAATTCGGCAAACGTTACCCGACGATCGGGCTGGACCTGTCCGCCGAGAAGGTGGAGGCCTATCGCCGTCACGTCGACCCCACCGGCGAGATCAGCGGCGACGAGCTGCGCGCCGCGACGATGCTCCGGCCGACGACGGATCCTGCCGCCCTGCGCGAGGCCGACTTCGTCGTCGTCGCGGTGCCCACGCCGGTCGACGAGGCGCACATACCGGACTTCTCGCCGCTGGTCGGGGCGAGCGTCACGGTCGGGCAGAACCTCAAGCGCGGCGCGACCGTCGTCTTCGAGAGCACGGTCTATCCCGGCGCCACCGAGGAAGTGTGCATCCCGCTGATCGAGAAACACTCGGGGCTGCGCTGGAAAACCGACTTCTTCGTCGGCTACTCGCCGGAGCGCATCAACCCGGGCGACAAGGTGCACACGCTGACCAACATCGTCAAGGTCGTCTCGGGCGACACGCCCCGCACGCTGGACGACGTCGCCGAGGTCTACGGCAGCATCATCACCGCCGGCGTGCACCGCGCCTCGAGCATCAAGGTCGCCGAGGCCGCCAAGGTCATCGAGAACACGCAGCGCGACCTGAACATCGCGCTGGTCAACGAGCTGTCGCTGATCTTCCACCGCATCGGCATCGACACGCTGGAAGTGCTGCAGGCCGCAGGCACGAAGTGGAACTTCCTGCCGTTCCGCCCTGGGCTGGTCGGCGGGCACTGCATCGGCGTCGACCCGTACTACCTGACGCACAAGGCGGAGTCCCTGGGCTACCACCCGCAGGTGATCCTCGCCGGCCGGCGCATCAACGACGGCATGGGCAAGTACATCGCCGAGCAGACGGTCAAGCAGATGATCCAGGCCGGGCACGCGGTCAAGGGCGCGGACGTCCTCGTCCTCGGCCTGACCTTCAAGGAGAACTGCCCGGACCTGCGCAACAGCAAGGTCATCGACGTCATCCGCGAGCTGCGCAGCTACGGTTGCCGGGTGCACGTCCACGATCCGGTTGCGCTGCCGGCCGAGGCGCAGCACGAGTACGGCGTGGAGCTGACGCCCTGGGACCAGCTGCCGCGCGCCGCCGCGATCGTCGCCGCCGTCGCGCACGACCGGCTGGTCCAGCGTCCGGTCGACGAGCTGGCCGCCAAGCTGCTGCCAGGTGGCGTGTTCGCCGACGTCAAGTGCAGCGCCGACGCCCCGGCGCTGCGCGAGCGCGGCATTGCGGTGTGGCGGCTGTGAACCCGCTCGCGCGCACGCTCGAGCGCCTCGCCGGGGAGGCGCCGCGCCGCTGGCTCGTCACCGGCTGCGCGGGCTTCATCGGCTCGCACCTGGTGGCCACGCTGCTGCAGGCCGGCCAGTCGGTCACCGGCCTCGACAACTTCGCCACGGGCCATCGGCGCAACCTCGACGAGGTGCGCGACGCGGTCGGGCCGCAAGCCTGGTCGCGCTTCACCTTCGTCGAAGGCGACATCGCCGACGCGCCGGCCTGCCGCTCGATCTGCGAAGGCATGGACGTCGTGCTGCACGAGGCGGCGCTCGGATCGGTGCCGCGCTCGATTGCCGATCCGCTGAGCACGCACCGCGCGAACGCGACGGGCTTCCTGAACATGCTCGTCGGTGCCCAGCAGGCCGGCGTGCGTCGCTTCGTCTACGCGGCGTCCAGCTCGACCTACGGCGATTCGCCGCTGCTGCCCAAGGTCGAGGACGTCATCGGCCGCCCGTTGTCCCCTTACGCGGTGACCAAGGTCCTCAACGAGCTCTATGCCGAGGTCTTCGGGCGTTGCTACGGCCTGCAGACCGTCGGCCTGCGCTACTTCAACGTGTTCGGACCCCGCCAGGATCCCGACGGCGCCTACGCGGCCGTGATTCCACGCTGGGTTGCCGCGATGCTGCGCGGTGACCCCTGCACGATCAACGGCGACGGCGAGACCTCGCGCGACTTCTGCTACGTGGACAACGTCGTGCAGGCGAACCTGCTGGCCGCGCTCACCGACGATGCCTCGGCCGTCGGCCAGGTCTACAACGTCGCGGTCGGGCAGCGCACGACGCTCAAGGAACTCCATGCCGCACTCGCCGCCGAGGTGGCGCGGATCACGCCGGGCCTGGTGATCGAGGCTCCACGGCATGCCGACTTCCGGGCCGGCGATGTCCGGCACTCGCTGGCCGACATCTCGAAGGCCGCCCGGCTGCTCGGGTATGCGCCGACGCATAGCGTCGCACAGGGCATCCTCGCCTCCGTGCCCTGGTACGTGGCGCATGCCCGCCAGCAGGCTTCGGCCTGAGTTGGCCGGAGGTAAGCGCCAAGCCGCCGTTGCGCGTCTGCGCGAGCAGCCGCGGCCTCGAGACGACAGAGGACGCCCGGTCTACGGGGATCGCCGGGCCGCGCCGGATTCCTTCGACGTCCTCGCGGGACGGGCCGGGCGCAACCCGGCGCCGGGAACGCTCAGGCGCTGAACGATGAACCGCAACCGCAGGTCGTCGTGGCGTTCGGGTTCTTGATGACGAACTGCGCACCCTGCAGGTCGTCCTTGTAGTCGATCTCGGCGCCGACCAGGTACTGCAGGCTCATCGCGTCGATCAGCAGGGTGACGCCGTTCTTGACCATCTGCGTGTCGTCCTCGTTGGCGACCTCGTCGAAGGTGAAGCCGTACTGGAAGCCCGAGCAGCCGCCGCCCTGGACGAAGACGCGCAGCTTGAGTTCCGGGTTGCCTTCCTCGTCGACGAGTTCCTTGACTTTCGCGGCCGCGCTGTCGGTGAACACCAGCGGAGCGGGCATCTCGTCGGTGGCAGGGGTCAGGGATTCGGCAACGGCGTTCATCGTGTCCTCGGCTTCTCTTGCAGTGGCGGATGGTCGGGTGGCGTGGCGCGCATCAGGCGTCGTTGGAGGCAGCGAGCGTCAACGCCGGCTTCTCGCCGGCCTTCAGGGGCCGCAATTCGCCGTCGACGACCGCTCCGGGATGCATCTCCAGCAGATCGTAGGTGATGTCGCCGACGATGCGAGCCGTCGGCTGCAACTCGAGCAGCCCCGTGCAGAACACCGGCCCGATGACCTCCCCGACGATGATGACATGGTCGGCGTTGACCTTTCCGACGACCTTGGCTTTGGCACCGATGACCAGCAGGCTCGGCGCCTCGCGCTGGGCGTTCAGGTCGCCTTGCACCTCGCCATCGACACGCAGGCCGTCGGCAAATTCGATCGTGCCCTTGAGCACGATGCCTTCACCGATCAGGCTGCGGATGGGCGGCTGCTTCTTGCGGTTCCAGGGCATCATCGGACGGGCTCTCCTGAAGGCTGACGGAGGCGGCGCACCGGTCAGCCATGTGTCACAGCTTCTGCACGTGCGTCGCGCGGACGTCGCCCCTGGCGTCCAGCAGGCGAACCTGCACGGATCGTACCGCCACTTCTGCCGGATAGCTCATCTCCCCCTCGACCCGGGCGTACTGCCGTACCCGGAGGTCGCCGCGCACCGCATCGGACGCGGGAGTGACCCAGGGTTTTGCCCCCTGCACGCCGTGGAGCACGAACTCGTAGCGCCCGGCAAACTCGGCCGGATCCTTGCCGCTCTGCATCACGAGCATCTGGAACCGCAGCCGCCCCGGCAGGTCAGTGTCGACGCGCAACGCGCGGATCGCCAGGCCCTCGGCGCGCGCCGGCAGCAGCCGTTCGAAGAAGGCGAGGTTGGTGCGCAGCTCCAGCGCCTCCTTCTCGAGCTCGCGTACCGACTGCGCGAGCTTCTCCTGGGCGGCACGCTCGGTCTTCAGCAGGCTCTCGGCGGTATTGGCCACCGACGAGGCGCGCTCGTTCTCGGCGCGCAGCCGATCGACCTCGATCCGCAGGCGGGCGAGCTCCTGCTTGGCATCGACATCCAGACCGGCAATGCCCTTGCCGAACTCGAAGGCCCACAGCGCGAGCGCCGCGGAGAAGCCCAGCGCGAGCGCCGCGACCGCCCAGCGCAACGGCCACGGAAGGTGGCTGCGCACGGTCATCCGCGGCGAACTCACCGACAACCGGCGGCGCAACAGCTTCCAGCGCATGATGCGAGGTGCAGCGCAGACGCAGCGGCGCAGGATCGCGCCGCCGCGGATCGGCCGGCCCGGCCGCCGTCGACGCGGCGTGCCGGACAGGACCGGTCAGCGCTTGCTGAACTGCTTGCGACGGCGAGCGCCGTGCAGGCCCACCTTCTTGCGCTCGACCTCGCGGGCATCGCGGGTGACGAACCCTGCCTGGCTGAGCTCCGGCTTCAGGGCCGCGTCGTAGTCGATCAGGGCCCGCGTCAGGCCATGGCGCACCGCGCCGGCCTGGCCGGATTCACCGCCCCCGTGGACGTTGACCTTGACGTCGAAGGCCTCGCCGTTGTTCGTCAGCAGCAGGGGCTGCTGCACGATCATGATCGAGGTCTGGCGCCCGAAGTACTGGTCCAGCGGCTTGCCGTTGACCTCGATGCGGCCGGTGCCCTTGCGGATGAAGACCCGCGCGACGGAAGACTTCCGACGCCCCGTCCCGTAATTCCATTGTCCGATCATCACCGCGCTCCTGTCAGAGGGTCAGGGTCTTGGGCTGCTGGGCGGTGTGCGGGTGCGACGCACCGGCATAGACCTTCAGCTTCTTGATCATCGCGTAGCCCAGCGGTCCCTTCGGGAGCATGCCCTTGACCGCCTTCTGCAGCGCGCGCCCGGGGTGGCGGGCCTGCAGGTCCTTGAACGCGGTGGCGCGGATGCCGCCCGGGTAGCCGGTGTGACGGTAGTAGAACTTGTCGGTGGCCTTCGACCCGGTGACCCGGATCTTGTCGGCGTTGACGACGACGATGAAATCACCGGTGTCGACGTGAGGCGTGTAGATGGCCTTGTGCTTGCCGCGCAAACGGAGTGCCACTTCGCTGGCGACACGTCCGAGCACCTGATCGGTGGCATCAAGCACAAACCACTCGTGCCTCACCTCGGCCGGCTTGGCGCTGAAGGTCTTCATGAGGGTGGTTCCGGAAAGTGGGACGCCGCCAGGCGTCCCGAGATGGCCGACGGCTCGCGAACCCGAACTCGGCGCCGCCTTTTGCCTGGCGGCCTCGAAGCTGCGGTGGTGGTTTGCGGCCCCGGGTCCTTCTGCCCGCGCATGCTGCTCGCGCAGATTGACCCGCTCTTCCCTGGCCCGAACGGGAAAAGCTGGTAAGTATAGCCCGTTTCGATCGGTCAGAGTCAGGTCTCCAAAGCGGCTGCCGGCCGGCTGTCGAAACCGCCCTCATGTCATCATGCGGGTAAACCCTAGGAGCCTGCATGTCGACGACTCCCCTCCACCCCGACCCCGAGTGTCCGGCGTCCAATCGCGAGCCTGAGCCCGAGACCGAGCTCCAGTGGGTGCCCGTGAAGACGCTGGGCGCCGAGCACCGGGATGCGATCGTCGAGCACCTGCTCGCGCTGCCCCCCGGTGATCGATACCTGCGCTTCGGCCATGCTGCTTCCGACGACCAGATCCGGCGCTACGTCGACAGCCTGGTCCACGAGCGCGACGAGGTGTTCGGTGTGTTCAACAAGCATCTGAAGCTGGTCGCGTTCGCCCACCTGGCCTACCCGCACGAGGGTCCGTGTCCCGTCGCCGAGTACGGAGTATCAGTAAGTTCTCACTTGCGCGGACAGGGTTTCGGAAAGAGGCTTTTCGCCCACGCGGTGCTCCGGGCACGCAACCGTGCTACCGAGATGCTGCAGATCCACGCGCTGGCCGAGAACCAGCCGATGCTGGCCATCGCGCGCAGCGCCGGCGCGACAGTCGAGCGCCATGGCCCCGAGGCCGAGGCCTTGCTGAAGTTGCCGCAGCCCGACATGGCCTCGCGATGGGAGGCGTGGCTGGAGAATCGCGCAGGCGGCATCGACTACAGCGTCAAGCAGCAGACCCAGCGACTTCTTCAAATAAAGTCAGCACTGACTCACCTCAAGTAGTCCAGGGTTTCGACGGGTTTTCCGGGCTTCGACCCGAACGCCGGCCATGCCCAATAGCGACACGGGACGCCGGCGCACGCGGGTCGTCCGGTATCCCGCCGTGGAGGGCCGAACGCGGGGGGTCGAGGCAAGGGCCTCGGCGAGCCAATAATCGGTCGCTTCGCGAGGCGGCCGCTGCCGTCGAGCGGCAGGTCGGTCCCCCACGCATGCAAGAAGCCTTGCCCTGGATCATCGCGCTGGCCGTTCTGGTCGTCGTCGTCGCCGGCATGGCGTTCTGGGTGACGCGCCCCCGCCCGCTGGACAACGTGCCCTTGCCCACCGAGTGGACCGTCGGCCCGCGCACGGTCTTCACGGTCGAGGAACGCCGGGCCTACCGCCTCCTGCGCGAGGCCTTCGCCTCGCATGTCGTGCTGGCCAAGCTGCCGCTCGTGCGCTTCTGCCAGCCGGCGGACGTGCAGGAGATGCGCTACTGGTTCGAACTGCTGGGCAGCATCCACGTGTCGTTCGCGATCTGCACCCCACAGGGCCGCGTGCTCGCCACGATCGACCTCGACGGCGAGCGCCCGGCGTCGCGCCGCACGCAGCAGATCAAGCAGAACGTGCTGGCCGCGTGCCGCATCCGCTACCTGCGCTGCACCATCGACCACCTGCCCTCGGCCGCCGAATTGCAGATGCTGCTGCCGTCGCCTCCGGGCGCTCCAGCCGAGGCCCTGCCGGTCGTGCGAGCCTCGGCACCCCCGCCCGAAGCCGCCACGGACCTCGCCGGTCCGATCGGCACGGCCCCCGGGTTCGCCGCGGTCGAGCCGTCCGCCGAGCCCCCGGCGGCCCTGGTTCGCCGGGCCCCGCCGTCGCCGGCCGTGCCCCAGGTCGTGCACGACGTGCGGCCGGCCGACACGCGGCCACGCAAGGTGCGCAAGCCCCTGTGGCAGGACTCCGGCCTCTTCCAGGACTCGTTCTTCGGCATCGACAACCTGCGCGACGCCGGCCCGCAGAGCGAGTCGGGGGCGGCACTGGGCGAGGCCTTGCGCGGCCGGGGCGGTGCGGCGCCGGTTCCGGCGATTTCCGCCGATCCGGCCCAAGGCATGCTGGAATCGGAACTTGCGAAGCTCAAGCGACCCGGTCCCCGTTGAACTCCGGCCACCCCCGTCCCTCGTCACATCTCGCCGACCCGTCAGCACCCGATGCGCCGGCCCCGTTCGCGGGCCTGACGCCCGATGTCGCGCTCGACGCGCTGGCCGCCGTCGGATTCGACGGTGACGGCCGCCTGACGCAGCTCAACTCGTTCGAGAACCGCGTGCTGCAGGTGATGCTCCTCGACGGCAGCGCGGTGATCGCCAAGTTCTACCGACCGGCTCGCTGGAGCGACGAGCAGATCGCCGAGGAACACGCCTTCTCGCTCGAGGCCGCGGCCGAGGAGGTGCCCGTCGTCGCCCCGCTGCGCCTGCGCACGCCCCGGCAGGGCCTCGGCGTGCGCCTGTGCGACGCCGCGCCCGGCACGCTCGCCGTTCACGAGACACCCAGCGGCAGCTGGCGCTTCGCGGTATGGCCGCGACGCGCCGGTCGCTCGCCCGAACTCGAGGATCCCGAGGTCCTGCAGGGGCTGGGCCGCTGCGTGGCGCGGCTGCACCGGGTCGGCGAACGCGCAACCTTCCGCCACCGTCGGCACCTGCACCCGCTGGAGGATGCGCGTGTCGCCATCCGCGCGCTCGAACGCGGCCAAGCCGTGCCCCCGGACCAGTCGACAGCCTGGGATGCCGTGTGCACGCAAGCCCTCACTTACCTGGAACGCGTCACGAAGGCTCAGCCGACGGCCACCCAGCTGCGGCTGCACGGCGACTGCCACCCCGGCAATCTCCTCTGGCGGGATGGCCACCCCAACCTCGTCGATCTCGACGATGCCTGCACCGGCCCCGCCGTGCAGGACCTGTGGATGCTGCTGTCCGGCGATCCCGATGCCGCCCGCGAACAGCTCATGCGCTTGCTCGCCGGCTACGAGCAGGTGCGCCCCTTCGATCGTCGAGAGACCGGGCTGATCGACGCGCTGCGGCTCTCCCGGATGCTGCGCCACAACGCGTGGGTCTGGCAGCGCTGGACGGACCCGGCATTCCCGATGGCCTACCCGGACTTCGGAAGCTCGAGTTACTGGGGACAGCAGATCCTGCAGCTGCGCGAACAACTGGCCCTGGCCGAGGCCGGCTGAGCCCTCACCTGCCCCGCGTGCCAGCGGGCTGCGGGCCCTGTGCGGCTCAGGCCGCGACCAGCAGCCGGTTCACGCGCTGCACGTAGGCCGCCGGGTCGTCGAGCTGGCCGCCCTCGGCGAGCATCGCCTGGTCGAACAGGATGTGCGCCAGGTCGTCGAACTGCTCCGAGGTCTCCAGCCGCTTCAGCAGTGCGTGCTGCGGATTGACCTCCAGAATGGGCTTGCCGGCCGGCGCCTGCTGGCCCGCCTGCTTGAGCAACCGCGCGAGGTGCGCGCTCATGTCGTGTTCGTCGACGACGATGCACGCCGGCGAGTCGACGAGCCGCGAGGTCGCGCGCACGTCCTTCGCACGGTCGGCCAGCGCCGTCTTCAGCCGCTCGAGCACCGGCTTGAAGGCCTCGGCCGCAGCCTCGGCCTCCTTCTTCTCGGCCTCGTCCTGCAGCTGGCCCAGGTCGATCGCGCCCTTGGCGACGCTGCGCAGCGGCTTGCCCTCGACCTCGTGAAGGTGCGACAGCATCCACTCGTCGACGCGGTCGGTCAGCAGCAGCACCTCGATGCCCTTCTTGCGGAAGATCTCGAGCTGCGGGCTGTTCTTCGCCGCGGCCAGCGAGTCGGCCGTGACGACGTAGATCGCCTCCTGGCCTTCCTTCATGCGGCTGATGTAGTCGGCGAAGGAGACGCCGGTCTCGGCCTGCGTCGACGCGAAGCGCAGCAGCTTGGCGAGCCGCTCCTGGTTCGCGTGGTCCTCGCCGATCCCCTCCTTGAGCACCGCCCCGAACTCGCTCCAGAAGGCCGCGTACTGCTCCTTCTGGTTCTCCGCCAGATCCTCGAGCATCGACAGCACGCGCTTGGTCGAACCCTCGCGGATGGCCTTGACGTCGCGACTCTCCTGCAGCAGCTCGCGGCTGACGTTCAGCGGCAGGTCCGACGAGTCGATCACGCCCTTGACGAAGCGCAGGTACACCGGCATCAGCGCCTCGGCGTCGTCCATGATGAACACGCGCTTGACGTACAGCTTGACGCCGCCGCGCTTGTCGCGGTTCCACAGGTCGAACGGGGCCTTGGCCGGCACGAACAGCAGCTGCGTGTACTCCGTGCGGCCCTCGACGCGGTTGTGCGTGTAGGCCAGCGGATCCGCCGAGTCGTAGCTGATCTGCTTGTAGAACTCGTGGTACTCGCTCTGCGGGATGTCGGCCTTGGGCCGGGTCCACAGCGCCGCGGCCTTGTTGACGGTCTCCCAGGTGTCGGTGACGACGTTCTTCTGCTGCTCGCTGTTCCACTCCTCCTTGCGCATCAGGATCGGCAGCGAGATGTGGTCGGAGTACTTGCCGATGATCGAGCGCAGCTTCCAGCTGCGCAGGAAGTCGTCCTCGTCGGCACGCAGGTGCAGGATCACGTCGGTGCCGCGCGCCTCGCGGGTGATCGCCTCGGTGTCGAACGCGCCGGAGCCGTCGCTGCTCCAGCGAACGCCCTGCTCGGCCGGCAGCCCGGCGCGGCGCGACTCGACGGTGATGCGGTCGGCGACGATGAAGCCGGAGTAGAAGCCCACGCCGAACTGGCCGATCAGGCTCGCGTCCTTCTTCTGGTCGGCCTGCAGCCGGGCGACGAACTCGCGCGTGCCGCTCTTGGCGATCGTGCCGAGGTGGGCGACGGCCTCGTCGGCGCTCATGCCGATGCCGTTGTCGCGGATCGTCAGCGTGCGCGCCTCGGGGTCGACGAGCACGCGGATCTCCAGCGTCGTGTCCTCGGCCAGCAGCTCGGGGCGGTCCAGCGCCTCGAAGCGCAGCTTGTCACAGGCGTCGGAGGCGTTGGAGATCAGCTCGCGCAGGAAGATCTCCTTGTTCGAGTAGAGCGAATGGGTGACCAGGTGCAGGATCTGCTGCACCTCGGCCTGGAAGGAATGCGTGGTCTTGTTCATCTCGGTTGTCGCCAGCGTCTCGGATGGTCGTCCTGGAATGGGCCGCCGGCGGGGCGGACCCCGTCAGGCGGACGGCAGCCCGACCGGGCGCCGCCGTGCGGATATCTGGGGGCTGGTGTCAGGACTTCAATGGCCGGCGGCGGAACCGTGAACGATTCCCGCCCGGTCGCTGGACGCGCGCAAGTCGCGGCGGCCGGTGCCGATACCGTGTTCGAGGCAGCGGGAGCCGGCAGCGCACAGGCCGGCCACCCGCTCCGCACAGACGGAACCGGCATGGCTGCATCGCCCGCACATCGATACCCCGAGGACCCCGCGCGCTGCGCCGAGATCCTGCGCATGGCGGTGCCGCTGATGGCGCGGCAGGCCGCCGGAGCGCATCCGATCGCCTATGCCGTCTGGTTCGAACACCTCTCCGGCCGCAACCCGCGGCTGTCCGAGGCGGTGACCGCGCTGACGCAGAACGGCCGCGTGCTCGACGAGGAGACGACCGCCCGGCTGCATGCCGAGCACGTGGCCGAACTCGACGAGCGTACCGCCCTGAAGCTCGGCGACGACCTGCGCAGGGTCATCGGCGACATGACCCGCTCGGCCAGCGAAGCCGGCGAACGCACCGACCGCTTCGGCAACGCGCTGGACCGCCTCACCGGCGAAGGCGCGAGCCCGGGCCAGCTCGCCGACGCCTGCGCACTGATCGAGCTGTCCGCGCAGACGCGGCTGATGCGCGAGGCCGTCGTGCAGCTGCAGGCCCGGCTGGACGAGAACCGCCGGGAGATCGAGCACCTGCGCAGCGAAGTCGACCGCGCCCGCAACGAGGCTTTCGTCGACGGACTGACCGGGCTGCCCAACCGCCGCGCCTTCGATTCGCTGCTGGCCGCCGCCATCGGTTGCGCCGGCCGTGCGCCGTGCCTGATCGTGGCCGACATCGACCACTTCAAGCGCATCAACGACACCTACGGGCACCTGTTCGGCGACACCGTGCTGAAGGTCATCGCACAGGCGCTGCTGGCCTGCGTGGCTGCTCCGGCGAGCGCGGCGCGCGTCGGCGGCGAGGAGTTCGCGATCCTGGCACCCGGCCTGACACCGGACGGCGCCCGGCAGCTCGCCGACCGCGTGCGCCTGACCGTGGCCGGCAGCCGCATCAAGCGCAAGACCAGCCACGAGCCGATCGGGCAGGTCACGATGTCCTTCGGCGTCGCCGCCTGGCGACCGGGCCAGAGCCTGGACGACTGGTTCGAGCACGCCGACCGGGCGCTGTACGTCGCGAAGGCCACCGGCCGCAACCGCGTGTGCCTGGCCGACGATTGCCCCGCCGGGGCATCGGCGGCGTCGCCGGCCTGAGCAACCGACGCGGGCGGCAGCGGCCGCCTGCGCGGGCCGGGGGACACGCGGCTGCTAGGCTTGCGTCTTTGCGCCGGAGGGACGCCATGCACCTGGCCGAACCACGCGTCGCCGACAACGAGGCCGGCAGCGCCCTTGCAGACGACCGCGCACGCCCGCGGCCGCATCGCGAGGCGCCTGGCAGGGCGCCGCGGCCGTGATCCCCGCGACCGAGCTCTCCCCGGCCGCGCTGCGCTTCGGAAGCGGCCAGTCGGTGCGCCGCATCGAGGACGCGGCGCTGGTCACCGGGGCCGGTCATTACACCGACGACCTGCGGCGCGACGGCCTGCTGCACCTGGTCTTCGTGCGCTCGCCGCATGCACACGCGCGCATCGTGGCCGTCGACACGGCGGCCGCACGGGCGACCGACGGCGTGCGCGCGGTGATCACCGGGGCCGACCTGGTCGACGCGGGCGTCAAGCCGCTGGCGGGC
>ERZ761602.5279-NODE-5279-length-15467-cov-3.648521_pt1 | contig 15467 bp, 13 predicted proteins | sample MGYA00512165_ERZ761602 | MGnify/ENA primary metagenome ERZ761602 (study PRJEB28899, sample SAMN02445085) | bioreactor sludge metagenome | biome: EBPR sludge; isolation source: Thorneside wastewater treatment plant | place: Australia: Brisbane, Thorneside...
GGACGCGAGATCCTTTTGGCGGCGCGCTTCAAGCGATTCGGCCAGGGCGAGGGAAGACGTTTGAGAACCCGCCCAAACCTGCCGCACGGCCTCCATGGAAATCACCTGCGCGAGCGCCTGTTGTTGGGCGGGGGTCCAGTGCGCGAACTCGGCGGGCGGCGGCAGTTCGACCGGCTCCGGCAAATCCGCCGGTTGAGCGGCTCGCGCCGTTTCGATGGCTTGCGCCAGCACCGGTTCTCCCGCGAGGTATTCCCGCACCGCTTCGATGACTTCGGCCACCGTCGCGGCCGGCGGCTCAACGGCCGGTTCCGGAGCCACGGGGGCCGTTGCAGGCAGGGTCACGGGAACGGTTGAAGGCAGGGTGACGAATTGCACTTCCACCTCCGGGCTCAGACTGTCCGGCGGCGTGCCCACCGCTTCGGAGCGGTTGATTTCATTCCACTCGCCGGTCTTGTCGCGAAAACCCAGCACGGCGAAATAGCGGCCGCCCCCCTTGCCGACGTGGGCGAACCAGCTCCGCGATTCCGGATGCACGTGAATCTCGGTCAGACAACTCGTCGCATCCTCGGCATCGAAGATGCGCAGGATCAGATGGCCGTCGCGGGAAAGGCGGTTGTACTCGTGCAACTGCGTATTGTCCAAATCCCAGTGCGCGTAGAGCCACTGCGGGTCGCGCGGCACCAGCCAGAGCTTGCGCGTGCCATACGCCTCGGGCAAAGCCGGCTCATCACCGGTCGCGGCTCCGGTGCGGGCTGCCTGACCGAGCGCGTAGCGGGAACCGGGACCGCCCGGTTGTGCGCCGGGAGCGTGATCGCCCTCCAGCAGCAACGCGGGAATCTCCAACGTCAGTTTCTTCTTTGGGGACTGCGGCATCGCCGGCAGTTCAATCAACGCCTTCGCGGGTTTGGCTGCGACCGGTTTGGCGGATTTCGCGGTCGGACGAAGCGGCACCTTGGCCGGTTTGCTTGCGACCGCAACTTTCGTCGGTGTCGCCGGCTTTGCGGTTGCGTTGGCAGACTTGGTCGTCGTGACCGGCGTTGGTTTGATCGGCGCAGGTTTGAGGGCAACGGCCGGCTTGACCGGTGCAACAGCAGCGGGGGCCACCACCGGTTTGTCAGTGTCAGATGACTTTGCAGACGTTGTGGTCTTTGGGGTCTTAGCCGTGGCCGCAACCGTCTTTGTGCCGGTTCCGCGGCTTGGCGAAAGGGATTTGTGAATGATCGGCCGGACTGCGACCGGTTTCTTTGCACTGGAGGTTTTGACCTTGGCACCCGCCACCTTGATCACCGCTTTCGAGACCGGTTTGGGCGCGGGCTTGGGAGATTTCTTCGGCGCGGCTTTTGCCCGGATGCCGGCTGCTGACTTCTTTGATGTCGCGCCGGACAGCACCTGCTTGCTCACCGGGCTGACGGCCTTCACGGGACCGGCTTTCGAGGATTTAACCGCCTTGGGGGAAGGTTTCTTCTTCGCGGCGGTCTTGGGCGCGGACTTGGGGACAGGCTTTGCCGGGACCGCTTTCTTTTTGGCCGGTGCTTTCATGAGGCTACGGAATCGTTCGGGCGCAACGCAGTGTGGTGTGGCTCCACACGAGCGGAGCGTAGGCCGCGCAACCCGGCCCAGCAATGGTTTTATTGCCAAGCTCACCAACGCCAACGCCCGGCTTCAGCGGGGAACGTGCTGGGGCTGCCGCTTCTCCAAGGCGCTCCACAGCGCTGACAACGGCGGCAGTTCCGGCGCGACCGGAGTGCGGTCCGCGTAGATCATGCCGGTGTAAATTCCCGCCAACCGCCGGATGCCGTCGCTCAGTTCCGGGTAACGGTTCATCAGGTTCTGCGCGAACTCTGTCGCCGTGCTCTCCGGTGCCCGCGCGGCTCCCCGCTCGGCGGCCCAGACTTCCAGCGCTTCGTACGTCCGCCGCACGGCGATGGCGGGATCAACCGCCTCGCCCGCTTGAAAGGGATTGGTCAGATCGGCAAAGCGAATTGCCGGCTGGGCGGAAACAACTCCTGTGTTACTGGCTTTCTGCCCTCGTTGTCGGGCCTTCGCTGTGGATTGAAACAACCCACGCAACGACGCGATCAGCTCCTGAATGGCCTCCACGATCTCCCGCCAATGGCGGATCACGACGTAGAGAATCACGCAGCCAACCAGCGCCCAGCCGAGCCAGCGCAACCAGTCCGGCGGCGGCGGAAGCTGGAGGGCCGGACGGCTCTGTCCGCCGGGTTCATTCGTCTCACGATCCTGCAAACCGCCACCTTGCTCGCCCTCGACCGGTTGCTCTTTCGTCGGGCCGGCTTTCGATTCTTCCTCCGAATCGCCCTCGCTGTCCGCAGGCTGATCGCCCTCGCCGGCTTCCGTGGATTCCTTGTCCGCGTTCGGATCGTTCAGCGTGGACTGTTCATCCAGTTGCCGGCCGGGCAGGTTGGAATTGGCCGTGCCCGACGACGCGAACGTGACGGGTCGCGGCAGGATGAAGCTGAACAACAGCACCGCCAGCGCGATGATCGCGCCGACCCCGATCCAGGTGCCGGCGATCGCGGCGGGCATTTTCAACCGCCGTTGCCGGAGATAACGCCGCAGCCCAAGAAAGCTTGTGAGCAACAGCAGCCCGGTCGCAGCCGCGAGATACACCACCAGCAGGAGCAGGCCCGGACTGCCGGCACCCGTGCGTGCCAGCGCCGCCTGCCCAAATCCGAACAACGGCAGCGCGGCGAGCGAGAAATAGATGATCCACAGGCCATGCGCGTGCGGTTGGCCACTGCGGCCGGTGCGATTCAGGAAGAGCCGCTGCCACCAGATTGACCTCGCCGGCTTGCGTTGAGCGGTTTCAATGTGCGTCACCGCAACGTCGGCACGGGTTTCATTGCCGGCCGTTTCGTCGATGCCCGCGACACCCAGCAATCCTTCGCCCGACGCGTCTTCTTTGTCGTCGATCAGTGTGCAATCCCAGACGAGCTTGTTCGTACACCACCAGATCAAACCCAGCAGCAGCCAGCCAGCGGGCGGCATCGCGAAGAACTGGTTGATCATGATCGCCACCGCGCCGCCGAGGCCGAGCGCGAACAAACCCGCATAAGCCGGCGTCCGCTCGATCGCGATCCGCGAGATGCCCACCATGCCGATCACGAACCAGAACAGCGTCCAGCGCAACCGCAACGCGTGTTCGCCGCGATACACGAGGTCCTGCGCGAACCAGACGAGCGCGCCGACCATGACCATGATCAGCAACGGTGCCGCGCCAGCCGCGATGTAATCCGCCGCCGTGGGCAGTTCGTCTGTGCGGTCAAACGAGCGTTTGGGTTTTCGATTCATTCGTGTTTCACGAAGCGCGTCCGGCCGGTGCTCAGTGGAGTGATGGAGTTTTGGAGTCGTGGAGTGACTGAGCCGCCCCGACTCCAACGCTCCACCATTCCATCGCTCCATTCCCTCACACCGCCACCAAACTTTCCGCCCGCAGTTCCGCCAGGGCTTCGCGGCTGTCGATCGGCCGGAAGTCGATGCCTTCGCCTAGCAACAACGCCGCCCACTCGGGCGGTTGCGCCCAGTCGCGATACTCACGGACGTCGCGCGTCACAACCACCGCCGTCACCGCGTAACCCGAGCGCCGCAGCTCGCCCAGTGCCCGTGCGCTGTCGCGGGTCAGCGAGGACAGGATCGCCACCACGCTCGCGTCGCGCGGGATGCGGCTCGCCGTCTCGTGAATCATCGTGTCGAACGTGAACCCGTCCGTCTGCTCCAGCCGCGCGAGCGTCTCGTGCAGCCGCTCGACCTGCTCGGGACCGCGCTGTGGTGGAATGACGATGGGTTCGAGCCGTTCGTTGGGCGGCCGTTCGGCAAACTTGTTGAGCGCATCCGCCCGGGTGGTCCACGCCGCGCGCCAGCCTTCGGTCCGAATCCGCTCGGCGGCATCGCGGCCGTTCGTGACCAAGCCGACCTGTTGACCCAGTTCGAAGACCGCATTGGCCAGCGATGCGGCGGCGGTGATTGCCAGGTCCTCGGTCCAGAAACTTTCCGAACCGGTGAAACTCTGCCGGTGAAAATCGAGCAACAGCGTCGCGCCCGCCACGCACGAAGGTTCATAGACCTTGCTGTGCAACGAACCGGTCCGCGCAAACGCCCGCCAGTGAATGCGGCTCAGCGGATCGCCCGCCTGATAGGGTCGCACCCCCGCGATGCGCGTCGGATCTTCGAAGAGCCGGTGCGTCATGCGGATCTCGCCGAGCGGCCGGCGCGACGCGATGTCGTAGCCCCGCAGCGGCACGATCTCGGGGAAGACCAGCACATGCACCGGCGCGGACAACACGCGGTAGCGCCGGTGCAGTCCGAACAGATCGCCGCTCTCGATCAGCAGCGGACCAAACTGATGATAACCCCGCGTGAGAAACTCGACCGTGTAACGAATCGTCCGGCGCTCGCGCGCCTTGAGCCGCGCAATGAACGTCGTGCGCCCCGTGAGGTTCAGGCGGAGCGGCGGCTTCAAGGCATCCAGCGGGAAGGCCTCCTCGATGATAAGCCACGGCACGGCGAACCGGCTGTGATTGATCAGTTCGATGACGATGGTGGACTTCTCGCCGACGTTCGCCGTCGTGGTTGAGCAGGTGCGCGTGGCGGCGACCTTGGCGGTCCACTCCCGCGTCATGAACCGGCTGATCAACAACACGCCGAGCAACACGTACATCGCGAACACGAGCAGTTCGAGGCGGAGCAGCAAACCCACGCCCAGCAGCAACACCGCGATGACAAACCATTTCATGCGTCAGCCGGTAGGGCGGTGCTGCCGCGCCGCCGTGAATTCCCATCGAATGCACGCGCGGGCATCACCAGGCGACAAGCCTGACAGTTACGCGAATTCCGCGAAATAGCGCCAATTCGCGGAATTCGCGTCACCGGTTTGCGCCTTGTTGAATTGGTGTCCATTCGTGTCGATTCGTGGTTCAATCCAACCACTTTGGCTCATACCCGTTTCTCCGGCATTACCGGCACTGCGACCTGGTGCAGAATCTGCCGGATGATTTCCGGTGCGGTGATCTTCCGCAGCCGGCTCTCGGGCTGGATGATCAACCGATGCCCGAGGATGTGCGGCGCGACTTCCTTGATGTCGTCGGGCAGCACGTAGTCGAAGCCCTGCAAACCCGCGTACGCCTGCGCCGCGCGCATGATCGCCGCGGACGCGCGCGGACTCGCGCCCAGCCGCACGGACGGATGTTCGCGCGTCGCGTGGACGAGTCGCACGATGTAATCGCGCACGAGCGGATGCACCATGATCTCCTTGACCGCCTGTTGCGCGGCGAGCAGTTCAGCGGCGGTGGAGACGGCTTCCAGCGTATCTATGGGATGCCGTTTCTGGATGCGTTCGAGCATGGCCGCCTCATCCTGCAAGCCGGGATAACCAAGGCTCATTTTGATCAGGAAGCGGTCGAGTTGCGCCTCGGGGAGCGGGAACGTGCCCTCGTGATCGATCGGGTTTTGCGTGGCGATCACGAGGAACGGGGCTTCGAGCAAATGCTCCACGCCGTCCACGCTGACGCGGCGTTCGGCCATCGCTTCGAGGAAGGCCGCCTGCGCGCGCGGTGTGGCGCGGTTCACTTCGTCCGCCAGCACGATCTGCGCGAAGACCGGTCCCGCGCGAAACTCGAAATGCGTGGTCTGCGGGTTGAACACCGAACTGCCGGTGATCTCGCTCGGCAACAGGTCGGGCGTGCATTGGATGCGCTTGAACGAGCAATCCACGCTGCGGGCCAACGCGCGGGCGAGCATCGTCTTGGCGACGCCGGGCACGTCTTCGAGCAGGATGTGGCCCTCCGCCAGCCACGCAACGAGCGCGAGTTGCACGGCTGCCTGCTTGCCGACGATGACCTTTTCGACGTTGTCGAGAATGCGGTTCCCCAGTCGCTGGATCTCCGTCGAGGTTTCGGCCATTGCCGTGTTCTCGCGCGTCTGCTTTTTGGGAATGCGGATGAGTGGGCCCGTGTCCGTGCTCAAGTTGGTGAGCTGGCCACAGACCGGGCAGGCGATCTCCTGGCCGGCCATCTCGGTTGGGAACTCGATGGGTTGTTCGCAGTGGGCGCAAAGGCAGCGTTGCATGGTGAAGTCTTGGACACAGTGACCGCAGTTTGGTGCCAAGCCAAGTTTGGAGAAGGCAATTGTCGGGATTGGAGCGCGGGTGTCCGCAGGATCACCCGCGGCGGAAAAACAATTTGACGGACCTTCCGGCGAACTCTATTTATATCCGCAACGGATATAAACGCGAACATGCCCCGCTCCGCTCCCAGTCCCGAGTCGTTCCTCCCGCTCACCCCGGCCGTGTTTCATCTGCTGCTGTCGCTGGTGGATGGCGAACGGCACGGTTACGCCATCATGCAGTCCGTTGAGGCCTCGACTGATGGCGAAATGAAAATGGGGCCGGGCACGCTTTACGGCACCATCAAGCGCCTGCTGGCCGCCGGTTTGATCGAGGAATCCGAGGCGCGACCCGATCCCGAGCTGGATGACGAACGCCGCCGCTACTACCGCCTCACCGACCTCGGCCAGCGCGTGCTGGGCCTGGAAAGCCGGCGGTATCAACGACTCGTCAAGCTGGCGCAAAACCACGGCCTGGTCCGCGCCCTAACCTGAGCAACTCATGAAACCCCATCAACAACTGCGCCGCGTCAAAGCTTCCGAACGCTGCTACCACTGGCTCATCTGGTTTTACCCGACGCCGTTCCGCGCGGCCTTCGGGCAATCCATGCGACAGGTCTTCCGCGACCAGTGCATCGATGTTGCCGAACGAAAGGGCGGCTGGGGACTGACAGCGCTGTGGTTGCGGACGCTGCTAGACTTCGCGTGGACGTGTCCGAAGGAGCATGTCGTGGCCCTGCCGACGCTGCCCCGCCGGCTCTGGGAGGATGTGTTGCGACCATCGGGATTCTATCCGGCTTTGATTGCGGCCGTGTGCTTTCTGATCATCGTGGCGGTAACTTTTCTCCAGCCGCAGCGCTATGCGAGCACGGTGACCCTTGAAGTGAAGAAAACGCCCAACGCCAGCGATGGGGCCGAGGAGTTCGATCCTTATTTCCTGCAGACTGAGTTTGAAAAGATCGGGTCGAAAGCGGTCCTCTATCCGGTGATCAAAGCTTTGAGCCTCCAAGAGTACTATGGGTTTCCCTCAAGTGCGGAAATGACTCCACCTTACCGGATGTCCAACGAAGAAGCCTATCGTGCCTTGCGCGGCAATTTGCGAATCAGTCAGGTACGACACACCGAGTTGATCAACGTGACCGTTTTCGATGAGGAGCGCTCGTCGGCCAAGTTTATCGCCAATGAGATTGCAGCCAGCTATCTCAAATGGCGGTTGGATGATACTATTGCGAGTCTGTCGCGTTCCCAGGGCATTGCTCCGGATCAAGCCTCGCCAACATTTGATGTTCCGGCTCCGAGTGACGGTCGCAGCCAGCCGATTCAATTGTCCGATTCGATGCTCGCAGATCTTCGAGGGGGCAAAATCATCAACCCCGCCGAGGAAGCTTTGCGCCCGGCGCGGCCAAACCGTTACTTGAACATCCTTCTCGGCGGCATTGCAGCGGTGGTCGTTGGCGCATTCACCTTGTTCGTCCTCTGGTTGATCCGTCGCTTGCGTGGCCGCGAGACTTTGCCCGCCTGAGCGCGAAAGGCAGGGCCGGCCTCTCCGAACCGTCCCCCCAACGTGGGTCGGCGCTTCCAGCCCGACCATGAGGCGCACGCATCGGCGGAGGGCTCTGAATTTTCGGGATGGCTATCCGGCGTGCGGCGGCCGGTTTGGAAAACCGGCCCTACCTTTGAGGAGACCTCAGCAAAAGTTGTCATCGCGCACGGAGCGCATGGAGCGCGGAGCCTTGCTCCGCGATTCCATGGCGCTATTCGAGCGGAGCAATGCTCCGCGCTCCGGCATTTGGGACTTTTGCAGAGACCTCTTGAGACGTTTCAACGGTCCGCCGGCTCGGGATAACTCCACACCCAGTCGCCTTCATCGCGTTGCCAGGTTTTGCCATCCCGGACTTCCCTAAACGCCGCCTGACCGCCGTCGTCGGTGCCATTCACGCCAATCGAGTAGAGTGTGAACTTGCCATCCGCCAGTCGATAGCGCAGGGGCTGGCCGTCCATGATGTCGTGGGGCACCGGAGTCAGATAGTCCGGCACGAGTTCCGCTAGTGTGGCGGGATAACTGCCGTGGGCAAGTCGATGCCGTTCCAGCGCGCAGGCAATGACGGCTTGATCGAGGCTCGTCTGCGCATAGGCGAATCGTTGGGCGGCTTTGCCCACGGAGGGGAGGACCAATCGAGCCAGGAAAAGCTTCATGTCCCCTGCGATCAAGTCTTCGATCTCAGCCTGGTAGTCATTGATCTTGGCGCCATGATAACGCCGCGTAACCGGATCAATCGCCGGCAGAGAGTAGTCGGTGTGCAAACGCGCAATCACCGTCTTGTTGTAAACGTACCAACCCTTTGGCGCGTGATTGCCGATCAACATCCGCAAATCTGGTTCGTTCGAAGATCCATCCGGTGCGCCCAACGCCTGAAGATTACGATCGCGTTCGGCTATATCGCACAGATCTATTCCGAAGATGCGCTCGCCACGCATGCTGGCTTGGTAGGCATTCAGCATGTCGATACCCGCCAACCGGTCCTGCAACGATTGAATTTGGTCAGCCGTCCACACCCGGTTCGCGAGTCCTTCCCAGATCGCTTGCAACGCGAAGTCGATAATGTTCTGTCGCACGATCTGTGAAACCAGGACGGGCTCGCGAATGGTTGCGTCGGCCAGTCGCAACGAAGTCATAATGTCCATCAAGGCAGGACCTGGCTCGCCCGCATCAAGTCGTGCGAAAGCCCGCAGGCTGAACAACCGGCCCAGCCGCTTGAGTTCGCTGAGATGCGGAAGCAGCGCGCCAACGTTGTCCTTATAGCGCACTGGGAACTGCGACTGCGGACGCTGCGCAGCGATCTCGACTTCCGCCAGTTCCGATTCCTTCAGAGCGAGATATTGACGCAGAACCCCAAACGATTGGTTGGTGTGGAGCGGTCCTCCCAATTCGGCTTCAAGGGTAGCCAGTTCAGTTTGGTTCCATTTGATCCGTGCCCGCTCGCTCAGTTGCCACTGGCCGTGAGTGGCAATGCCGACTGGTGGCACCGGCTGCTCTCGCTGCACTTGCTGCTCCTGCCAGAGCCGCCAGCGTTCCTTGCCGGTTGCCGGGTCAACGGTCTTGTCGAACGCGCCCAGAAAGAACGGCGTCATCGCGAAGTTCTCCTCCTCCGGCGGCATCGGTGGAACGAGTTCGGCGAACGACAGCGGCTCACCCTGGGCGCGCAGTTGATCGCGAACTTCCTTCCAGACCCGCGCGCCGCGCCAGTTCTCGATCGCGTAAAAAAGCGCCAGCAGGGTGATCAAGCCCAGGGCGGTGAACCCGAGCGCCTTCCAACAGCGCCGCGAACTCAGCACGCGATGAAGCAATGGGAGATGCCGTTGAAAGGCCGACGGCGGGGAAGTGGTTTGATCATTCATACAAAAGCGGTGTTGAGGTGACGGGCGTCCCGGCGAATGCGGCCGGCATCGCTGCGGGGACCGGGTTTGGTTTCGAGGTTCGTTGAATCGTCTCCGGCTTCCTCATCGAAGAGCAACGCGGCGAGTTGCGCGCGGTTCTCCTGAAGACCCGCGAAAAACTGCGCGGAGTCAGTCGGAGCGCTGGCGGTGACGCTGGTACCCATTTCGCGTTCGGCGGCCAGATTCAAGCCGAGGATCACGCACCACACCGCCGCCAACCCGCTCCACGCCGCGCGTTGAAAATTGAGCCGCGCGCGCAGCGTCACAAGCCAGTTCGAGGTGTCATTCTGACGCGGGCGAATGATCGCCTCACCCAGCTCCTTTCGAATCACGCGTTCGCGTAGCTGGTCCAGCGCGGGCGATTGCTGGCGGTGGCGTTCGAGCAGGAGGTCACGCGGGGTTTTCATGGTCTGAATTCGGGTGCGAGTTGTTGACGGAGTTTCTGGCGGGCGTGGTGCAGGCGCGATTTGACCGTTCCCAACGGAACGCCGGTGATGCCGGCAATTTCGGCCAGGTCGAAGTCCTCGAGATAATGCAACAGGACGACCGCGCGGTGCTCGTCGGGCAGCAGGTCGATCGCGGTGAGGAACAGTTCCTTTTGCTCGGCAGATAGCAGTTCTTCGGCGGGATTCTCCGCGTCGGATGCGAGGTCGGATTCCAGCACCGCGTCGAGCGATTCGACCGGGTGAACTTTCCGCCAATGTTCCTGCCCAAGCTGGTGGGACATCCGAAACAGCCAGCCGCCGAACTTCGCGTCCTCGCGCAGCGTGCCGAGGTGCCGGACGGCCTTGACGAAGGTCTCCTGCACGAGATCGAGGCTGGTTTGTTCATGGCGCGTCAGTTCCTGCACGTAGCTGTAGAGCGGGAGCTGGTAGCGATGGAACAGGGCATCCCAGGCGGCCGGATCACCGGCCCGGGCTGCTGCGACCGGCAACTGTTCGTCTTTCGCCACCAACGGCATTTATACCAGGGAGAATGCGGCCAGCGAGAAAAGGTTCACGGGAAAATGCCGGCAACGGCAAATGAAACAGGGAAATCAGGCAGGAACACGAATTTCACGAATGGGCACGAAGTGGCGGAGGTAGGGCCGGTCTCACCGAGCCGTCCATCCAACGTGGGTCGGCGCTTCCAGCCCGACCGTGAGGCGCACATACTGGCAGAGGGCTTTGATCTTTCGGAATGACCCATCCGGGACCGGCGGCCGGCTTGAAAAGCCAGCCCTCCCTTTGAGCCCGTCAACGATCCGCAGCTTCGGGATACTTCCACACCCAGTCGCCGACATCATGGCTGAACTGGCCGTTGGGTTTGCCGATGCGGCCGTTGTCGTCCTTCAAATCGACGCCGATGGAGTAAAGAATGAACGAGCCGTCCGGCTGAAGCTGGTAGCGGAGAGGTTGCTGGTCCAGATCGAGCGGAATGGCCTCCAGGTAGGCGGGCACCAAGGCATTCAGCGCTGCGGGATGACTGCCGTGGGCGAGGCGATGTCGCTCCAGCGCACACCCGACCCGGGCGAGGTTGAGGGCAATCTGTCCGTTGGACACTTTAAGACTTGCCAGGTGGATGGCCGGGAACAACCTGGCCGCCATGGTCGTGTAAGGATGGCTCTGGCTCAATGTCTGACCTGCCTCACGTTCATATTGGTTCGCGAGCGCCACATCCACAATCCGCCTTTCCGCATCAAACGCTCCGAATATGAACAGCTCGTACATTCGGGCTATTGCGAGCTTGTTTTGGCTAACCCGGCCCGAAGGAAAGATCCGGGATCCGTGTCCTTCGCCGGGAAGACGGTCGGGAAAACCGGTCATCTCTCGAAGATGCCATTGATCGAGAGCCATCATGTTGAAGGCGCGTTCTCCGCGAAGTGCAACCAGCGCCTCTGCCACAAGGTTCAAATCGTTGAGGCGTGCTTCTATGTCCTGTAATTGCCCGCCCGACCATTGCCGCTTTGCGAGACCTTCCCAAACAACTTGCGAACTCATGTCATAGATCGCCAGACGCAGCAGCAAGGAGATTAAGAGCGGATCGCCCCGCAGCGCATCGCCCAATCTCATGCAGATTTGCCAGTCAGCCAGAGCGTCATCCGTACTGTTTGATTCCAGCCGAGCCAGTGCCCGCAGCCGGAGAGCATAGGTGAAGTTCTTGATGACCGCCAGTTGCGGCAGCAACGCCAGCGTTCCTTCCTCGTAATGCACGAGGAAATCCGAGTGAGGCCGTTGCGCGGCGGCAATCATCTCGTCCAGCTCAGTCTCGTTTTCCGCCAGCAGGAACAGGACGTCATCCTCCGGCTTGCCGACGGCGCGCGCGAGCAGCGCCTGTACGGCCGGCAGTGTGGAGTTGGTCAGTGCCCGCAGACTATCTTGTATCGTTCTCCAGTCAGTCGGTGTGGTCTTGCGCCACGATCCCTCTCCCCTAAGGGAATCCTTCCATGCGAACAAACCATCAATCCGAGCTTTTGCCTCTGGATCGGCAAAGACGGGTTGTTGAGTCTGCGGGTCGTACTTGTAATCCATGAGTTTCGCCAGCAACGGCGTCTGGGCGAAGTTCTGCTCATCCGGCACGGGTGCCGGTAGCAGCTTGCGCCAGTCGAACACCTCGCCTTTCGCCTCCTGTTCGGCGCGATACTTCTGCCAGGCGCGGTGGCCCCGCCAGTTCTCGAACACCACGACCGCCGCGAGGAGTGTGATCAACACCGCGAGTGTGAACGCGCTTCGTTTCAACCAGCGACGGAGACGGGAGGGTTGCTTGTTTTTCATAATGGGTTCGTTCAAGTCGCGAGCAGCATGAGCGGTGGTGAAGCGATGGGGTGCCGTCGGGCCGGTTTCAGGCGGTCCAACACCGGAATCTCGAAATCCAGTCCGGCCAGCAACCGTTCCGTGGCCTGCTGCCGTTGGGCGAAGGCTTCGAGCACCTCCTCCGGCGCGGCGCGGAGGGCGATCATCTCGGATTGAATGGCCGTCTCGGTTTGTCGCTGCACGCTGAACAATAAGATCCAGATGGCCGCCAGCGAGGCCCACGCGGCGGGATGCGGCCAGAGCCATTCGCGGAAGCGGGAAAGCAACCTTGGCGACATCGTGCGCCGGTAGGACGCCGCCGCTGCTCGAGCCCGGCTCAAAATTTCCGCACGCCATTCCGCAGGCGGCGGGTTCAGCGGCTGGCGGCGCAATCGTTGTTCAAAGTCGTCCATGTTTGATCTCGTCATAGAGGGGACGCAGCCGCTCGCGGAGTTTGTCTAACCCGTAGCGATAGCGGCTGGCGGCGGTGTTGAGCGGAAGGCCGAGCAATTCGGCGATGGCGTCGAAAGTGAGACCTTCCCAGAGCTTGAGATGCACGACGGCGCGCTGGTCGGGCGGGAGTTCGCCGAGGGCGGCGCTCAGTTGGCGGCGAAACTCGGCCTCGTCGGGATCGCTCGTCGCGGCGAACAAGCCGGCTTGTTCCGCGCCAAGGGCCTCGTGGTTGCGCTCGCGTGTGGATTGCCGGCGAAAGGTGTCGATGGCCGCGTTGTGGGCGAGCCGCAGGAGAAAGGCGCGTTCGTCGCGGGTGCCTTTCAGGATGTTCGGCTGGCGGGCGAGCTTGATGAAGAGTTCCTGCAGCAGATCGCGCGTGGTCGCCTCAGCACGCGTGAGGTTCAGGAGAAACGCGAACAAGGCCGGCGCGTGCGCGTCGTACAGGCGTTCGAGTTCATCCGGCATGTTCAGTTGGAGGACGCCGCCGCCGGTTCGTTTTGTCTAACCAAATTGTAGGAGCCGACGTAAGGAGGCTCACATTTCCACGACTCTGGCGAAAAGTCAGAGCCTCCTTACGTCGGCTCCTACAAGGCAGGTTGCCACCTTTTGATCTTTCGGGGTGACCGTCGGGCAGCGGTGGCCGGCTGGGAAAGCCAGCCCCACCAGGCTACAGCTTCGTGATGGTGTCTCCGACGCGCACCCGGCCGTCGGTCACCACCTGCGCATACACGCCGCGCAGGTGCAGCGCCTTGCCCTCGGGTGAGTTGACGAACTTGAGCGCCTCGGGACCGAAGCGGCGGGAGAACTTGGCGCAACCGTTGTGCGGTTCGGTCGTGATCTCGAGGATGGCGGGACCGATGCGCAACCGCTGGCCGACGGGCAGGTTTGCCTGGTTCAGGTCCAGATCGACGAGCAGATTGTCGCCCGCTTCCGGCCAGCGGAATTCATCGCGGGTGAGGAGGGCGAGCATCCGCACGTTCATGATTGTGAGCTGGGTGTCCGGATTCAGCGCGCCCGAGGGCAGTTTGCGGGTGCAACGGGCCGCCCAGCGATCCCCGACCAACCCGGCGGCGGCGGTGAGTTCGCCCGCCTCCAGCACTTCGCGCACATCGGTGTCCGGACGACGAATGATCCCCCGAAGTTGACCGGCTTGTACGGGCGCGGCTTGCACCTGGGGAAGACCGGCCAGGAGTTCCGCCGTCGTGGCGTAGGATTCGGTGGTGTTCATGTTCGGTCGCCAACGGGCAGCTCCGCAGCCTGCCCGCTGGGCGTGATGAATACTTGGGTCCGTCCGGGCGGCGTCAACGAAAAGTTCCGGCCGGTCTTGAGAAGGCGGGCGGCGGAAGCGGGATCATGCGGACTGGATCACGCGACTTTCTGCATGCTGTTCAGCGCGGCGCGAACGGTGTGTACCAGTTTGAGCAGCGGGTAGGGCTTCTGGAGGAAGTTACGGCCTTCCTCCAGTTGCACGTCTTTGCCAACCACTTCCGCACAGTAACCGCTGCTGAAGATCACCGGCAGCGTGGGGCGCTCGGCCTGGATCATTTGGGCGAGCTCCAAGCCCGTCATCCGGTCGGGCATGATGATGTCCGTGAGCAGCAGATCTATCTGGCCGGCGTGATCACGCCAGGCTTCCAGCGCGGCGAGGCCGGTGCCGGCTTCAATCACGGTATAGCCATAACGCTCCAATACATGGCGGATGAGTGCGCGCAGGGTGGCTTCATCCTCCACCACCAGGATGGTTTCCTGCCCGCCCTTGACGGCCGGCGCGGTGGCCTCGGCGGGCCGATCGGTTCCGGCGGGCACGGCCGGCAGATAAACGCGGAACGCGGTGCCCCGGCCGATTTCACTGTACACCGTGACCCAGCCGTAGTGTTGCTTGATGATGCCGTAAACCGTGCCCAGACCCAGACCGGTGCCCTTGCCCACACCCTTGGTGGTGAAGAACGGCTCGAAGATGCGCGGGAGCACTTCGGGCGGGATGCCGCAGCCGGTGTCGGAGACGGAGATGCAGTTGTAATCACCCGGCAGCGCCTGGGGATTAAGGCCGATGTACGTTTCATCGATCTGTTCCCGGGACAACTTCACCAGCAACGTGCCCCCCTGGGGCATGGCGTCGCGGGCGTTGACGGCCAGGTTGATGAGCACTTGTTCGAGCATGCCCTGATCCGCCTGCACCCAGGCCGGCCGGGGCGAGGGACGAAGCTGGAGCGAAATGTTCTCCCCCAGCAGCCGGCGCAGCATCTTGGTCACACTGTCCAACACCTCGTTGAGATTGAGCCGGCGCGGTTGCAAGACCTGCCGGCGGCTGAAGGCGAGCAACTGGCGCGTCAGACCGGCGGCGCGCTCGGTGGCGAGCAGGATTTCCTCGGCGGACTCGTGCAACGCGACCGGAAGCTGGTGATCCGCACCAAGCAATGCGGCGTGCCCCTGAATGACGGTCAGCAGATTGTTGAAGTCGTGGGCCACGCCCCCGGCGAGCAGGCCGATGGATTCCATTTTTTGGGATTGCCGGAGCTGCTCTTCGAGCTTGGCGCGTTCGGTGACATCCTGCTTCACCGCGATGAAGTGAGTGATGCCACCGTCGGCATTCTTGACCGGGGTGATCGTCAGTTCCTCGTAGCCGGGGCTGCCATCCGGGCGGCGGTTGGAGATCCGTCCCTGCCAGACCCGGCCGGCAAGAAT